>SPJJ01058546.1_pt1 | contig 71392 bp, 113 predicted proteins | sample 3741741 | NCBI WGS metagenome assembly SPJJ01 (sample SAMN10925908, study PRJNA522277) | cold seep metagenome | isolation source: Elba SIP-enriched marine methane seep metagenome, extraction at timepoint T1 | place: Italy: coast of Elba, Mediterranean Sea | collected 2014-05 | reverse complement strand
GGTGCCTGGAGATAGATCTCTCTCCGCAACTGCTAGCGTTTCTCGACCGTGACTGCGCCACCACAAACCTCTGTACAGCTCTAAACCTGGCTCCGGAGGATCGGGAATGATCCTGTGGACGAAGACGACAGGGAGCGTCTCAGGGTTCTCGTATGCAAGATCTGCAAGAAGGTCCCGATTAGCGTCGGTTTCCGTCCAACTCTCAAAAGGGATCCGACCTACGACAACATCGTCTACGACGAGAGGTACTCCTGCAGCCTCAAAGAGCGCTGTAGCCTCTTCAAGGGACTGATGCACCACTTTGGTGTCTGAGGAAATATGCAGGGTGAGGTGAACACCTGGCACCGCCCTAGGAGGGTGGTGCGCACAAGAGACCAGCACGACAAACCACAGTAAGAGTATCGCGCGGCCGACCCTGTACAGATGGCGCACGCTCTACACAAGACCAGAGCATAACTCAAGTATTGAGGATTCTCACTTCGTGTAGGGAATGGTGAGCAGGAACTGGGCGGAGCCCCCCTCAGGGGGCGGGAACTCCCAAGTCAAGGACATACCTCGAATACAGCGAGCCAGCTCTGTATCAAGGGTGAAGTTTCGGAACACGGCACTGCGCAAAGGGATGCCATCAGCTCCCACCGTGTAGTCGTACTGGATGAGACCCGAGGACGGATTCGTTGCCCGGTGCTTAGCGCACAGCTGAACGTCAGCACCTTGTTTGCGCACGACGTTGTCGATCTGCTCCGGAAGCAAAGTGCCAGGGTTCTCGGGCGTGTCTTCGAGATGGTTTCGAAGCTTCTTGACCTCGGTTTGCAAACGATGCACCTCAATGGCGTGGGCGGTATCCCGCTCCACGCTCCGTTCAAGATCCTGCATGCCTTTCCAGTACAAGGCCCCACCCGCAAGGGCCACGCATAACGTGCTTACGTAGATCACGTAGGGGTGCTTGTAGCTTTTCTTGACTGGACCTGCGAGCGCTTCCAGGAGCTTTGCCATGGAATCAAAGCGCGCTTCAGGGTCCGTTTGCAGACCCTGAAGCAGGACGTCAAGAACCCAAGACGGGACTTTGGTGCGCCGCGGCAGGCGGATCTTCCCGCGCAAAACGGCGGCTGCGACTTCGGTGGTAGTTCGCCCCCTGAAAGGTCTGAACCCGTAAAGGGCCTCGAAAAGGGAGACACAGAATGAGAACTGATCCGCTGCGGCGGTAGCGGGGCTTCCTAGGAATTGCTCGGGCGCCATGTATGCTGGAGTCCCCATGACGAGGCCGGTCTGGGTTAGGCTTTCAAGGTCACTGTTTCCAGGGGCAGCCTTAGGTCCTGAGACATCCGCAGCACTGTTCCGAGCGAGGCCAAGGTCCATGACTCGAACACGACCATCGAAGCTCAGCATCACGTTCTCTGGTTTGAAGTCGCGGTGGACCAGGCCTTCATCATGCACGGCGACCAAAGCCTTAGCCGCGGAGCGGTATACAGCCAAGACGTCCTCCCACTGGTCAGGACGAACTTCGGCCCTCCACTCGCGCAGTGTTCTCCCCTGAATGAACTCCATGGCGATGAAGACCATGTCCTCGAAAGGTCCCACGTCGAAAACCTGGCAAAGGTTTGGGTGCTCTACTTGAGCCATCGCCCGCGCTTCACGTAGAAGTCGCTGTTTTGCAGCGTTGGGGTCGGCACCCTCTTTGAGGGGGTTGAGGATCTTGATCGCGACCTTCCGGGCCAAGTCAGGATCGTGTGCAACGTAGACGACGCCCATACCGCCTTTTCCGACCCGCTGGCTGAGAACGTACCTTCCAACTCGCGTGCCGCTTTTGAGGTTCAAGGTGCTAAATTGAGGCGGCTGCGGGATGAAAACACCAGGAGGAGGGGGCGGAGGGTCCCCCGGCGACCTGATGATGGGAATCTCGACAGCCATGCCAACCGAGATCTTTGATACCCAGATCAACGGAAAAGGAAAGCCCCGAAATCACTATGCCAAGTGATTTCGGGGCCTCTCACCACAAAGGGTGAAGATGGAGTCTAGGCGACTGTTTGCACCTCTGAGTCCTTAGAGCCTGCGTGTTTCCGTTACACAACTCGTGCCCAAAGTAATGCACGAGGAGGGATTCGAACCTCTCATCTCAGGCTATTTGTAGGTGCTCGTAGATCCTAGTCTTCGTCTCCGGGTTTGATGTTGGGGAGTCAAATGTTGATTGTGATTCCCTCGACCAACAGTCCACCTCCTTGCCGAAGCAAGGCGCGTTTACCAGTTTCGCCACCCTGCCGTAAACTGTGGCAGGGGGAGGGATCGAACCTCCACTGGGACAGGGTTTTGGGGTTGTTCAGTTTCAGCGTGAAGCTGAGCTTACTCCCGTAGGAAATTCTAGTGGAAGAGGTACTCGAACACGACCTTGCCGATGTTCGGTTGCTCTTTGATCTCGTAGCAGTTTGCCTGCTCCCGCGCACACTTCACTGCGTTTGCCAGTTTCGTGATACGGTCGAGGATCTCTTTCTTCCGTTGACGCGGGATGGCCCCACTGTATTTGGTAGTGTCCCAGTGCCCGACAACGACCTCACGGTCGACCAGCTCGACTTGAGCCGGGTGCTCTTTGGTCGGAGGTGCAAGGGTAACGGGGACCTTGTCCTTTTGCTTTTTCTGCATGCGCACTGGGGAGCTGACCATGCATCCCTCGTTCTCATCGTAGTGCCACACATCGTTTCCGTTCAGCTCGACGACCTTGGACACGAACGTGTGCAGATCGGTCAACTGCTTCTCCAGGAAAAGCAGGTAGGTGACAGGGGCCTGAGGAATGATGGCGCGACCTTCCAGCATGACATCGGCTTTGGCTTCGCAGTTGGCGATGTCTTTGATCGCGGTGACGTTGAACAGCTCACCCATGCAGGACTCCACCTGCGAGAACACGTCTCGGAACTTGAACTGGACGTTTCTGCGTTCGTCGGGGTAGTCCTCCCCTTCCTCGAAAGCAGGGCTGTAGGAGCGCACATGACCGTTCATCAGATCAGCCTTTTGAGAGGCCTTGTGCAGCTCTGTGAGCGTGTTGCGTGATGAGGTGCGGATCCCTTTCTCGATGGAAAGGCACTGGTTGAGTTTGTTCATTCTTCTTGACTCTGAGACTCCGAGTAGGGTCTAAAGCAAGAAGGAGGGCCCTCGGAAGCCCACCTTCTTGGTGGGCTTCAACGAAGCCTATGATTCCGGCGGGAATCGAACCCGCGACCTCCGAGGTCATTACGCTCGGCCTTCTGCCACTGAAATACAGAACCGGTTTGGAACTGACTGTCAATGCGACACGTTCATGATGTCGGCGACACTATCATGCCCCCTGACGTCATGTCAACACCCCTGCCACATTTTTCTGAAAAAACGACGGATGCGTTCTGAAAGCTTGAGCGGGACGAACTCAGTGCGAGCCTCTATAACAGGTAGCTCGCGTGACCAGTCTAGCCTCGCGTGTAAGGTTCCGGTGGAGATCACGTGCTCCCCAGACCGCTCCTCCAGTGAGCATGTGAACTCCTCAGGGGAGCACACGTCGCAAGCTGTTGTTTGCACACCCTGGATCTCCAGGGGGATCTTTTTGGTGTATTCGGCGCTTTGGCAGTTCTGGCACGGGCGTTTCATCGGTCGACGCGCTCCATTTGGGTCTCAAGCCGGGTGACTTGACGCTGAAGACCTTGAAGGTCAGATTCGCGCTTTTCAACGCGCTCTTTGAGCGCTTCGATCTCGCGCGCTTGGTCCGAGGTGGCCCACTTCGACACGTAGGCGCTCACCCCTGCGGAGAGCAGCAAACACAACAAGATCATGACGCCCCAAACGCTCCAGTCTTTGCCCCCGGAAGATGTCTCCGGGACGTGGATGATCACGGGAGCCTGAACAGGGGTCACGTCATGGTGGATCTCGGTTGGGACACCTGGAGCAGGTGGGCTCTTGGGCCGCGTTTGTATGTACTCCATGTCTGAGGGGGCTGAAAGGGGGAAAACCGTGGTAGAGTACCTCATGCGCCTGGTTGTCACCAGCGACACACACAACCAACACTCGCGGTTGAAGATCCCAAAGGGGGACGTTTTCATCCACTGTGGGGACTTCACCCACTACCACTTCGAAGAAGACGCTCGAAAGTTCCTCCAGTGGGTCCAGGACCTGAAAGGGTTCAAGCACAAGATCGTGATAGCAGGGAACCACGACATTGCCCTTGCAGACGAGGGGTGGCGAGGTCACCTCGACCCCCTCGACCAGATGAAGATCGGAGAGAGCCTGCGCGAGGAGTTTCAGACCTCCGAGGCCTTTCACTATCTCGAAGACGAGTCCGTGCTCTTGGACGGGGTCCGGTTCTACGGCACACCATGGACGCCTACGTTCGGAAACTGGGCCTTCATGAAGGACCGTGGTCCCGCCCTACGCCGGCACTGGAGTGCCATCCCAGAGGATGTGGACGTGCTGATTACGCATGGCCCCCCTTTCGGAATCCTTGACGTAGCTGAAGGAGGCGATCATGTCGGATGCGAGGATCTGGCATCCCATGCGCGAAGAACGCGCCCCAAAGTGCATTTTTTCGGACACATCCACCCGAGCTACGGGGAGAAGACGGAGGGCAACACGCACTACGTGAATGCCGCCGCTACCCGCCCCCACACCAAAAACCTCAACCCTCCCGTGGTTTTGACCCTGTGAGCCGAACCGTCGCCTCTTCCGCTTTCCGAAAAAGGGCTAGGTTCTCTGCCGTAGGCCGGCGGCCCGAGAACAACACAACACGCCGAGTGATGAAAACTGTCAAATCGAACAGCTCCGCCAAGATCTTGACATCTACCTCCGTCTGCTCGGGAGGTAGTGCCGCAAGGTGGCGCTGTAGTGCGCTTACCTTTTCCTGTTGCTGAGAGGACATCGTCTTTCGGTTTCGATAGGTGGATCCACGGCCTTTTGGGGTACAGGGGGGGCGTGAACACCGTAGAAGCACTTGAGTGTCGCGTGATGCTGCTTGACGAGGCAGCAATCCCTCCCTCGAAAGCCCACCAAAATGACGCAGGCTTTGACCTGCACATCATTGGAGTCAAAGCCGGGACAGAAGACCGTCCTGCACCTCTGTACAGGACAGGCGTTGCCGTCTCCCCACCTCCCGGTTGGTACTTCGACATGGTCGTCCGCAGCTCCACGGTCAAAAAAGGGTACGGCTTGGCCAACAGTGTGGGGGTGATTGACCCCGGGTATAGGGGCGAGATCTTCGCCCCTCTCGTGAAGCTGCGAGCTGACATTGAGCCCTTGGAGTTTCCAAACCGCGCACTTCAACTGATTCTTCGCCCTCTTCCCAAGGCTCAGGTGTGCATCGTGGAAAGCCTCGACGAAACAGATCGAGGCACCGGAGGGTTTGGATCCACAGGTTGAGAAGGAAAAACCTTTACAGGAATGTTAGGTTTGTGGTAGAGCCCTGAGCATGGAAGCTCAAGCGACCAACCCTACGATCCTGCCGCCCGACATCGACACGCACCTGGAGCAGTCAGCCATGATCGCGCAGCGGAAAACCATGCTCAAGAATCTGGCGGGCACCTCGCCCACGCTCCGGGACCTATTTCTGCTCATGCAGAACAGTGCGCCACAGGTGAAGGCGGTTCTGGAATCGATCACGCTCGACGAGATCCGCTCAACCGGATCGATGGTCTCCCTGCCCACCACGCCGGCCAAGCCTCAGAGAAGCGTCAAACAGGAAGAGGCACTCGCCAACATGCGAGACCAGTTTGGAACTGGGAAGTTCTCGCACTCGGAACTCGTTCGACTGCTCGGCTGCTCGGCGAACCAGGGCCGGTACCTGCTTCAGAAGCTCATCAAAAACGGCACCATCGAGCGCACCGGCGATGCCCGGAGGTACCTCTACAGCTTCGTGGAAGAGGAAACGACCGAAGTGAGCACGACCGAAGTGAGCACCGAAACGGTGTAGCCTCCTGCCTCACGAAAAGGAGCCAACCTCTTGGAAGGTTGGCTTTTTTGTGCAGACCCCTTGACAAACCCCAGGCCTCTAAGGTATGGTCCACACAATCATGAAGACTCAGCTCAATACATGCCTCGCGCTGGAGACCAAAGAAGAGGTCTGCCTGCGTGAGGTGAATTGAGCTTCGAAGGCTTCACGCAGGACCTACTTCATTCGATGCTCCTATGCAGGAGTGGTCTAGCGGTCTAGGATATCGTACTTTCACTACGAGGGTCGCGGGTTCGAATCCCGTCTCCTGTACTTACTTCGAAGCCCCCTTGGGGGTGTAGCTGAGTGGTCTAGCTGGCGGCTGTTAACCGCTGATACGGGGGTTCAAATCCCTCCTCCCCCGCTCTCAGACGCAATATGGGGCTGATAGGACACCGTCTGACGATGGTGTTCACAGCGCGCATGGCAAAACCAATCCCACTAGAGGATCGTGCTGTACTCAAACTGCACGATCAGGTCTTGCGTCATCTCTTCACTGGGAAATCCCTCTCAGAGCCACGAAGCCTCGGTCCGGCCTGGAAAGGGGTCAAGACCCTGCGCCAATCCGAGGAGGCCTGGGAGAGCCCTGCAAGGCTTCTGGAGGGCTTGAACCTGTCTTTGCTCCCAGATAAGTTCAATGCCGTCAATGTGCAAGGCTCTCCGGTGCAGGTGAATGTGGCCCTTGCCTGGAGACACGCGCCCAGCTCGGCTCGGAAGTTCGTTGTCGGGGGCAACGTCAAGGCCAGCCATTCCTCGAAAAGTGCCCGAGGTGTTCCGGTCTTGCTCACGATCCGATTCAACTCCAACCGGTCCGTGAACGATTTCCTGCGAGAGATGCCCAGAGTTCAGAAAGAGCTGCTTTCGGTTCTGAGACATGAGGTGACCCACCTTCGAGATCTTCTCCCGCACTACGAACCCACAGAGGATGTGGAAACGTACTACAACCGCCCCGTCGAGGTACGAGCGTACATGCGGCAGGTCGTGGATGAAGTGCTCGCAGAAATGCACGAGGACGCCAAGGAGTCTGAGGGCTGGATCGATACCAGCTGGGATTCAGCAGAGCGGTACCTGGAAAAGTCCTTTACCTGGGAACGCGTGCGCAAGGTCCTGAGCCCCAAGAACAAAAAGGCCATCCTCAAATCTGTAGCCCAAGGCATGCAGTATGCTTACCCTAAGCTGCGCGAGAGGTACTACGTCCCCTGGAATGAAGCTTCGAAGCTGGCCTCTCGTTACTTGCGAGGTTTGGACCTTTTGAAGACCAGGCAGTAGCTGCCCGGCCTCTCGGGGGCCGGAGTGCTAACACAGAAAAAGCTCTCCCGCGAGCTGAGGAGAGCGACCTCCTCGGAAAGCTCTGCATCCCACCGTCGCCGTCGTGCTTGGTACATGTCTCTCATACGTCACCAACCCTACCAGTGTTTCCTCAGGAGGACAGCTCTTGAACCTGTTGTAACAGGCGCTCTTGCCGCAGCAAGTTTTTCTGAAGGCGGCTCTGCAGATCCATCAGGCAGGCTTGAGGCGTCACGCCTCGACCGCGCGCGCTAGACCCAGATGAAAACGATGCCACGAAGTGGCCGACTACGTCGCGCTGGACGCGGACACCGCCCTTGTAGGCAAGGCTGTTGTACTGGGACCGGCCTAGAAGAGGGATCGGGTTGACTTCCGGTTTCCAACCTGGTCCGAGGAGAGTGGCGAGGGATTCGGCGTTCCGAAGCGCTGCTGTCTTTTCCATGGTGGGGTTACCCGCTGTGGGGTTCCCATAGGCAGATCCGCCAGGCGGGATTTGAGAGAACGCATCTGACCGGCATTTTCGAAGGTGACCATGCCTAACTCATCGACACGTCGCTCTGAACCTTGAGGCCAGGTATCGTGAATTCGTGATCAGTTCTGAGCTGGCGTGGAAGCCACCTACCAGGGAGACCCTCTACCCCACCAAAAACCAAGCGTTTCTAGCCTGGGCTGAGGACCAAATCAACGCCTGTTTGACGTCCCGGTTGCAGGGGGACACCTCGGACCGGCGCTACGCAGCTCACGCACACTGGTGGGGAGAGCAGGACCCTGAACGTGAAAAGCGAGCCCGGGCGGTGCAGACTCGCTGGGCTCGCTTGCTAGAGGCAACGACAATCGTCGTCTAGGGGTTGCGAATAGGCTGAATCGAGCCCTTGTCCTTCCAGTAGTGGAAGGATTCGCAGAGCGCCTTTTCGAACTCTTCTGGGGACATGTGGGTAGCCGTCCCTCCGCTTGCCCCGAAGTGGTTCGCCATCAGAGTGTCGGGTCGCATGGGTTCCTCCTCTTCCGTCATTCGAGAGTTGACGGTGATGATCTCCCAAGCGCAGTCCGTGGAGCGTTCGTCACCCTCTTCGAGAACATCGGCGCGGTATAGGATCGCGTCCACGGCGACAGCGGGGGATTTCACCCCCTCGGGCCGAACTACCCGCATGTATTTCCGAGGCTCCTCACCTTCCGCGCGGACCTTGAAACCCCCCCAAAGGACGTCATCCAGTTCGAGGGTGACAGTGGGGCAGTGGAAGCCTTCAGGCTCGACGGGCACAATGAGAACCCCGTCTCGATACCCCGGTTTTGCGTGCGAGAAGCCCGCTTGCACCAACTCCAAAAGTTTGGAGTTGTCGAAGTCCCAATGCGTGAACCCAGATTCTGGAGTGTGTCGATTGATCAGGTCGCTGAATCCGATGGATTGCGTCATGAGAGCCCTTCTACAGGAGCTGAGAGTCCCTGTCAAGCAGAGGCGGTGGGATTCGAACCCACGAGGTGCCTGATTCAGAGTCAGGTGGCTTAACCGCTTGCCTACGCCTCAATACGAAGCAGGGGCGGTGGGATTCGAACCCACGCATACTAGAGTCAAAGTCTAGTGGCTTAACCGCTTGCCGACGCCCCAACAAAGGTGTTGGTTTTTGGGGCGAGAAACCTGTGGTCCACGCCCCTAGGTTTGTTGCAGTCGGTTCATGACTGAAGGGACCCTAACACGAGCTTGCAGCCCGTGTCAAGGCCCTGTGCAGAAAAAATACCCTCTGAGAGACTCGAACTCCCGACTAGCGCGTTAGAAGCACGCTTTTCTTCCAACTGAATTAAGAGGGCCCAATGTGGAGCGGCCCCGGTTTAGGGCCGCTCCGGGCTCAGGTAGCTCCAAAGCTGGAGAGTAGAGCCGGAGTTGACGTGTCGAATCCAGATACATCCATCATGAACGGGGACCCGTCGGCGATGGAGAAGCTGACAGGCTCGACGGCGACGACGCTCAGTTTCGCGGTTGGCACCACCTGATCGCGGTACGCTCGAATGGCTTGAGCCGGAGGCCCCCCGCGATTCGTCTCGTTGTCCGTGATAACCACGAAGTTGCCGAACTCGGTTTTCGAAGCCAGAGCATCAGTGACCGGGGCCGCACAGTTGGTAGCTCCGAATCGGAGAGATCCGAACTTCCTGATGACATCACTGATGCTGTCCTTTGAAGACACATTGACTTCCTGCAGCGAGGAACTGAATGCAACGATTTGAGATTCAGGTTCCGAGCGAGCGATGACCATGCTCATGACGGCAGCAATGTCTCGGGGGCACAGGTTGGCCAAATGCACTTGAGGCTTCCAAGTCATCGACCCCGATACATCGACGGCCACCCGAGTGGGTGTCCCGCTTGGCTCCACTGTTTCGAACCCGTGGTAGAAGGCCGCCTCGACGGCATCGGAGATTCGCTGGTTGGGGGTCCAAGTCAAGGAACCCTTGTCCCCACTCCCGCGACCGTAGGTGGTCAAGGAGACCAACGTAGACATGGGGTGCAGCCGCGCCTTACGAATGGCTTCGACGGTGTCGAGGCGTTTCCCGATGAACTTCACGGTTTCGGAATTTCCCTCCAAAAGGCCGCAAGCCTGCATCCGACCAAGATTCCGGATCAAAGCCGTCAGGGGCATGCGCGGGAGTAGAGCTTCCCACACAGCCGGGTCTTTTTTGAAGTCGTTCAGGACCATTTCATGGGTGAGATGGTAGCTGTTGATCAGTCGGACTGCTTGCTCGGGAGTCGAGCACCCGGCCATGGCCTCACAGCCTCGAATCAGTTTCGGAAGGTGCGAAGCCTTGAGGGCTCCGTACTTCGAGCTTCTCTCTCCACGGAGAACGGTACGGGCTCCAAGGTCCGCACCCACCACAGCCCAACGAAGCAGGGCCTCCATGTCCATGGTGAGCCTATCCCGAGTACGCTCGCCTCCCGCCTTTCGCAGGACGTCACGGTGCGACCAACCCTGACGGGACCGGTACTTCAGCATCTGATATGCCAGCGCATCGGCGCTTTTTTCGGTGTACCACTCGATGACGGCCGAGCGAAGACCTCGACCCCAACCCCGCATTTTCTGCCCTCTGTTCCCAATCGCGATCTCGTTCAGGAACGAGAAAAGGTGCGAAGCCGTGCGGCAGATGCGAGGCAAGGCCTGCAAAGCCAATCGCCGAGTCTCGGAGTTCGAGACAGAGGCTGCCACAGCCAAGGCGTAGATCGTGGCGTCCTGATTGGGAGCACGGCCGCGCACGGAGATGTCTTCCAAGGTTGCAACGAAGCGTCGACCGTCTTCAGCAGCCAACTTGTCCAGAAGGGGTTTTCCTTGGCGGTACTTGGGATTGAGAGCCTGAGCGTTACGCCGGTCCTTGTTCACTGGCACCTCGATGAGTCCCGATGCCTGACCACAGATCAGGTAACGGTAGAAGAGGTCCCAATCGGAGAGTTGGTATTTGCTTTGCATCACAGCCTTCTTTCGGCCCGCAACGCGGGCAAGGAAAAGCCCCTCCGTAAAGAGGGGCTGAATGCACAGGTCAGGAGTCGAACCTGAATCTCGGATTTTCCAGAATCGTTAACCTTGCTACTCTTCGGCCCTCGAAAGGGCAAGTTGTGAGGCGAGGGTGTTTCGCGCTTTCCGTAAGCTACCTGTGCATGCACTCTCACTAGGATTTGAACCTAGAACCCTCAGGTCCACGTCGTTAAGCTTCCATCTTCGGCCCTCGTAAGGGCAAGTTCATGACAGGAGCGTCTCTTGCCTGATGCTCTACCGTTGAGCTATGAGAGTAAGGGGTGGAAGCGTTTCCGCTTCCGAAGAGAAGTCCTTGTACCTCAAGGACAGGGGCTGTGTCAACCCTCCTGCGCTTTTTTTTCAGCGTTTCGCAGGTTTGCGGCGACGATGCGGACGTGGAGGTCGTCATCCTCAGACAATCGGTGGCGGTTCTTCAGAGGGGTGCTGGAGTTGAACAGCGTCTCGTAACGTACCAAAGGACTGACGTCCGTGGACAGATACGCCAACGTCTCGCGCGGCGTTCGGGCGTGCGCTGCTGTATTGATACGGATGCGCTCGTCCACATCGTCCGCGTTGAATACGAGGTCCTCTTCGAGGACGTTGGGGTGCTTTGAAGCCAGCTGGCGAAGGCGAAGGTTTTCCACGTCACGCAGGATCGTGGTCAAGGCCGCCCCCGGAAGATTGGCATTGAGGATGAGGCGTACGAGCACGTCCTCATCTTGTTCGGGATAGGTCAGCTCCAAGAGAAGAGACACAGGAGTCTCTGCGTTGGAGGCTGCTTTGAGAAGATCGTTTTTGTCCATGGGAGCGCTGCTTTCTCACATATCGCCTTCAGTGTCAATAGGGGGCCTGTTCTGAGGGTCAATTCTGGAGTCGACCCAAGCCATGAAGGCCTCTACGCGCACCTGAGGGTCTTCGTCCGCGGGGATCTGGAAACGCTCAGTGGGGAAGGCCTCAATGATGACTGCGCCTGCATGATCCGCATAGATCAGGTCGAGTTTTGTGATCCACGGCAGGGAGGACTCTGCTACACAATAGACGTAGCGCAGGGCCTCTTTCAGGTCGGGCGGGAGTAGGGACGGCTTAGCCACCTCTCATCTTACCGAGAAGACGCGTCCAGGCGTTGCGGCCCCAAAGGGTCAGAACTCCTGCAAGAGGAGCCATCGCGACCAACCACGTTTCCAGGGCGCAGGGGATGATGCCGTGACCTACAATCATTGAATGCGCTCCAGCTCTTCCGTAGCTCCTCGCACTTCGTCCTCCATGTTTTTGGAGGCGATCTCGGCCTTGCGGTAGAAGGCAAAGACGGCGCGTGCCAGTTTGGTGATTTTCACAATGTCCTGGCCATCAGCAAAGGCGGTGGCCAGCTCCGCAACCCTCAAACCTCCGCATTGGAGCCTCAATGCCCTCTGCACGCCCAGGCCATCTACCCAGGTCTCTTCTGCAAGGTGGACCTCCTCGGGGTCTTGGTCCTTGGGCGGGATGCTGATTCGAGTTTCGACGAGATTTACGACACGGATAAGTTCGTCCTTCAGCTTGGAGAGGTCCTCTTGCAGAGACATGGAGAGAGGATACCAAAAAGCCCCCGGCTCTGCAACCGGGGGCTTTCGCCAAATGAACCCTTGGAATGAGGCCCTAGGCCGTCTTCTCTTCGAACTCGGCCTCGATGACCTCTTCGTCCTCGGTGCTCGTCTCGTTGTCGGTGGCATCCTCTTGGGTGACCGTGGGCTCCGACCCGTTCGAGTACAGCTCCTGAGACAGGGCATGCGAGGCCGACGTCAGGGTCTCGGTTGCCGTTTTGATCTCGTCGGCATTGTCCGTACCTTCCAGAGCGGCTTTGGCGGTGGCAATGCCGTCCTCGGCCTTGGACAAGGCCTCTGCGGTGAACTTCTCTCGGTTCTCGGCGACGAACTTCTCCGTCTGGATGACCATAGCCTCCAGCGTGTTGCGATCCATGACGGCTCCCTTGCGCGCCGCGTCCTCGGCTTCGAACCTTTTCGCGTTCTCCACCATGTCCTCGATCTGTGAGTCGGAAAGGCCCGAGCTGGCGGTGATCTGGATTTTCTGCTCCTTGCCGGTCCCCTTGTCTTTGGCGGACACGTTCACGATACCGTTCGAGTCGATGTCGAAGGTGACCTCGACTTGAGGCACACCGCGAGGCGCAGGCGGGATGCCGACGAGGCTGAACTTGCCCAGCGTACGGTTGTCGGCGGCCATCGAGCGCTCACCTTGGCAGACATGAATCTCGACCGAAGCTTGATTGTCGGCGGCCGTGGTGAAGGTCTCCGATTTGCGGGTCGGGATGGTGGTGTTGCGGTCGATGAGCGAGGTCATCACGCCTCCGAGCGTTTCGATGCCAAGCGACAGAGGGGTGACGTCGACCAGGACGATGTCTGTGACGTCACCCGTCAGCACGCCGGCCTGGACTGCCGCGCCGAGACCCACGACCTCATCGGGGTTCACGCCTTTGCTCGGCTCCTTGCCGAAGAACTCCGAGACCTTCTTCTGCACGAGAGGGATACGCGAGGACCCGCCAACCAGGAGCACCTCGTCGATGTCCTCGATGGACTTGCCCGCGTCTTTGAGCGCTTTTTTGCAGGGCCCGAGGCTGCGCTCCACCAGACCGCCGATCATGTCGTCGAACTTGGCGCGCGAGAGTTTGACCTGCATGTGTTTGGGTCCCGACGCATCGGCGGTCAGGAACGGCAGGTTGATGTCTGCTTCGGGAGCGGTCGACAGATCGATCTTGGCTTTCTCGGCGGCGTCTTTGAGACGTTGAATGACCAGCTTGTCATTGGACAGGTCAATGCCGTGGTCGCGCTTGAACTCGGCCAAGAGCCAGTCCATGACCACGATGTCGACGTCGTCGCCACCCAGCGAGGTGTCTCCGTTGGTCGAGATCACTTCGACGACGGTGTCGGTGACTTCGAGGATCGAGATGTCGAACGTACCACCACCGAGGTCGTACACGGCGACGATTTTCTCATCCTCGGTGCCCTTCGAGAGGCCGTAGGCGAGAGCAGCCGCGGTGGGCTCGTTGACGATACGTCGAACGTTCAGGCCCGCAATCTTGCCGGCGTCTTTGGTAGCTTGGCGCTGCGAGTCGTTGAAGTAGGCGGGAACCGTGATGACGGCATCGGTGATGGATTCACCTGCGAACTCCTCGGCGGCTTTCTTGAGCTTCATCAGCACGCGGGCGCTGATCTCGGGCGGCGGGAAGACCTGACCCCCGGCTTTGATGTGGGCGTCACCGTTGCCAGCTCGCACGACTTCGAAGGGAACGCGTTCGCGGTCCTCTTTGGTCTCGGCGAACTTGCGCCCGATGAAGCGCTTGGCCGAGAACACGGTGTTCTCGGGGTTCGTCACGGCTTGGCGGCGAGCTTGCAGCCCCACCAGCACGTTTCCGTTGTTCTCGAAGGCGACGACGGACGGAGTCGTACGGGCACCCTCTTCATTGGCGATGACTTTGGGCTCTGCACCATCCATGATGGCGACGACAGAGTTCGTGGTGCCCAAGTCGATTCCGATTGCTTTTGGCATGAACGGCATCCTAAACAGGGCTTCGGGGGCTGTCAACAGGGGTCAGGGGTTTTTTCTTCAAGCCCCGAGTGCAGTCGGGAGGTCTGGTAACGGTACCAGGTTTCGGGAAGGCCTTCCCCCGGCTTGGACCACCAAACCTCGCCAACTTCAGGGCTCCAGAACCTGATAAGGCCATCGGAGCCTAACCGTGCAACCAAACCGACCTTCGCAATAGCGGTTTTCGCCTCGGGTTGCGAGGGGATTTCGGGAGCCTGGTTCAACACCAGAGAGATTGCAGACTCCGCATTGCGGAGCGTAGACTTGCAGGTTCTGAGCCTCTCAACTCTGCGCTCCATTTCAGAATACCGATCTGGAAAGATCGAGGTGGCGTCTAAGCAAACCTGCAAATCTAGGTCCTGCCCAAGCGCGTCATGAATCAGGGACTGTGCCGCCAGGGCCTTGGCCTCGTCCCAATTGCGGCTCTTATCCGAGGGAAGAAACCCGATGTAGTCTGAAACGTAGTCTGGGAGATAGCCGAAGTAGGCCTCGTCTATTGTCGGAAACGGGATCTGCAAGGTTGCAAGGTGGCACACCTCATGGATGACTGCTTCGAAATCCCCGCCGTTGAACTCAACGGTCCACAAAGGGGACAAGCGCTCAGTGCGCATTACGAAGTTCGAAGGGATCTTCACCCTTTGAAGGTAGCGCCAGGATCTTTCGGGTGCAAGGTCCACTTCCGGCCTTCTTTGCGGAACTCGACCCCCTCGATGACCCCTTTCTCGACCCATTTCCGAATCGAGCTGCGCGCGCCGGCATCAGACCTATAGTGGTGATCGACCTTCTCGATCAGCTCTTTGAGAGAGATCCCGGGGAACCTCCGTACGGTCTCCCGTACCGCAATGGCGGTCCCTTTGAACGGGGTCCAGTAGCCTCCACCCTGGCTTCCAGCTTCGAGCGTGGTCTTGTGCTCCTCACGGAGGTACGTGCCTATGTGGTCCCTCCTGAGGCGTCTCTGGATGCGGGGCTTTTCCTCCGTGGTCACGTAGTCAGGCTGACCCCAGCGTCCCTCTCGAACTTGAAGCCAGCCCACACCGACCTGACGTGCCATCTTACGACGGAAATGGTAGTTTTTGATGGAGCGTTTAGGTGCCGGGGTTACAACAGAGACTTTGTGCGCGCAATTCCAGTGGATCCATTCCTCAGCTTGTGCCAAGACATCGAATCCAAAGGTCTTTTTCAGCTCCAAGACCCAGACAACCCTGTCCTTGACTGCGACAATGTCGGCCCTCTTTCCTCCGCCACCACCCCAGGAGACCTCCTGGAAAACCTCCCATCCGAGGTCTTCCAGGTATCGAACCACGATCTTGCCCAGGTCAGCCTCAGACTTCACCCCACACCATACCGAACTTAGGAGAAGACAGGGGTGATCTTGTGAAAGCCTTCCGTGGTCAACACGGGCTGCTCTCTCAGCTGGTTCTGCAGGATGTTCAAGGTTGCAGGGGGGATCACCCGGTCTTCCGGGCGAGCGTTGTTTCGCGCCATACACGTGGCGAAGTTGGTCAACATCACCACAGCTTCAACGGGCTTTCCCAGAGCTTTGGCCTTACGCACGTACCGCGCTCGCACCTCTGTTTTGGTCATCGTCGCGTCGAAGTAGACGGCGCCCTCCTCGCGATTGGCTGCAAGCCAGGTCGATTTCCCAGAGGCCGGAATGCCAACCATCAGGACCAGTTTGGAAGCGGAAGGCAGCACCTCATCCAAAAGGGCGTCGGCTTTTTCCCAAGCTTCCGCGCACCTTTGCGGGGTCCAGTTGTACTTGCCGCCCTCCATGAGGAGGGCATCGGGGGATACGACAGTGCTCATGTGTCCTCTACGTTGCTTGAGAATGCAAAGTTTCCTCACCAGGCTCGAACTCAAAAGCTCCGGCTACGGGGTCTAGGTTGTTCCCGAACTGGACACCACGAAGACCCTGCCCCTGACAGGGGTTGGAGCCATCAAAGGTGTGTACTGCCGCCTTGCCACGGCGATCTACGAACACTTCGAGCTGGCAGATCTGACAGCGGTGGCGAGGGCGAAGGAACCCGCTATTCATCGAACACCAAAACCCTGAAAGCAGTTACCGTGCTCTCTTTGGCAAGGTAGAACTGGACATCCCCCTCGCACAGGACGTGAACCCGAGCCCCGATGTCGCGGACCTCCACAACTTCGTGGATCGACTTCATCAGAGGGCACCGGATGAGGTCGCCTTTTTGGATCTCGGAGCACTTCATGCTCACCCTACGTCGCGGGCGTGTCTGAAGTTTCCTCGGATGCTGGGTTTTGGAGGCGCTCCAAAACCGCGCGTTCTTCGTCGCTAAGTGCCTGAGGGACGACAACCCGAGCTTCAACACGGGCATTTCCGAACACGTTCTGCCCCTTCGGCATACCCTTGCCGGCGATGAACTTGGCATCCCCAGGTTGGGTACCAGAGGGAAACTCCACCTCAACTTCGGAACCATCGATCGTTTTCAAAGTTCGAGTACATCCCAAGGCGGCCTCGTACATGGAGATCTCTACCTCTGCGTGCAGGTTGGATCCGCCTTTAGGGTCTGGAGACCAGGTTTCATGGGGGAGCACCGTGATTTTCAGGTAGAGATCGCCAGGTCCCCCACCGTTGCCGCCTGGAGCACCGCGACCCAACACGCGTAGGACCGAGCCTGTTTGAACGCCTCCCGGGTACCCGAACTCAATCTCTTGTTCTCCGTATTCGGAGCCAGAGCCAGAGCACTTTTGGCATGGGTTTTGAATGGTCTTACCTTGCCCGAGGCACGTGCGGCAGGTTGTCGTGATATGGAAAAACCCCTGCTGGATATGGGTCTGACCTTTCCCATTGCAAGCAGGGCATGTCACCTCTTTGGTCGCCGGCCCTTGGCCAGACCCGTCGCAAGAGCCGCAGGTCTTGTTGCCAACGACCGAGACCTTGTGGGACCCTCCTTTGTACGCCTGCTCCAGGGTCAGTGAGAAGCCGGACTTGGCGTCCGCACCTCGACGGGGCCCTCTACGGTTTTGAGCCCCGAAGCCCCCCATGCCCATGCCTTGAAAAAGGTCGCTGACAAGGTCGTCAAATCCACCACCACCAGGGAAGCCTCCTGGTGAGGAGCCCCCGTGGTCGTATTGCGCCCTTTTGGTTTCGTCACCGAGCGTCTCGTATGCCTCGGTGACAGCTTTGAACTGCTCTTCGGCGCCGGTATCGTCAGGGTTTTGATCCGGGTGGTACTTCCGGGCCAGCGCCTTGTACGCTTTTTTGATCTCTTTGGCGGATGCATCTTGCGACACACCCAGGATTTTGTAGTAATCCTTACGCATAGGGGCTGCGAATCTAGCAATTCGCAGCCCCTATGTCAAGAGGGTTGCCCCTCTAGCAGCTCATCTCGGTCGCCGTCTGGCACCCGTCGGTGTAGCCGACCTCTTGAACGTGGAAAATGTAGCTCTCGATCTCACCTGCGGTGTCGGCCCAGTCCTCTCCGACAGCCTCGCAGATCTCGTAGGACCCCGGGCCCTCTTCCGTCGACAAGGGCAAGCATCCTTGTGCTGCAAGGTAGTCGAGACACATGATGACCAACGTGCTCATGACTTGCCCCCGTACGGGGCGCGCGTCGCCACAGGCAAAGGCGTCAGAGGCCTCGGGGAGAACACAGGTGGGCTGTACCCCCGTCAGGGGGATCGATTTCACCTCGACGATGCCTTTGTCGCTGATGCATTCGACGCCAGTGACGTGCGGCGGCTCGATTGGCGTGAAACAGAACTGAGTGCAGGATTCGCCTTCGGATCCCGTGGAGCTTTCACCCTCGTCGGAGGACGTGGACGACGACTCGTCGAATCCAGTCGAGGTGGCTTCGCCCGTGTCCTCGGCTCCTGTGGAGCTTTCGTCATCGAAGGATCCCCCCGTTGAGGAACCGTCTTCGTCGGTGGTCGAGGACCCGGAGTCCGTGCCGGACGTGTCGGGGTCAGTCCCCTCGTCACAGGCGACGAGGGGAAACAGGAGAAGAGCGATGGAGAGAAGGCGTTGCATGGCTTTGGTCCTTTACTTGACGGCTTTGCAGCCGGAGGGGGTGCAGATGTGGGTGAGGGTTAGGCTGAAGGTCCCTTTGTCCGTGAGGTACTGGGCGAAGATGTAGGCAATCCCGTAGGTCTCGGCAAGCCGTCGAGCCGCTCTTTTGGTGTAAGCCAAAACGCGACCGGTTCGAGAAGGCTCGGCCCGAAGTTTGGGCATGACGCCCGCGAAGTCCGGGTCGCGCATGTCGTCGAGGTAGACAGCGTGGGCTTGAAGTCTCATGCCTTTCATACGTCGCCGACTACTGAGAAGTTTCCAGTGCGGGACCCCTGAACGTCAGATTGATGCGTAGGCCTGCATTGCGCCGTTTGGGGAGGCAATGCTCCCATTCACGTTGCACGCCGCGGCCCATCACGAGCAGGGATCCATGCTCTAGGTTGTACAGGAGCTTGTTCGGTAACAGCGCGGAAGCCACGTCAGGCGTGGAGTCTTTGCGACGGAACCTGAAATCCCGGGCGGCACCCAAGGACACAGAGGCGACAGTGCAATCCTCTCCCATGTCCTCCTCGTCGTCACTGTGCCATGAAACGCTATCCGCGCCATTTTGGTAGCGGTTTACCAGGACACCTCTGACCATCATTGGCACCAGGCACTCCACGCGAACTCGAAGTGCATCGAGCACGGAAGGCAGAGGCAGGGCTGGAAACGTGTGGCCCGAGAACGTGTAGTCGTGAGACCCGAACCAGGCTTCTTGCCGCGGGACACGCACTTGCCGGCCGTACATGCGAACCTGACGTTGCTGGAACTCGACGTTTTCGAGGATGTCCGCAAGCGCCTCGTCAGGTTCGCCAACGAAGTCAGGGATGTAAGTTATGCCGTTGTCGCTCACAGCTAGCCTTACGCCTCCGAGTCCTCGGAAGTTTCCTCCGAACCCACGAGGGCATCCTCGCTCACACTGTCAACGCGGCAAAGCCGCACTGTGCGATCCTGAGAGGTGCCCCACGTCAGTTGCCAAGCAGGGCCTCTCTTCTGGATCTCCTGCATCAGAGGGATGTCATCGTCGCTGCCAGCTCTCACATCCGCGAGGAGCTTCTGAGCTTCTTCCTCGGTGCAAGGGGAGAGATGGTACCGCGCCCCGAGGTCCGTATCGTCGTCCCACGCTTCCAGGTGCAGCTCGCCATTCAGACGAACGATGGAGAGGATCGGGGCGTCGTAGTAGTACAGTGCATGCACCATTTCGTAGGGGAGCGTTTTCCGTGTTTCCAGAAGCAGCCACTGCTCACCCTCGGATACACGACTGTAGTAGCGCAGGGTCCCCTTGCGCCAGACCCAGTCATGAACCTTGTCCTCTAGGAAAGCGTTCTTCCAGTGCTCCGGAGCCATGCACCCCGAAGGGGGGTCTCCCGGTTGGAGAAGCGTCCACAGCCGGCTGGGCTCTTCTTCCAGAGGAGCCCCAACCCGAGGTCGCTCTGACAGCTTGTGCGGGTAGTAAAGGTAGCTTTGAACTAGAAATTCCGTGTCAGACATAGCCGTACCCCGGGCCAAGGGTAAACCTAGGTTGTGAAGAATGCAAGCTCCTAGAAGAAATCCGCATGGTGCGGCGCTTCGAGCAAAGTTACCAGCAACTCCTGTCGGAGTTTACCGTAGACATTGCCCGCGTCGAGGCCTGCCTTCTCGACGTAAAGCGCAATGAGCGCGGTTTCAGCGTCAATTACAGCGTTGCGGGCCAGGAGCGCGGGGCAGTACCCGTCTTTGGTACCGGGGAATGCCTCTTGGATGGCAGCGTTGCGAACCGCGTACCAGGGCTTGGCCACCTCGTCGGAGGCCATGTAAAGCTGCCGTTCATGAGTGATGGGGGCGGCTTCCTCGGTGCCCAAGGGCTCCGTTACAGGTTTGTTCTGAGCCGCCCACTGCTCCCACACGGGAGCAACGACCGCCGCAACTGCTTGCGCCGTCTCCACCGCGCGAACCCGAAGAGGTACGATGTTGAACATTTCACGGTGGTCTCGGAGCATGGTGCGGATCGCGGAGGTAACCTGTGCGGAAGTGATTTCGGGGCGGCGGCTCATGCCTTCAATACGTCGCCGGGGTCGAGGAAGTTTCCCACCTTGACGTTTTTTCTAGTTCGAGACACGCTTCAAAGAGTGCGGAGTCGGAAGTGGACCTTTACGTTTTGGGGTTTGTGGGTCACTGGCGCTGTACTTTTCGCAATCGCTGCGGCAGACCTATGTTTCTATGACTGGACGGTTTGGGCTCAAGACTCATACGAGGTTCCCGGGCTCGGGTACTTTGCTCTGTCTCTAGCCTGCCTGATGGCCTCGGCTGCCGTTCCAAACGATAAACGGCTCCGAAATAGGGGTTGATCTGCACGCCATGCTTGTGCGAGAGTGGACACCAATGACTGAGCAAGAGCAAGAACAAGACCTTCTGAAGCGGTTCAGTGCTGACGGATGGGAATTGGACTCGGAGGCCGGCGTTTTTCGTCGGGGAGAGCGAGATAGCACGATCTCCGTCAAGCGTGCCATGTCCGGCCGCTACGCGGCTCGGCTGCCGACGAACCAGCGCCGGAAGCGGCAACGGCTGCAGAAAGCCCGCCGAGAAAGGCGACAGGCTCAGTAGAACCTCTTGACACCTACTCGGGGAGGCCTTCTCTGAAGGTCTCCCCTCTGTGCACAGGAACAACACCATGTCCCGATGTTTCCCCATTCTTCTCCTGATCTTTTCCGCCTGCGAGGACGAGCCCAAGCCCTACGATGAGAACCTCCCCGACTCGGGTTTCGAATCTGAAACCGACACGGACACCGAAGGCTCCGAAAGCTCGACATCGGAGTAAGGCATGCGATGGCGCGAGTTCGTTGCGACGGGGATTGTTGTGGTCTGGCTGCTGGCGATCGTAGCCACAGGACTTGCCACCGTTTTCTCCTGAAATTTGGACGCCGCCTTTTCGGGGTGTAGGGTCGAACGCATGGACAACCTCCAAGCTTACATCACCAGTGACAAACCTGCAGAACGCGCGCGTTTATTCGCAGCACATGCGCGAGAGTTCGCCCTGTCCGAAGGAAGAGACCCGGAACCTCCTCGACCCGTTTCGGTTTTCGAGACCCAGGAAACATCGGACTGATTCGCAACGTAGGTAGGACATGTACGTCATTGTGCGAAAAGCTCTCAATGTTCAGCTTCCGATGCGCACGGGGGGCTCCTTCTATCAAGGCAAGGTTCACCTTTTTCGTACGTGGGCGGCGGCTCGCCTAGCCATAGGCACCCTCCCCCGCCGAGGGCGCGTGCAAGGTCAGGGTTTCGCCCCTGCGCAGTATTGCGCGGTGCCCATGGACAGTATTCGACCGGAACAGGAAACGTTCGGTGCCCTCGCAACGTAAGGTAGCTATGAGCCAAAAGATCAAAGACCTCGCCCCGAAGATGCCTACGAAGTACCTTCGAGACTTCTTTGCTGAGAAGGACATCCCCGAAGCGGTCTTCGAGAAAGAGGGCCCCGAGTGGGGGACGAACATCATCTCGAACGCTGCTGTTGTGGAGCATATCGCGCTTTGCAACCTTGAAGAGGCTCGGCAGATTGAAAGTGTGCTTCGGAAGATCGACTTCCACAACGGCGACGTCAACCACTTCCTCGACCACCTGGCTGGAGCACTGGCGCAATAGGCGCGGGCTTTCTAGCAGCATGAAGGCAGACACCATGGCAAACTGGAAACAGCAACTTACCCTCAACTTTAAAGGCACCTCCAACCACTCGGAAAGAGCAGAGCGTGCCATTGCCGCTGTCAACGCGTTCAGCAGAAGCCTGAACCGGCGCGCGGAGCGTGTCCGGGAGCGACGAGGCGCGCTTACCGAACAGCAAATGTTCGACTACGACACGGGAGGCGATCTCCTCGATGTCGTCGAGGTGTTCGAAACCGCCAAGGAAAGCGGAAATGTCGAGGACCTTGACGGAGCCTTGGCCGCGCTGTACGATTTCGGAGACCGAGGCCACCGGCTTTGGGTCACCATCGAAAGGGACCGATGAGTTTCGCAACACACAAATCACGCCTTCACCTCGCCAACACTTCCAAGGACCCTGACGTCCTGCGCTCGCTCATGAGCGACACCTCCCCCGAAATTCGCGTGGCTTGCGCGAACCGGATCAAAGACTCCGACGATCTCAAAGCTCTGGCTTGCGACAGCAACGGTGCGGTGGCCTGGACCGCAACCTCCACCCTCAACATGCAGGCCATCGCCTACTGCGTCCCGTGAGAGACCTCATTACTCCACGCGAAGCGGTCACCATTCTTGGGGCCGTCGTCGCTGCAGTTTCCTTCCTCGCCCTTTGGGTCCACTGGATGTCATGACTCTGGACGATGTCCTCCTCGTGACTGCAACAGCTCTCGTCCTCTTCCCCTTGACATTCGCAGCTCAACCACGGTACTCAGCACCCCCATGCCTGCACTCACCTCAATGTCCTCCGACGTCAAGATCAAGCTGCTTATCGTCGGAGCAGTCCTCATCATCGCAGGAGGCGCCTCCGCCCTCTACGCTCCAGTCCTCGCGTCCTGGATCGCGCTTTTCCTCGGGTCCCCCCTCTTCCTCGGCGCGCTTCTCACGCCAGCGGCTGACTGATGTCCAAGGCTCTTCAACCCTACGATGAGCCGACCGCCCTAGAGCGGCGGCGATCGACACGGCTCAAGCTCCTCGTTTCTGGGTCTCTCACAACCCTCTCAGGGGCCTTGGCAGTGGCAACCGCCCCCATTCTCGGCGGTGTTGGTCTCGCGATCGGAGTGCTGTTCGTGGGCGCGGCATTCCTCGCCCCTTTGGGTCGGCAGTAGCATGGCCACTTGGGGACCCTACCTGTTCTGCATCGCAGTCCTTTGGCTGCGATACCTTTTTTTGATGACGCGATGAAACTCCACGATCCCCCCTTGTCGGCCTACGTGCTCGGGTACTGTCCAAACATTCAGCCCTCCCCTGATGGGTTCGCCTACAGAGAGCCTGGAATTAAGCACTCTTCGGCCCCCGAAGTGGTGTCCGTCATCGAGGACCAGTTCGCGATCATCAAAATCAAAGGCGCGAAAGGTTTCGTGTCGCGGGGCAAGACTCGATACTACCCAACCGAGTACAGACTTTTGCGGTTCGATTCTGAAACGGGCCAAGGCATTGAATGGCTTGCCACAGATGAGCCAGGGCGGCAGTGGCGCGAGAGTATCTCAGCGCTGGCACGTTTGGCTGAGGAAACTTTAGCCTCTACTACGACGTAATTGAGGCATCATGAACCGCACAGCCCTCAGTCTCGCAGTTTGCCTTGCCGCCGGATGTTTCTCAGAGCCCCCCATGCACTTCGATGAAGGCATCGAAGGCACTGAAGGGTCGTCAGGAGTCTCTGAAAAGAACCCGTCAGGTGGCGGCGAAGACGAGGACGGCACCTCCACAGGAGGCTGGGAGCATGAGACCACGGGAGGCGAGGGATCGTCAACGGGCGAGCCGGAAGACGAAAGCTCGACCGGTGAGGGTCCCGTAGATCCCATGGACTGCAGCCAAGAATGCTGGCTGCCTTCGCACCCGGACGCCAACGAGTTCCTGCTCCCGTACCAACCTGACGCAGTTCTCAACTCCTGCGCTTCGGACATAGCTGGGCTCGACTCGATCAATCTCGGGATCCTGTCGGACACCCTTTTTCATTTCGATGCCTTCTGCATGCCAAAAGGCATCTCGGACGCTTACGAAGCGTGCGGGGAGCAGCCCAACCTCGTGCACCACTTCGCAGCATCCCTCAAGGTCAATTGCGAAGCTTTCTTGGAGGCCTACGGCTGCGCTGCCGAAAATACAGCTCACGGCCTGGGTTACCAGGACATCTGCGACACCTTCATGGTGCAGCCTTACTTGGCCGAGTTCAAAGCTCTCCCTCCTCACGTCCTTGTGGGGGACTTCGAAGAGGCGGGAGCTTGCGAAACGACGATCCCTGATCCGAGCTGTTAGGAAACTTTCGAGACGCTGGTAGCGTAGATTAGGCACCATGTTGGAACGGCGCACTGAACTCCTCAGCGACAACCTGATCCTGACCTTCAAATCGGAGGCAGGGTGCCACGGCGACTCGGAAGCAGACACGGTTTGCTCGCAGGCTCTCGAAGGCGATGAGAACGCGCGCGCTCGCGTTGCTGAAATGATGAACGAAGCACGAGCTGCCGCTGCTGAGGGCGGCGTTTTCGTCCGCGTCATCGCTTGACAGAGCATGCTCAGGCGTTCTAAGCTAGGCCCATGTTGAAAGACATCAATCCTGCAGACTTGTGGCCCGCGGTTCGAGCTTCGATTCAAGCAGAGATGGCCGGCGCTCTACCTGTGCTCAAAGACCAGGGCTTTGATCTCTCCGTTCAGGAGACCAACGATGGTGCTGCTCTTCAGATCAAAGTGGCAACCTCTGGAAAGGACCGAGCCACCGGAGAACTCTCGCTCAGCGAGCAGGACCTGGTCGTTCGCTTTTCAGAAGAACCCTTCGACTTCGAAGGTCAAGACCTGGTCGACTACCGCGAGGCTTGCCGGGCCCGAGACCTCCTCTCTGCAATCCTTCTGGGCATGTACGAGTCATTCGACATCGATTCGGTCGACATGTCTACGTTGGAGTAAGCCATGCACTGGTCGGAACTAGAGGAGTTGGAGAGAATGGCGCGGCGATTTCGCAACGGCGCGAGGTTCGAGCCCTTTCGAGGTGAGGCTCGCGCCGTGGACCTCGACGGCAACCCCGTCGAGCACACGAAACGGGATCGGCCATACTCGTACAGCGCTTTCGTCACCGGCCGCTCTGCACCGAATCATCCCAAGATGACAGCGGTCTACGTAGACCGGATGTGGTCCTGGGATCGCTCCAAAATGGAGCGGCTCACCAAACAGCACCTCTCTGACACGCGCTGGCAGCACCCTCGAATGTCTGCTGTGCAGGCTTTCATGCGAGCGTACATGGACGACTCGAAGCTCCAGGTCATTGCTGTCATGGAGTGGTGCAATGCCGCGACGGGATTCCCCACCTGGTCGATTCACTATGTATCGGGGGAGGATCTGTGAAACGCGCGGTTGTCAAAATCACCCCCGCGGTGAAGAAAAAAGTCACACATGGTGGGAGTCAGGTGACCCTGACTCGGGTCTACCAATGCATGCTCGAATGTGGGCATGTCGAAGTTCGAACCTGGGAACCAGAAAAGCTCAAGTGCAAACAGTGCACGAAACAGGTTTCCGTCGCGAGGTAAGGCCAATTTTGCGATACTGAGCCTCTACACTGACCTGTGGTACCATGTTCTCCTCCACCCTCGAACCTCCCATCCTACTCGTACGGTGGGAGCAATCCGTCACTACGCAGGACGTCCAAGAGGTCGAAAACGCCGTCAAAGAAGCCTACAATCAAGTAGGGCCACGGCTCTCTTACGTTGCTGTCATTCCCTCCGACGTCCCACCCCCCGAGTCCAGCGTTCGAGACGCACTCGCCAACTCCTCCAAGCGCGTGTCCTCCCTCTGCTCCTCAATGCACCTCGTCATCGAAGGACAAGGCTTCCGACGTGCGATCATCAGGTCCATCATCACCGGCATTGTGTTCATCACGCGCTCCGACTTCGAAGTCCACACCAGCCTCAACGACGCAATTTCCGCCGCTAAGATCCCCAATCCCAACCTGAAAAACCCAGACTTCTGGTAGCCATCTCGTGACCAACCTCGACAAAACCGAGCCGACGCTTGACCAGGTGCTGGATCGAGTGGATTGGCGGGGGATGCCTATGGCGTGCCTGACTTTCGAGGAGCGTAGTCTGTACCGCCGTTACAGGCTCAGAATAGCACTATCCAGCGCCGCGCTGTGGTTGGTTCTGTGGGCCGTGTTCCTCTGTTTGTTTCCAATGGGAGCTTCTGCGCTCGTTTTTTGGTCATGGCTTGGGTTTTTACCGCTGCTGGAGCCGTTGCTGGCCCGTTATGGCCGGGAGCCTAACAGCTGAAATTTCCAGGAAACTTTCGAGGCACTTGCAACGTAGGGCAAGCATGAGTACGAAACTCCGTTTCGAGAAGGTCAGCAACCGCGTCTACATTGCCCGGGTCGAGGTTTCCCTTTCTCGGCGTGACAGCATTGGGTCTTACCCTGCGCGAGTTTCGCTCCGCCTGGACGGCCGAGACGGACCTTTCTACCGCGTCGACATGATGTGCCTCTCTCCATGGGAAGCCATCGACGGTGGTCGCGAGGAAGCTCCTCGAACCCTCAAGGAAGCCAAAGCGGTTGCAGAGGCATACCTGGCCCAGGTTCGCGAGCAGGGCACCCTTCACCCCTCGAAGCCCTCGGGCAACCTCTGGGATTGAACGGTGAGGCACCTCGCTTTTCTGCTAGGGCTAGCGGCGTGTGCGCCTTCGGAGGCGATGCACGTCCGCATCGAAGCAGGGCCTGCGGCTGAGGAAGTCATCCGGGCGAACCTGGATGCTGCCGAGGACGTGCTCGGGATTGAGATCGTGGAGACGGATCGCGATTGGGGCTCGGTGGAGGTCTATTACAGGGAACCGGATTACTATGCTGGAATCGCACACGAACCCGACTGGTGGGAACCTGGGGATTGGTGCAAACGGCGTGTAGGAGTAGGCTTCTCCGCTGCAGTGCTGGCGCACGAGTTGGGTCATGCGTTCGAGCTGGGTCACACAGGAGCATTTCCGGACTCGACGGAAAACGTGATGTACCCAGCCTATATGGGCCAGGACGTCGAGGAGTTGTGGCTGAGCGATGCACAGTGGTCGGAGCTAGTGGGTAACGTGGCGCGGTTCAACCTAGACTGTGCGCGCAGGTAAGCCAGCCGGCTTGACTTTACCTAGCGAAGCTGGTATTATTGACGAGGTGTCCCACATCGCCAAAGTCATCTTCCTTCCTTTCCTTTTTGTCCTCGCAGCTTGCGGCGCTCTCGAAACCGACCCTCTGCCAACGTATGAGAACGTGGCTCTCCGGGCAGCGCACGACGAGGAGTCTGGTGACCTTGTAATCAAGGTGGTCGACTCGGAGACCGTTGAGGTCGATATGTCTGGCGACCTTGCCGACGAGTACCTCAGCGACCCTCTGGGCGTCTTTTTCCAAGGCGTGGAGTTCGAGGGCGACGAGATCGTGTTCGTAGCACCGGGCACCTATGCAGACCGGGCCCACGTCATCGCGGGGTACTACTTCCAGTCCTCGACTGTCGATCCCGTCGAGGACTCCGGACTCACGAACAACCGGTTCAATCAGATCGTCCTGTCGACCTCTTCGGAGCCCGAGAGTGACGCGTCGCAGCAGTCCGGGTTCGGCGATGGTCTGACTCTGAATCTGTCCGTGGGGCGCACCGAATAACGCTCCCGGTCGTTCGGTTCAAAAAAGCCCTCACGGGCCTTTTTTGCGGTTAGAGTTACCCGGTCTTTTTGGGGTACAGGTACTCGTGCAACTACTGGATGACTACCTGACCCTGGTTCGTGAGTGCGACAAGCGCTGGGGCGCACCTCCCGAAACGGACCTGATGCGATCCGTGCTCGGGGCTGCTTCCGAGGTAGGAGAGCTAGCCACGCTTCTCCGCCGGGCCCTCTCCCGAGGTGGGACCCTTGAATCTCTCAAAACTGAGGCGGACCCCCTCGACATCTTGGATGAATCGGGGGACGTGATTTTCAACGCGGTCCGCACCTTGGATGCAGTCGGGTTTACACTTGCCGATGCCCTGAAGGCCAGCCGGATCAAATTGGAGTCCCGCGCTGAGGCGGGCAAAGACAAGGACAGGGAACGTCGCCTTCTGGAGAACGCCTTCGATACGCGAAGGGAACGTGACTCGTAATGGTACGCTACACTCCCCGCAACAATGTTGCGGAGGAGCTGAAAAACCAGTACGCACTCGCGCTCATTCCCTGGTACGACGACTAGGGTTCTCGGTATCGTGAACCGATATGTCCCCTCAGGAAACTGCAACCTTCCTGATCGCAGGAACAGGCCCTCAGCGCATTGCCGCAATGGCCTCTGCGCCCGCAGCCGTTCTGCGCAACTTACGTGAACGCGGTCCCCGACTTCCCCTGTACTGGGGGTCGGGGCATTTCCGGTTTGGAAAGGATGCGGAACGCGGGCACCAGTTTGTGCGCCATGCAATCCTCAATGCTGATGGCTTCCTCGGCACACGGGAGCAGTACCTCGACGTCCTCAAAGGAGGCCTCCCTCAAGCTCCGTTGAAGCTCTCAAGTTACAGCGGCTGTTTCAGCTGCGGCGGGGCTGTACAGGCTTGGTTGACGCAGAGGGGGCTGGAGATTCACGATCACGGCGCGCCCTGTCCCTTCCCGAGCGGGATCCTCTCTGAGTTCCGAGTCCGATTCCCTACCGGACGTGTTCTGTTCTCGGACGAACTGCGCCCACTTTTCCCCGAAATGGGGGAAGCGCTCGCGGAGGACGGTTTACCCACCCACGTCAAGTATCAGGCCATCTCGGCCAGGATGGCACCTCTTGGCCTTGCTACGGGCTTTTCAGGCCCTGTGCAGGTTGGCGTGTATGACCTTGGAAACGGTCTGTACGGGGTTGGCAGAGGCCTTGAGGGCAAATGCATTGCCCACTCTGGGTTCAGCAAATGGACCACCTGGTGGTGGAACATGGCCGACGCTGCCATCGTGTCCCGCACTGATGCCCTCAAGTACCCTCGGTTCCAGGTGGAACCGGGCACGTATCGATTCAGTCTCGACGTGTCCGCTGACCCACTGGATTCCTACGTGGAGTTGGCCCGCTTCGAGAGCGTTTCTTGAACATGTCGCGGATCGTGAGGTAACCGATGACGAGGCCCAACATGGCCATCGCTACGGGGTGCTGGTACCACATGACCAGTACAGCCACTGCGAGCGCGGCGTAGATGTAGTACAGCTTCTTTCTCAGGTTCAGATTCAGGTTCACGGCTTGTCTCCGGGGATGGGGGTCGGCTCTCCGCACTGGATTCTCTCCAACACATGAAGGCATGCATGCTCGCGCAAGCGTTTTCCACTGCTGATGAAGTCAAGATAGTCGGCCGCAGTCGCGAGCACAAGGTCATGCGGCCACCAGAAAGCAGCACCCCCACGTTTTCTGAACTCCGTCACGTTGTCGATGGAGTCGTCAAGGAGGAGACGTCCGGGTTGGGACAGCTCCTCCTTGAGCACCGTGATGTGCATTCGATGATCCCCCCACCCAGGCATGCTCAGGTGTTTTTGACACCAAAGCATCTTCCCGTGCGCCGCGGTTCCGGAATGCATGGGGCTGGTGAGGATTCGTGTTTTGGTCTCTGTCCCTTGCAGGGCAAACCACAGGTTCACCCCGTCCTCCAAAGGGCCCAGGGACTCCCAAAACTCGGGAGGTTGGGCCAAAATGTGGTCAGAGACTTCGCGATCTGTTTTGCCGAGGAAAGGCGCGAGACCGTATTTGATTGGGTCTTTCTCCGCTTCGCGGAGCTGTTCTTCGCTGAGTCCCATCTGATCCAGTGGCGGCGCTCCATAGAGCGCGTTCGAGGCCTTCGCAAGATCGGAAAGGAGCCCATCCATGTCGAAGTACGCATACTCGAACAACAAAGCGTACTTTGTGAGCAAGGATAGATCCATCATGGCTGACCCTCTCACAATACCGAAGGCGTGTCAAGGCCTTGACACGCCTTCGTGCTCAGGTATCTTAGACCTGATGTCATCCAGAGAGGTTTGCGTCACTGTTCAAGGATCCAGGGTTTCCAACAACACGTTCAGGGTGCCCGAGGACGAGGACCTTCGAGTCAAGATTGGATCCGACCGGCTTTGCCACATCCACATCAAAGACGCAGCGCTGCTGCACAGCGTCCTTGTTCTGACCGCAAGAGGCGCGTACCTGGAGTACCTCGGGGCTGACGTCATTCTGGAGAAAAGTGGACAGTGGACCATCCTTAGGGGCTCAATCGACCTTGACGAGGGGCAGAAGTTCAGTATCGGGGGTAAGACTCTCTTCTACTCCTCCGTGAGAGAGGAGGAGGCACCGCCTGGAGAGTCGGAACCCGAAGCGCGCGAGGTCACGTTCGCGTACCAGGGGAAAAAGGTCCTGTTCGCAATCGACAACGAGTTTGCGTCGGAGGTGCCTTCTCAGAACACGTTCAAGGCTCAGGCTTACGTGCGTGGAAGCCGTGTTTGGCTCCAACCGTGGCACCCCAAAGCTGGATGCAACACCTTTGAAGGGATCGAGTTGGTCGTGCCGGGGGATATCCCAAGCTCCGAAGCGGTCGAGCTGATTCAGTCCCTACCACCGGGAACCATGCTGTCGGAGGTCCAAGAAGCGCTTGAGGCGTCAGGGATCTCCCTGACCCTCAAGGGCGTGGTCAAAGCGTTCACGTCGAGCTGAGAGAAAGCCCAAAGGAGGGTTCAGCTTTCTCGGCCCGCCGAGTGGACCTTACGAAATGGGCATCACCTTTGACCAAAACCAGACGGCCGTCCGTCGGGACCTTGCCAAGCTACTGGATGTAGCACGGCAAGGGGCCTCCGCGGGGCTCCACGATGCAGCTGAGAAGCTGCAGGGGGCCTCGGCCCTCCTCGTCTTCTCCAGGACTTGGCACCGCTTTGAGGAGGACATCATCAGCGTCGCCAAAACCATCATCCAAGACGAGGTAGACCTTGAAACGCTCGCCAACCGGTGGAAGGCGGATGACAGCTCCAATTACCATACGAGCCCTCGCGACGTTTTCGCGGTTGTCGAGCTACTGCTGACGGCACGCTGGCTCCTGAGCCAGCGGTGGGAGATAGGGATGGACCTTGAAGATCTCACGCGAGAGAACTTTAACGCGGCCCTCGAAGAGATCGAGGATCTTCCTGGTCGGAACTGGCGCCAGGCGAAGCGCCTCATGGAGAGCTGCTACGTGGTCATGCGCGCCATGGGCTCATGCGGGGTCTACATGGCCAACCCTGACCTGGAAGGTTCCGGCTCCTGGCTGGCGGACTGGCAGGAGTGAAAAAAGAGGGGGACCCCGGCAAGGGTCCCCCTCAACAGCGCAAGGGTTGGGGACCTAGGCTGCGTCAGTGTCGGCTTCCGCAGTAGGGATTCCGAAGTTCGACAGCTCCTCTCTGACTTTGGTCTGAGCTTCGTTCCGGAAAAACTCGCGAGCTTCCTCGTTGTGCTTCTGACCATTCACATCGCCGATGGCGTCGTTCAAGGTTTCCTTGGACACGATGCCAAGCTGAACGGCGCGCAGGGCAGCGATCGTTTTGACCAGGCTCTGGTCGCAGACGTTTTTGTACAGCACCCAGATGCGCGAGCCATAGATTTCGTTGGTGTCGAAGCTCAGGAGCGTGAGGCTCGGGTCTGCTGCGTCGGGGTCGATAGCGGACCCTTCTTTGAGGATCATCATGAGAACGTTGACGGCACCCGGATTTCCGTCCGAAAGCGCCATGATGACGTCCATTCCTGTCATTTCGATAGTAATGCGAGACACGGCTGAGGACTAACAAACCTGCTCTTTGAAGTCAAGCATTTCTTGCACGGCGCGCTCCAGAGTCGACACGTGTTCTCGATCCAGAAGGTCATAGGCCAGCAGGACGGCCGCGACTTCGACGAGTCGCTGTTTACGCATGTGTCGCTTCAAAGTCGGAGTCGGCTCCAGGTGCTTGGGGAAGTGGACGATGTCCATTTTCCGCAAAAGTGGCAGCCCCCGTCGCGTCAGGAACGGTAGCTCGAACAAGAACGGCTCGACTGCAGGCTCCAATGCCTCCAGGTAGTACCAAAGGTCGTGTTTCAGGCTGCGGCTATTCCAGATCGCGAGGCGAAGACGGAAGTACCAATACAAGGTGCCCATGGCGCTGTGGTAGATCAAAGTGTCGGTGAACATGGCGATTCGACTTGTAGCATGTTTATCGGGTAATTGGGAGTATGGCTTTCCTCGCAGCAGCTCCGCGTACCGCTGATATCATCCTGAGCTTTTCCGTTCACGACTCAGGGCTTGGAGTCGTGTCCCGAGTCGTTAGGCGCTTTCGAGGACCCAATATCGAGCTGGTGCAGGGTGGAGAAGTGCCGGCTCGCTCTGTTCGAGTGCTCCGGTACCGGTCACCTCTCCCAGGTGACGACCGGCCCGGTATGAAGGAGCGATACCCAGGCCTCCAAGGTTATCTGCGATTTTTGCCCCCTAGCCCTCCAGTGTCTGAGTGACCGCACGGTCAATCGCGAGGTCTTGTCCAGCTTCGGTCAAGAGGCCTGCGGCCGGGTGGGCCCTTTCCAAGACGGCTGACACGGCACTTCCAATGAGGGTGGAAGCCAGAGATCGTTCTGTAACGACCTCCTCTACCTTGGCAGGCTCTTCCACAGTTTCGTTGTGGACGGACTCCTCAATGGTTTGCGAGTTCGCGATCGTGAACCCGGAGAGGACTGCTCCAGATTTAACAACGGTGTCCCCTGTGACCACCGTGAAGTCTTCCAAGCGCGCACCCTCCTCAACAACAACACGGTCCCACACGCGGGAGTGGTGAGACACGAAGGCGTCGCCGGAGACGGAGGCTGTATCCGCGACCACTCCTCCACCATTTGGATGTACGTGGAATCCGTCACCGAGCTTGAAGTCGGTGACGGTCTTGCTGCCTGTGCAGAACTCAATGGCCACCTTGTCTCCCCTGCGTGGCAGCCATCCCGAGGTCCCAATGTCTGTGTTGGAGACCTCGAACAGTTGGTCATCTGTTTTGACGGTGTATACCGTGCAGGACACATCCCCCGTCGTGACGACGTCTTTGCCGATCACTTCACCTTGCTGTGTTGTCTTTTGAAGGGTGTAGTGTTCCTTACCATCGAAACGGTAGATGGACCCGTTTTCCAGAGCAGCAACGTCCAGTATGAAGGGGTGTGTCGACAACCTTTTCAGGCTTGGGAAGACTCGCACATCTTTACCGTCCACGTTGGCCCACGTGTACCCGTAATCCAAACCTGTGAGGTCGGTTTCCGTCTCGAAGCGCACCCACTCATCATTGACCTTGGCTTCGACAACTGTAGCCTTTCCCTCGATGAATGCGATTTTGACAGGAATGTTATAGAGCGACGGGGGGGTTTTTGGGAAGTCCTTCGGGAGTTCGAGGTTTGGAAAGTAGATGTTGCCACCCGCAGTCGCCGTTAAGCGCCCGTTTTGACGGCTGATCTTGCATTCATAACCGTTGCGAAGGAGCACATCGCTCCAGCTCTTCGGGTCCCCCTCCTCGCCTGAGATGTGCAGCCATGCGTCTCCGTTGCGATCAAAGCGCAAGCCGTCCATGTCCGCAACCTTGGCGTGGGGAGGTAGGTCTACCCCCACCTCCCCAACTTCACGTACAAGGATTCGAGGTTCCTCGAAATCCACCACTTTAGCTGGCGGATGTAAGGCTACAACCTCACCCTCTGCTACTTCGAAGTGAAAGTCCTGCGCCTTGATTTCAGACCACTCATCCTGTTCAAACTCGTACGGGAAATTCTCTCCTGTCTCAGCAGTGATTCGGGCTCGAATGCGGCTCGGCCTGGATTCCATCCAGTGGAAAGCTTTGGGCTTGTAGGAGGCACCAAGCATGTGGGTGACCCGACCTTTGAGCAAGGTGCTAGTTGGCCCCTTGTAGCTCTGCAACAAGCTCTTTGCACCGCTTATGTCCGCCCTCATCAAACCCCGAGCCACATGCTCGTGCGCGAGCGTATGTGCAACGCCATTCCTCCTCTGGTACAGAAACGGAACTAGCTCCTCGGGGATTCCCAGTTTCTCCTGAAGGCTTTCGGGTGTCTCCAAAAACTCGCCAGAAAGGAACCCCCTCAGCAACTCGTTTTGGTGGTCACTGAGACGGCAGTCCAGCGCAGAAAAGCACTGGCATAGGAACGCATCCCAATCACTCATGAGCCCGCCAATCCGGTCCGCGCATCAGGTTCAGTTCGAGATCGTGAGGCATGACCTTGAACTCGAAAGGCTCATCGTCGTAGTTCCCATCTTCCTCGATGGTCTCAGGGATCTCAGAGGAGTGGTCGAACTCCGCAAGGGCGAAGTCTGGGTCTACACGAGATCGAACTCGAATCTTCGAGACCAAACCCCCGGTTTGGAGCAGGTCCCAGATCACATCCTGAAGCTCGCCCGTCGTCAGGTGCTCGTACAGCTCACCCCTCAATCGGTTCATGGTGCGAATCGAGTCCTCGGTGTGGAACTCTGCCATGACGCGCAGTTCCGGCGTCATGGACTTCTCACGCTCCTCTGCGCGCTGGGCCTCCAATGCTGCATAGTGCGTGAGATCATAGTCCATGGGCACTGCAGTAGTCCCAGGACCTAGCTCGCGCACCCAATCCTTGGGCAAATGTCGCCCGCTCACCTCGAAACTCCACAGAGCCCAACACACCGCGCTCCAGAGCTGCTCCTGGATGTGTTCATCCGGTTTCGAGTAATCGAACTCGACTCCGAGGCGGGATCCCTCGCAAACCTCGAACAGAGCCTCCCCTTGGAATCGAGGGTTTTCCGAGGTGTACCTAAAGGCCAGGGGGATGTGCTCGTACCCCGAGAACACGGCGCCTTGAGGGAAGCCAAACGCGTTGAAGTTTTTCCACTGGAGAGCGGGCATGGTCTCAACCAATTAGAGTGGGAGAGTGCAGGCATAGTGCACTCTCCCACTCATAAAAAACCTCGCTAGCCCAAGGCGGTCCGCGTTTGTATCCCGGCCTTCCTCACCGGCACAGACTCCTCCCTTCTCGGTCAACAACCCCCTCCACGCAAGCGCTTCATTGAGGGTCTAGGATTGGGGACTCAACGTCTGCAAGGGAACTCTACTCTGAATCCTCAGCGGGCGTCAAGAGGTTTTCGAACACATTGCTGACCTGCGCCTGGGCTGTCTTCAACATCTCGATCTTCCCCTCCTCGAAAGCCTGAGCTTTCACGTGCTCCAGAACCTCACCCTGCACCTCGAAGATCTCGGACAACAATGACGGAGTCATGTTCTGGGACAAGATGTGAAGGGCCTCCCCGCGTGCGTAACCTGGAGTCTCCCACAAGTGCCGAGGAGAGGGGAGGACTGGGTTTGTAGTGTACATGACGTCGAGAACGAGCATGCCTCCGTGTAGCTCGATCTGAATGTTCACGGGGTCTCCAGGATGGTGCTGGGGACCGCTGCGACCAAGGTAGATGCTGACCCCCTCCTCTACCTGAACGTGCACAGCATCGCCCCAGAGACCCTCCCAGAGGTCTAGGGTGACGACCTTCTTCACTCTGGGTCTCCTGCCTTGGCGACCTTGTAGTCCTTCTTCTCGTCGGACGACGGGGGGTACAGGACCGTCTCTGCGATCTTTGGCACGCGTGCTTTGGCCATCTCCAGTTTGGGGTACCGGTTCTTGGACCGAACTCGGACGTCACCGCGGAAGGCCTCGACGCGCCACATCTTGGACGACCCTCGGGAGATCGACACGATGACACCCTCCGCGGTCTTGACCGTGTAAAGGTCCTCGTCGACCTTCTCCCACGCGAGCTTTGCGTAGCGTGCATAGCGCTTTTTGCGCTCTTTCTCTTGTTCGATCGCGGACTTCGCGGCAACGACATAGAGGCCAAAGGCCGCACCTCCAATCACGACCACGGTCAGGACGTCTCTTGCTCTGTCTTTCCAGGACATGGCCCGGAGAGTACCATAGCCGAGCTACTTCTTGCGCTTTTTCTTCACGGGGTAGAGCACCCGGTCGATGTAGATCGGAGCATTGTCCATCGCCTCGGAACAGGACGGGAACCCATGCGGCGACCGAACTGAAGACTCCCCCTTGTACGCACGTACGCGCCACAGAGGGGAGGACTTGCTTTTGGTCACCATGACCGTGATCCCCTCTGAAGTGCGTGCCGTCAAATGCTCGGGGTCCAGCTCCTCGTACTGCAGGTCCGCGTACTGTTTGAGCCGTTCCTGACGCTCCTCCTCGCGCTTCTTCGAAGCGACACGCTCTTTGCGGGCCTTGGCTTCAGACCCGGCAAAGAACAGAGTCGCCAGGCCCGCAATGGTGAAGGGGTTTTTCTTGGCCATGTCTCCCACCTACCACAGAATCAAGCCGAGGGGAAGGCCTTGAGAAGGGCCCGGATCGCCGCTTCGCGTTCAGGGCCCTCTTCGCAGAACTCCCCACCCGTCACGTCGCGCTTTGCGTTGACCCTCTGCCCCGGCCCTGCCTTGCGAACGACCCAGTATTCGCACACGCCTTCCTCGTCGTCAGTCTCAATGCTCACAACATGTTTTGGAAACGTCCAGGAGACGGAAACGTCTTCATCCATGTGGATGGACGGCTTCGGGACCGAGACCGCCTTGGCAAGGTCCTTCAACAGGTCCCGCACGACCTGAATCGTGCGGTCCTGAGGCACTACGTACCCTTTGACGTACGTAGCTTCGAGCGCAACCTCTGACCTGGCTTCATTGAGCCAGGTGTCGATGGTGTCTGAGACGCTCACAGGGGTTCGCAAGTGGCTCCCGGGTGCCCGGGGCAGGTGACCATCAGCTCTTGCCCCGGAGCTTTGGTCAGCGCGCACGTGAACGCTTTGCGGCCTTTCGTACACGCCGCCTCGCCGTAGCCGATTTCCTCGCCGAACTTGAGAGCGTTCTCGCGCGCTACCGCTTTGGTGCCGGGGCTCACGACGACATTCGAGCGACGCGAGTTGCTCACATCGCGAGAGTTGTTGGCGGGAGGACCATCGCCGACCGCGTTGCAAACTGCCGGACCGACGATGGCCGCGACGATACCCACGATCGCGACCAAGATTATCAGTTCGATGAGGGTGAACCCTTTGGAGAATCTTTTCATGGGGAGAAATTTAGCACGCTAGGTTTCGTAGCGCCAGAAGTAAATGCAGGGGTAGGCACCCCCGCTCACCTTGGACATCTCGTTCCCCCACCGAAGCTTCGCGGCCAAACTCCCAGCAAGAGCCGTGGAGCAAACAGCGAGAACTTCCGATTCGAGTTGCCTCGTGAGGTCTCCGTCTTCGTCGAACCACTGAGGGTACGTGTTGTGGACCTTGCCCTCACACCGGTAGGGGTCTGACGGAAAATCGATCCCAGGCAGCAGCTCACCTTTCTCGTCGAAGACCGTCGATCCTGCGAACTGCTGCGCGAACTCGTCCGCCTTCTCCTCGTCCTCGAACTGGACTCGCAAGGTCCAGAAGTAGGTGGTGCCCTCCTGTTTCCACACACGTGCGGTGTTGTGCTCGGGATGCAACACGGAGGCGGGCCTCTCCGGGCTGTAAACCTGAGCTTGAACGGTGTGCGAGTCGCCATGAAAGATGCGGTACATGACCGCACCCTATCACGAAACCGAAGGCCGGCCCGAAAAATTCCGCGCTGACCTTCTCACACACTGTCCCACATGGGCTACTGGGTGAGGGCCTTCTCCACCCGCTCCGTTACGATCACGTCCCGACCCGCGGCCGTGACCATCGCACCCGCAGTCCCGGCGATGCGCTCCGCGAGCGCACTTGCCATGCTGCCCGCGATGGTCCCCGCCACCGTCTTCTCCTCGACAGCCTCTTTTTCCTTGGCACGCACAGCCAATCGGGCGAGGTCCGCTGCTACTGCTTGCCTTTGAGCTGCCTCAGCTTCGACCACCTTCGCGGTCATCCCAGCCATGTCCTCCTTGGCCTCTTCGTACCAGTCCTCCTCCACCTGCATAGTGTCCTCGACCCAGGACCCGTGAATTTCTTGGGTGAACACGTCGCCCTTGACCGGGTCAGCCATGGCGCCCATGTCCTGAAGGATGTTGCTCATTTTCAGGAATTGGTGCGTCGGCATCGCATCCCGAAACTGCAGCATCAGCTTTCGCAGTTCCTCAACACTCCCCGTCAGCCTCTCGACGTTGAACTGTTTCGGCATGCTGAGCTGCGCGAGGCGAAGCTGTTTCTCGGCGTACTCCGCCTTCATCTCCGCATGTGCTACTCGCTCCTCAGCCCGCACTGCACGTTCCTCCGTTTCAGATCGGAGATCCTGGGACAGCTTCAGAAGCCGTTGTGCAATCGCGAACTGCACATCAGAATCAGACTCGGTTTTGAGCGCAGACCGCAGCAGTTCCTCGTTTTGTGTTTTCTGCGCAGCCAACCTCCGAGTCGACCAATCGTCGCTTTTGAGGAACCTGGCCGTAAGCTCATCTGTGATGTAACCCTCAGGGAGAGCTTTGAGCGCATGGTATACGAGATACGGTGCCTCACTCGTATGTAGAACTTCGAGTTGCAGTTGCGGCGACGTCATACTCACCGTCGCCTCCCGCACGTCTTGATGTTTTTCCTCTCGAAAGCGAGCATCCCTCTCCGCGACCTCGGGGAGGCGCCGGAAAGCCAATATGCGCACCTGAGTATACTCATCCGAAACCAGGTCGTAAGGAACCTCCGTACCTCGAATAGCGACCTCTTTGCGCACTTTCCAGTTCTTGTCATTTTTGAAGAAATGGTAGAGGTACCCTCCATCGAGCATTTCGGCAACTCGAAGTGCGTGGTTAGTCTCCGAGTAATCGCCTCGCGCCAGCAGCATGTGCGGAAGCCTCAATGCGGCATAGCGTTTAACGTCCCAATCGTATCGATTGCTTTGCACTACAGCAAAGCAACACTCCAGGCTTGCGTCGTGGGTGAGGTAGTGAGGTCGAGCGATAGAGGGAACGCGCTGGAAATGCTCCAGCTCGCGCTCCAGCTCCTTCTCGTCATAATTCTGTATGGCCTCGAAAAGGGTCGCAGCTTCCTCCTGCGTCGCCTCGTGCTGCAAAGCCGCAAAGACAGCATCGTAGTTGGGCTGCAACAGCTCAAGGTCTTGCAACTGGTCCAAGGTTAGGTCACACCCGCATTCTTTGAGATACCCGAGAATTACGTCTTTCATTTGAGCCCCTTTTCAATGGCTGCCGACAATGCCTGGTCCCGCGCCGCCGCTGTCAAGTAGGCCGCCTTCGAACCGAAAGCGCGCTCTAGCACTGCCGCCGCCGCACCCCCGAACACCGAACTCTTCAGGGACGGGTCCTGAAGCATGTAATCCATGAACCGATGCACCTTTACCTCCTCCGACTTCGAGGTGTTCACCGCAACCCTCACGGTCTCCGGATCTTCGTCCAACGCCGCCCCCACGTCCGCGAGCACGTCAGCAATCCCGGTGGGGTGTGAGGGTTCGCCGGGTTTTTCGGTTGCAATGGCCGCCTGCGGGTCTGGAGCAGGCGGCACATCCACTGCAGGCTCGACGGCCGCGCCGTAACCTTTGGCTGTTTTGTAGGCTTCCCGGAACCGCTCCAGTAGCTTGTCCTGCACGACGCCCGTTTCCGTGTGGTCGAGCAGATCGTCCAACGGCAAACGCTCCACGGCTATCGCACGCACTTCGTAGTGCGAGTCCTTGAGCATGGACTTCAGCTCGTCGAACGAAATCCGTTTCGCAACATGCTGCCGAATCAGGGCATCCCCATGTCCCCGGAACTGTGACAGCACGTGGTCAGGCAACTCCTGGATCATCTCCCGACTCAACGGAATGCTGTTTTCAAGGCCGAGCATCTGGCACTGGTGCTCGACACTCAAGCGATAAAACGCGGCCCGACGAACCATAGGAGTGGGGTCCCTCTTGAACACAGAAGGATCTTCAACCCTGCGTGCTGCCTCGACACGTACATCAGCACTCGAATGTCGGTGAAAGTGCTTGAGGTGCTCCACGGCGCACCTCTGCACCACCTCTGTTACGAACGACAGGGGCGCTTTGTAGGAGCACCCCTCTACAAGGTACTCCGGATCCAAGCGATCCATCGCAGCCTTTGCGATCCGTAGCGTCTGGCCCTGCCTTTGGAACTTCTCCTTCCCCGCGTACCGCATGAAGTGCTGAAGCACCTTCACACTGGTCTGCTTCGAAAGTTCCTGAACCAGTGCCTCGTGCGTCAACCGCTCAAGGCGAGCTATCTCCGCTGTAACCCAAATCCCCCACTCCTGCGTCGGGTCGTACAACCGAACTTCGGATCCCTTACGGGTGTAGATCGCGGTCCCGTTGTGCTTGGGAATGCGCTGCGCCCAAACAGGCAACACGTCCTTGAAAGCACTCGCGTCCCGAAGAGAGAACTGACCCTGAATCCCTACAAGGCCTTCCTTCGTTCCATGCTCCCTCAGCAGCTCTGCCCAGTTTTCAAAGTACGGTACCGTCATTCGATCCGCTCCCGGCTGCTAAGCGCGACGTCGTGCATCACCTCAGCCAACGTCTCCGCGATCCGGTCCGTGATCTCTTCGGCTACCTCGGAACACTCGATCTCGAAAACCGCACTCGGCTCGTAGTACCGGGCGTTCAAGACGCCCACCTGCCTCTTGGACGCCCACTCGACCAGTGTCTCCCGAGCACAGTCCGCAACCGCCTCTGCACTGGCGCTCTCCGGCAACGAGAACTGGATCTTCTCCAGCGCGTAACCGCACGGCTCCACTTCCAGAACCCACGTCTTCATGGTGTCCATCCCTCCGGAACTTCCAGCTTCATGTCGAGGTTCAGAACGAGATCGCCCGCGTCTACCATCCGCTCCAGGAGATCCTGAGCAGGCATCTCTGGCCCCAAGAACAGATGGATGTACCAGCACGTGTTCGTGCGCGATTGGGGCCCCTCAGAGTAAAGGGTTCCTTGAAGCAACGGCAGCACGTAGCCGTAAGCAAGGTCGAGAGTGCGCTCTTTTGCCCTCTCCAGCGCCATCATCTCCTTCACGCGCCGACGCGCAACCCATTGAGGGTTGTGCACTGGGTCGATGTCCGGGTCCACAGGACCCACTTCCTGCATCCAGACCAGGTACTGCGAGAACCCTAGATCGAACTGAACATCGCTGTAGACGTGTCGCATGCCTACTTCTAACACGGAGTCTACCCTCGCGACAACCCCTCTTCGACTAGAGCCGCCACCTTCTGGCCCGCGACCTCTCCTCCCAAACCCAAAGCGCTGCCCGCCGCCAAGGCTCCAACAGCCCCCGAACCGACTCGATCTGAGACAGCCCCGAGGATCGCTCCCAACACCGTCTTCCCCACAGACAAAGGCTCGAAGGGCTCAATCTCGTCGTACAGCGGAGCCGTGACCTGTTTACGAGGGGTACCGTCCATTATGAGTATGGCGTGCCCGTGCTCCGTGATGATCTCGTGGTCCGAGTACGTACCCTCGCTGATCTCGGCCTTGCCGGTTACTTGAACATGGCCTCCGATGACAGCGCGGCCTTTTACATGAGCCCTGCCGCAGGCCAAGGACGAGTCCGATACCTCGGCAAAGCCCGAAAGCACGGCTTTGCCTAGAACCAGAGCCTTGTCCTTGACCACAGCACCTTCGCAAACCTCGGCCTCCTCAAAGATCACAGCCTCTCCGTAGACGATGGCTCTGTCTCCAACCCAGGCATCGTCGCACACAATAGCGTTGCCATAGACCTGGGCATCATCGCAGATCTTCGCCCTGCCAGAGACCTTGGCATTGCCCTTGACCGTGGCATTGCCCTTGACCTCGGCTTCACCATATATCCGGGCCTCCCCTCCTAGGAAAGCAGTCCCTCGAACGCGCGCTGAGTCCTCGACAACCGCACTAGCTACCACCAAAACGCGATCGAAAATGCATGCCGAACCCTGAACCCGCGCTTCGCCTTGAACTTTTGTGTGGCCCCAAACCTCAGCCTTGTCCTTGACCACAGCATTGTTGCAAATCGAGGCGTTGCCATAGATCTTGGCCTCTCCATAGATCTTGGCAAAGTCGTAGACGAAAGCTCTATCCGTCACCAAACTAGAGTCGCCAACCCAAGAGGTACCGAAAACGTTTGCGTCTCCCGTAATGACTGCTTTGCCGCAAACCTGTGCGTGTCCGTAGACTTGAGCATGGTCCGAGACCAAGGCACTCTCACACACCTTCGCCGCTCCGCAGACCCGAGCATTGAGGCAAACCCTCGCTTCCCCTGAAACGACAGCGTCCCCGCCTACGAACGCCTTCCCATCAACCACCGCTTTGTCAAGGATCTGAGCATAACCCTGAACCGTGGCCTTACCCCTCACCTCCGCGTAGTATCCGACGTACGCGGTTTCCGTTACGGTCGCCGTATCCTCAACCCATCCGCCTCCGTTCGGATGGCGGTGCCAGCCCTCCCGCTCCAGCTCCATCAAAAAACCCCGTTCGCAACCAAAGCAACGGCGACGGTGAGCAAAATGGTCCCGATAGCCCACACCAGGTTCGACTTCCGCCGTTGCAACCTCTTCAACTGCAACTCATCAAACGGACCTGCTCCAAGTCCCGTTTTGCGAACCATGTCCACGAAAGCACGGAACTGCTCACGACCCCCCTCCGTCAACCGCGAACCGTGACTTTTCAGAAACTTCTCCACATTTCCAGACACCTTGAACGGCTCCGAAGCGAAGGTGGCGTCAATGATCCCCGGACTCGACACATACACCTCACTTCTGCCAATCCGCATCGAGGGCGGGGACGAAAACCATTTCCCGCCCGTCACTTCCATCTTTCCCACAATGCAACAGCAATCGCTGACGTGCCCTCCCAAGACCCCGGCCCGCCCTCCGACCCAAGCATCTCCAAACACAACAGCCTCACCCGTGACCGTTGCATCCTCACCAATACGGGCCCGACCATAGATCCGAGCCTCTTTCGAAACAGAGGCATTGTCCAAGACGTGGGCCTCTTCCCTCACTCGGGCCGATTCGTATACCTTTGCATTGCCATAGATCTGAGCATTGCCCTCCACGATAGCGTGGCAGAACACACGAGCGCTGCCCGACACCACCGCATTTTCCCGAACCTTCGCCGCTCCAGAAACCCGGGCCGCGTCCCGAATCCAAGCATTGCCATAGACCCGCGCCTTGTCCTCTACGACGGCCCCGCCTCGAACATGTGCCTCCTGGCTCACCGCCGCATTCCCTCGAACTACGGCTCTACCCCAAACTTGAGCCTTTCCACACACCATGGCCCGGTCTTCGATGCGAGCCTCCTCATTCACCTGGGCCTCTCCAGAGACCTCAGCCTCCGGACCAACATACGCCGTCTCCGCTACGCTCGCCGTGTCCTCAACCCATCCGCCTCCATTTGGATGACGGTGCCATCCCTCTCGATTCGAGTCGTCTCCGGGACCCTCCAAACGAAGATCCCCCCTCAACACCGTCAAACCCCCGACCTGTGCACTCCCACAAACACGAGCCCGCTCCAATATCCGAGCCGAACCTCCAACCTCGGCTTGCTCGGCCACACGAGCACGGTCCGAAACCACAGCATCGCCATAGACCCGAGCATCGTCACTAACCCATGCCTTGCCACTGACCGTCGCGTTGCCCTCGATTCGGGCACGGCCGTCTACGACGGCTGAGCCGTAAATGTGCACCACTCCACTGCTACTGCCCACCGTCGCTTCTTCCAAAACCTGGGCCTTTCCAAACACACGAGCGTTCCGAATCGTAGCACCCGAGATCTCTACATCCCCGTAGACCTCCGCGGCCCCCTCGACGCGAGCATGCGCGCAGATTCGAGCCCTCTCTCGAACTACGGCTTCCGGACCGACATACACGCTGTCAGTCACAGTCGCCGTGTCCTCTACCCATCCGCCTCCGTTGGGGTGCCGACTCCATCCCTCACGAGTCTCGGAGGAGACCTCAGGTGCAGCATCAGGAGCCGCCACGGGAGCAGCATCGTCACTATGGTCCGGGATTGCAGGTTCCATCCCACTACCGCTACCACAATCCCCGATACATCAAAACCCCAACCCCCAGAAAAATTCCATTCGAAATTCGAGAATTTAGAATGCCGGCCCTCCAACCCGCACTTTTTACCGATCCGGCTCCTCGATCCGAACAGAAACGGCCCCTGCTCCAACGCCCGAAGGAGCGCAGGGAGCAGGGGCCGTCAAGGCACCTGAGACCGATTCTCAGCCGTTTTGAGGGCCGCCGGGGTACCTCGGGAGCCCTGAAAGCCTCCAGATGCCCCTGAGAGCCTCTCAGGGCGAGGCCACGTCAGCACCGAACAGGTCCAGGTCGGCTTTCCTCTCTCGCTCCCGCTCCAACTCCCGATACCGCGACAGATTCAGGGCCCGGAGCGCCGTCGTCGCATCCCGAATCACCTCCAGGGGCTGCTCCAACCACGCTGCCGGCCTCGAATCCCCAAGCCGGGGCAGCTGCGAGCCCACTTTGTCCGCGATGTCACGATCCGTCATCCCCTTCAGTGTTCGCATCGACTGCAGCACCCGTGTCTGTAGGCACTCCATCTCCTCCCGAATCACCGCCGCGAGCCGTAACCGCTCCTGATCCATCGTCTTCATCACCCCTCACTACCCCAGAACCCAGGCCTGAGTCAAGGCGCGACTCAGGAACCCTCAGTGATCGTGTAGTCCGTGTGGTAGGTAGCCTCGCCGATGATCTCTGCCACCTGCTCGGGATTCATCTGCTCCAAGACCTGCGCCAGAACCGATTGCAATATCTCAACCTGCCCCCGGAGCTGCTCCAGCTCCCCCTTGGACTGGTCTCGATCCTGGAGGTCCTCGAACAACGAAACGAGACCCTCACCTTCTACGACCTGCGTCTCGGAGTTCCAGTACACGTCGAAGTGTCGTGACCATTTCATCCTTCGACCCTAGCACCAAGATACATCAAAAGCGACCTCCCCCAGAAAAATTCCCAGAAAATTCGGGAATTCGCAGATCCGGAAACGAGATCCGGAACCGTAAGGGAGCGGAAACGGCGCCGGGACCTAGCATCAGGCACCAGGCGCCGGAGGACGCGGGTGATGTATCGGGGTCCGATACATCAGAAAACAGATCCCTCATTTTCCATGCACACTGGACACGGCCAAATGGCCCCTCCGGGCCCCGCGGCCGATTTTTCTAAGCGGTTCTGGCAGATCGGCCCCCTGGGCCCCCCTGTCTGCCCGGGACCTGTCCCCTACGGACAGCTGTCCGAGGCCTGCAGCCTGTCCCCTACGGACACCTGGTACGGTCGGGCCCCCTGTCTGCTCTGGTCACCTGTCTGCAAGGGGCAGGTCCGGGTCCAGCCGTCCACAGTTCAGGAGCTGCGGCGGCTCGGGTTGCGGGGCGGGCAAGATGCCGAGCCGGCGGAGCGCGGCTAGGGTCGCTTGAGGGCCTGGAAGGTGGAGAGGCCGGCGGAGAGGCCGATGCCGATGAGGATGGCGTAGCCGACGATGGTCATGACGTCGCCGAAGTAGCCGTTGGCGGCGAAGAAGGCGAAGGTCGCGAGGATGGCGAGCCAGGTGTAGTTGGACATGGATCGGGTTGTACCATGGTTGAAAAGAGAAAGGGGAGAAGTTTCATTGGAAACTTTCTCCCCTTAGTCTTACCGGGCCAGGTGTGAATGTGATATATGTTACATAAAAGCTCTTGCAGGGTGGCCCCCCTGGTCGGCTTGGGGGTGTTGTCTCATGGTTGGATGGGCGAGTCAAGGGGTCAGCGGCTTGTTTCTGACGACGGGGGCTGGGAACTGGGATTGGATGAAGGCGGCGACGATGGAGGTGGGGGTGGGATCGGCCATGGTCTAGTCTTCGATTTCGACGTAGGCGGCGGTGTTGTCGGGAAGCTCGCGCCAGGTACCGTTTTCGCACTGGGCTTGTTCGTAGACACGAGGATGTTGTTTTTTGAGCGCGTCCCAGGCGTGGACGGGGTCGGAAGCTCGAACGACGATCATACCGGAGGCGCCGGACCATCGACCGGTCAAGACCTGTGTCATGATGAAGGTTTGCATGGGAGTAGGCTAGCAGGGCTAGTTTTGTTTGGCAACGCCTTTTGCGCCACCTCGTCGACGCCGTCGCGGAGGTGGGGGTGGGTGCTGGTGAGGTTGCCTTGGAGGTGCGTGATGGTGGAGGTGCGTGCGCCCATGATCGGGGGTGGAAAGTTTCCTATGCGGCGGTCCACTCGCCAACGTGGAAAGGTTTGATGTCGTGTTTTTGGCAGTCGGCGCGGGTGGAGGGGTCCATCGCCTGGCCGTCGGCGTCGAGGTAGCCGTCCAGGGCCATCTGGCCGTGGCGTTTGCAGAACTTTCGGGTCTCGCCGCGGGAGTTTGTGAGCGTGATTTTGCCCTTGTATGAGCAGCGATGGGTGCTGAACAGGGCGATGCGCTGGATGGTCGATCCTTCTCGTTTCTGGAAGACGCACGCGCACCGGTCGATTTCAAGGGCCCGGAAGCCGGGCTTGAGGGAGGTCTGGAAGCCACGGGTTTTGGGCACTTCGACTTTGAGCGCCAGGCCTTTTTCGACCAGGCGGTTGCAGGCGGCTCGGATTTGGCTCAGGCTCGGCTTCAGCTCTCGAAAGTAGGAGCTGTAGGTCAGCCCTTTCGGGGTATCCCCATGTACTGCCCGTGATTCTTCTTTGAGGGCCGCGAGTACGAGGGTGTCGAGAGTCTCCATGATGTCTACCCTACGTCGTGGAGAGGTTGAAAGTTTCCTGGGGGGTTGAGTTTGGGGTTTTGATAGGGCATCATGGGGTGGTGCTGAAAGTGCTCACAGTGCTGTTGTCGGCGATGTTGCAGGCAGGCACGGCCCCTTTTGGGTGTGAGGGGTTGTGCGTAGACGGGTCGTCTTATCGGGTAGAGGAGCGGCCGCCGACCGAGGTGAGGCTGTTTTGCCATGGAGGGCCGGGGTCGCAGGCGTGTCGTGTTCTGGTCTCGGTGTGTTACGAGGCGGGGGCGACACCTGAGTGGCACTGGAAGCCCCGGGGCGGGCTGGGGGAGTGCCGTATTGGGAACAACATGGTGTACTGGGGGCTAGGGTGAGGTGTAGCGTTGCCCGGCAGGGCCATGGGGCTGTTGTTCGTCCGGCCACTCTTCGAAGTCAGGGTTGGTAAGGACCAGGTCCCATGTGTGGTGTTTGTGATGGGGAGGGCCGACATACCACCGAGGGGACTTTGAACAGAACTGCCCGATGGTGGGGTCGGCGACGAGGTTCTCTTCGATTTCGACCCAGCAATGGGCTTCATAGGGATCGCGGCCTTCTTTGACGAGGGCGCGGATGCCAAGGTTGTTGAGGCGGGCCGCGAGGAGGGTTGCTCCGATAGCGCACCACCCGTCCAGTTCCTTGGGGAGGGCCTCTGAGACCTCTCGGGTGAGGTCACGGATGAGGTCGAGGCGTTTCATCGCGGGCCTTCAAACTCGGTGGAGGGTTTGCGCACATCGACGATCTGGATACTGGGGTCGAGGCGGTGTCCGGTAGAGGCGAGGAACCGTGCGTTGGTCGAGACGGTGACGTACTGGGCACAGACGGAGCACTGCACGACGGGTGTAGGTGAGGGTCCCGGGGGTTCTTCGACAAGGCCCCAGGACAGGCACGGGGCGCCTTGGGGCGGGGTTTGGTCGAAGGCCTCAAAGGCGGCAATGCCTAGGGGGGATGGAGGGTAGTGGTGTTTGATCTCGGCGCGGGAGAGGGGTTGACCGTGAGGACCTGTGTGGCCGTCGTGGAGGGCTGTCCAGTTGCGTTGGGAGCAGCAGGGGCAGTCCCATTCGGTCACGTAGACGTGGGAGATGCCGATACGCATGCGGGAGACGGGGAGGGTCATGACCTCAGTCCTTGAAGTCACCATCACCACCGCAATTGCGTAACCGAGCATCAGTCGAAGACCTCGACGCCAAGCGTTTCCAGCGCCTTGCGGACTTCGTCGGCCTTCGCCGCGTCGAAGCGGATGGCCAGGTACTGGTCCGTGCGCCCTTCGCGCCAAACAGTGATCAGGTCGCGAAGGTTGTAGGGGGAGAGGCTCTCTCCGGCGTTGGCACGTCGTTTGACCTGGTCTTGGAACGGGGTGTGGTTGTTCAACGCCATGCTCGCAACACAAGCGTAGTCCTCCACGAAGAGGAACTCGGAGTCTTCCTCGTCGCCCTCGTACTCGCAGCCCTCTTCGATGTACCAGTTGTCGGAGAGGCAAGCGGCCCAGAAGGTGTCGAACTCTTTTTTGGTGATCTTCATGGGATCTACCCTACAGTGTAGCGCGTGCTGGGGGTGGTGTGCAAGGCTTCACCTTTGCGGTAGCCTGAGCCTTTCGGGGCGTTGTCGACGGTGACGACGAAGTAGCCGCGGCGCGGCACGCGTTTGGTGACGGTGCCGGTGCAGCCTTTGCGGCTGCCTTCGTTGAAAGTGAGGTTGGTACCAAGTTTGGGGATCATGGTGGGTCGGTGTCTTTCTACAGGCAGAGGGGAGGGCGAGACTTACGACAGCAATGCTCGGAGGCCGTACCTCCTGGTACCGGTAGCGAACCGGCTCCCGGCCCTCCCCTCTGCCTGTGGTTTTACCTAGAGGGCGCCGAAGTCGCGAAGGCAGGCGGCGACTTCATTGAAGGAGCGTTGAAGGGAGGAGGGTTCGGCCTGGTTGGCGATGCGAGAGACGAGGTCGCCAACGGCGCGGGCAAGGACGGCGAGGTTGGGGTCTTCGACAGCGTAGCCTCGACCCAGCATCTCGAAGGAGAGGTGCGGGGTTTTGGTGTCCTCGCGGACGGTCTCCCAGGCCTTGGAGAGGAGGGGGGCGGCTTCTTTGACGTCGCCCGATTTGGCGATGATGGCGAGGGCAGAGGAAGCGAGGAAGAGCGTCTTCATGATGTCTACCCTACGTCGCGAGGCGACCGGAAGTTTCCTGCCTACGGCACCTCGACCTGGAAAAGTTCGAGAGAGGCGACGACTCGGTCCAGTTCGAGAAGCATGTCGTGCTGGGCTTTGGAGTAAGCCAAGGCCTCTCGGACGTTTCCGGGCAGGCAGCTGCTGGACCCGACGCGGGCAACAGGGGCCAGGGTGTTGGGCTTCTCGCCACCGCGAAGGGTGATGTAGGCGGTGCAGAAGCGGCCTGAGGGGTCGCGAACTTCGAATCGGAGTTCGGGAAACTCACCTTCGCCGACCTTTTCGAGGGTGGCGGTGGTGCCTTTGGCAAGAATGCCGAGGAGTTCGGTGTACTTTTCGAGGGAGATGATCGTGATCATGACTTCGTCTTTCTACTTGCGAGTCGGGCCCTCAGCTTGGCCCGGTAAGCTGCGCGATGTGCGCTTTGCTGGTCCGCTTCGCGTCTCTCCTGGAAAAGCGCACAGTCCGCTTTGTTGAAGGCGGAGGTGACGTCTGCCACGGTGACGATGTAGCGGGCCATCTGTCTACTCTACGTCGCCCGAGGGCGGGAAGTTTCCTACTCAGGCCAGCGATCGCTCCAGTCGTGGAGCCCACAGGCTTTGGTGCCGTCGATGTTGAAGCATCGGAGGTCGTGGCCGAACCCCGTGGCGGGAGCGCTGCAGTCCTCGTCGGTTTCGCAGCTCGCGATGCAGAACTGCTCGTTGTCGATCACCTCGACGGGACCAGACACGACATCAGCGTAGGGCGCACAGCTCTCGACGTCCTGGTCTTCGGCCACGGTGTCCATGCAAATCCCCGTGGGGCTGGGACGGCTGTCGTAGCACCAGTGACCTTCAAGCGGCTCACAGCCGAGCAGGCCGGGCTCGCAGGGTAGGGAGGAGACCTCGGGGCCACAGGCCGCGAGGAACGAGATGGCGAGTAGAAGGCGTTTCATGGTACGATTAGGCGAGGTGGGCTTTGCTACGGCCTTTGCCCGAGATACGGTACTCGGAGCCGGCGAAGATTGCCAATCCCATATCGACGAGGATCATGAGATCCTCTTCCTGCTCCTCCGTCTTGGGCTCGTAGCCCGCGGCGCGACCCCGGCACACGTCCAAGCGGGAGAGGGAGCTGAGCATGGTGCGCTGGGAGCGGGTGAGGTTCATGTCTACCCTACGTCGATCGGGGGTGGAAAGTTTCCTCCCGGCCCCCGGAAAAGCATCAAAATCCTGCAGCGGTCGCAACATGAGCGGGAACGCGATGACCCTCAGCCAGCGTTTCCTTGACCTCCCACATCAGCTCGTTGGCCAGCTTCTCCGCAAGGCTCAGGTGCTCGACACGCTCCCAGCAGTCTCCGCGAAGGCGCTCGGCGATGACTTCACCCTCGGGCCCCTGGCACCGCGCCTCGACCTCTCGAAGGAGCTTCTCGGCGTCCTCGCGGGAAAAGAAAAGGTGATGGTGGTGGTACTCGTACTCCTTACCCAGGGCAAGAAGCCAGAACACGGGAACTTCCATCCGAATGCCGTCTTCGGGATGAATGACCTCGCGACGGGACTCGCGGACTCCAACTTCAACAGGGGTGGTGACAGCTTCGCTCATGACACCTACCCTACGTCAACCGCCACCTGAAAGTTTCCTACTTGGCGGCTTCGCGGATGAACTGGTTTGTATCGGTGTGGTTCATAACGGGCCTCAGACGTTCAACTCAACCGCCTCCTGGAGTAGTTCCAAGACCCGCTGTCTGTTGGGGCCGTCGGCGAGACTCTTCAGTTGGGCCCGCAGTCGGACAAACTTGAGGTCCACCCCAACCGGTTTGGTACCGCCGGAGGTGGCATACCCACTGGTCCCTCCAGATCCGCCGGAGGTGGCATACCCACTGGTGGCTTTTCCCAAAGCCATACCACGACCGCCGCCCACTGGTCGGGGCCTCTCCAGCGGCCCATGCTGCTTCTCGCTCCAGGGGGAAACGCTGCGCAGATGATCGTCACTACTCCAATGATGATCGCCTCCAACCAGGTGGCCGTCAGACTTCCGCCATTTCAGGCGAAGCGCCTCGTTTTCGGTGTCTAGCCGCCACTCCTCCACCGTTACGATTTGCGTTCCGGTGGCCCACACGACCTGGTGGCGATAAATCTCGCCTCCAGGGCTACTAACCTCAGCGAGGAGGTCTCCGATTTCGACGGCGGCGAGGAGGTTGAATTTTGAAGCGTCGTTCATGACCTTTCTCTAGGCCGCAAGAAGGTGGGGAAGGGTGTTGCCCTGACGGTCAACGTACTGTCGGGTCAGGCAAGGAGAGCCGGAGGGCGCCACAGCGTTGGCTGCGGCTTTGTCGCACTCCTGGTTCCAGATGTGGAGCTGTTTGGGATGGTGGCCCTTGTAGATCTCCTCGGCGATGACCGAGTAGGCGTAGGCGAGAGCGCGGAGCATCCACCAGGTGCGGGATTTGTATGCCGTGTCCATCGTGTCGTCTTACCCTAGGTATTGGAGGTTTTCAAAGCGAATGGTTTTTCTGTGTTTCATGCCATCTCTACGACCACAGTGCGGCTGTAGGTGTGTCCTTCTGCACTTCGACCGGGGAGAACCCGCACCGTAAAGATGTCAACCAGTTCTTCAGGAAGGGTCCCACACTCAGGTACTGCAAGCAGCACTTGTTCGAAATCTCGAAGGATTTGGCAGGTGTTGTTGACGAGCAGGGTGGGGTAGTCAGCCATGTCTAGTCTACGTCGACTCCCCACCCAAAGTTTCCTCAGAATCCGCAATCACTGCAAGAACGGACGTCTCATCCCCCTCCTCGAAAAACACCCGCACACGATCCCCTACGCAAGGATGCACCTGACCGCGTGCACCGTAGAAACAGGTCGACGAGAACTCCACTGTCTCATCTCCCAAATCCGCAACCGCACGACCCCTTGACCTCTCGTAACTGGTAACTGTGCCGCTCAGACTCCTCTGCGCCACCCAAACCTGACCATCCTCGTGCATGGACCGCAACGTCTCCGCTCCATCCGCGTAGATTCCCTCAATGCTCGATACCGCCCCCAGGAACTCCGCGAAGTGCCGAACATCACCCCGCACCTCGTCCAACGGCCCCGATACAGCTGTACCTGCCAACGTACACAACCGCGCACGAGTCACCACCTCAGCCCCCTCAAGGTCCACGGCGATGGAAAACGAAACCTTCTCCCCCCGAATCGAGAGCTTGCTGGGGTTGTAAAACGACAACCACCCTCCTCCGGTTACCACCTTCCTGAGCCGAGCTACCTCCTGACCCGACAACACATGACCCATCTCGTCCAAGGCGGCTTGAACCCCTCGGTCCCGAACCCCCAACAGATAAGCCACAGCCGCGTCCGTGAGCCTCTTCTCAACCACGGCTCGAACCTTTCGACACGAACACAAAATCAGGACCCCGGTACGTCCTCGGAGGCTCACCCTCCGTCACCCAGAGCCCTTCAGCATTGCGATCCGCTTCCCCGTGGTAGAAATCGCCCCCGTTGCACTGGCCCGCTTCGATCTGCGCCACGCTGTGCTGGCACTCGCCGAACTCACGCTTGTGTACCCGACGGTAGGGCACTGCCTCGGGGTCCTCTCCACGGTGGTAGTGAAGGCTGTCTCCCTTATACAGGAAATGAGCCTCCCCGTTGACGAACACTCCAAGCTCCCCGAGACGGTTGACGATCCAGATAGGGTCAGACATCCTCTCCACCTTCCTTGAGTCGCTCAAGATCTACGAAACAGATGACCTCACCGGTATCAGCCGTTACGGTCCAATAGCGGTTGGTGACGATGTGCGGCACGTGCATGGGCTCGTCGCCGGGCAGGTTCATGATCGAAACCCGTTCGCCTTCCTCAGGTGCTTGGCTCCCCTCCACGTAGGCGCGGTAACGTGACTTGTCGCATGTGAAGCAAATCTTCATCGGCTTCACCCTACCACAACACCCCCTACTCGTCCAGAAGAAACGTTTTGGACGCCTTCTCCAACCTCAGCCCCGTTTCAGCATCCGTCCGGTAGAACTCGCAAGACGCAGAAACCGGAGAGAGTAGAGGCCCCTGATACTCACAACGATCTAGGGTCCAGTTGTTCTCCACTGCCCAACGCGACGCTTTCTTGGCCAGTACATCCTGGGGAGAGTTGCAAGCCACAGCCAACAATGCGAGGACCAAAGAGAAACGTTTCATCCCCTTCACCCCTACCATGGCACCACCCTACCCGTCCAGAAGAAACGCCCTACTCGGCTTCACGCAGCTCAAGAAGCTCCAAACTATAGGAACGGCCTTCCCATTCGCCGGCATCCCAATCCCACTCCTGGTAGGTCCATGTTGTGGTATCCAGAGCCTCCAGATACACGATCTCGTCCTCGTACCTCGAAGCAAACACCATCTCAGCCAGCACCGAGGACGGATCCCCGTCGCTTTCGTACAACTCCGCCGCTTCCTCGGCCACCACCTCAATCAACTCCTTCAGCTCTTGAAGGGTGTCCGCGACAGCCTGAACGTCGCTGGCTCCGCCCGAGTCCGAACTGTTGTGGATGTGCGCGAACAGCAGAAAACGCTTCATCCCCGCCGACGTTCCCGCACCATTCCCGAAAGGGTCCCGCGCTTCACCAATCGAATCCCCTTACCCCAGTACCCTATCCGTACCTTCGAGGCGTCATCCAACGACGGCAGATCAAGATCCACCGCCGTTGTCTCCTCCCCCCGGTACAGGATCGGGTCTGAGGCACTACCCGCGCTCTCTAGCGCTTCCAATGCCTCGTGGACCTTCATGACACCGTCACCGACCCGAGGACCTCCGACAGCCTCCGCTGCGCCGCACGGACCACCGGCGTGATCCGATCCTTCGCCGCTACCGCCGCCAAATCGATCCGGTCCGTCATCCGCGACACCGCCGCGACACGTACCTCAGGGTCAGAATCAGCCGCCAACGACCGAAGAACGTCTCCGTCCTCCGTTTCACAGGCCAACTGAAGTCGTGATTGATGCGTCGAAAAACTCATACACCACCTCTACGTCGCCTCTACCCCTGTTGTTTCCCCGATGACGAAGAAATCTGTCACGTTTCTGAGCTGGGCCGCCAGCCCGAAACATTCTCGACACACGATAGTGTCGATCCCGATTACCTCGGCCCAGTCCTTGTCGCGGACATAGAAATCCGCACCGCTGGGCCTCATGCAGAGCTTGCAGGTGCTCTCGTCCATGGCGGTGCCATGCCGAAGGCTGGACACCTCCCGAGCCAGCTTGAGCAGTGCCATGGCCTTTTCAGGGTTCGCGTACCAGGATGTGTAGTCCTGCGACTTGGATATACCGTTGGAGTCCGCGAGGAGCTGAATCCGGGAGTCTCCGGGACCTTTCGTCGTGATCTGGGGGTTGCTGCGAACGCTCATCGTCACTCTCAATGTGACCCATGGTCATACTTCGTCAAGGTCGAGCGCCGAAAAACTCATACACCACCTCTACGTCGTCACTACCCCTGTTGTTTCCCCGAAGACGAAGAAAAACGCCTCTGGCGGTGATCAACCCACTCATCCAGGTCCCCCACCGGCATGACGCTCTGGTCTCGAACACCCTCCTCCGTGTACTCCAAAACCTCACCCGTCTCCCGATCCAAAACCTGAACCCAGTCACAGTCCGGAGCAGATACACCCTTCTCAAAACGCGCCCGAGCCCAGGCATCCGCCTTCACCTCGTCATCACAGGTCCCCAGCGCATCCGCTAAACCCCCCTCACCAGATCCCTCACCCCCAAACAGAACGAAACGCTTGAGCCGCATGCCAATTGGCTCCCGGACTGGCTCGGGTTGGGTGACCCGCTCGACGGGACAGCTTTCGCGGAAGAACGCCAGACGCCCCTCCAGAACATGGCGAGCATTCCTGACCCCTCCTCCGTTCCCCTCTAGGACGACCGGCTTGACCAGTCGGCAGTACAGCGCTCCGCGGCTGCGAAACAACGCGCCAAACGGCACGACCTCAAACGTTCCGATGTTCATGACGAAGCCTGAACACGGATGTAGCGCGTACCCTCAGGCAGCTTCTGCAGGTCGATACAGGCTCCTCCCCCATACATGACCTCCCCCCTCATAGCATCCGCGTGCTTCCCATATTTCAAGGAATGCTCCAGACCGAGTTCGGTCACCTCCTCGTACCCATCGGATTCCGGAGCGTCCGCAGGACTCAGAAAAACCTCCGTCTCGACCGGAATCGGCACCCCCGCACGAAGACAGGCCTCCTTGACCTTGAGATGGCTCTGGTAGCTCTCACCCTCGTGAGGGATGACCGCGGTTACCCGAATGGAAAGGCCCATATCCCACCACCCTAACCCAGACGCATCCCGTCCGTCAACCCTGCATGCCGCCTCCCAAACTCCGTCAACCGGCCCCCCTCCAAGATCCCTAGCTCGACCAGCCCCTCACCATCACCATGCCAATCGCTTACCAGCGCCGGGCACATCTCCAACAACACCAGCCGACGGTACAGCTTCCGCTGCCTACAGTTCAGCACAGGTAACCTCTCCACAACCAACAGCAAGGGCCCTCTCGACAAAAGAGGACCCTTGCCACCCAAACGCGAGTAAAGGGTGCCCACCCAGTGGGACCACACCCATACCACCCCAACCTCCCGTCCGTCAACCCACCTCGTCAAAAAGAAGATCCCAGCTCAGCCTGAACCGCCACCCCCGCATAGTGACACCACCCCTAGGGAGATACACACCAACCTGCACCTTACAGACAGGGTAACCTGACCCCAACGGACAGGCCAACATGTACCCTAAGGACACCTCGACCTGACCCCCGCAGACAGGTCAACATGTACCCCGCAGACAGGTCAACATGTACCCCGCAGACAGGTACGGCCACCGCCCATGCAGCCGCCCCTCCCCATTGAAGCCGATACTGCCACCGGCCCAGGGGCCCGAAGGTGCCCGCGGGTCTGCGACCGCTTAGGGGTCCTGAACCTGTTAAGGCCCCTTTTCCCGGCATCCTCCGGCGCCTTGACCTAGGGTTCCCAATGCCTTGACCGGTGCCTTTGAGTCCTTGACCTGCCTTGAACTAGGTCTTGATCCGGTTCTGTTTTGGGTCCCTGCTGCCTGTATCCGTACCTACGTCTAACTCTCTAGCCTTGCCTTCTTCCCCTAGGGGGTATCTTGTCTTCCATAGGGGGGGATTTCCTCATATGGGAGTTCTATGCATCTGGGTGCATATTGAGTGCTAGGGGGTTGTAGGGGGGCGATAGGGACCTTTTTCTCTTCTGGAAGGGTGGTGGGGGGAGTTTCTCTGTTGGGGGGGTGTCGTGTGGGTGGTTTGGTCTCTTTCTCTAGGGGGTGGAGGGTGGCCCCTACCGGGGTTTGGTCTTTTTCTCTAGGGTGGTTGAGAGTGGGGGGGCAGTAGGAGCTAATACGACAAGGTTTGAGAGGGCCTAGAAGGGGTCCTGAGGGTTGTGAAGGGTAGGGGGTGGGCAGGGTAAGGTTGGAGGGGCTTAGGCCGGGTGAGGGAGGCGTCAGGTGCCTTGTGGGGTCGAGTGGGGCTGATGGAGAGGTGAATGGGGAGTGGAGATTGGGAAGGATTTGGGAAATGTGGATAAATTTTGGAAAGTTGTGGAGGGGTTGCGTCGCCGGGACGGGGGAGGGGAGGGTGGTTAGTATGGATGGAAATTACAGGGAGGGGCGGTGTTTATGCAGAAAGTATGCGGTTATGCAGGTGTTTTGCATAAAACTGGGGTGTTTGCCCTGGGGGAAGTGGGATTTGGATGCAGAAAGTATGCAGGTGGGGGGTGGGTTGACGGGGGTTGAGGGGTTGTAGTAGATGATGTGGGATGCGACTCCATCAGCCACAAGAGGGAGAGTTTCTGATTCCGGTCGAGGTTTGGCAGGCGCTCCAGCGCATGTCGGTTGATGTAGGTGCCTTGGAGTGGACTCCGGTGGAATCGGATTCGCTGTTGTTCTGGAAAGGTAGTGGAGTTGAGCTGCGGTCGATGGCAGGGGAGTGGTGGGTTTACAAGGGTGATACGGGTCCGCGTTGGAGTTTGAAGGACCTTGGGAAGGATGCGGAGTTCATCGAGTCTAGGTTTGGAGACGGGCCTTCTCTTTGGAAGGAGTGGAAGGCGGTAAAGGCGCCGGGTCCGATCTGGAGGGGAGAGGACGGTGAGTGGAAGGAGGTAGAGGCTGGTCGGGTGATTCCCGAGTCTGTGCAGAGGTCTTTGGAGATGGCGTATGAGCGGTCGTCATTGGTTTGGGTTGAGGGTTCGACCTGGGAGAGTGACGAAGCGGTTGTGAGTTGGGAGGACGGGGTTTGGTCTCTCAAGGGTCGGAACGGGGAGACGTCGACTTTGAACCCGGACTTGAAGTGGGGGTCGTGGGCGCTGCCTTGGTCTGGTGAGAAGGCGCCTGAGGCGCCTCGGGTCATACCGCCGGAGGTGTTGGAACGTGTGGGTGCATGTGTGCCTCTTTGTAGTCGTTGGGGTGAGCGCTGGAGATTGGCAAAAGGGGGTGAGTTACGTTTCGAGGAAGGGGAGGAGGACATTTGGGAGTGGCGTGGTGCTGACGGTGAGGTTTTGGAGACGTGGGACGAGTACGGTGGTGGTTTCCGTCGTCACGCGAACGGTGGGGGTTTGGTTTCGAAGGGGGCAAAGGTTTCGAAGGGGGCCTATGTAGAGATAGGTGCTCGTGTTTGTGGGGAGGCGGAGGTTGGGTCACGGGCACAGATTCGGGATCGGGCGCGTGTGTTTGGGGGTCGAGTTTTCGGAGTGGTTCAGGGTGCTGCGGTGATTGCTGAGGGAGAAGTCGGGCCGGAAGCGATTGTGTCGGGCTGTGCAGTGGTCACGGGTCAGGTTCGAGACAAAGCTCAGGTTTCGGGTCGGGCAACGGTTTCGGGGGTCGTTTCGGGGAAGGCTTGGGTTTTGGGGAAGGCATCGGTGAGGGGCGAGGTCACGGGTGAGGCTCGGGTGAACGGTTCGGCTGTGGTTCATGCAGGGGCGAGTGTTTCCGAGCATGGATGTGTCATGGATCGGGCGGTGCTTAAGAGTGGGGCTGAGGTACAAGGTCTTGTAGGCGGTGTGGCTCTCATTTCGGGGAGGGTTGGAGGCACGGGCCGGGCGACGGGTCATGCTCAGGTTCTCACGGGGGCATGTGTGAGAGGGAATGCTCGTCAGACAGCTGTCGTGAAGGGAGACCTTCGAACGGGGCAGATTGCAGGCGGGGATGGGTCAACGCCTGAGGGTTGGCACCGACATGACAATGGGGGAGGTTTCGTTCAGGACGGTGCTGAGGTGGCGGGGACGGCATTTGTTGGTTCGGAAGCTCGTGTGTACCGGGGGGCCAAGGTGCATCGAAATGCGAAGATTTTGGATCAAGCAGTGATCCATCCTGGAGCTTTTGTCACGGATGCGGCTCAGGTCTCTGGCTATGCTCAGGTTTGGGGTCAGGTCTCTGGTGGGGTTAAAATCGGAGATGCTGCGCAAATTCGAAGCTGTGCCATAGTTCGGGACCAGGCTCAGATCTACGGTGACGCTCTCATTTGGGGTGTGGTCGAGGACGAGGCTCTGGTTCGAGACTTTGGAGAGGTGGTTGCTGGGTCTGTAGTTGGTGGTCAGGCTCAGGTTTCGAATTACGGGTTTGTGAAGCAGGGCAGCCGCCTAGAGGGGGAGGCCCGGGTTTCTGGCTATGCTCAGGTCGTGAACTCTCGTGTGGGGAACTTGACGAGAGTGAAGGGCAACGCTGTGGTGCGTAACAGTTTGACAGAAGGGGAGGGTGTAGTGGTTGAAAAGATGGAAGACGAGGGACGTACAAACTGGCACCGGCACCCCAACGGTGGAGGATGGGTTGAAGACACGGCAACCGTGGCTGATAGCGTGTATGTGGGCCCTGGGGTTGAGGTGAGGGAAAAGGCGCGGGTTCTTGGGGACGTAAGCCTTTGGGATCAGGTTGTGGTCAGCGGGGAGGCCGTGGTCAGTGGTCATGCCAAGGTTCGGGGTACTTCTTTCATTGGGCTGTCCTCTCAGGTGAGTGGGAACGCTGAGGTCCGAGGCGCATCACGTGTGATGGGTGAGAACGTTCGGGTGTTGGACAACGCCATCGTTGAGAACGGGTCCGTCGTGGATCGTGGGACGGTGCGGGGTTCGGCACGGGTTTCGGGTTTCGTGATGGATTCTGGTGTGGTCGAGGGCAATGCTGTGGTTGCGGATCACGCACAGGTTCGAGGTAAGGCTGTCGTGTCTGGGAATGCGCTGTTGAAGGACACGGCGTGGGTTACAAATAAGGCAGAGGTTTTTGGCGAAGCTGAGTTGTCTGGGGATTGCCTCGTGCGAGACCAGGCCAAGGTTGGCGGGGAGGCCAAGGTTGGCGGGGAAGAGATTGTGGAAGGAAGCACGGAGTTGGTGGAGCCTAAGACCCCTAAACAGGAGGCGGCGGAGGCTCGGGAGGGTTGGCACCGTCATCCAAATGGAGGCGGATGGGTAGCGGATACGGCAACAGTATCTGAGACTGCGTATGTGGGGCCGGAGGCCCAGGTGAGGGGTAAAGCCACGGTCTCTGGCAAGGCCCAGGTCCGTGACAAGGCCAAGGTCAGTGGCGAGGCCCAGGTCTCTGGAGAGGCCCAGGTCTCTGGAGAGGCCAAGGTCTCTGGAGAGGCCAAGGTCTCTGGCGATGCCCTGGTCTATGGTAAGGCCCAGGTCAAGGACCAGGCCAAGGTCTCTGGAGAGGCCAAGGTCTGTGGCAATGCCCAGGTCTATGGCAACGCGACGGTCGGTGGAAACGCTGTGGTCTATGGCAAGGCCTGGGTCTATGACAATGCCCAGGTCAAGGACCAGGCCAAGGTCTCTGGAGAGGCCAAGGTCTTTGGTCACGCTGTGGTCTATGGAGAGGCCTGGGTCTATGACAATGCCGAGGTCTATGGTAAGGCCCAGGTCTATGACAAGGCCGAGGTCTATGGTAAGGCCCAGGTCAAGGACCAGGCCAAGGTCTCTGGCAGGGCCTGGGCCTATGGCGAGGCAGCGGTCTCTGGCGATGCCAGGGTCTATGACAATGCCGCGGTTAGCGAGGGAGAGCTGAGCGCTCAGCCAGAGACCGATGAGGTTCGGGAGGGATGGCACCGTCATCCGAACGGAGGTGGTTGGGTAGCGGATACGGCAACAGTATCTGAGACTGCGTACGTGGGGCCGGAGGCCCAGGTTTGTGATGAGGCCCTGGTCAGTGACCACGCCGTGGTCAGAGGCAAAGCCCGAGTTTTTGGCAACGCTGTGGTCCGTGGCGAGGCCAAGGTCTATGGCAATGCCAGGGTCTATGGCAATGCCAGGGTCTATGGCAATGCCAGGGTCTATGGCGAAGCCGAAGTTCGGGGCCGTGCCTGGGTCTACGAGGATGCTCGGGTTTACGGGTCTTCAATTGTGGAAGACACAGTGTGGGTTAGGGGCTCAAGTCATGTGTTTGATTTTGCTAAAGTGGTTGGAAATGTATCAGTGCATGGGAGGGCCAAGATTAGCGGAAACGTTTGCGTAGGAGGCTCTACGGTTGTTTGCGGAGATGCACATTTAAAAGAAGGAACCTTCAGGTCGACCGAAGACGTTCAGTCAGCGACGGGAGGTTCTGAGCTTGCCAGCGAACCCGAGGGAGGGCCTCACTCGAACGGTGGCGGATGGGTTGCGAAGACGGCCACGGTAGCTGAGACAGCTTTCGTGGGTCCTGATGCCCGTGTGGAGGACACAGCCATCGTAGAGGGCAGTGCTCGAATCTGGGGCGAGGCTCGTGTAACGGGGACTGGTCGTGTTAGCGACCAGTCGAGCGTCGGAGACAAGGCTGTGGTCAGTGGTCGAGTCACGGGGCATGCTCTAGTTGGAGGCGAGTCGACCGTAGAGGGTGAGGTTTTAGGCCTTTCTTGGGTGATGGGTGCTAGTCATGTGTGTCCGGAGTCTACGGTGGATGGGGGTGCAAGCCTTTTGGATGCACATCTTACGAAGTCTCAGGTATGCAATCTTGGCCGTGTTGAAGGTTCGACACTCATCTCGTCTACAGTGAGATCTGCAGCTCACGTGTCTGGAGGTGCGGTTTTGACAGAGTCGAAGGTTCTAGGGGATTGCCGCATTCACGCTCAGGTGGAGATTTTGAACTCAGAGATCCGTGATGACATCATAGATGGAGACCGCGACGGCTGGCATCGTCATGCCAAGGGGGGAGGTTGGGTCGAGGATACGGCGACTGTGGAGGATACGGCTTTTGTCGGGCCCCAGGCTGAGGTCTCTGAAGAGGCCAGAATCTACGGCAACGTTCAGATTCGTGGTGAGGCTGTGGTTTGCGGGACAGCGTGGATCACGGACTTCGCCATTATCGAGAACGCGACGGTGAGGGGGGAGACCAGGGTCAGCGATATGGCGTGGGTTGGGGGTTACTCTACGCTGGACGGGGCGACAGTGGCGGACCGCGGTTACGTCCAAGGCAGTCTCGTACAGGGCACCGTACGCGAAAATGCTCGTGTACTCGGGGGCGACGTTCCAAAGCATCTAGTTCTCCAGGGTTCTCAAGTGCAGACCACGACTCCCGAGGTGGAGGATGTCGACAGTCCTGCACCCGAGGAGTCCTTGCCTGAAGCGGAGTCCTTGCCTGAAGCGCAGTCCTTGCCTGAGGTGGAGGTAGAAGCTTCGTCGTCATGGCAGGACGTGGTCAAGGGGGCGGCTGTGGGTGCTTTTGTAGACCGGATGGGTGGAGGCACAGGTGCGGCTTTGGCCGCAGGTGCGGCTTTGGGTGTTGGATCGGAGGTTGCAGACCTTGCGGTGGCCGCAGCTATTGAGAAAGGCGTGACACGCAATGAGTAAGAGTTTCCTCATCCCAATTGAGATTCTGTCTTTGTTTTCAAACCGTCGAGAAATGGGCAAATTGCCTTTGACGGGCTGGACTTATCTGGGAGGGGACCCTGGCGGGTGGCACCATGAGGAGACGAAGATCATCATTCATTGTAAGCGCAGCTCACAGGGCCTGGGTTATGACTGGGACTGTTTTGCGGGGTCAGAGATCTTCTCTGAGCAAAGCTTTGAACCTCCCGTGGCAGCGCACCGGCACCCCAACGGTGGTGGTTGGGTTGCGGACACGGCAAGTGTATCTGAGACCGCGTACGTTGGGCGGCAAGCTGTGGTCTGTGGAAGGGCCAGGGTCGAGGACAAGGCCGTGGTGGAAGGCCTTGCATTGGTGCATGGCGAAGCTCGGGTTTCTGGTGATGCCCGGATCAGCGACAATGCTGTAGTCAGTGGCGGCGCAGAGGTCAGTGGTAGTGCCAAAGTCTACGACCATAGCACGGTCAGTGGTGATGCTAAGGTCTCTGGCGAATCTCATGTTTTTCTTGTCGCTAGAGTCACGGACCACGCTGTGGTCCGTGACAAAGCCCGAGTCTATGGCAACGCCCTTGTTTCTGAGTATGCACTGGTCTCAGGCAGTGCTGCTGTCCATGACAGTTCCCGAGTCTGTGGCGATGCCAGGGTTGGCGAGCATGTCAGCATCAGGGAGCACGCCCTGGTCTATGGCGAGGCCCAGGTCTTTGGCCGGGCTAGGGTTTATGGGGAGGCCCAGGTCTATGGCAACGCCCAGGTCTGTGGCGATGCCAAGGTCTACGGCGATGCCAAGGTTTTTGGCAGGGCCCAGGTCTATGGCAATGCCCTTGTCTGTGGCGAGGTCGAGGTTTCTGGCGATGCGGTCCTGCCGCACTCGAACACTCCAAAGGCGCCTCAAGGCTTTCACTACCACTCAAACGGGGGAGGTCTCGTGGAGGATTCGGCATATGTTGCCGAATCAGCTTACGTAGGGAGGCGAGCCCGCGTGGAGGGCTGGGCCAAGGTTCGAGAGGATGCCCGCATTGAGGGTGAGGCGGTGGTCAAGGATCAAGCTGAGGTTTTCGGTACGGCTCGCGTTTCAAATGCGCAGGTTGCAGGTAGTGCCCAGGTCTACGGATCAGCTCGTGTGTTGTACAAATCTGTTGTTGGAGGTCGCGCTCACGTGCATGAATCTGCTAGCCTTGAGCAGGGCGCGCGCGTTTTGTGCGACGCCAAGGTCTGGGGGGATGCTGTCATTCGAGGAGGCGTCGTTCAAGATTACGGCTACGTCTATGGCACCAGCGAAGTTGAAGGCTCTGTGTCTGGTTCCGCGCAGGTCATCAGTTCCAAAATAGGTGCTCAAGCGCAAGCCTCAGACTACTGCCGCCTTCAGGGTGCGACGTTGGAAGACTCGTCTCATGTGTGTGGAGCTGCTTCGGTTCGGGATGCCACCCTTCGCAATTCAGTGGTGGTGAAACGTGGTCAGGTGCATGGGGCTTTCGTCTTGTCTCGTGGGGAGATCACAGAGGATGTCCTTCTTGGCCAGCGTGCGGGAGCAGAGCGGCATCTTTTTGGTGGAGGGTATGTTGCACAAACAGCCCTTGTGGACCCGACGGCGTACGTTGACATCAACGCCGAGGTGACGGGGGCCGCCCAGGTCTATGGCCAGGCCTGCATTTGGGATACAGCATTGGTAGGTGGTAGTGCTTTGGTCCAAGGTGACGCCCAGCTTTGTGGAGATGCTCAGGTTCTAGGTCTTGCTGCCGTGGGGGGCAATGCTCTTATTCGGGGGGTGGTGCGTGGGACCGCAGAGATCTCTGGGAATGTAGAGGTTGCAGAGGAGACTCTCGTAGCAAATGGCAATTTCGAGGGCGACGAGTTGATTCGGGGTCTTATCGAGGAGGCCCCGAAGGAGGAGAAAATGGCGGAGGGGGGTGCTCTACACACAGGGAGCCGGACACTACCAGTAGACGTTGAGGTCTCTTCTTCTTGGGCGAACGTCGTAGGAGCGGCTGCGGTTGGCGCCCTCGTAGAGAGGCTTGGAGGCGGAGAGGCTGCCACATTCGCTACAGGAGCGGTACTAGGGCTAGGGTCCGAGGTCGCAGAGATGAAGGTAGCAGAGGTAGTGGAGGAGAAGTGCTCATGACGATTGAAACGGTTTCATCAGGGATCAAAGCGTTGGACGATCTCTTGGCAGGAGACAGTCCCAGCGGAGTGGCAGGGTACCCCAAAGGCCGAGTGACTCAAATCTCAGGAGGCCGCGGGACCGGGAAGACAGCGCTCGCATTGAAGGCAGCGCACCAGGTCCTTCGAGAGGGCGGCAGCGTTCTTTACGTCAGCCCGCATAGACAGCTGGGGGCGAAACACCCGAATCTCCACTACCACCAGGTCTCTGTTTTAGAGGACGCTGCTGCTTTACTGATGCAGCATAAGAGCTATGACCTAATTGTTTTCGACAACGCGGAGAGTCTGCAAAGCGTCGTACCGGGACCTGCTTCGTCAGCCCGAGTTTGGAGTGTTCTCCTGCCTCGAATCCAGAAGTTGCAACCGGACGCGGCTTTCATTGGGACGTTCGAGCAGCGATCGCTGCACCGTCCAGGGTTCCCACCTTTGGAAGGCGGTCGTATGTGGGCTTTCAGTTCCTCGTTGCGGATCCGGTTGGAGAGTCGGGAAGGTCAGGTTAGGGCTACGATTACGAAAACGGCATTGAGCGATGCTCAGGCGCAGAGCCTAGACCTGTCTCAAGAGGTGCTCAAGGGCGCGTTTTCAAAGAAGCCACTGGGACTCGACAACTCAACAGACAAGATTTACGAGGCCCGAACCCGAGCTGCACTAGGGGTTATCGCGCGAGCTATGCTTGACCCCAGACAATTCGAAAACAGCGCCGCCTACGACAAAACTCTGGAAGATCAAACTTACCTATTGTCTAGGTTGCCGACCGAGGACCTCGAAGGCATGTATGCCCGTGTGCTGGAGGGTCTTCCCCCTGAAGAGTTCTTCGTCGAAAAGGATGGCGACTTCAAAGCCGAGACCACCCTCAACAGCTTCAGCAGTCCGGTAACAGATCCAAGGAGCAATAAGGGTGCATTGGACCAGGCTAAACCCTCTGAGGACCCGTTGCCATCTCCAACTTTTGGAGAGACCATCATAGGGGCGATGCTCGAAACAGTCGTGGATCGACTGGGAGGGGGGCAGGTCGAAGCTCTCGTCGCGGGTTCCGCCGTAGGCGTTGGCAATGCCGTCCTTGACCAGGCCGTGGCCGGTGCTGTAGAGGATCGCCTCAGTGGCGAGGACTGGAGCAAAGTTCCTGCTGAGCGCGCGACCTCCAAGAGGGAAGCTCGACAGCGCATCGCAGCGGGTGCGGTCCGTCTCAACGACGAAACCGTCCGAGACGGGGAAAGCGTCTCGGACGGTTCTGCGCAGGTTCAAGTGGGGAAGCGGAAACGCTACCGGGTCGAGGTTTAGCAACCGTCGATGGGCCCGAGGTGTTTGTTGAGGGCTTTCAGCGCGGCGTCGAGATCTGCAACCCCGGTCTCCGGAAAGCCGTGCCACCCGTAGCTCATCAGGGAGTCCCTGAGAGATCTTTGCAGGTTCGTGGCAAGTGACAGAGCGTTGGCGTGGTCGCCATTGCTGAGCGCGTGTTGGAGTTCGTTGTAGGTCTGAAGGTGCATGACCTTGGCAGTGTAGCCCCTGCCTTTGGGAATTCAAGCCCTTTCGAGCAAAAATTCAAGTTCCCTTTAAGCCAGGGTCCTGATATGCTGTGAGCATGACCAACAACGTGATCCTATTCCCCACCGGTGAGGGGGCCAAACCTCACCGTGTGTCGGAGCTGGCGTGGTGGGCAGCGCAGTATGAGGTGATGCCCACCACGCCCGCTCAAGAAAAGGACGACCCATTCGGGGTCCTCCTCATCGCCGCGTTGCTCGCCCTGGCGGGCTATGCGGTGTTCAAGGTGGCCTTCGTCCTGACCACGGTTTTGGAGGTGGTGCAGCCATGAGCGCCCTTCAGACCTACAAGAAAAAAGCGAAGGCGCTCGAAGAGGAGAATGCCCAGCTGCAACAGGAGCTGGAAAAGGCACGCGAGGCCCTGACACGCTCGGAGAGCAAGGTCGTTGCGCTGCTGGCCTTGAGTCTCACTGAGATTGGGGAGCCTCACCTGGAGGCGAGCAATCTGTTGCGGGAGAAGCATCCGGACCTCTACAAAACGCTCAAATCCGAGACGGGACACGCGTACCTGGCTGTTTTGCGCGCGCAAAGATAGGGAGGCGCTAGCCTCCCCCCTTTTTGATTGGTTCCGCTCTAAGGCTCTTTGCCGTTGAGGATGTCGTCGGTGACGAAGGGGCTCCCGTTTTTGTCTTCCCAATCGCCGATCCGGTCCAGTACGCGACCCGTTGCGCGGTCGAAGACGACGCTGAAGGGGTCGGGAAGTTCTTGAGCCCTTTTCGTAGCGTCCTCTCGTCCGCTTTCAGCGTACACTACGTCGTCGATCCCGCCGTAGTTGCCCTCGTAATCCATTCCAAAGATCAGGTAGCGTCGCTCTTTGAGGATCGAGAGGAGGATGCGGGCCGGGAGGAGGGTCGCTTTCACGACAAGAGCGAGGCGAGCACCGTCACTGTTCTTTTGCAGCCACGCGTCCACCCATAGGCGGACGAACTCCGGGTCGACCTCGGTGGCCTTGCCTAGGATGGTTCCTTCTGCCCATTGAAGCATGCTCTCGGCCTCCTCAGTTGAGAATTCCGAGAACAGGAAGGTTTCGGGGTCGATCTTCATCGACCGACCCTAGCACGCTTCGCGGTTTGGATCAAAGATCGCTGTTGACCTGGTCCATGCCGTCGGCGAGCTTTTGTAGTCGGTCAATGGCGAACTGGATCCCGTTTCGAACCCCAGCGGAAGGGCTGTCAGAGGGCACTGCGGGCAGCTCTTTCCGGTTGGCGTCGAGGACGTTGCAGATTCCGCGAAGGTCCTGAGCCCAAAGGCTCTCGCAGCTGGTGGGTTGTCGGGTCTCTTTCCCGGCGCGGCGGTCAATGCATTCGATCCAGCTGACGACGACGGCCGCGAGCTGGACCAGCTCGGTCCGCGCCACCTCTTCAGACTGTGCAAGGGCCTCAAAAGACTCGGAGAACTCTTCGAGGGTGATGTCGGCCCAGGTTACCTTGCCCTCGCGCGCTCGCGCCTCGCAGGTGTCCTTGGCCTCTTGCTCCGTTGGGATCTTGTAGAAGCGACACAGGGCGACAGCGTCCTTGAGGACAGCGGGATCTGCATTTGGATGGTTTTGCTCGCCCCACTTCGCCTCTTGGCGACGGCGCTCCTCCATGATATCAAGATATACGTCAGGCATTGTTAGACGGCCACTCTCGTGGAAATCTGCGGGCTTGTCAAGAGGAAGTTTGTGTGGTAGCGGTGGTTCCGATGTCGACGATTCACAACTATTTGCACCTCGTGGACCAGTTCTCGGCGGGGTCTAAAAAGTTCTGGGAAGAGACCGGACCTTTTGCCCACAGGACGCGACATCCTGTGCTTGGAGGTTACCGCGGCCAGGTAGAGCTTTGGGAGAATCGAATCAGGGTGTATGCAGAGGGGAGGGCGAATGCTTCTGTTTCTCTTCCGGCGCACAGCGACTGGAGTGAGGTTGCTTCGACGGCGGTGGAGGCATGTCTGGGTGCCATGTTGCGGGATTCGAGGAACAAAGGTGAGTTTCGTAATCTGTTCCCGAGGATGGGATACTCTTTGAAGCGAGACTCTGAAAGGGTTTTGGTGCAGACACCCGAGGGTGCGACTTTCTCGTATCAGGTGCAGCAGAAGTACCGGGAGCTGTTCGAGGTTATCAACCTGTGGCAGGGGGCACGCCAAGAGTTGGCTCTGTCGGTGAGAATGAAGACTGCGAAAGCATACCTGGAGACCTCTTTGGACCAGTTGACGGCGGACGTTCAGTACCTGGATGTCCGGGAGCAGATCAAGAAGGCCGTGCTCCACTCCTATTTGACAGCTGCGAGAGCTGACGGGCTGGTAGGGTGAAAGCCATGGCGAAGATCCAGGCACAGCTGACGGCTCAGGTTTTCCAGGACCCAACTTCACCTCCGAATACCCCACAGTGCTGCGGGAGGCACTAGAACTCCTAGGGTTTTCATCTTAGGATGGACCCAACAGGTCCCAGCGCCCGGCTGTTCAATCAGCGGGCGCTTTCGCAGTGTGAAAGTTGAACGGGGGACCACATACAAGAAGCACCCCAACGGGGGTGGTTACGTTTCAACCAAAGCTTTTTGCGCCGAGAATGTGTACGTTGGCCCTGGTGCTCTTGTAGGGGATGAAGCGTTCATCTCAGGCGCAGTGCGCATTGAGGACTCAGCAGTTGTCGAGGGGTCTGCAAACATCACGGGACCCGCGGAGGGTGCTGGTGTGCTGGTGATCAAAGACGATGCTCGCGTTGGCGGGTGGGCATGGGTCAAGGGTGAAGTTACGATCCGCGGTGATGCAAAGGTCCGAGACTGTGCGGCTGTGAGTGGGAAGGTAGACCTCGGGTCTAAAACTGCCGTGGGGGGTCGTGCTTACGTGGTGGGGATGGAGCGGGGTTTTCGGATCCAAGGCGTAAGGGTGGACATCTCGGACTCTGCTTTCGTGGTTGGAAATGGTGCTGAGATCCCCCGATTCGCGGACATGAGCATCAAAGGCGATAAGAGAATGGGGGAGGGTGCGGGCTCGTACAAGCGAACCACTCGGAACCTTCACGCTCCCAAGGGTTACACTCGACACCTGAACGGTGGGGGTCTAGTCTCAAATCTTGCTACGGTGGAGCAAGGGGCTTATGTGGGGGCAGCCGCTCGTGTGGAGGCGTTCGCATACGTTGAGGCAGGGGCCAAGATCTTTGGCAAGACACAGATCAAGTCTCGTTCCTACATCACATCGAAGTCCTCGGTATCGGCCAAGTCATTCCAAGGCTATTCCGGAACGAGCGCAGACTGGGCTTCAAAGGGGCACCTCGAAGGTAAAAATCGATGGCTAGGCAAAGCCAAAGACTGGAGGGACAAGACTTTTCCGAAGGGATACCACCGTCATTCAAACGGTGGAGGCCTCGTAGCGGATACGGCACACGTGGCTGAGACCGCGTTTGTGGGTGTAAATGCTGAAGTTCGAGGATATGCAAGTGTGTTGAACAACACTCGCATCTTGGACAATGCTCAGGTCTATGGCCACGCACAAGTGGGGGAGCAAGCCATTGTGCAAGGCAGTGCTGCGGTTTATGACGACGCCATTGTTACAGACTCAGCCGTGGTCAAAGGGAAAGCTCATGTTCGGGATGGCGCTACCGTGGGAGGAGATGCGGTCTTGAGTGGCAATGCGAAAGTGCACGGACAGGTGGTGGTCGAGGGAGGCGTTCACCACAACAAGGAGCTAGGGCCCGTAGATACGGCTGTGGAAAAGTCTCGGGAATCTTTGGACGCAGAAAAAGCCTTTGCGAAAAAGGTGCATGAAGGTTTCGCCAAGCTGGCCGTGGCTCACAAACCGCCAACCACCCCCGAAGGATTTCACCGACATCCCCGAGGGGGAGGTCTTGTCTCTGACACAGCTTACGTCTGCTCTGAAAGCTACGTAGGGGTTGACGCCAAAGTCCTCAATGGAGCCTGCGTGGTGCAGTCGTACGTGACCGACGCTGCTCGGGTTGAGGATAGCGCCCGCATTTTCCATTCCCACCTCTCAGGTAAGGCAAGAGCCTTCGGGGCATCCTTTTGCAAGGACGTGAAACTGTCGGGCAGGGCTCTCGTGCGAGACAACGCTCGCGTTGAGCGCTCCGTGATTGGTGGCGTTTCTAAAGTCGATCAGGATGCCCACGTCTACGATTCGCAGTTGGCCAACTGCAACGTGTCCGGCTTGGTGGAGGACTCATCGATTGCGGACCGAGACGTTACCCAAGCTCAAGAGGTACGCAACGAGACACCAGTTGCCACGGAGGCGGTAGAGGAGGGTTTCCGCCGTCATGACAATGGCGGGGGCCTTGTAGCTCTCTCTGCGAACGTGGAAGCTTCGGTGTACGTAGGCCCCAAAGCTCGGGTTCTCGGTAAGGCTACCGTGACCGGGTCCTCTGAGTTGCGAAATCATGCTATCGTCTCGGGAGGGGCTACAGTATCCGACACGCGTTTGGAGGAGTATGCTCAGATCACGGATGAGGCTGTAGTCTCTTCTTCTCAAGTCTACGACGGCTGTGTCTCAGGGTCCTCAGTGGTCGCCGGTTCCTCCGTTTGGGGTCAGGTGCAGGGGTCCTCTTTCGTGAAGGATTCAATGGTTGAGGTCCAGAATGTGGTCAAGGACTCGAAGCTTCTGAGTTCAGACCTCTCAAGCAAGGTCCACATCGAGTCAAGCCAGGTTTCGGACTCCCAACTCAGCAACGTGACAGTACGGCAATCTGTTGTCTTAGATTCGAGCCTGGAGGATTCGACCGTAGAACAGAGCAAGGTGCTGGATGCGACGCTTTCGCAAGTTGCGGCTGTGAAGTCGACCGTGATCAGAGGGACGTTCAAGGACACAACCTTCTATGAACGAAACCGTGTCGAGGGAAAGGGTGAGGAGACTCAGCCCGAGAACGACGAAGAGACTTCGCCTGAAGAGGATGAGCTTGACGTGGAAGGGGCCCCCACTGCCCTTGAAACCGCGGCCGGGGCCGCATTGTCCACGGTGATGGAGCGGGTTGGCGATGCTCTGCTGGGCACTCCCATGCTCTCCATGCTCTCAGCAGCTGGGAGGGACCTTGCCGTGGCTGATAAGGTCGAAGAGATGGTCAAGCCTTGACGTGCCTCCTTGGGGTGTAGTAAACCCTCAGGGTGGACTACCAGCACGCTCGCACAACGAAGGATCGTGAGGTTCTAAACCGGCTGATTCGAAACGGGACCGAGAAAGGGGCAAGCTGGCTTGCTGACGTGGTTCAGAACCCCCACTTGGCTCCTAGCCATATCCGGACTCTGTATCAGAAGGCCCCACACCTCCGGGTGCAGTGCGCAGCACATCCTAACGCGAGCGTCAAGTCTTTGAGTCAATGGGCCAAAGAGGGGTCTGCTGAGGTTCGAAGAGCTGTGGCGGGTCGTATCACGGCCAGCGACGAGACGTTGCTCTGGCTGGAGAAGACAGAGGCTGAGGGGTCGGAAACTCACCGAATTGTGGTTCAAACTCTTAGGCGTCGTGCCAAGGTTTTGGCACAGGAGGCCGGGGTCCCACGCACCCGCGATGAGGTAGATGACTACCTTCAGGTGTTCAAGGATTCGGGGAGTCTTGCGCGGCTGATAGGAGGAAGGCATTGTCCGGAGCACCTTCTTGCAAAGTACCTAGATGAACATCCTGCTGCCAAACTCAGACTTCAATACCACCCCAACTGCCCTTCTGAGTTGGGAGCTAATCCTCCAAAGTTTCCCAGGACTTTGGAGGGATCAAGTTCAAATCTCCTTTACGGATGGGCCATCAACTCACGGTCTGCAAGCCAACTGCGGAAGTTGTACGAGTACCTGAGAGGTTTCGATAGGGAGGGTGACTTTCTACACACAGTGCTGGAAAACCCAAACTGCCCCACAGATCTGTGGGATCAGGCTGCTAAGGACCTACCCACAACTTCTTACGCTGCAAAGCTTGTGCGGCCTCAAGAGGCCCGAATGGTGAAGTGGGATATTGAAGCACGAGATGTGATCACGTTTCATCCGGACCCCGCTTTTGTCTTGAAAGCGCTGGAGAAGGGATGTAGCTCTGACCGACGGCTTCAGTTGGTCTCTTCAGAGAGTGAAGAGGTTCGTGCAACCGCCACGAGAAACCTGGAGGGCCATTTTGAACCTGACGAGTTGGCTGCGCTTCTGGAGAAGGAAACCTCTCCTATTGTTCTCGGCAACATCGTTGCGCAACGCTCTAGGCATATTCCATGGGGGAGCCTAAGCG
>SPJJ01016315.1_pt1 | contig 104802 bp, 149 predicted proteins | sample 3741741 | NCBI WGS metagenome assembly SPJJ01 (sample SAMN10925908, study PRJNA522277) | cold seep metagenome | isolation source: Elba SIP-enriched marine methane seep metagenome, extraction at timepoint T1 | place: Italy: coast of Elba, Mediterranean Sea | collected 2014-05 | reverse complement strand
CCTCTTCCTTATTTGGATCCGACAGCGCTAGTTGGAGTACAGGGTGCTGTGAGACGCTCACACAGCATGTTTCTCCTGCTGGCCGCAGTGGCCTGCGACCCCACAACAACCCCCACGGCCAGTCCTCGGGCCGTGACAGTGCCCGTTTGCCCGCAGCAGCCGGTGCTGGCTATGGCAGCTCCTTGTGACTGTGAGGAGCCTACGGAACCCTCTCAGCCCGAGAACAGAAGCTCAGGAGGGAGCATCGTGCTTCCAGGCATCACAGCCTCGCGGACAACGTGTGTCTCTCCTTGTACGGTGATGTTCTCTTTGGAAGGGTTGGAAGACTCCACGGTCTCCAACACGTTCACCGATTTGGGCACCCGTTGGGACTACGGGGACGACTCCGCCGACGAACGTGACGGGGTTGTGACCCGAGGTGGCGATGCCCACCGGCTCCGAGCTGGGGAGTCGGAGACAGTGACGAGTCGCGAGTACGACGTCAACACCCCTTTGGGAATGCACACGTATACGTGTGACGAGGACGAGTGTACGTTTTACCCTGGGGTTGCCGTCCAAAATCCGCGAGGCGATTGGGCTACCGCGTGGACCACGGTCACAGTACAAGGTGCCGTCGCCTTCCCCAACACCGTTTGTGTGTCGACGGCAGGCAACTGGGACGGATGTCCCGAGGGGGCAGGCCAGCTGACCAACCTTCCGATCTTGGGTCGGTGGGCTTCCGACACTCGGTACCTGCTGCGAGGGGGAGAGTCGCACCCCGCGACCTGTATCCCTTACGGGGTCGAGAACGTCCTGGTCGACACCTACGGCGAAGGTCGTCCCACGGTGGAGCAGTTCGACATCGGGCGTGACCGCAGTTGCCGAGACACCCTTCCACCCACTTCGAACCGTGAGGTTTGGAACAACAACATCACCATCACAGGAATCCGAGTCGGTGAAGTTGGGCTGGGCATGTCCTTCAAGGACATCACCCTTCATGACCTCGACATGGACTTCGAGCGCGAGGCTTCTGGAGGTCGCATTCGTACCGCATCGACCGACGCTTGCACTCGTCGCAGTGAGCTGAACTGCGACGAGATTCCGACGCCCCAGGGCCTGTACATCACGGACAGTCGGGTCATCGGGTCTCGCTCCAACCCGCCACCTCTAAACCTGGAGTTCAACTCCAGCACCTGCGTCAGCTTCTTCGGGGCCTACAACCTGGAGATGGCTGTAGCCTTTGAGCACAACCTTCGCATGGAATGCGCTTCCCGAGTGCTGGCGATTCACAATGACGCCAACGGAGAGCATCTTGGCAACCGGGGCCGGAAAAACGCCATCACCATCCGTCCTGAGGGCTACAGCCGCGATGATATGCTCGGAGCCATGAAACGCCCCACTACGGATCGCAGTTTCCAGTATGGAAACCGAGACGTGGCGGTCATCGACAACTATCTGGGCCAACCTGGTGGGCACGCCAACAATGCGGCACGTATCACGATAGCACCGACTCGCAGCGGTGTGGCCGAAACGACTTACCGAGGTCTTGTCTCCCGCAATTACACGGATCTGTCTTCGGGGGCCATTCCCCACAACGATGTCCAGTTGAGCGGCGTGGACCTTGTTTGTTACGACGACAACCGGTGGCAAGGTCTGGGGCAATGCAGCGACAGTGGCCCGGGGTCAACTCCGGCGGGCGCCTACGAGCCCGCCATCGAGGCCCAGACGGCTCCAGAGGCTCCTCAAGCTCCTGGCACCTACTAGGACGGCTCGAATGCAGAAAGGCCCCTGACGTTAGCGTCAGGGGCCTTTCTGCGGCTAGGCCTTTTCTTCAGACTCGGGTTTCTCAGCCTCAGGCGGGTCTGAATCGTGGACGACTACTTTGAGGTAGTCATGCCCTTTCCAGAAAATGGATCCCTCCACGTCCATGCCTGGAGCCCAAAAATGCACGGTAGTTTTACCGTTTCCGTTACCTCGAACCGTCACGGTTGAAAACGGGATGAGATTTCGAATCTTGAAACTGAGATCTTGGAGGTGCCTGAAAGCGTGAGGATCATTGTGGTAGAGCCACAACAACGTTCCAGCAGTTTCCTTGTCGAGCGTGGTGTGGGAAAACAGGCGCGAGATGAGGTCCTGTCCAGAGGCGGTGTCCGTCAGGACCTTCTCGAACATGGTGTGGTTTGCAAAGCCCTCCAGCTGGAACCTTGTTTTGAAGTCCTCGAACTGGCGTTGTAAGGTTACCAACTGACGTTGCCAGTCTCGCAACTGTAGAGTCATCGTTTGATGCCATTGGTACGCCAGCCATGCGATTGATAGGATTGAAATTGTGCTTAGGATGAAAGCTGCCATGCCTCTAGTTTACCACATGCCTGAAGGCGATAGCAAACAGACACGCAAAGCACGGCAACATTCCCTAAAATGCTCGGCTAAAGCCTCGCAGGAGCGAACATGGGTAAAAGCCGCTGCTCCTAGCTCGAACACATAACGAGGGTTGGAAGACCCAAGAGACCGGAACAGAGCCAGGTTGCCTACGAACCGGAAGCGTTCGGGGCTCGGGGTCTCCAGAGTTCGGAGCCATTCGAGAGCGAGCGGGCCTCCTTCAGGAGGGTTCGTAGCCCATTCCACCATCGACAGTACGAGGTAGGCCTTGACCTCGTCGGGAAGGTCAAGGCCTTGAATGCGCTCGTAGAACAGCCAGGCTAGGCTGGCACCTGAATGTTGTTCTGCTCTGCCCATTCCCGACTGCACTCTCTGATGTGCGCTACGGATTTAGACACCATGCTGGGGGACACTCCGAGGCGAGACCCGATCTCTTTGTAGTTGTATCCTGCCAACATTAGAGGCAGGATACGAGGGGCGAGGTTACCCTCGGGGGTGCCTCCGTTGCGTCGAATGAGCCAGCGGCGGAGGTTCTCCTGAGCCATGGCGTCAGATCCTGCGTCCGAGACGGTCGTTGGAGCGGGGATCTGGACGACCTCTTCGGAGATCTCCAGGGCGTCACGTTCCGCTTTTCGCTTCTTGGCTTTGGCGTGATAGTTGAACAACACGCCACGGCACACCATGGTGACGTAGTAGCCAAACGTGCTCTTGTCGGCATCCCAAGGGCACTTCCCCTTGTTCCGAGTCAGCAGCCCTTTGTAGATCTCCTGCAACACGTCGTCGGGGTCGTACCGCCCCTGTTTCATGTACGGGTAGCAGGTTTTGAAGAGGAGCTTGCGAACCTCATGACCACGAGTGCTGAGGTCGACCCCAAGACCCTTCCCGGGTCCGGGAGCCTCTTTGAACTCGTAGAAACTGTCCACGAGTTTCGTGATCAGTTCGTCTTCGGTGCTCTTCTCGGTCTCCTCTTCTTTTCCGAAGAGGTCCAGGATTGTTCGAGGAGGTTGCAGTCTCTCGGGGAGGATCGACGTCTCGAAATACTGGTCGAAGGTGTGGTGAAAATGTCGCCCCGTGACCTTTTTCAGCAAAGATCTGGCAGAGCTGTACTCTTCCCCGTCGTACAGGAAGGTCCGACTTCCATCCTTGTGTGTCGTGACGACGACGGGGTCACCACCATGTTCCCACCGGGTGAAGACTACAGATCTGTCGGGCATCACCCCCCTAGTACCCCAAAATCGCCATGAAAGTCCTGACGGAGCTGTTCGATGTCCTCAGGGGACTGGTCTTCGAGCACAACCTTTGCATCCGCGGGACGGGCATGGGGGTGTGTACTTGCCAGGAGCGCAGTTTCCTTGTCTTCGTCGTGAACCAGGATCCCAAGGATGGCCCCTGTGGCATTTGGATGTGCTGCCACACCCTGTCGAACCGCCAAGTGCGAGCTTCGGACCAGGTATAGGAGGCCTCCTGCCAGAGTGCTGGGGTTTTCTGCGAGAGCCACCGCGACCTCGATGGGGAGGTCCTCCTGAGCAGCCAAGGCTTCCAACCTCTCGGGGTCCGACCCGTGGAGGGCGTAGTACCGTCTCGGGTCCGCCAGCTTCAAGAGCCTGTCCAAGGCAGATGCGGTGATTTTGGGGTGTAGGGAGGCGTTGGCTTGTACGAGAGAATCCGAGTCCTTCGAGAGGGCCTCAATCTGCTCTGTGGAGAGTTCCGGGTTGAAAACTAGGGCTCTTCGAATGAGAACGTTGGGGTGCTGTAGAAGCCTTTCTCGGGTGTCTTGGGGGCAGCTTGGGTGCAACGCCGCCAAGATTTGAAGAGTGATCTGGTTTCCGGCATCCGCGGCCAAATCAAGAGCGAACGGCGTTGCATGGGGGCTCATGATCGCAGCTAGAATGGAGCGATCAAGGGCGGCGTCTTGATCGATTTGGGCAAGCTGCTTCTTGTGGGTTTCCCGTTTTCTCCATGTGTCGATCAAAATCGAGGCTGGGAGTTGAAAACAGGCAAGGACCAGCATGACGACGCCTATGACCGTGGGGACCAACAAAGGCGCGGCCAAGATCGTCTCCCAAGAGGTGTTTGACAGGTACCCTCCCAGTTTGAAACCTGTGAGCAAGGCCGGGTACCCGAACATGAAAGCCAGGAGAACGAGGATCGAACTGTAGGGTGGGCCTTTTTTCGCGGTGGAGTCTACGGATGACATGAGGGTCGAATCTAACACAAGGCGCCGTAGCAGATCAACTCCAGGAGAAAGCCCCTTGACGGGGTGCTGCCGCCTGCTGTAGCGTGCAGGGGCATGACTTCCAAGACGGGGAATGACGAGAAGGACCTGCTGGAGGAGTTCTTCCTCACGTACGGACTCGGAGCGCAACGAGCGAAGCTCTTCGCTCACGGGACGCGGCAGGCGGCGAGCGTGGTCAAGGACAAGGTTCGTAGTCGGTTTGGTTTGAACATCGGCCCCCGCCCGAAGTGGATGAAAGACCTTGGTCTTTCACGTTCCGCATCACGCGCCGACGCTTCGAAGGCTTTTCGGACACTTCAGAAGCAATACCACCCCGATCGTCCCGAGAACAAAGACGACACCAAATTCCGCGAGGTGCAAGCTGCTTGGGAGCTGGCAAAGGCCTACTACGACAAGCAGGATGCTGCCGACAAGAAGGCCAAGGCTGCCGCCGAGAAAAAGGCCCACAAGAAGGCCAAAGCGGACCAAGAGCGGGCTCGCAAGCGCGCCGCGCGGAAAGGCTAGAGCCCCGTGGCCATCCCTGCGTGGACTGATTATCCTTTCCCGGAGCTTGGGGATTGGAAAGGGCAGGAGGAAGACCTACGTCTCCGCCCCTGTGTCTTGCATGCGTACGACGGCAACAAGTATGCCATCGTAGAAGTTGAGGGTATTTTTCGGGATCTCAAAATAGGGTACGTTTACCCGGGCGAAGCCGTTCGAGGATGGTCTAAAGCTCAGCTCGAAGCCCTAGAGCTTCCCGATGAGGATTGGGACCGGCTCATGCTCCGAGTCACGCCGTTCAGCTGGGAGCCCTAGCGCCAACCACAGATCAGGTACTCGGTCACGCGGTTGGACTTCGCTTTCCCCGCGTTGTACTTTTTGTGGTCGACCTCGACGACCTCGCACTTCCGCCCGGAGTCCTTGATCATCTGCACGATCTGCTCTAGGGCAACGAACCCGTCCTCAGAGTAGCTGATCACCATTCGAGGTGCAGGGCATTTCTTGATCATGTCTTCGAAAGCCTGAGCAGCTCTCCGCTTCGAGCAGAAGTCGCTTTTGGTCTCTGGGTCCTTGCACACCTGGGACTTCTGCGCAACCCCGTAAGGGTCTCCGAAACCCTCGAAGTTCTGCGTGATCGCGTTGTAAATGTGGTACGTCGCGAAGTATTGGTTCTCGTTGTACGGAGGGTCGAAGTAGGCCGTGCATCCCTCCAACACCTCGGGGTACTTCTCGTAGGCTCGGAGCACGTCCAAGTTGGTGGTCTCGCCTTGCTTGGGCCGATCCTCCAAGGGTAGGAACTCGATGTCTTTCCAGAACCGCGAAGAGGGGGCTGGGCTCTTGAGGTAGGCTCGTTGGACTCCAGTGGTCGCATCGACTCTGTCGAGCCCATACACGCATGTGAGACGCCGTAGCAGGCTCGGGACCGGCCCCGCACCGAACAGGAACTGGTCGGCTCTCAGAGCGTTGTCAGTGCTGTAGAAGGTGCCACTCCAGTACCGCGAGATGCGGGGCTCGGCAACAGTGGCCGTGCTGTCATAGCTCAGGTCCTCGGAAGAGGCAGGGGGCAGATCTCCAACGAGGTGTTGCCCGATCAAGTGCGCGATGGGGCTCATGTCGTTTGCCCAAACGCGCCGACCCTGATCAAGCAGGTACTCGGTTACACGCCCCGACCCCGAGAAGGCATCAAACACCATGACTCCGGCTCCCCCCACCACCTCAATCTTCGTGATGGCGTCGAGGATGTGGGGGAGGAGTTTCCGTTTGCTTCCGATGTACCGGATATGTTGGGCGACCACGCCCCCTACTACCCCAAAGTGGTGGGGGAGGTGGTGTCAAGCTCCGGAGCACGCTGACTCAGCGTCAGGTAGACATCACCCATGGACCACCGCCCGGCTCACCGAGGTGACTTTGTGGCCCCGGTTGTTGACCCAGTGGGACTTCACGGTGGCTTTGAGGTTGTAGGTCTTGCCAACTCCCCAGGCGTCCTCGCGATCTCCAGACGCCCTCCAATGCATGATGTTGCCTTCGGCATCCGTGAACCAGAGGTTGGTCACGGGACCAAAGTCAGATTCGCGCACGGTGATGCTGTCGAGGGTGAGCCCTTCGAACACCTGGCGTTTCTTGATCTCGCCGACGTGGTTGGAGACCGAGACTTGGCTCTCAGCCGCTTTCTTCTCTTCACGAGCCTTGCAGTGGCGTGGGTAAGCTGCGCCGACCACGCTCGCGATGATGCCTTCGAGCTTGGACAGGACGACGTCCTCTTGGCAGGCACGTGCTGCGTTCAGTAGGTAGTTGCTGTCTGCGGTTTCGAGCTTGGAGCGGACCCAAGCCAGGGCTTCCGCAGCGTACTCGAAGTCCTCTTTCGTGATTCGGGGGGTCGTGTCCCCTTTGGGACGCGCTGCGGGGTTCTGGTGGAGGTTGTAGATGTGGCAAGCGTAACCCGCGGTTGCGGGACGGTCGCATTCCATCGCTTTCCCCTTGGAAACCCATCCACAGTCCGCCACCGCGGCCGCGGTGGCCGCCATGTAGGTCAAGACGTCCGTGTAGTTGGCCGCGGCCCACGCCCCTGTAGTGAACTCAGGGGAGCCGACTTCACCGGTCAACTTGGCCCACCGCTCCAAGTCCTTGAGGTCGATGTCCGACATGCCGACGAAGTCCTTGACGCAGGTGCGGGCCACTTGCTTGAGCTTGCCCGTTTCCTCGTTTTGGAACAGCCAAGTTTCGTTGCGGCGTCGTTTCGTGCCGCAGTGCTCGCAGACGTTGACTTTTTCGGCGTAGGTTTCGAGGTCAAGCCCTGAAGAAGAACGGATGACGTTGAAGTCGCCTACCTTGACCAGGTTGGCGACCGGCTTCCAGCCCTTGAGCATGGGGCGCTCCCCTTCCACTTGTACGTTCACGTACTCGCGGGAGATGTAGACTTTCTCACCGAAGTCGTTGACATGGGAGAAGGTTTGTTTGGTGAAGCGCTCCCCCACGACGAGGCGGGGGGCGTTACCGCCGACGCGTTCCGCGCTCTTTGCCATTTTGGCAACCCGTTTTTCCACGTAGGAGAGGGTCCAGGCTTCGATAGCAAAGGGAGCGGAGGAGAAGGACTCGACGGCCATGCCCTCTTTACGTCGCAGGCTCTCTCAACGTTTCCTGCTTCGCTCCTTTTCTTTCCCGTTGACCGAGGCACGTCGTGTCTGGTATCTCGGACAAGCACATGTCTACCACCTACTACGTCGATGACGGCCTTGAGATCGTTGAAGAAATCAGCCCGTCTCTCGGACCTTTGATGGAGAAGTACCGCGCGAAAGATGCGCGGGAACGGGGGATTCACGGAGTCGAGACCGAGACGGTCGTTTACACCTTCTCCACCTCGGTGAATGCGCAGCTCAAGAAGGTCGCGGATTTGACCATTGAAGTGGTCCCGGAAGACTCGGACCCGCTCGCATCGGGGAGTGACTTGTATGGCGAGTTTCTAGCACCTGAAGGCTAGTCTCGGGGTACTAGGAGGTGTGAAGCCTCTTTTCATCTGGGCAGGGGGTAAAGGCCGCTTGATCCGCAAGCAGTACAAGCCCTTTCTGCCGACGTCTTTTGACGTCTACATCGAGCCGTTCTTTGGCGGCGGGGCGATGTTCTGCTGGGCTTTCGAGAAGAATCCCTCGGCTCAGTTCATCCTCAACGATCGGAACGAGAGTTTGATGGGGGTGTATGAGTGCGTGAAGAACGCCCTCCCTGAGTTTCAGTCCCGGCTCGATGAACTCTGCAAGGAGTACCTGCCTTTGGGCCACGCAGCGCGCAAGGACTTCTATTACGAGGTACGGAGGCAGCATGCTTGGGAATATGAGGGTTGGGGCAAGCCTGTGGAAGCTGCAACGCAGTATTTCCTGCTCAGAACCAGTTTCAACGGGCTGTGGCAGATCAATCAGAACACGAACGGGCGCTTCGGCACTCCCGCGGGTTTACTCAATCACGGCACGAGGGTCTACGACGAGGAGAACCTGCATGCATGGCATGAGGCCCTCCAAACGACCAAGTTATCGGCTCAGAGCTACTCTCGGGTGCTCACGCACAACGTGCGGCGTGGGACTTTCGTGTTCATGGACCCCCCCTACCGCGGGGGCTTCACCAAATACGGCGTTGAGTTCGGAGACGATCGGCAGCAGCAGGTCTTGGACACCTTTACAAGGTGCGGAGATCGCGGCGCTTACGTGATGCTCTCAAACCGGGACACTGGGGACGGGTTCTTTGAGGCCTATGAGCCTCATCGCTTCGCCATCACGTACACGGCGGGGCGGCGGAAGAAAAAGTCCGATGGGACGTTTGAGGCCAAACCTGCCACTGAAGTCCTCATGACGGTCGGCAACCGCGTCTTCCGTAGGGGAAGCAACTGACGGCGAAAGGAGCGATGGCTTTTCCCTCTTCGAAAATGACACGGTGTGTCACGCGAAACCCCGCCAGTAAGGCGTGCCCAAGGGCGTGCTGTAGAGTAGGCGCATCGTCGGTGGCCCACCCTCGCTCGTCAGCAGTCAGCTCAACGAGACCGCCTTTGGTGTCCCTGCTGGACAAAAAAGCTTTCTGTTTCGCTGGAACCCAGATGAGAACGAGGTCTCTGGTCACGAAAGTTTCCGGGTCAGAGCTGCGACAGGGCCGGCGAATCGCCTTTGGGCGGCAATTTCCATGGTGCGCATCTGCTTGCGCACTTGACGCAAGATCCGGGCAGCCTTTGCAGGGTCTCCACTGTTCACGAACGCATCAGCTTTCTGAAGGTCTTCAATCATGTCTGGGAAAGTCTACTCGAAAAAAACCGAAGTGGCAAGGGGTTGACAAAACCCTTGTAGGTATGGTTTGGTAGGTATCCATGGCAACTCCCATTCGGTTCACGTTCGATCTGAAGACGGTGCATGCCCTGCACACCCAGTTCCGCAGGGGCGGCACCCCGCAAGTGCTGCAGGAAGCGGGTAAGGTGTTGCAAGAGAGCCCGTACGCGCACCTGCTTGGGACTGACCAAGACTGCGTGCTCGTTGCACGGGACTTGTACGACCTCTATCGCGAGTACGGGAACGCTGTCGGACTTGACGGATTTTCTCTCCGAAACGACTACAGCTCTTGGTCTTCCGAGCAGGTCTCGACGTTGAACTACCTCGCCAGTGAGGGCCGCTATACCTGGCCTCAGATCGCGGATATGTTGGGTAGAACCCCCCGCGCGGTCCGGTGGAAGCATGAGGAGAAGGATCCTGGCGTCAAAGCCAACGACCTGTACAACACCCTCTTCACAGAGAGAACCTTCGATCGTCTCACAGAGGAGATGGAGCACTACAACGACTCCGGGAAAGAGGTCATCCTGGCAGGCCTCCGAATTCGAGAAGGTCTCGAATCAAGCCAAGAAACCCTTGACGGTATCGCGGAAATCCGCGAGCTTATCCAGGTAGAGCAGAGCCTTGCAGGCGAAGAGGCCTCCGACGAGGAAAACGAACCTGAAGCCCTGGACGAAGAACCTTCAGAAAACACTTGCGAAGAACCCCCAACACATGAGAGCATCACAACCATGACCGATACCGCCGTCGAACCCGTCAAAAAGGGCATCTGGGCCCAAATCTCCCGATCCGTGGGCAAGCAAGCCGCCCGTATCGGCGTCACCGCTGGCGGTGCCGCCATCACGACCCTGGTCTATCAGGTCACCGTCAAAGGCGCGCTCAAAGCGGGTCTCCCGAAGGAGACCACGGAGAACCCCTTCTTCCAGATCATCCTGAAGATGGGCATCCCGACGATCCTTCGAGCCAGTGCGAAACGAATCCCGGTCCTGCAAGACATGACGGTGTTGGACAAGATGCTGCAGTCGTCTCAGCACGTGGTCCTCGGGCAGGCCACCCGACACGTCATGAACGAAGTCATGGACCTCGCCGGTTCCGCAGTGCAGCACCTCATGGCCTCGGATAACGAAGAGGACGAAGACGAAGCAGTCGAGGCCGATGAAGCGGCCGACGTCGACGCCGAAGAGTAGAGCCTCAACAAGGATCCCCACCGCTGCAGAAAGGGTGCTCCTACTTGGGAGTGCCCTTTTTCTGTCTGAACTTCCCCCGGCTCCAGACCGTAAGGATCTTGGCCAGTTGCTCCATGTCTTCGGGGGACATCCCGTTAGCACCCCGCGCTCCGCAGTTCACAGTGATCGCAAAGCCACGGTCTTGACGGACCGCCGAGAACCGCGAAGGTAGGTTTGATTTGAGAGCCTGGAAGGCTTCCCTTTCCTGCTGTTTCCGATCCTGCTTCCGTTTGCGCGCCTGTACGAGTCTCTCAGCATCGGAGCAGGTCCTTTTCGCGATCTCCTCCTCTCGCGCTTTCATGTCTGCATCCTTTTGGAACTCGTCGGCACGCTCGTGCTCGTAGTCAAGGATGCTCATGATGATCGCGTCCACCGTTTTCATGGGGGACATGTTCATGACGTCTTCCTCATAAGTTCGGCGCATGTTGACGTGGAACTGCTCCTCTTTCCAGGTGACACGAACGGTAAGACCGTGTTTGGTACCCGGCGCAGGGTTGATCTGTTTGGGTCGAAAGCTCATGGCAAGCACCACAGGGTGCTCCACGTTCAGATGGTCTCGAAGAGGGAGGCTGTAGGTCCGAGCCATCGATCCGACCACTTGAGCTTCGAACTCTAGGCTTCGAACCTTGAACTCCCGCTCCAACCGCGGGAAGAAATCGTCCGCAAAGCGCTGCATCCTCTCAAGGTTCCGGGCCTTCTCATCCACGGATCATTGTACCGCGCACACGAAAAAGCCCCGCAAACGCGGGGCCTGGGAGTCTAGTGGCTGCGACAGCGTCTACAGGTGCAGAATCGAATGAAGCGCCAGCAGGCTTTGCAGAGGGCCTCACTCATCGCTGCCACACCCATCGATGATGCTCAGAAGTTCGGTCTCCCGAGCCCCGTCGACCTTGGCGTTGCGAAACTGCTGTTGAAGCCCCGCCGTCTCAGCCAGCTTGCGGATGCCCTCGGCCGAGGGCTCATCGGTCCCCATGAGGTCCTCAGACATTCCAGGGAGGTTCCGGACGAAGGCACAAGCATCGAGCTGATGCTTGACCGTGATGGCTTTGTCAGCCTCTCCATCGGTCAAGATGGCGTCCAGGGCTGCGACGATAGCCTCGATCTTCTTCTGAGGCAGCTCGGAGATATTGACCTCCAAGGATTGAGGGGAGACGTAAGGGCTCACATCCACTCCCATTTCTTTGAAGGCTTCGGCCTTCTCGGCATTGAAGCTGGCACGCTTGACCACGACAAAGCCCGCCTCGGCTCCCTCCCCCGTGAAGGTCGCCATGTTGGGAGCCTCGCCAGTGCGGGCGAACTCATGAGCCCACCAGTCGAGGAGGTGGTTTTTGGCCTGGTCAACGAAGGTCGCCACGCGGCCTTTGGCCAACCGTTGCAGCGCCGACGCGGCAACCGCACGGCGGAAAAGGGGCCGCAAGACGTTCGGAACCGGAACCCGTGCCGATTCTTTGGATTCGGCTTTCTTGGCCGCAGGGTAGAGAAGAAGTTGCGCTACAGTCATGATCTATCTTGACCCCCCCTGCCTTTCCTGTCAAGGGAGAAGTATGCTGTGGTATGGCACCAGTCTACCCTTCGAGTTGAGGGTCCCGAGGGAGGGCGGCCTGGGAACAGGGGGCAGTCTTGGGATGTTGTTCAAGGCCATCGTCTCACGCAAGGTCAGCATGCCTTTGAGGTTTTCCGGGATCTCGAACCGTGAGTTTGGAGGGTCTTCCACGTGAGGGGCTTGGAATAAGCCGGGTCCTCGTTTGAAGGCTTCCTTCACAGCATTCCGAGAGCACAAAGACCCGGAGATTCGACAAAGGGGTGCGCGAATTTCGAGGTCTCGGAACCCACCTGCCATTTGCCAACATGTGTAAGCGTGGATTTTAACCTGATCCCAGGTCAGGTTCTCATTGCTGTAGCTTTCGACAACAGCCTCTTGACCAATGAAACACCCTCGAAGCAGCACACGACCTTTTCGGGAAGCTCTGACCTGAGCATAGTCCGCGACCGTGGTGTTCTGTAGGGTGACATAAGGGCCGACAACAGCCCCTTCACGAATCTCACAGGAGCCTTTGAGTTTGGCGTCCTCGTGCACCCAACCTTCGCCGTGTCTTCGGTACCCTGCGCGATGTTCTAGAAGATCCCGCACTCGGCTTGCCCCTTTGTCTTCGAGGTCCAGGTAGACTTTTTTGAGCAGGTACCATTGCAGCTGGCGCTGGGCGTCTAGGAAGCGAGCGGGTTTTAGGTCCCCCCAGGAAAGGTGCTGTAGAGCGAACTGGGTTTGACCTGTGAGCTTCAAATTTGTGGGGCACCAGTCTTGAACCTCAAACGTGCCGTTCTTGAACTGGGTTTTGTAGGCGTGTTTGGGTAGTCGGCTCGCTGTGGCTTGGTAGACCTTGCAATTATCAAGATGAGATCTCTCGAAGAGATTCAGGTTAGATTTCCGGATCGTACTTCCAGAGATGGCAAGAGGGCCCCTGAGAACGCTGTTATAGACCTTCGAGTTTCGCGAGACGCGGAGGGTTTCTCCGAACTCGTTCCCAATGCTTGAGTCTATGATCTCGGAGTTAGCCACTGTGGCATTCACAACTCCGGACGTCTTGACGGTACTCTCCGTGATTGTTGCACCTAGCCGGAGGGTAACAGCAGTGAGCCTGGAGTCCTTGACGGTGCACGTGTCATAGACTTTGCTGTGGGTCAACACAGAGTTGAGGACTTTGGCTTTCGGGTCTACGAAAGAATCAGGGCACATCCAGGAGTTGGTCCCGACTTTGATGTATCCGTAACCCGGGGAGGGAATAGGGTCAGCCTCGGGTTCCTGCGTTTGGTGCAGCTGAGATAGACGGCTGTCGTACCTGAAATTGTGAATAAAGGACTGACGAGTTGAGGTCTGACTGAACCAGTCAGTCGTGGGTGCCTGCACCTGCAATTCAGGTATGCTCGTCTTGTTGGCTCGGATCCACTCCTTGAGTTTCTCAAGGACCTTGTCCTGATCCCCTCTCTGCGCCGCGGAAACGGTGATTTGATCATGGACGGAGAGGGGGTCTGACATCCGAGCTACCTTGCCTCAGAAAACGGCGTGCTGTCAAGTCGGGAGGTAGAGTTCGACCTCGAACTCCGAGCCCTCAAAGCGGTCATAGACCAGGTCCCGAACGTCCTCGAAGCGGAGCCCTCCCAAGCCGCAGCCGACCGCAGGAATCGCCACGGAAGTCAGTTTGTTCCAAACCATCTCGCCCTGTAGGGCCTCCAGTGCGCTTGCGATCCAGTCGAGATGACTTGGATCCTTCCAGTGGTCTTTGGTCGTCATGTTGGCAACCCAAAGGTTGTCGCCGGCCCACAGATACGTCTCGCCCGGGTGCGCGCTACCCGCAGAGCATTGCTCTTTCCAGCTGTCCTCCAGGCCTTCGAAGCGGTCCCGGAAGGCTTTGGCCAGCCCGGCGCCCATGGGCCCGATGCAGTTGACGGGGTTTACCAGCACCTGACACAGGCTCTGAAAGATGTCGCCATGCTTCTCAGTGATCATGGTAGGTTCGGCAGCCTATAGGCGAATTCAGCTTGATCTGTCAAGCCGCTTCGTGGTAGAGGGCCTCCGTGTCCCGAGCAGAGATGATAGTTCAGCGTGTTCTGGATGTGCAAGCAGTCATTGCAGACCAGGCTTCGAAGCCTTTTCTTTGGTCGCCGGGGACAGCGCGCGAGATCTTGCTAATGCGCATCCTTGAGGGGTTCCACAACGTTTTTCACGCGCACGTCCCGGATGAGATCGACGTCGAGGCTGCGGATAAGGCCCTTATCTTGGTCTCAAACTTGGACCAGTTCTTGTTTTGGGGGGATCCTGAGACGGACCTTGAGGGGGCTCTCCTTTGCGCCCTGAGGTTGCTGCAGTCCATCGCATCGGGAGACAACAAAATGCGGGATCTGCTACTTGACCCTGTGTCTGCGATCGAACAGAAGAAAGTGCTACACTAGGTCGGCGCTTTGGGGTACTAGATTGCAACTTGTTCTGGTAGCTCAGAAGGATAGAGCACCGGTTTCCTAAACCGGGTGCCGGGGGTTCAATTCCTCCCCAGAACGCTGACATGAGCGACACAAAAGAGCTTCGTTTCCTTCGCGACCTCAAAGAAGTCGGCGACCAAATCATCTGTCCACCAGCGGTGGGCAAGAGCCTCGTAGAGAAAGGCTACGCAGTCGCGCGCGACCGGACCGTGTCCGTGTCCAACAACATGGGCGGGTCCTCGATGGTCATCACCGAGTTCTACGCTACGGACAAGGCCATCCAGTTTGCATCCGAGTGGATGGAGGATTCGTTCCAAGAGGGGGAGTTTGTCCCGCCTGAAGAGGGCGATTCCGAGCCTCTTGCGGGGCCGTCTTCGGAGGAGGGCATCGAGTTCTAGTGAGGTAGCTCAATACCGGCATTATACGCCTTCCGTTTGTATGCGGGGGCGTGTTGCGCTATTGGGTCTCCTTCTGGCATCTTGTGTGGATATGGGAGCTGACTACGGTCACCTGTCTGCAGGTGACGACCGGGAGCTACCTCCACCCTTTGCAGGAGACTCCGTCCCTGACTTAGGATGGGAAGCCCAGTCACATGACCCCCGATTGGACATTCCTGCGTTCGAGGTTCTTCCTTGTGAGGCCATGGACATCCTGTTCGTCGTAGACAACAGCGGATCCATGTCTGACAACCATGAGAAACTTGTCGCTGAGGTCCCCGGGTTCGTTGATCGCTTGACGCAGATTGGCCTTGGAATCGAAGGCGGGATGCACGTGGGGGTTGTGACTACAGACTCCTACCGTCAAAACGCCGAAGGGTGTCAAAGTCTTGGCGCTATGGTTACAGAGGTGCAGTTTCAGACCTGCGGGCCTTACGAGGAGGGCCTCACGTACATGACAGAGGCTGACAGCCTCGATGAGGCATTCACCTGTGCAGCCAGTGTTGGGACGCAGGGGGACGGTGCTGAGAGGCCTCTGGACGCGCTCTTGGAGGCGCTGGGGCCCTGGCACAATCGACCTGGAGGATGCAATGACGGGTTTAGTCGTGCGGGTGTCGCCCTTCATGAGGGGCCTTCTGAGGAAAGAGCTGCTCTTGTTGTCGTGTTCGTGACTGACGAAGACGACACCCACACCATCGGAGAGCCTTGGGAGTGGGTTGAGTACCTCAAGTGGCTGCGAGGCGGGTCCCTTGAGGATGCAGCGTTCCTAGGCCTTTTGGGCGGCGAAGAGGTCTGCAACGAGCAGGAGCCAGAGCGGCTGCGGGAGTTCCTTGATCTGGTTCCGTACTCCTACGAGGGTTCGATCTGTGGAGACGACTACGAGGAGTTTTTCGCCGACGCCATCGATTTTGTAGCCACGGGTTGCGGCAACAGTTTCCTGCCTGAAGGCTAGATCAGTTTCAAGGCGATGAGCCAGGACGGCGAGCCTTCGTGGTCGTATCCATCGGGCTCTACAAGGTGCCCGAGCACCGAGTCCACAAGGCTGTCGCTGACCCAGGACTCAAGCTGCTCCATGCTCGGAGTTTCACAGCCGAGAGCACGAGCAGCGCCTAGGTGCGAGATGCGTTTGCCCGCGATGCACGCAAAATCGCGCTCCCATTCAACTTCAGAGCCCACAGGGATAGTGGAGCCGTCTTTGAGTTTGAGGGGCTCGGTCGTTTTGGCCATCGAGGACTAGAATGAAGCCTCTCAGTCAGAAAGTCAAGGCTTGACCTGCAAAGCCCCTGCGTGGTAGTGCACGGCCTCGCATGCAGGTCACGATCATCAGCATCCTATTCAGCATCGGCTTCGGCGTCCTCATCGCACTCGCTCTTGTGCTCAAATACGAGCTTCGGATGCTCAAAGCTTCCCAGGAGAGGGACCGAGCGCAAATCTACAACTCGTATCGAACCCTCGACACGTTGTGGGGTCAGTTTTCTCAGAGCGTCTGGGGTGGCAGCACTGAATTGCAGCGCAAATACAGTTCCCTCGTTCGGGTTCCGGTGGACCTAGACACGGCCAAGTTTCTCGATGAGGAGTATCCCAAGGCCGAGTTCAGGCTTTGCCTGCACCGGATCTTGCAAGAGCTTCGCACGACAGGAGGCGATCTGATTGCAATGGGAATCGAGAGCAAGTTCGGTACCGCGCTGCATTGCGTGGTTCGCACCTCACCCCACATGCCCATCCCTCAACTCATGGAGCGAACGGGTCGACCTTTGTACCCTCAAATCATCCTACACGAACAGAGAGACCATGAAAGTTCACATCCATCTCAAAAATCAATCCGAGCCGATCGAGCTGAGCCCCGTCAAGAACGCCTATCAGAAGGGTGACTTCTACTGCGTGATGCTTCCAAGCCGAGTGGTGCACAAGTACCCAATGGCCGACCTCTTCCGCGCCGTCGAGTTCCCAGAAGGCCAAGAGCCCGAACCTTTGGCTGCAGTGGAAGACCTCCCCGCCAACCGACCCGCATAAGCCATGTCCAACATTCGTGCCCAGATCTCCCATGACCCTGCAGAGCTTGCGGTGTTGCATGCCAAGTACCCTCAGGAGGTACTGCGCAATCCTGCCTGCCCTATCAGTCTCATGCAAGCGAACCCGATCCTCACCAATCCGGGTCTGCCTCTGCACTTGGCTAAGGCTGCGTTGGAAAGGCACGAGCAGGATGGGACCCTGGAGGCACTCCCTTTTGAGGAGATCGAGGCACGCCTGTTCTCGGAAGAGGACCTGTTATGGTTGCTCAACCATGAGCGGGCAGCGGTTCGAACCGGCGCGCTGAAGTTGAAAGGGTTGGACTTCGATGAGTTCGAGTACGGGGCTCTCAAAGACATGCCCCGAGACGAGTCATGGTTCGAAGCAGCACTCAAAGTCCCTACGATCCCGCCCACGGTGATCGAGCAAGCCATCGAGCAGAAGACGGCGTTGGGGCATGCCGTGGCCCATCCCAGGACCACGTCAGCCCATCTGCAACAGTTCTCATCAGCGGACATTCGCGAGCATTGTGAAGTGTTCGCGAATGCAAGGTTTCTCGAAATCCAGGAGGTGCTGCTGCAGCATTCGCCTTTGGCTCTTTCCAAGAACCCACGGCTGCACGAAAGCCTGGCGCTTCAACTGATGAAGCACGAGGACTCGAAGACGCGTGCAGCGATTTTGCAGAACCTCGCGGCGAACAATCGCGATGCAGATCTTCTGCAGAGGCTACGTGCATACCCCACATTGTGGTCGATCCTAGCTCGAAATGATCACCTCCCTAAGGACCAGCAACTGGAACTCTGTCAGACCAAAGAGTGGGGTTCTTATGTGCCCCCCAAGTGTCCAAGTGACCTGCTGGTGAAAATCCTCGAAAAGACGGAAGGGTGGGAGTCTGTTGAGGATAAAGAGTGGGTGGCGGCTTCTGCAAAGCACGCGCCCTTGGAGCTGTTGGAAAACATCGCGCAGACCGGAGAGGACGAATTCGCTCGGGAGTTAGCGCAGGTTCGGTTGGATAACTACAAGCTCACCAAGGACCCGAGCTATGGGGTGTCTCCTGAGGACCTCGAAGCGGGCTGGAGAAATGGGAGATTTTCAACTTGGGTCGTGCTACGGGCCAGTAGTGCTGCGACTCCGGAGCTGTTGCAGGAGATCGCATTGCAGAGCTACGCTTCTTGGCCTTCTGTTCTTGATCACCCCAACACCTCCATGGAGCTGAGGTCTGCACTGCGAGCTTTGAATGTGCGGCTGCCCCTTCGAGGCGGAGAGGCTACAACGGGAAAGGAAGCCCTGGGTAGAGTCTCTGCGCTCCACCCCTTCGTGACAAGCGAGGATAGGAGAAAAATCCGGCAGCAGCTCGACGTCACAGAAATGGACCCGTACCTGCTTCGGCAGACATACTACATCTGTCTTGGAAATGACCTGCTTGTCTCGGATATCGTCGAGGCTCCCCAGTGCCCTCGCGACGTGCTCGTGCATGCCTTCATGAACCCCCTCGAAAAGGGCAATGCCCACGTAGTTGCTTCCGGGCGCTTGGGAAATGTTAACGATGGATCTGAGGTTCCGTATGTCACCGACCCCAAAGTATTACGGCAGTGGACTTCCCGTTACCCGGTTCGGGTTGCTCAGAACCTGTACACGGATAGCCAAGGGCTGTCGCTGGCTTTGCAAAATGCAGGGGAGCATAAGCGCTCTGTTTACCGGGCAATTGCGATCCATGGCAATGCTGACTCCGCGCTTTTAAACGACCTGTTCCGCACCCTCGAAGAGGAGGATGTTGTAGACAGTTTGGGGATTCAGACTCTCATCTTGCGCAATCGGAATGTGGACGTTCGTTTGATTGAGAGCTGCGCGACCCGAAAAGACCTGCTCAAAGCAGCGATGCGAAATGGCAAGGCTCCCCTGGAGTTTGAGGGCCGGGGGGCTAAAGAGCAGAAGCTGGCAATGGGTTTGCGTGTGGCTGCGGTAGCCACTGCACATTTGGACTCCAAAGTCAAAGAGCGCAAACAACACCTGATGCAGCTTTCGGCGCACGAGATCGTAGATGGCGTCCTCAAAGGGACTATCACTTCTTTGGAAGCCTGCTGTTTGCCGAACACGCCCGTGCTCATGCTCGTGGGTCGGCCCGAGAACGAGAACCGGGCTGTAGCCATGTTCCGGAACCCGAACCTGCCCGATTTCTACCGGGCAGAGTTGCTAAAGCACCATCCGGATCTGGAAGATCTCCCGGAGGACGTGGATGGCTGGGATGCACTTGCCGAGATGTTGCCAACCTTCGGTGGGCTTACTCAACACGAGCAGCTCGAACAGGAATGCTGGTCAGGTCCTCACGTAGGACCCGCAGTCATTGCCAGTATGCAAAATATGAGCGATGACGTGCTTCTCAAGATCCTGGAAAAGGCGGAGAGCATTCCAGAGGCTTTCTTGGACTATTGCGAGGCCCACAAGACAGAAGAGGTCGCAGCCCTTGCGAGGGTGCGGAAGGGAATCCCCATAATAGGGGACCCCATCCACCTCAGCCACGACCCTGAATTGCTCCGGGCATGGTTCAAAAAGAAACCTACCATGGTGCTTGGAGCTGCTCACTGTCCCGAAGACCTCATTGAGTCGAACATAGGGTACATCCTCAATGATCACTACCTTCGACAGGCATTGATTCGGGCACGTAGAGCCTTGAAGCCTCCTCTTTTCGAGAGGCTTTTGGAGCGCTCTGAGAGGCTCGATAGGAGAACCCTGACTTTCCGCCCTGACTTTCCGCCACACCTCTGGGAGAAGTTGGAAGTTGTCGATTGTCACTATTCCTCGGAGTTCATGCTCTCTGTGGAAAAGCTACAGAAGTATGGCCGGGGCTCTGTGTCTGAATGGGCCCGGTTGAAGCTTGACTATGCAGTCCCTGTGTCGCCTCCAGAGCCCACCCCCGTCGAGGAACCAGAGCCTCCCCGCGAAGCGGTCGTGGACGACCAGGGGGCATGGCAAACAATTCTTTCGTCAGCTCTCTCCACGTTAGCGGAGCGTGCTACGGGGTCAAAAACAGCCACATCCAAGCTGCTGTCCTCGGCTGCTACGGATGCGGTTGTGGGGGCCGGAGCCACTCAGGTGGTTGCTGATAGCCTGGTTTCAGACGCGGTGTCTGAGGGCATCGAGAAAGCGATGAAGTGATGTTGTATCCGAAAGCAGGCCTGTGGCTAAACGTGTCTCCTCCAGGCGGAGGTAAGACGTCTCTGACCCTAGACTGGATTCAACACCAGCTTGAAGAAGGGTGGCATATCAGGCATTTCTACGATGGGATCCAAAACCTTCCTCGCGAGGTTACCCAGCACCGCCATTACCGGCGCGTGCAACAAAGGTGGGACTACGCTGGTAAGCCGAGTTTTGCGTACGTTGTTGATGATTTAGCAGCCTTCTGCTCACAGCTGGGGTTCAGTTTCTACACCGCAATGCTGCATCTTGCAGCCTTTGCCAGACATGGCAATCTGGTTTTGGTCAATGCAGGGGTGCCTCGTGGGGTAGGTTTTGTTGAGCACTTTCCAGCCAACGATGAGGAGCTGCAGTTTTGCGACTACATCACGTCTTCGAGCGTTCAAAACGCTGTTGATGGTCAGGTTTCGTATCTGAGGTTGGACATCTACCGAGCCCCTAGAGGTTGGCATGGCAACTCCTTCACCCCGAACCTAAGCTACCCGGCGACAACGTTCCGCCTTCTGAGGGAGCACATGCGAGACCGCATAGGCGCGGAAGAGTTTCTTCGCAAAGAGACCCCTGTCGCGGCTTTGGAGGAGCCCGTAGTGGCTTTGGAGGAGCCTACGGTTCAGTCCACAATAGCCGAAGCAGCACTGTCCACGCTGGCAGAGCGTGTAAGTAGAGCCCTAGCGCCTGAGGTAGAGCCTTTGGCGTTGGCGGTCTCGCAGACGGGCCGTGACATGCTTGTCGCCGCTGCAGTAGAAAGAGGTCTATCCTAATGGAAGTACAGGTCCAAGTTCGGCTCTTCGCTTTTGGTCACATCCCACGAAAGGGTTGGCGTCGCATTTTCGGTCCAACCTACGGGAGAGTCGAGACCCATCTCTATGGAAGGACATCGAGGTTCCTGATGACGTATTGCAACTCGCGTCCCAATCGAGAGCACCGATGCGACCCCAGAGCCTCATTGATGTCTGCGACGACCGCTACAAGTTCCAGATGCAATGGTCTGACGCGACCTGGGTTTCGGGGACGTGGATCTTTCGGTGCCGCCTTCGAAAGGTCTCTGACAGTTTGTTCTTGAAAGCGGCACTCGATCTGGAGCGGGAGGTTGAGCTTTTCGAAGAGGATGGCTGGACGGCTTTCGAGACTATAGAGCAGAAGGCGAACAGCCACTGGGGCTTCTAAGGTTGAGCGCATGCCCTTGCACTATCACGTAGCCCAAAGTTTCGAGGGCCTTGCCACCTTTGCCGAGACCTGGTCCTACGAACGTCGGCACGCGGGCGACTCCGTATTTCTGCTCTGCTCATCAGACTCAGAGTTCAAAGGTGTTCGAGGATTCTGGTCCCCAGAAGTGGATACGGACCTCCGGAAAATGTTGCACGAGTGCTATGCGAGTAACATGTCTCTGGTTCTCGACTTTCCAGACCTCTCGGCTTCAGAGTTGGTTTCGCTAGTCCGTGAGCTGCAGCAGGCAAACCCCGAAGGGTCACTGTTAGTGCTGTCCAGTCAACGGGCAAGCGAGGTGACCCGTCGGAGTTCACATACTTTGGGACCCTCGGGGCACTCTTGGTCTAGCATGTGGGAATACTTCGACGAAATCACAACCTCCCTTCAAGACAGCATTGGCCGGTTTGTAGTTCAGGGTCTCAAATCGAGGACCGGGGTCCGTACGGACCTGAGCTACACAGGGTCCTTGACAGGCTACCGGGTAGCGCAACGGGAGAAGGTTAACCCGAAGTACCGAAGCTACTTCAATCGTCCAGGGGCCCACGTTTGGGCGCATGTTGAAGCGTCCTCCTACGAGGACGCTGAAAGGTTCCAGGCCCAGTGGATGGATGCACAGAGCCCGGCATTGGGCTTTACGACGTCAGATCCCCAGGTGGCTTTGCAGAGCCTGCAAAAGGGGGACCCCGTTTCCGTCTCTCTCACTATGAATCGGGGCAGGGGTGAGGCAGTTGAATTAGCACTACTTCAGAAGCTGCGTGAGGCTGCCATTGCCTCCAACAGCACCCTTCTCATCACCCAATACGGAGGATGCCTAGGCTATCATATCCGAGAGGTTGCAGACATCCATTCCGTGAACTATGGGTCCCAGCGTGATGGAATGATCCTTCGAGCGTACGCAGTAAAGCACTACGATGCTGCGAGGGTGGGAGGACTTGATTCCTACGAGTTCCGCGGAAGCCCCTTTGACTTCTGGGTGTCTACAATGCCCTCTGCGGCAGAGCAAGAGGCGATTCGGGCGTTTCAAACACACCCTGAGTTGCGTGAGGCTTCGATCGTAAACAGGTATGGAGAGGGTGAGCTGTCTCATGATGACATTCTAGCTCTAGCCTCGGACCTTCAAGTAGTGGAGGACCTTTCTGAAGCGAAGGCGCTAGAAACTCCTGCTGTAACTCCTGCTGTAACTATTGGAGGGACTATTGGAGGGACTATTGCAGGAGCTGCCGCCGCTACAATAGCCTCCCGCTTTGCTGAGGCCTTTTTGCCCGGCACGGGTACCTTAGCCTTGGCCGTCACGGAGCAAGGCCAGAATCTGATGCTCTCGGACGCCGTAACGGAGATTCTCAAATGACCCCGCGCCAAACCCTACACGACGCCCTCAAACGTCACATCCAAGCAACGCCTCACGAGCGCGCCAAGGCCCTTGTGGCGGCGGGCATCATCGAGGAGGGTCAGCTCGATGAGATTGCGTCTCGACTCGTTCAGAAGGACCTGACGGCTGCGGAGTGGGCTGCCCTTGAAGAGGTCAGGGACTTCACCCGTAGCGGACTCTATGCGGGCATGTTCACGGGTCGAACGTTCCGGCGTCGAGTCGCCCAGTCTCTCAAAGAGAAGAAGCTCTTACACTCCAGGGTGATGGATGTAGCAGGCGCCGACGGTCATATCCGTGACGGAGCCAAACCGCGGGAGGGTTACTTCCCCACGTGGCTTGGCTCCTACGTTTTGGACAACAGGCGCTGAGCTACTACTGCCACGCTTTCGAGAGATCGCGGTCCCACAGGTCTGAGGTATCGTAGGGCACCAGGGTGGGCTCCTCAGCAGACCCGTGATAGGTTTTGAGGCTGGGTTTCTCCTGAAAAGGGTAGCCCTCGGGTACCCGCACGATGGTAAACGAAACCGTGTCGGGAAGCTCCCCGGCCACTGTCTGGGCGTGGTCGTCACACTCGTACCATTTGCACCCCGTGCCCCCGTTGATGTTTTTGCGATCCTCGACGAACGGGCTCGAATACCTCGATAGCTCAGATAGCCGATTCCGTACGGCCGTGTCATACGTGGGAGGTTTGACGACGAGCGTGTACTTCGTGTAGATCCCCATCAGTCTGCCGCTCCAAAGGTCAGCGGCCATAGCTCTTGAGCGAGTGCTCGCAGCTCTTCGACCTCATCGTCACAGCCGTAGATGTGCTCGAATTCCTCGATGTCGAACTCAATCTCCATCTCTGTCTCGCACCACAAGGATTCGCTCTGACGTTTGAGCAGTGTTAGGACCATGCGGGTCTCGTGATGAGTGCTGACCTCAACATCCCCGAAAGGGGTTTCAAAGGCAAGGTATGTGGTGACTTTCTCAATTTTCATGTCTTCTCCTTCAGGGCTCTCTCTACGGCTTCGCTCGTAGCAACGTCGCGACCATGTTCGGTGACCAGCAATAGCGCGGGCGGAGCCCCGGCCCGTTCAAGCAAGGTGTTCGTGGCGGCCTTGAGCATGGTCATCATGATGGGGTTGTCGCTGGTCTCTATTTCCGCCGTCTCAACATCGATCGCGGTGTGCTCGGTTTGCGTAGGAATGTCGTCATTGTCGACTTCCTCCTCGTTTTGCAGAGGATCCTTTTGGAGGGGAGGCAAGTGGGTTTCTCGGTGCGCCCAGGTGTCTCCTCCATTCTGAGGCAGACGTATGTACCCCTCACCAGGAACTTGGACCTCTCGAAACTCGCCGCCTACAAATGTTTGGTCCCCTCTGAGAATACGGGGCGTTTTTTCAGCATCTCCTTCGATGTAGGCTCGTCCCTGAACAACTCTCCCTGAGACCTTTGCCAGATATAGGGTTGCCTGTCCTGAAATGGCGGTGGGTTGAAGGTTTTCCGCGCGGACCTCGGAGTGGTATACACGGGCGTTACCAGATACGCTGGTCTGCACCTCGACGGTGCCTCCGGACACATGAGCCTTGCCTCTTACGAAGCCCTGAATTTCAGCGGGACCGTCGACACGTGCGTACCCTGAGATCACGGCCCCGCGTGCGAGTCGCGCAGAATCGTGAATGACAGCACAATCCTCAACGAAAGCCCCGTCTTCGACCCTGGCGTAGTCGTGTACACAAGCATTCGGCCCTACGTAAGCTTGTCGGCTCACGCAAGCTGTGTCTGCAACGAGGCCCCCTCCTTTTGGGTGGCGATGGTAACCCTCAAGTTCCTGGTGTGCGAACTCAGGCAAGGCACCTCTAAGGGTGTAGATGTGCTCGCCTGGTTTTGAAATGTTATGAGGGGCTACTACTGCACCCTTTGGAACCCACCCGTTGTTGGAGATTTGAAGGTTCTCCGCGTCCCCTTCCACCTTGGCGAAATGCTTCGCGGTACAGTTGGTCACGACTCCTGAAACGTGTGCGAAGTCTTTGAGGGTTGATCCTGTGACCACGGCTCCCTCCTCAGCTTGGGCGGATCCCTCCAAGAACGAGGCATCGGAGACCCGAGCTTTTGCAGCTACAAAACTCAGGTCATACGCCGCGGAAGTTGCGCCCAGAAAAGCGCTCTTAGCCACGTATGCCGTGTCTTCAACCCATCCTCCACCGTTTGGGTGTACGTGCCCAGGTTTCCCTTTTCGTTGGAGCGGGTGTGGTGCGGGGTTCGCAGCGTTTCCCTTTGAAAGTGTGACTCCGGACTCGACCCTCGTCTGTCCGGACACGTGAGCCGTGCCGCGAACTACGCCTTCCACGCAAGCTTTGTCGTAAACCTGAGCCGCTCCTGCAACAGTAGCCTTGCCACGGACCTGAGCTTCACCATAGACCTTGGCCTCCTCCTTAACGAGGGCGCCTCCCCCAATGGCAGCTCCACCTTCAATAATGGCGTTGCCTTCTACTCGGGCCTTCCCACTCACAGAGCACGACTCTGTGATCTTTGCGTTGCCTTTTGCGATAGCATTTCCAGAGACACAGGCTGCACCCGACACCTTGGCCGTTCCTAAGACTTGAGCACAGTCCCCAACGACGGCACAATCGTAAACCTCTGAATCACCTGAAATGTGGGCGGAACTGTATACTTTAGCGTGGCCGTAAACCTGGGCGCTACCCGAGACCTTTGCTTCTGCATAAAGTCTACAGTAGCCAAAGACCTGGGCATTGCCAGAGACCTGGGCATTGCCCGAGACCTGGGCATTGCCCGAGACCTGGGCCTGGTCCTTGACCTGGGCCTTGCCAAACACCACGGCACTGCCTTTGATCCTAGCTTTGCCTTCGATTCGCGCATTTTGAGTAACATGAGCATGTTCTGAAACAAAGGCGCCCTCCGTGACCCACGCTTCATGTGAGACCACAGCTCCCCCGAAAACACGACTGCCCCCCGCTACCGTTGCAGATTCGCACACAATGGCCGTGTTCAGAACGACAGCGTTGTCCAGGATCCGTGCTTTCCCCCTGGCTTGAGCCTGGTCTAGGACCGCAGCATCGGGGCCCACAAACACGCTGTCAGCCACGGTTGCCGTGTCCTCTACCCATCCGCCTCCGTTGGGGTGGAAGTGGCCGGGCTTTCCTTCACGTGCGTGTGGGCTCGTTTTTTCGGGTTCCATAGGGCATGATTCTGTCCGCGGATGCAGGAAGGGAGCAACCGAGCACAGAGGTGAAGAGCAAAAATCGGACATGAGCTACTCAAGCGGGACCCCTAAGAGGGATTCGAGGTCTTTGACAAGGGGTTCAATGACTTCGACCTTTTCCTTGTGCTCTTTCTTTCTTTGATCCTTGACTGCCTTTACGAAGTTTTCCCAGTTCAGCATTAGCTCTGTGATCTGGTTCGGCTCGATCTCTGTTAGGGGGATCTCGACACCCCCCGGGAGGGGCTCTACAAGGCTGAGGCGGACACGGAGTTGTCCGCTCCTGTCTGGGACGTAGTTGAGGTAGCTGTCCCCAAGGGGGTAAGAGACCCTCCCCCTAAGAGGAGGTTTAAGCCCGTCGAAGAAAATCGAGAGCTTTCGCAGAGCGCTTTGCACTGAAGGGTGTTTGAGTTGTTCCGGGGTCAGTTTCGGTTGAGTCATGGGTACCCTTTCATGCTTCTGGAAACTCTCCAACCCTCAAGTTCAGGCGGGCGCGGTAACGGTCCGTCTCTGCCCACGCCTCTTCACGTTGTCGAAGGAGCCTCCGAATCATGCGCTCTTCAGTCGTACGCATGAAACGAGCCAAGATCCGGTGCAGCAAGCGCATCAGACAAGGTCCTTGGAAGGCGGTAGCAGAACTGAACGTGGAGACACCCCCTCCTCCACGAGAATCCGCTCCACAAGGGGGCCGAGGCGGCGCGCGAGCAAAACTCGAATGGGGGGCATCACCAAAGCGAGGCCTGCTAGATCAGTGATGGCGCCGGGGGTCAGGAGCAGTAAACCGCCTGCCAAGACGAGCAAACAGGACCCCACCCAGTGGATGAGACCTTCTTTGGGGAAGATCCCGCTCTCGACAAGGCCCTTGAGAGTGGTCAGAGCGGCTTTTAGCTCTCGGGCCACCATGAAGGCGCCGAGAACTCCCGTCGCCACCACAAGGGCTACTGTGGCCTCTGCGCCAAGCCAACCGCCGATTCGGAGGACCAGGTACAACTCAACGGCGGGAAGCAGCGTGAAGAGGAGAAACAGTTTCAGGGCACGAAAATGGCCCTTGCCGGCGGCGCTCATGGGTGAGAGCCTACAGCAAGGGCCGAGGAGGCGTCAAGGGGGCTACCGTGCCAAGTAGGCAACCCCGTGCTCGGTGACGCACGCCGTGTTGTTGGGGGCCAAGATGTTGCCGCGGACTCCGGAGCGTTTGGCAGGCAAGGGAGCTTTCCAGCTGGCGGGTTTGTGGATGTTGCCCGTGGTCTTGTCGATGAAGCAGTAGACTCTGCAACCGACGCCCGTAACCTCCCCGTCGAACATGGGATTTTTGACGATGCGCGCGTAGCGGCGACCTGCCATCACCTCCAACTTGGAACCTTGGCGGGGGTAGTTCTGCGCGTAGTGCGGGTCGACGACTTGCTCCTGAACTTTGGCAACCCAGGCTTCAATCTCGGAGATGGTGACTTCGCGGTGCATGCTTATCTTACGTCGGTAGAGCGTTGGAAGTTTCCTGTGTTGCTAACTTTCTCCGCAGTGGAGGCAGTAATCAACATCGGCGGACACGCACCCGTCACACATGGGCTCTCCACAGCCTTCACAGCAGGGCAGCTCCGCATCGGGAGACTCCCCACGAACCGCCACGCCGTTGATGAGGTGGCCGGCGGGCCACTCGCAGTACGGTCCGCAGACACTGCAGCACTCGTATTCCTTTTCTGCGTCTTCCTCGGGCCCACGGGAGGGCTGTGCGTCGATCCATCGAGTCGGGTGGTCGAAAACCGGGGCTTCCATGTTCAGTTTGGAGGCGTCGTACAGCCCGACCCGCTCTGCAAACCGCATCGCCTGATTTGAGGCTCCGGCCTTCTCCATCATGATCAGGGCTCCGGCACAGTGACGTGATTTGCAGGGGTCGTCCTGAAGGTCCCCGTCCTCATCAGGCACTGTTGTTTTGTGGCACGGAAACTCTCCCCCGCTAGCGAGCGCTGTAGCGATCTCGCGAGCCCTGTCTTTGTTCAGGTACGGTTTGATGTCCGTTCGGAAGGGGCAGTTTGCGCAAGGCGTGCGCATCGAGTAGCGTTTCTCCAGCTGAGACATGGTCTGTTATCCCACACCAAGCCGCTTTGCGGCGGAGTCGATGTCCTGATCGGAGTCGAGGTAGACTTTGGCTTCAGGTGCTCCAGGCTGACCTTTGATGCGGAGGTCCCAGCGTCTTTTGTTGAAGACAGGGCTCCAGTGGCCTTGGACGACTTCGTAGGTCATTCCGTCGATGACGTAGCTTTTGCGAAGGGGAGTGTTCATGGTCTTTTTTGACAGGTTTTGCAGCTGGGGGCGGTCCCGAAAGGCGCCAAGTTGACCGTGTTGAGGTTACGACCGCAGCGGGCTTTGGGCGCGAGGGGACCGGTGTTTTTGGTGGTCTCGGGGAGGTGGGTTTTGCGAGCCATGCTGAACCCTAGCACGGGCTCAGCCCTCTTTCGAGGGCAGGACTCGATCGCAGGTTCCAGAGTCGAGGACTTCTTCGTGCGAAAACTGTCCGTCGGCATCCCACTCTGTGGAGACCCGGATTACTTCGACCTCCATGGTGACGCGTCGCGGGCTCTCCTCCAGAGAGACACCGAGGCGATCCGCGGTCATCGAGCACAGGTCAGCCAAGAGGTGAAGAGCTTCGTCTTCGCGGGGCTCGTCGCAGTCGAGTTCGCCCTCTCCGCTGGCTTCGGTGAGAAGCGAGCCAGTGTTGGCGTCTCGAAGAGTCCAGCGGATGATGTGGAGCGTGTTCATGCCTACCTTACGTCGGAGGGAGGTCCAAGGTTTCCTCGGACGCTTCGAATTCTCCCGCCAAAAAAGCTCGCTCTCGGGCGTCTGGAACGAGCAGGTTGGGGTGCGGCTCCTGACACCGGGAGCCCGGTCCCAGCCATTCAGCTGGTGTGGGCTCCCCTGGAGGATCCTCGTGTTTCCCAGTCTGGGCATCCCACAGAAAGAGGCCCAGGGATTCGGCAGGGGTGACCTTTCGAGACCAGGTCATTTGCCGAGGACCTTTCGCGCCGCTTTTGCGGCGTTCCCACGGCCGCAGTGCTGGACCACCGTGAAGGCCACATGTTGAGCCCTGTGGGTGTTTTCCAGCTCTCTTCCACAAGGCTCGGCCCAGCGGGAGCGACCCCAGCGAAGCGCGTTGAAGCCTCCGTTCGGTGCCCGCCCACAAGTGACTTTGTCACCGTTGTTGCACTCCACCGTGAGAGGTCGGCCCGTTTTGAGGGCTTCGGTCACGAGGTCGGCGGCGGTTTTGTTGGTCAGAGCCATGATGTCTACCTTACGTTGGGAAGGAGCCGAAGGTTTCCTCCTTCTGCAGCTTTTCCTGTGGTACGGTCGAGATATGCAGATCATCGCGGTTCTCGCTGCCCTTTGCATGGTCCCCCTGTTGATCGAGGGGCTGCTCATCGGCGGAGCGTTCCTGCGTGCCAACCGTAAAGACCGCCGCCGGTCCGAGGCCTTCGAAGCGCTCATGCCATCCGACGCCGTCGACTATGCGCGCGTTCAGCTCCTGTTGCATGAGACCAAAGGTCTGAGTGCGCTAGTGCAAGAGGCGGCGGCTCGCCTTCGTAAGCTGTTCCCAACGGGGACTGCTCTTCGTCTTGAACATGTGGAGCCGTACTCAGGGCAGGATGACCATGCTCGGGTCTTCCTCAAGGTTCAAACACCGCTCCCGGGGTCTGTTGCGAGCCGGCTCCTGGATCAGTTCGATGAGTGGTGGATCTCCCGAAGCAGCAAGGCAGGCGGGAAACTCTCCGTTTGCCTTGACTTTGTCTGAGGCCCTAGCCCCCAACGATGTCGGGGTACCAGGGAACCTCCGGAGGAGGGCCCTCGGAGACCCAATACCCTGCTTCGTTTTCATCCGCTTCGGCATACAGGAAGTCTCCGCCGCTCTCTTGCCCTGCAGCAATTTGAGCGCTGGAGCGCTGGCACTCGCCGAATTCACACTTGTACACCTGTCGGTAGGTCGTGGGGCTCCTTCTGTATTGAAGGCTGCGGCCCTTGTATAGGAAGTGGGCCTCATCATTGACGTAAACGCCAAGCTCGCCCTCACGGTTGACAATCCAGAGGGGCTTCTCAGCCTTGGGCACCCGTCGAGCCCCCGAGGCTCCGACCAGAGCATTGTGCAAACCCGTGGCAACCCAGTAGGTGGCTCCGGCAAAGCACAGGGAGGCCGCCATGGCTAACCAGTGAACGTTGAGGTAGGGGGACAGGAGTAGGCCGAGCAGTAGAGCCCCGACTCCCCCGTAGGTCATGTGGCGAGTGAGGCTCATCGTTTTTTCCGGGTGGGTTTCGGTTTTTCGATGACGATGTGGGTCCATCCCCCGGCAACCTTGCCGGTTTCGTCGCTGAGAAGCGCCTGGATATCCGCAACGGGTTCTCGGGATCGGGTCTCTCTCGTGGCCAGGTAGTAGGTCTCGGCACCCTCCGGGGTGTAGAACCTTTCCCAGGACCAACGATCCTTCTCCCACTCCACGGCCTCACGGAGATCGTCAAGGTCCATGACCCAGCTGTTCAAGACCAGCTCAGTGCCGCTTTTCTCGGCCTGTTCGATCGCAAAGGTGGTACGTTCCGCAGTGAGCAGTAGGGGAGCCCATTGAAGGTAATCCACACGGGTGTTTGGGTCCTTGTAGAACTGCTTGAAGTCTCCGCGCTTGTAGGCGGAGATGTTGAGCAACTCAGATATGGGAACCCGGAACGCAGCGCGGATCATCTTGCGCGGGAACACGCCGGTGGCAGCTTTGCGTTGCCACTCAATGAGTACCTCTTTTTTGCGAGGGTAGATCTTGGCTACGCGAGCAACACGTGGTGGGTGTTTGATGTAGTACGGGAGAACCCGGGTCCCGTATGAGGAACTTGAGAGATACTCCCCGTGCTTGTCCAGTGCTTCCTCATGCCAGTGCTCGTAAAAGCCCGTGACGATACAGCCGACCTTCAGTGAGGAGTTCAGCTCGGCGCGATACGCCTCGAAGTCGGGACGGTCTGAAGGGCTGAGGGCCTTGGACGCGTCGTAGACCAGCTCAAGGGCCGCAGCAAAACCTTCAGGGTTGGAGAGGACCACTTTGCCGTGCGGCTGGAAGATGCGCGAGCGGTCAAAGACACCTTGCAGGATCAGGGCGACGCGGTTGTGCTCCCACAGAAACCGCGTCACAGCAGCTGTCATGTCGTCGAAGTAGATCGACGAATCGTCGAATTTGTGAAATTCCGTGGGCCAGCTCGACTTTTTTTCGGCCTCCTGAATCTCCAGCATCTCACCTTCCGTGACGAAGCTTTTACCGTTTTTCCAGTACAGGGGTTCGCCGCGGCTGAACACGTTGGACTCGAAGTCGGGAAAGATCTGAGGCCCGAATTTGTTCTCGGTGGAGAGGCGGTAGAGATTTTCGCCGTTGCGGATGTACAGGTACGTCAGTTCGTCCTTTTTCGCTAGCTGTGCGATTCGCAAGACGTCAGCGATGTTGTGAGCCTCTCGCCTTTTCTTCTCCCGGCGAACTCGGAACGCCACCACGCATTTGGGGTTTGGGAAGAACTGGTCCCTGTGCTGAGCGAGCCACTTGTCGAACGCGTCGAGGTTTTTGAACTCCAGGCCTCCGTTGTTGTAGTACAACAGGCTCTCTTCGTCCATATAGCGCATACGCTGGTAGACGTAGACCTTCTCAGAAGCCGGAGCCGGTTTGCCTTTGACGATGGGCTCCACTTCTTCGGACAGGCCCGCGTACAGGTCTACAGCCCAGAGCCGATGATCGATCAGGGAAAGGTCGTCGCGAAGCTCTTCCGCTTTGCCTTTCAAGGGCAGGTATGGCGCTGCCATCCAACGACCAAGTCGCCCCTGCAACTGTTTGGTCTCCTCGAAGATCGCGGGCAACTTGTTCTCTTTCGCGTCGCGGAGCGCTTTCTTGTACTGTGACATCCCTGTCGAGGTGTCACTCACCCGCGCAAGAGCTTGCGTGCCATGGTCGGCTTGCACGGTGGACCCTAGGGAAAGGCCCCCATACAGGTCTGTGGCTTCCTGCAACTTCTCCTGCAGCTCTTGTTGTAGCTTCAGAACTCGGTCGTTGATGACCTGCTGCCAGTTGAGTTCCGGCTGGCAAACCTCGAAAAAGGTGTCGAAGTGGACCCGGGAAGAGTTGCCGTTGACGTAAGTCACCCGGGCGAAGTTGGATCCAACATGCGTGATGCACGCCAGGTAGCGGAAGCCCTTCTCCGTGTAGTCTTCGGACTCCTCATCCCACACCTCTTCGGTGCAGGAGTGCCAGTACCACTGGCCCACCTCTAGGTCGTCCGCGAGGGAGAAACCGCCTTCTGTGGTGTATTCAGAGGCTTTTCGCTTCTCAAGGTCCTTCATGGGGGGAGTCTAGCGCTCCGAGGCCTGGTTGTCCAGGGGTTAGGAGAGGTCAACCTCGATGTGGGAGGTTGAAACTTTCACGGGGTATTGCGTTCCGGGCTCAGATGTGATGGGGATACGAAGGCTTCCAAGCTCAACCTCGGCCGGCCCTTCAGGGTCTGGCTTCAGCCGCAGCCGCGACCCGGGCTCGACCTCGACGGCGAATGACCCTGGCGTGGACTCGGCCACGCGGTAGAAGTCGTCCACGGTGGAGCGTTGAACGTGCAGCACATTCCCCATGTGCACAGCTGCGAAGGTAGCCCCTGACGAGTTTGAAACAGCGGCAGCTACAACGGTAGCCTTCATGAAAGGGTTGGCCGCTTTCGCTTTGCGAGACGGAACCCTGACCACTACAGACAGGTCCCTCCCCTGCTCTTCGGTAGGGGCATAGGCAAACCCTTGCTTGTGGGCTACCTGAACGAAAGAGCCCATGCTCCCCGCATAGAAGAGGTCTCGGATGTAGTCCGAGAGCGAGTCCAGGTCAAAGGCTGCAGTGCTGCGGTTGCTTCGCAGCACTTTGGCGAGGTGTGACGCTGAGAAGGCCTCATTTTTGGCGACCGCCTCGTCTACAAGATGTAGGGCTTCAGATCTCCATTTCATTTCGCGAACTCCTCGACTGCTTTGGCGACTGCTTCATCTTGCACAGCGTCGGCCAGGGCCTGAGGACCTGCGGCCCAGGCCACCGCCTTGGCTTTGGTGCTTCCTCCTGTCGCTCGGGAAAGGATGACCGAGCCGGCGGCACCCAGGATTGTGGACATCAGGCTGGGATTACCGGACTCCTCCTGTTGGACTACGACTTGCTTCGGGACTGGTGCTGGCTTTCCTGAGTGCACACCAGAAGAGAGTAGCTGACGCCCTTCAAGGTTGGCGCCGTTTGTGGCAGATGCATCCCCTTCTAGGGTAACTCCGCCCCTAACCTCGGAATCTTCGACTCGGGCATCGCCCGTGATGCAAGCATGACCCGACACAACCGCGTGTCGGATTCTGGAGTTCCCGGAGAGACGTGCATTCTCAGAAACGGTGGAATCGTAAGCGTGGGCGTTGCCATCAACGATAACAGAGCCTTTCACCTCAGAGTTCTCCACTCGTGTATCTTGTGAAACCACCGCACTCCCGCCTACGACGGAACAGCCAAGGATTTGAGCACGGTCAGAGACCGTGGCGTGACCCATGACGCGAGCGGAACCCGCTACGAAACCTCCGTGAACCTTGGCATTGCCATAGACCTGCCCTTGCACAACCGATTTGATCCCTGTTTTGGCGTGGCCCGATACGCGACCGGGCTCATAAACCCTTCCCTCAACAAAACAGGTATCTGCCACCTCTCCGTCAATGTAGGCAGTGCTTGTCACGGTGGCTTCGTCCTTTACGATGCCCGAAATGAAGGCTGCAGGGTGTACATTTGCTTTTACGCTGACCAGACCTCTACCGTTGAGGTGAATTGTGTATCCTTTCGGAGCGAAAAACTCGGCTGAGTCAGACTCCGACAAGGGAAGTGGGTTTTCTACCCCGTGACCTGCGAATAGAGAAGACCAAAGGTGGCCCGATTGGGCGCCGTTTTTCTTTTCAAGAGCACAGCTCTTGGCCGTAGAGTCGCTCAACCGAATCCCAGCACGCACCTCGGCCCCTTCCAAGACCTCAGAGCCATCGACAAAACCTAAAACAACCCCTTTACGTACTGCGGAGTTCCGGAGCACCTTTCCGGCCTCTCGAACCGTACCTCTTCGGCTAACGTGGCTATCTTTGATGTATGCGTTACCAGAAGCCGTGCCTCCAAAGATGGAGTAACCGGCCACGCGAGCCTTCTCCGACAGTTTTGCGTAGCCCTCAACGCGAGCCGTGCCTTCAATAACGACCTCATCCGAGATGACAGCATCCCCTTTCACAATAGCGCTGTCTCGTATGCAGACATCTCCTGAGAGCCGTGCGCGCCCCTCAACTCTAGCATTGGGGCCGACATAGACTGTGTCCGCAACCGTAGCGGTTTTCGCTACGAGGCCTCCACCGTTGGAGTGGTAGGCGTAGTCCTCGGGAGGAAAGGTTTGAGGCGCTTCCTCAAAGCCCTCATCAATGTCCTGACTCTGGGCCTCTCTATTTCCAGGAGACAGTGGGGCAGAGACTCGGCACCAGGTCAAATGGTCAAGGCCTTCGACTTTGGCTTGGCCGACACAGGTGCTGTTGATCAGCTGTGCGCTTCCCGCAGCCACGGCATGCCCCATCATAGTTGTAGCACGCACCCCAGACATTCCCTCAACAATGGCGCTGTCGAGGATGGTGCTGTTATCCAGCACTGCGGCGAAGTTTTGGATCAGAGCATTCCCTGAAACGGTTGATCCTCGCACAAAGCTATGATCTCGGATGAGAGCGTGGCCCCCCAGAGCACTTTTGTAGACTCGGGCATTACCACTGACCTGAACCCTGTCGCTCAATGTCGAGCTGTCCACGCACGCATTCCCGTCCACAAAAGCGCACCCGTCAAGCCTTGAGTTGATGACTACAGCCTCACCCGAGACCACAGCCTCACCCGAGACCACAGCCTCGGGTCCCACATACGAATCATCAGAGACGAAGGCCGTCTCGGCGACGAGGCCTCCTCCGTTGAGGTGTACTCGGAAGCCTTTTTTCGAGAGGCTGGGTTTGACCTCTCCGGGTTCAGAGTGGATCTCATGGTCGAGAGCGGCTCCTCCAGGCAAGGTTGCAGTGCCTTTGAGCACGGCCTTCGCTCCCATGTAAGTGCGGTGGTCATGGGTACCTGACCGGACAATAGCCCTATCGCAGACCCGAGCCGAGGAATCGACTACGGCATGCTCTTCTACTATCGCTCGACCTCCCACATCCGCGCGATACTTCAAGATTCCTTTGCAAACAGCAGAGCCCCTGAGAATGGAGAAGCCACTCATGACCCCCCGCTCGCCGAGGAGGGCTTCGTCTTTGACGATAGCTCTGCCTTCAACCGTGGCGTGCCGGTGCACGGTAGCGTAATCAAGAACGCGGGCGTTGGGGCCCACGTAGGCAGAGCGGTGCACGGTTGCGGTGTCCGCAACCAACCCACCCCCGTTTGGGTGGATGTGAAAGCCCTGAGGGGCTTGCGGGGAGTCGTCCCGGGAGATTTGAGTATCGGCTAGGGTCTCTTTCCCAAGGCGTGGACTACCATCAATGGTAACGTTGGACCCTGCAGTAGTGTTGTTGAGGACAGCTTTCCCAGTCACCCGAGCATTGGCGGAGACATCAGCATCGGTCAGACTCGCATTACCATAGACTTCCGCATTGTCTCGAACCTCAGAGCCTAGCACCCGGGCATATTCACCAACGTAGGCGCTACCGTGGATCGAAGAGTGACCGAGAACCTGAGCAGTACCTTCGACTTTGGCGTCACCGTGGACAGTCGAATCTATAACGCGTGCGTAGTGAGTGACCTTGGCATTGTCACGAATGATGGAGCTGCCCTCAATTCGGGCTAGGTCCTCTACAACGGCGTCCCCCGCTACAATAGCGTTAGGTCCTACAAAAGCGAACTCTGAGACCGAAGCCGTGAGCGCGACCTTACCACCACCGTTGGCATGGACTCGGAATTCCGGTGTGTCTTTTTTCTCTTCCGTGGGTACTTTCGTCTGCCCCGTGAAGCTCTGGTCTCCTGAGAGGATGGCATCCTCCGGGATGTGGGCATCACCCTCTACAATGACTGAGTCACCAATCTTGACATTTGGCCTGACGATGGCGTTCCCGCGAACCTTGGCGTGCCCACGAACGATTGATTGGGCGCGAACCTCCGCGCTGTCGTAGACCTCGGCATCCTCGCATACTTTGGCCGTGTAGACCTGAGCTTGATCCCTGACTTGAGCACGGTCAGTGATTGAGGAGTGTGCGACAACCGTTTCACCGCGAACTTGGGCATTGTGGCAGACACTGGAATTCGAAACATTTGCTGCCCCGCCAACTTCAGCATTCCCTGAGACGGAAGAGGACCGAACAGTGGCCTCGCCTCCGATTTTGGCCTGATCCATGATCATACTGCCCCCTACGACAGAAGCAGAATCGCGGACCACCGCATCAATTTCGATCCGGCAGTTTATATGCACTGTAGCGGTGTCCGAGACAAGTCCTCCTCCGATAGGGTGCGGGGCAGCCTTGAACTGCCCTCGGGCTGCTTCGGTGACCTCGTCGGCTCGTGCCTCTGTGATTCGGCGTTTCAGTTCTGGGTGATAGAGGGCGGCGTTGTCCAGGGCCTGTTTGCTTGCCCGGATGTTGTGTAGGAGAGACCGGATGATCCAACGGTTTCGACGTTTGCTGGCAATGGCCTCCAGGGTTTCCGTTTTCACGTTCGGGTGTGCTGCAATCCGCTCCAGAACCCGCCACTGATTTCGATCACCCTCACATTCCGTGTAGATGGAATGAAGCAAGTCTCCATTTGCGGTGGGGCTCATAACCGCAGCAAGTCGAACATGCCAATCCCGGTCCCGTGCTAGCAAAGGCAGATCGGATTCTGGTAGGAACGGTGAGACTGCCGCTAGAGCCCTGTCTCGAACGTTGGAGGACCTTGCTTTGTTAGAGACAGTGAGCCATACCGAGGCGTCATACTCCCTTCGAGTGTTGATGACCTCTCGAACCCTTTTCTTGTGCGTTGTGGCTTTGATCTGGTCAATGATCTCCTGGTGGGTGTGGGGGTGTGCACAAGCCAGGTATTGCGCTACAGGGTCCAGGGTCTCGTCTTTTAGCTCCTCCAGTGTCAGAGTAGCCATACTTTTCGCTGACAGGAACTGATTGGCCAGGACGGATTGAAGGGCTAAGTTCCTGTCGTCGCACCTGGAAAGGGCCAGTCGGACCTCATCGAGATCCGAGCTGTATTTGAGAATCCTGTAGTCTCTGTCTGTGATCACCATTTAGAGCCCCGCCCAGTCCCGAAGTCGTCCAAGAGCTGTCTCCACCTTCTGGTCCGAAATCTCACCGGCTCGCACCCGGGCCCGAGCGGTAGCCAGGGTCACCCACTCGTTCCAGCAGCCGACCTCCATCGAACTACCGTCGCCCTCGGGCTCCTCCGGCACTTCTGTGGGGTCAATCTCGAACATCACGTACCAAATTCTCTCACAGGTCTTTCCAGACGAGGCGTACGCAGGGTGGCCCAGAACCGCTCCGTCCTCAGCTCGGCGCTTGTACCCGGTCTCCTCATGCAGTTCAGCGGCGGCTCTGGTGCGGGCTCCTTGGGGCGTTTCCTCGTCCTCTTTCTCGAAGGTCCCGGCGGGGACTTCGATGAACATGGTCTCGTCTTCTCCACGCATTTGGTACGTGTTGGGTCGAAGCGCCATGTGCAGCAGAATCTCCCACCCATCCTGTCCTTTACGGACAGGGATGATAGCTACGGCATCTCGGGTCCCGCTGCGCCGAGTGCAGGTGTCAAACGTGATGGTCTGAGAGGTCCCGTCGCTGTAGTGCACGTCAAGCGTATGGGATGGGACTTCGAAGATGGGAGTTCGGCCTTTGAGCGGCTGAAGGTTGGAAGTCGAGACGATCCGTTTCATGCGAGTGCTCCTAGCGGATGATGAGGCGAAGGATGTGCCAAAGCGTGAATGCAAAAGAGGAGAACAGGTCCATGGTGGCCGCGATGTACTCGTCCTCCCCATAACGGTGCACGAGGTTCGAAGCGTCATAGAGCACCCAGATCGAACCCAAGACGACCATGCCTCCGCTGAAAAGCACGCTGGTATGAAACCCAGTCAAAAGAGCAAGCAGGGTCAACCCCAAAGCTCCGAACAGCGAGGCAAAGATGTACCGGTCCCAGGATGTGAAGTCGGCTTTGGTGTGGAACACATACCCAGCCAGCCCTGCAAACAGGGAAGCCGATAGGATGCTACTCTTGACCAGAACTCCGAGACCCACCGTTTCGACTCCGATCTGGATCAGAGGTAGGAACAGCACCGCCTCCAGAAGCACGTAGATACCCAAAGCAGCTAGTTGGATGGGTTTTGAGATGGACGAGCGGTGGGCCAGGAACCCCACAGCACCTGAGGCGGCGAGGATAGCCATGACAACTCCCACGAGGATGTAGGGGTTCGTCAAGGGGGAGAGAAGGTTTGAAGGCGCCAACGCATACAGCAGGTACGTCAAGCCGGTGTGTGCGGCTAGCACGAGGGCGAACAAGCCCATGGTGCGCTCGATGATCCGTGAGCGCTTCGGAGGCGCAGTGCCGTCGCTGTTGAAGTACGTGTTCATGGGTTGCTCTTTTTCGTGGAGGGGAGCTGTCGGTTCAGGCATTTGATCAGATCGCGAGCCGCGGTTTTCATGCCCTCGACATGCTTTTTGACGAGGCGGGGAGGGACCAGGACACAACTGGAAAGGTTTTCGGAACCCAGAGGGTGGTTGGAGTTGCCGAGTTGAGTTGTCCAGAAACACTTCTTGGCGACCCCGTCGACACTCCAGAGCTTTGAACCCTCTCCATACACGTACACGATATCCCCCTTTTCGAGGGTCGCGGGGGGTGAGGGTCTTCGCAGCAGGAACGCAGCAAGCTCAGGGTGCAACATGTTGCCGTTGCTGCTCCTGCAGGATCTGATTGAGGATGCGCAGCTCGATGGATGAGAAGTCTATCTCAATCGGGATAAACCTCGTGCGGTGAGCAGGCGGCTCCTGTTTTGGAGCTGCCCCTTGCTTGGGAGAGGCGGGGATGAACCGGTAGCCCATACCCCCTACTACCCCGAAAACAGCCCAAAAGTCAACCGGTTGTTTTCTGAACCTGACCGCCTGCGGCCACCCATTCCTTGAGGAACTCTTCAGCGGCCCCTTCGAACCCGGGAACGGGGGAGGTTGCGTCCGTGAGCAGAGTGAACGTATCTACGGGTCCCAGCCGCATCAGGTATCGGCAAGATTCGGCCACGCAGTGACTGAGAGCTTGGCCAGCGATGTAGGCACGGTCGAAAGACCGTAGCTCCCATGCAAGTTCAGGGTTCGTCTCGTGGCCGTCAAGGCTCTCGAACACTGAGAACTCTTCTCGGAACGGGTTCTCCCCCTTGTAGATGTACTCAACCGACCCTGTACCCCAGTCTAGCATCTCCAAAGCCTCTCGAAGAACCGGCACGATGGCGTGCCCTTCGCTGTGCTTGACACAATGCGGGGGCCAAATCGTGTGAGAGTGGCCGCGATCTTCCAGGGCCTCCAGGTACCGAACCGCACGAGTTTGAGTTCTTTGCTGGGAGCCTAGAAACGGAATTCCCACTTTCTCTTTGTACAGGCCTTGAAACGCCCATTTGCCGGACCGGACATCCTCCGCGGAGATTGTAGAGAAAGGTTCGGGGGTGCCTCCATCCGTGCCGAGCCAAGCCTTCGGATGGGCGATGTCATGTGTGCTGTGGGTGTCCAAGGACACGTAGACCTTCGCAGGGTAGACTCTGTCAATCCAGGTTGCGAGCCGTTCGGCATCTGCGTTTGCCCCCGGGACTGCGAGGCTGCCCCCTTCGTGAAAGTCAATCTGGGGGTCGATGAGGAGCAGTGCGAGGTCCTTCATGCTGCGATCTCCGGAAGCTCATTGGTGATGGCACCCGCCTCGATGAGTTCGAGACGAGTCGGCCCACCGGGAAGCGCAGGGTTGTGCTTGTACCGGGTCTTTTTCTCCCATTTGAGGGCCCAGACCGCATGGTCAACCGTGAGGCCGAACTTGTGCAAAGAGGGCTCAAAGCTGGACTTGAGCGTGCCTCTAGCCCCTTCAGGGTTGGCCCCGTAGATGCTGAAGAAGTTCAGGTTCGGCGCCGAGACCACCGTGGAGAAGCGTGGCGAGATGAAATCAATCCAGCGCGCCGTCGCTTCAATCGTGCCAATCCGGGTGTACTGGCCTTCCTCGTTGACTCGCGAGTACGTCCACGGAGTCCCGTCGCTGGCGTCAGTCAGTTCTTTCTCGTCGGTTTGAACGGCCCCCACGCCATGCAGCTCGGCGGTGGGCGTTGCCGTGACGATCTCCAAGGGGACTCCCCAGTGGAGGGCCAGCTGCATCAGCTCACCTTTGGAGAGGTTCGAAAGGTAGTTCCCGTCGACCTCTCCATCTCCACCACGCTGGTAGTAGCGCAGGAAATAGTCCTCGTCTTCGTTTCCGGTACCCATGACAAGGCCGCCAACTCCTTCCCCTTCGTGCTCGCGGGAGATTCGGTTGTAGTAGCGGATCGCGAAGGCTCGGATCGTGCTTCGGAGGCTGCCCTCGATCAGGTCGCTGGTAGCCGTGATGATGCCGGCTTCTTCGGCGCGTTCATGTGCCATGCCTCGGAAGGCATGGCACATGTCCGTCAGGCTCTCTTCGATGAGCTGAACATCCTGAGCTTTGGCAGCGGCTCGTGCCCGGTTCCTCGACGTCTCGCTGGAGTCAACATCGATGTAGACCGCGGTCACGTTCTTGGGCCCAACAGCGCGAGCCGCCAGTGCCAGGGTGACAGCCGAGTCGAGGCCCCCGCTGACTGCAACGGTCAGGCGTTTGAACCCTGACCGTTGCAGTTGGTCTCGGGTGTACGAGATGAGGGCTGTGCTGAGGGTTTCAAGGTTGAGAACGGGCATGTTAGATGTGTGCTTTCTTGGCCTGGTCGACCAGTTTTTGAGTTCCGGGGCTGAGCACGTAGGCGATTCGATCCGTGTTTCGAGGGTGGATGAGACCCGAATTGATGCGACGGTGGAAATTGTGCTCTTCCGGGTTGTTTGTGAGGCAGTAGAAGTGCTCGGGCACCACCTCACTTTCTTGGGCGATGATTGAAAGGTTCCCCTTTCCTCGGATGCGACGCCACACGACGGGCTTTCCGGGCACCGATTGTTTTCCAAGCCCTTTCTCGTTTCCGAACTTCATCGTGGGGCGGCCTCCCGTCTGCGACAGTTTGTAGACTGCACTGACCCGGTTGCGGTTGTAGGGGTTGAGGTGCGAGACAAAATAGCCCCCTAGGCCGTACAGCACACGTTCTTCGGGGATGTCCAGCAACCGGCGTTGGTCCTCGAAGCGCTTGACCTTTTCGGGCGTGAGTCCGTCCTCGATGATGTGAACGGGGGGTCGGACTTCGGCTTCCTCGAACATGCTTTCGGCCAGGACGAACTGGGCCAGGATGTTGCCCGAGTCGTATCGAATCGAGTAGGGTTCGCCATCGTTGACCTCGCGGACTGCCTGAAGAGCTGCCGGGATGCCTTTGCGAATGGTGTCGTGGGTGTCGAGCAGGTAGCTCGGGGTCCCCGAGTAGCAGTCTCGCATCGTCCGGAAAGCTGAAAGGTCATCCCCAGCACGTTGTACGTGCTCGTGCCCCATGGTCCCGACCAGGTTCCACCCTTTGAAGACGGCATCCACGTTCGAGGTCCCGGCCACGTTTTCTTGTGCGAGGACCCCAAGGGCGACCTCATGCTCCTCGGGGCAGGTCGCAGCACGCAATCCGACCTCGAAGGTTCGACTGAGGTCGACCACGCGGCTGAGGGCCTGCGCCGCTTTCTTGACCTCGTCACGGTACTCGTCGAAGCACTGACGTACCTGAATCGGCAGGCCAAGGTCGCTGGCAAGACCTGTCAGGTTGTCGGCACCTTCCAAAGTGGTGGCCGTCACAACAAGGGGCTCGGGACCCTTGTGTCGTTTGAGCGCAGTGGCAACCTGAATCTCGTAGGACAGCTGAAGCACAAGAGGCTCCAGGAGTGAGACCAGGAAACTGGGTCCTGTGACGCTGAAGATGGGCTCGCGTTCGTAGACCCATGCTCCCTCCGGTACACCCGAGACGGCGACTTTGCTCCACCAACTGTCTCGGATGTTCCGCATCAGCGGCGAGTGTTGGTATTGAGCGGGGAGGAGTTTGTCGAGTTCCCCCGCATCCTGGTGAGCCCCCGTGACATATTCGAGCATGTTGCTGACACGCTCTTTGGCGTCAAAGGGGATGTAGTGGGCGCCACCTTTCCGAAACGAGAAATAGAAGGTCTCGGTCCGTTTTGGGAACCCGGCCAAGGCCATCGAGATTTTGTAGGCGTCGGTGATCATCTTCTTTATGGTATCCTTACCACTAAAAGGCTGAGGTGGTCAACTTCGGGGGAGCGCAAGAAATGCGCAAGCCCCCGGCTCGGGTGAGGCGGGGGCTTGAGGCGGGACATCGCAGGGTCCCTAGGCGGTGGCGACCTCTCCTTCGATCTCTCCTGCAGAGCCGAGAAGCTCGGCCAGGACGCCGATGTTTTCGCCCGCGATTTTGACCACTTCGGCCATGACGTCATCGGTGACGGAGGCCAGCGCCTGATCGAAGACCTCATCCATGAGGTTGGAGATCCCGTCTGCTCTGTCGCTGAGCTGTGGAATGTTGGTGACCGCCAGCTTGACGAGGTTCGGGAGTGCCAATCGCACTGCGCGTTTGACGTAGGGGTTTTCCGCGTACCTGTCCGGAAGACCGGCTTTGCGGCAGATGGCCAGCGTGGTTTTGGTAAGAGCCGCGCCTGTGGCGCTGACTTTCACGGCTTTGCCAGCAGTTTTGCCGGCTTTGGCGAGACCTTCAGTGATGGTGGCCATGGTTCCGCGGGATACGGTTTTTTCGAGAGCTTCGGTGGCGTCTGTCATTGTTTCTCCGTCTTCGGTGACGATTGTGTAGGGTGCGATGTCCTTGTGGATGATGACTTCGGGGTGTTTCGAGACAGCCCCGCGGTGCACCACGCACCCTAACAGGACTGCTGCTTTGCTGTCAACGGTGGCTTGGCAAGAAACTAGCCCACCGCCTTTATGTTTGCGAAATCCTTCGGGAACTTCAACCGAGATGTGCTCATTTTTGAGCACATCTCGGCTTTCGAGGCGCTCCTCACAGAAAGCGGAGTCCCGTGCGTTGACCTTTTCGAGTTCTGAGTTTTTAACCTTCACGTCGAACAGAACCGAGTCGTAGACTTTGCTGGCCTGGAAAAGGCCCGTGTTGTAGGTCGTGGCATCCACTACTGTACTGCTGTCCACTGCGGAGGTGAGGAGCATGCAGCTTATGACTTTTGCGCGGTTGTAGACATCCGTGCCACAGATCTCGGACCTTGTAACGAAACAGCCCGCTTCGATGCTGGAATCCGCGGAGACCGTGCTGCCGAGCACCATGCCGTCGACATACGCGAAGTCCAACACGCGAGACTTTCCCCCAATGCAGGCGGTAGGCCCAACCACTGCGTGCCCCTCCACGGTGGAGTTTTGCCCCACATAGGCACCAGGGTCGACACGCGCGGTATCCTGCACGAGTCCACCGCCGTTAGGGTGGCGATGCCACCCTTTGGGTACTCCGTCCTCAGCCATCGCGGTGGAAACTGGACTCCAAGGGCCCAGGCGCCTCTCGGTACACGTTCAGGGCGTTCGGGGTGGAGGCCAGGACGTTGGCGCCCCCGCTCGTCAGGTATCGTTTCCAGTTGGAGTCGTTCGCGGCGATCAGGTTCCTGATGGTGGTGGAACGGCCTGGCCCCGCGTCGGGGAGGGGGTAAAACCCGAACTCCTCGGCCACCTTGGGACCGAGGTACCATTTCGGGGTCTCATGGAGAAGATCGGGTCCGATTGCGAACTGAATGTTCGGGGCTCTTTCTACACCGCCAAGCTCGGCCTGGAGGGCTTTGAGCATGTCATAGGTGTAGATGGGGCCTTCATGTCCGTTTTCGAGCATGCGGCCTTCGATGCGCTCCAGCTGGATCAGGGGGTCTCGTGGTAGAGACGCTTCAATGATAGAGCAACGCAGGTCGAAGCTGGCACTGTAGGTTTTGGAAGCGTGTGCGGCAGACGGCACGATCAAGATCCGGTCCACTTTCGTGTCCGCGGCGATCCAAGCGGTAGCAGCGTAGTGATGGCGACCGAACGGGTTGAAAGATCCCCCATAAACGACGATCATGCACTATGCGTAGCATGAGACGCGCCGGAGAGTCAAGGGCTTGACCCTTTTTTGAGCTTCTGTTACTCGTGGGAGCCATGCCCGAAGATTTGCGTGAAGGATGGCACCATCACCCGAACGGAGGTGGATGGGTCGAGGACACGGCGACCGTAGCGGAGACGGCGTATGTCGGGCCAGAGGCCAAGGTCTATGGCAATGCCAGGGTCTCTGGCAATGCCAGGGTCTCTGGCAATGCCAGGGTCTCTGGCAATGCCAGGGTCTCTGGCAATGCCCAGGTCTATGGCAATGCCAAGGTCTTTGGTGATGCCGCGGTCTCTGGCGATGCCAGGGTCTCTGGCAATGCCGAGGTCTCTGGCAATGCCGAGGTCTCTGGCAATGCCGAGGTCTCTGGCAATGCCGAGGTCTCGGACAGTGCTCGGATCTCGGACCATGCTTGGGTCTTTGGCGAGGCCCAGGTCTATGGCAATGCCGCGGTCTTTGGCGAGGCCCAGGTCTATGGCAATGCCGCGGTCTTTGGTGGTGCCTGGGTCCATGGCGATGCCAGGGTCTATGACAATGCCGCGGTCAGTGGCGATGCCTGGGTCTATGGCAATGCCCAGGTCCTTGACAATGCCAGGGTCTCTGGCATCGCCAAGGTCTATGACAATGCCAAGGTTCACGGTTTATCTTGGGTCGGCCACAATGCTCAAGTCTCGGGTGACGCTCTAGTTTGCGGTAGCTCTTTGATTTATGGGGTACAAGTCCTCAAAACAAGACGCTATGTAGACTTCATAGAGCTGCAAGAGGGGTGGCACCGCCACCCCAACGGTGGTGGACTCGTCCAGGATACTGCGGACGTGCAGCCTACGGCATACGTTGGCCCCCTCGCCATGGTTTCAGAAAAGGCTCGAATTCGAGGCCAAGCACGGATCGAAGATCGCGCTCGAATTCGAGATCAGGCTCACGTCGGAAATGAGGCTGTTGTCAAAGGTGACGCTGTAGTGGCGCACAAAGCCAACGTCTGGAATAAGGCATGTGTACAGGGGCATGCCCGCATTTTCAACAAAGCAGTCGTGCAAGGCCACGTCAGTGTGGATGAGTTCGCTACGGTGGCAGGCTCTGCTATCTTGAGTGGTAACGCTTCTGTGTACGGGAACGCTCGGGTGCTAGGCCATGCTGAGATGTGCGACTTTTCAAAAGCAGAAAGGTATGCCGTCGTAGAAGGACATACGGCTCTTAGAGGCACCGAAGTAGCCAAAGGGCACATGTGCGCTGAAAAAGGAATCTTCGACAGAGCACAGGATATCGAAGAAAAGTCAGGACCCCCTCCTGGTTTCCAAGTACGAGGGGAAGTTTCTTTGAAACGGGAGCCCCCTGAGGGCTACGTCTACCACGCCAACGGAGGCGGTCTCGTAGCGAAGACCGCTACAGTTGCGGACACAGCCTATGTCGGCCCCAACGCTAGAGTCGAGGGGTGCGCCAAAGTCTTGGGCGAAGCCCGGGTCGAAGGCGAGTCCGTGGTCAAAGACCGCGCTACCGTAGGAGACAGCGTAAGGCTCGGAGGCTGGGCGGAGGTCAGCGGTAACGCCGAACTCCGAGAGTATGCGGTTGTAGCGGGTCGCGCCAAAGCTTCAGGCCATGTGGTTCTCAGAGGTCGTGCTTTTGTGTGTGGTCGAGCCCACGTGCACAGTTTTGCTGTTGTACAAGGAAACGCTTGGGTCGGTCACAATGCCCGAGTGTACGGGTCTGCTCGCCTCAACGGTAAGGCTCAGGTCGGCGGAGAAGCCCACATTTATGGAGAAGCCGAACTCTCGGACGGTTGTAAAGTGCAGGGGTGTGCTCAGGTTTTCGAACGGGCTCACATCGGAGGAAACGCAATCCTAGAGGGTCGGGTTCAAGTGTTCGGATCGACAATCCTGTACAAGGGGTCTTTTTTCAAACACATGGATATCAGCTCCGCCGAGGAGGCGAACCGGGCTTTGGAGTTGCAGAAAAAGGAGCGTGTGCAGGACCATATGCTTCAGCTGGCAGCGGTGGGGGCGGTAAGCACGAAAACGATGCTCGATTGTGGGATCCAAGCACTGGTACCCGAAGAAAAGCAGGCAGAGACGGCGGCAGCAGCTGAGTCGGGTGCAGAAGCCGTTCCGGGAACTGTGCCAGACTCGACAGAGGAAAACCCGGAAGAGACTTTGTCGGTAGGATCCACAGTGCTGGAGACGGCAGTCTCCACTATCCTTCAACGATGCGGGGCCACAGGGAAGCTAGCGGCGCTATCCTTGCCATCAGGCCGAGATCTTCACGTCGCCGATTTTGTCCATGAAAAACTCAACACATAGCCACTGCATTGCTTGCCAAGACGAACTCACGGACGGCCGTACACGCTACTGCGCTTCGTGCTCCCCGGTGCCTCCTTTCAATGCTCAGGCATGGTCGCGAGAGCAGTTCAGCAGCCTCAAGGCCATGGCGAAGAGCAACTTGCGAGACCTCAAGTTCTGTCAGGGGAAGGCGGACATGCGAGATTACGCAGGCTTTGCCTATGATCGGTATTGTGGGTTGTTGAGGGAAATGGTCATCGAAGCTCGATGCTTCCACTTCAGATCGGACACGTCGCAACGTGAAAAAGCCAAAGACTAAGGACACACTCCTCTTGGACCAGGGTTACCAGCCCCTGGCTGTGATCCCGTGGCAGCGCGCGTTCTGTATGCATGTTCGAGGCAAGGTCGAGGTTGTAGAGCACCACGACTGGAAAGCTCGGTCATGCACGTCCACGCATGCTGTCCCTGCTGTCGTGCGTCTCAAGACGCCGGTTCGGTACTCCAAACCCAAAGGGATCCGGTTCTCCCGGACCAATGTCTATTTGCGGGACGAGTACGTCTGCCAATACTGCAGTGGGAAGTTCCGCAACGCGGACCTGACCCTCGACCACGTCATGCCCAGGTCCCGTGGGGGGCGTTCTTGTTGGAACAACATCGTCACCTGTTGCGTTCCCTGCAACCGAAAGAAGAGGAACCGGACGCCCGATGAGGCGCACATGCCCCTGAAAAAACCGCCGATCCGTCCCAAGTTCCTTCGGCGCCGCTTCTTCCACTACAACGTGGCCCACATCCCAGACCCCTGGAAGAACTGGGTCTTCACCAAGGGCTGACAAGAAAGCCCCCTGTCTTCTACAGACAGGGGGCTTTCTTGTCAGATAGAGGGGGCCTACCCCTTCCGCTGTGGCTTCTTGCGGAGCGTGTAGCCCATGGCATCGGCCATAGCCTTGAGCATGTCGAGGGGGTCCGCTTCGGGTTTGACGGGACTACACGGCATTTTGATGCCGTTGTTTCCTCCGACCATCACCGGAACGATGTGGGAGTTGTGGTGTGTCTCGACGAGGACAGCTCGACTCCCGTCGATACGGACAGGTTCTCCATGATGCACCATGGAAATGGCCTTCGAGATCTTGGACCCGAACTGGTCGTCTTCGGAGATATCGTGGATGTAGTCATTCGCGATGACGAGAGTGGAGTTCCAGCCCATGGCCTCTATGCCTCCCCTCGTTCGACTCGGGCGTTCAGGATCTTCTCCAGGAAAGCCGCGAGGTGCTCCGCCACCAGGTCGGCTGCGGATCCGTGAGCGTCGTGCGGGAAGGTTTTTCGGTTCCGGTAGCTCCCCTCGTTGAAGTGCTGTTGACTCGGACCCGTGAAGGCAACGTTGAACTGCTGAGTTCCACACTGCTCCACGAAAAGGCTATCTGAGCCTCGAACGGTCCCGAACTTGACTACCAACGTGTCTCCGTCTTGGAGCGTCAGATTGTCCACGGTGACCGCAATGCCGCGCTCCTGGCCATTGAGCAGGGTGTGCGCGGTGAAGCCGGGACCCGTGAACTCTTTGAAACGTTCGAGCACGGGCTGAACCTTCTGAACGAATGAGTCCTGGAGCAGGTGATAGATCGCTGCAGCGTTTTGGTCATGACTGAATGGGATTTGCATCTTAACTTAACCTTGAAAGCAGCTTCAGCCTTTGTCAAGCACGAAAAAGGGGAACAGCCCTCTTGGCTGCCCCCCTTGGGAAAGGTTCGGATTGAGTTACCGAGGCCAGCGATGCTTGACCTTGGCGATCTGGTCAGGAGTAGCCTCACCGACTTTGGTCACGTCCTCCGGTTTGATGGTGCACGTCCAGAGCATGTCGCCTTCGAGGGACACGAGGGCGAACGGGCCTTCGGGGTTGAGAACGATGGCTTTGTCATAAGCAAAGCAACCGCTTCGGAGTGTGACCCCAGGCTTTGGGGCGACGATGTCTCTGACCTGGAAACGGGCCTGCTCCTGCTCTTCGACGTTTCGCATTGCCTCGGCTATCAGGTCGCGTTTCGGTGGCGAAAGGTCCATCGCCCTCCGGACGAGTTCGTCAACCTCGGACATGGCTAGTTGCTCGCCCGGCGTTGGATGCGAATGGACCCGACGGCGACGCCGTTCTCTTCGACGTGCAGTTGTCCGTCGCGGTAGTAGCCCTTGCGGACTTTCCCGTCCTCGGTTTTCCCGAGGGGAACCTCGTCACCCGACTGGTATTGCATGATGCGGTTGTCGAGCGCGTACTGGTAGTTTTTGGGGATGAGATCGGATGTGGTGGTCATGGAGGGTTGTTGCCTGCGGTTACCAAGTGTTCGAGGGGGAACCTACCGGTCTAGGGGGGCCCCGTCAAGAGTTTTTTGCGTTGTAGTGGTCCCGTAGCTCGGATCCCGCTGTGATGTGCCAGACGCCGCTCTCGCGGCGAATGTTGATCACATTGAGCTTCTCCAGCTGGCGGGCTTTCCGTTTGTCGGACTCCCTGAGGTCTTCACAGACCGAGGTCTTCACCTCTCGCAAGCCCAGGCCCTCCAGAAACTCCTGAAGGTTCTTGGGCACGGTGTCGCGAATATAGCGCCGGTTTTTGAGCCAGGTTTCGCGCGCCTGGACCTTCTGGGGGCAGTAGAGGGTCTCGTCCTTTTCAGCCCCGACCAAAAAGTCGACTAGGGCCTGAAACTCCCGTTTGAGGTACATGATCCCGTGCTTGTGCAGCACGATCAGCTCCGGAATTTCGTCGAGGATCTCCAGCTCACGCTCGAAGCTCACACGGTTGTTGATGAACATCTCCCGGTTCTCGTCGAGCGATATACTACAGGATACTCCTGGGTGCCGTGCGAGCTTGAGCTGAAGGCCGAGGTCCAAAAACACATCGATGCTGCCGTGCTCTGCCAACTTGAGCATGGGGACCTGTTTCCAGAGAGGGGACCCGTCAGCCAGTGTTCCCATCTGCAGGAGGGTTGTAGCGACGTTTTGGACTCGTTTTTTGATCGCCTCAGCCAGGTCGTCGCGGATGAGTTCGGAAGAGCGAAACATGCCTTGATCTTTACGACATCCCTGTGGTACCGTCAAGTAATGTCCGTCAACCAACATCTGACGTCTGTCTGCGCCGAGGGCGACACGAGGATCATCACACACAACCTCCTTTTCCACTCCAACCCTCCCGTGGGATGTACGCTCGAAGACTCCGACAAATGGAATGATCACGTCAGAAATCATAAGCCACGATACGGATGGTACCCAGAGCAAGTGGCCCTCGAAGGGTGTGTTTCGTTCGAGGTCCCTGGAGCGTGAGCGACACTCCAGAGGGAGGCGAGACTTCGTTCTGGTATGTGTACCTCCTACACAGCGAAAGAACCGGCCACACATACAAAGGCATCGGCAAGGACCCAGAGCGCCGCCTGAGACAGCACAACGGCCTCAGGAGCGGCGGGGCGAAACGGACGAGGGCAGGGAGGCCCTGGACGTTGCGAGCCGCCTGGGGGCCTTACAGGGACCGCTCAGAGGCTTCGAAGAAAGAGGCACAGCTTCAAAAGCGCTCGGGGCTCCAAAGCCGGATGGCTTGGAACCCCGAGGAGCGCGTGAAGTTGGGCGACCTAGCTAGTATCGACGACCTTGGCATCCTTCGTGGATGCGCCACGTGAGAGTCACGACCTGGCCCGTGGCCATGGTGAACTTGGCGGTGCGGACCATGCTGCAGTCGTCGGCCTCTACCGTCGTGTCGGAGAACTCCGCAACTTGACCGGTCAGAGCCTGCATGTTGCAGGCCTCGAACTCGACGCGCTCGCAACAGTCCTCGAACTCGTACAGTTCGAAGTCGTCGCCCGCAGTCGTGAAAACGTGAACGCCACCGTCACGGTCTTCGACCTTCTGGATCTCAGCCGAGCGGAGGTCTTGATACCAGGGTGGTAGAGGGCCGAAGGGCTTGGGCACGCTGCCCAAGACAGCTTCAAAGGTTCGGGATACGAGCTGGGACTGCACCAGGCGGAGGAATTCCTCGTCTTCGGCGCAGTCCGTCGCAGCTTTGCTGAGAACCGCGAAGGCTGCAAAGTGAGAGAACAGAGGGTGGGATATCACCGCCTTGGCCTCCTCGGGAACGGCGGAAGCCAAGGCTTCTGCAACTGCATTCTGGAGGAATTCAGCAGCCTTGTCAGCGGCGGCGGGTTTGAATGCGGAATCGAGATTCATCAGGTTTAAGGTAGCAGTTTTAGACCTTCGAGGCTAGCTTTTCTTTGGCCGCTCGGAAGACCTGAACACTGCGTTGAACGCGCAGCAGAGCCCGATGTGGTTTCTTGTCCCAAGGTGGGACCAGGGTCGGAGCGATACTCTCGATACCTCGCGCATCCATGTTCTGGTACAGGAACCGGGTTTTCAACTCCGGCGCAACATGCATGAGCCACTGGCGCTCGAAATGCACGGAGTGCCCCATCAAAGGGGGCGGAGCCGGGAACGTCTGGAGTAGCTCGTCGAGCTGGTCGACCACGGAATGCCATGGAGTCAAACCCTGGGGCGGCACGATCTGATGAAGACGCCCATCCCTACGCTCCAGCAGTCCGGATTTGAGGTGCATCTCGAAGGCCTTCGGAACCGCGTGGCGGAGAGCGCGGGCCGACACCTGGGGTAGCCAGTTGTGTTGCGACAGGGTGTTGATGTCCTTGTCGACGACAATAGCTCCAAGCTCCAGGATGGTGAATGTCGGTCTCCATGAGCGCGACTCGAATTGAGACCCCTGCGCAGGTAAAAGGCGTGTTGAAAGGGATGGAGGTGCTTTTGTGGACGCGCGCATCGTTCACGTAGGTGCCGTCGGCCGAACCCAAATCGACGAGGCGGAAGCCGTCCTTTTCCAGCTCCAGCACCGCATGCATACGGGCCAAGGCTCGGTGCTGGATGTGTGAGCTTCTCAGGCTGCCAACCTTGATCCCGGTCGAGGGGCTCACAGAGAGGAGGAAGGGAGTTTGATCGTTGACTTGGATCTGAAGTTCGCGTTTCATTTGAGTTCCTGGGCTGCAGCTGCCGCCAGCTCAGACAGTTTCTGAAGACGGTCTCGAAGGTTGAGCGGTTCGGATTCTGTGGAGGGGATGACAAGCTCGCTGATTTGAGTTGCGAGTTGGGGTCCAAGGACTTCTAGTCCCTGGACTGTATCTAGGAAACCGAGCATCTCCTCGATGTCTTCCCGGTCACTGTCGCAGATCTCGCAGGTGTACCTCTGAACAGCTCGGCCTGTTTCAACCGGACAGTCCGGTTTCCGGTACTTACACCCCCCATGTCGGGCACAGCAGTGGTCGAGGCAGGTCCCGTCGCTCATTCCTCGTTGCCTGCTTTGTTTAGCTCGACGGCTTGCGCGAGCAGAAGAAGGACTTGTTGCTGATTGGGACCGTCTGCGAGGATTTTCAGTCGGTCTAGCAGACGGGAGAACCGCCTGCGCCTGCGTTGCGCCTCCAGAATCGCGCCGTGTTGCTCTTCGTCCCATTTCGAGACGCTTCGTTGGTTCCAACAGTCGCTACCGACCATTTGACCATCCGAGCGTCGCCATTTCGTGCGGGGTGCTTCCTGGGGGATCGAGCCATCAGGCTTCACCACGTCAGCACTCACGGTCACGATCTGAGTTTTGGTGAGTCGCTCAACGTGATGTTGGTAGACCACCAGCTGAGAGAACCTGACAGAGACCTCAGCAAGGCGGTCACCGGCTTTAATGTGCTTCATACCTCCCTAGTTTGTAGGCCTAGAAGCCCCCTGTCAAGCGGAAAGTTCCGTCTCCGGGTTCCCCTTCTTTTGTGATCAGGAGGGACTCATTCGGGTTCAAGCGGCGACCTCCGAGTAGCACATAACTGGGGTCGCTGACTGTTAGCTCGACCACCCCTAGGTTCAACTCTCCTGTATATCGGATTTGGCAGGCTGAACCCGCCGGCAGGTATTCCAGCCCGTAAGCAAGACAAGCAGGACCTGCGGTTCGAATGTAATCCCCTGGGGTCTCGGTTGAGTTTCCGAAGTTAGATTCGAAGATGAGAGGGGCATAGTCATAGGTCCAGTCGAGTTCTTGACCAAGGGGAGGGCATTGCAGGGCTGAGAGGAAAGAGGTGCGGCTCTCTAGCTTAACGATCCGAGCCTCAGCCTCCTGCAGTGCGGAGGTGAGGCCCGAAAGGATCTTGGCGACGTCTTGGAGGGCTTCGTTTTCAGGTGTCATAGCACCTGTCTACTACCCCAAACGCGGCCTCAGGATTTGCCGAAGACGTCCAGTGGCTCGTCCTTGGCGGTTCGGAAGGTCTCCTCTGTGCGCTCCGAGGTGACCACGGGGTAGTCGAGAGCGGTCAGGATGCCGTCGCCGTCGGTGTCGAACGGGGGAGCGTATTGGCCTTGGATCACGCTGGGGTAGTTGGTGAGCATGCCCCACATGCGGCCGCTGGTCGTGGCGTGCAGGTGCACGTCCAGTCGCTGAATCTTGTCGTTGAGAGCGGTCTGCTGGTCCCGGAACTCGGCGCGCTGCGATTCGATGATGCGTTGCAGGTTGGTGTAGGCCTCCTGGGGCAGCTGGATGTTGCGGTCATTTGCCCAGAGCATGACCTGACTCGCGCCGTTCTCGCCGTACTTGCCCGTCGTGTCGGCGACAAGTAGCTCTTTGAAGTCGCTCTTGTACTTCTCGGGGATCTGAGCGGTCTCGGTGATGGTCTTCCACATCGTGTCGTACGCGTTCTGATTCTCGCGCCACTGCGTCTTGACCGTGGTCTCCAGGCGAACTGCGGTGTTCGAGAACGAGAAATAGCTGCCGATCAGGATGACGACGAGGAGGCCGAGGCCGGCAAGGCCGATGACTTTGGTGGATGGAGTTTGCATTGTGCTGTCTTTCGTGTTGAGGGTTTGCCGCTAGACGATGTCTTCGCGGTGGAAGAGGTAGGTGAGTCCGCACGCAACAAGGATGTTGATGAGGTAGGTGAAGAAGAGGGCCCACCCGCGGGGGGTGGCCGCCGACTCCATGTACTCGAACTCGGACATGGGGCGACGTTGAAACTCTGTTGCCACAAGAGACGCGATATCGTCAAGCAACGTGGGGTCTTCGAGGCTGCGACCCGGAAGCGTGTCTCGGATGTCGATTCGCAGCTCCTGAACCGAGGAGACGGAGGAGACCCCTGCCCAAGACACGGTACGGTCCGGGTTGATTCCCATGACAACCGTGAAAGCGTTCTTCGGGCCGTAGAGCCACTTGGACTCGACGCTGTGTATGAAGTCGGGATCCTGAATGTCCGTGACGACGATCATCAGGTCGACCTGATGCGCGGGCCCCAGCTCCGCATTCATCTCCCGCAGGCGACTGTTCCACCCCGCCGGGACTCGGGCGCCGACCCCAAGGGCACGATGGCTGGCCAACTGGAAGGACCCTTGCGTGGGGTACTCGGGCACGAGAGTTTCGTACTTCTTGGACCCGGACGGGATGCGCAAGGACTCCGGGTCGGCCAACAGGTAGTTGGTGTACGTATGCGGGATCGTCGCGGGATCGTCGATGTTCAGTGAGGTCCACCACTCTGGATCGTCTCCCCAACTGTTGCACCCGTCGTGGACGACATCTCCCGTCGAGATGTCCGCCGACCACCAGTAGTCGAAGACGTGGTCACACTCGGTGTGGCTGGACGTACAGTTGCCGTTTTTGTCTTTGGAGTCGCATACGGTGCGACAGTGACAACAGCCTTCGGTGCCATTGTCCTTGGACACAACGCGGCCGTGCCAGTATTCGGTGTCCTGCATGGACCCCCATGCTGCAACCTTGAACGAGATGAATCCCACACAGAGGCTTGCAACGACCTGAAGCAGGAACTCGTTGCGCGTGATCGTGTAGGGAAGGAACTTCCATGACACGGCGGCAACGATGAACGGGATGGCGAGGAGACCTAGGAGTTCCATGGACCTTTCATGCTGAAATGAGCTTAGCAGGTCGGGAGTGGGATGCAACCGGCGACCTTGAAAAAAGAAGGGGCCTCAGGTAGCTACCCCTGAGACCCCTCTTTCGGTGCGCCGATGCTTTGCTGGCCAGAGCAACATCAGTTTACCTCACACAGCGGGCGGGGTTCGAACCCGCATTTCCCGTGCAAGAGCGACTTATACCAGTTAGTCGACTGCCATGCGTGATTCATTCAGTACCATAGCCGAGAACGCCTGTCAACCCGGTTGGTTGATTTCCAGTAACTCTTGAATCCAAAGCGTGTGGTTCGTCGGAAGCCCTTGTTCAGCTTCCTCAGCAGCTTCGCGGGCTAGCAGCAGCTGGCATCGCAGGCATGCGTGCTCTTTGCTATCGACCTGGCGCCGGTCCCAAACGTTGAGATCGCTGCAGGTGTTGCTCGGGTACCGGGGTTTTCGGTGCTCGGGTGCCAAAGCATCGAGGACATGGGGGGAGGTCAGGAGAAGGACCCGCTCGCGGTCGTCGTCGGCGGTTTCTCGGTTACGTTTCCGAAGCCTGAGGGCCTGAGCCGCCGCCAAAGCCTTGGCCGCCGCTCTTTCGTACTGCTCCGGGGTCGGGAACCCGGCGACCATACCAAGGGGCAGCTTCTCCCGCTCGCGGACCTCTTCTACTACCTTCCCGTCATCACGGAGTATGCGGTAGGCTGGTCGTAGGCCGTCGGCACTACGGCTACCCTCGCAGAAGCCTCGAAGATACAGGAGGCTGCTGCTCTGCAGCCCGAAGAGGCTGACCCAGGTGTCGTCTCGAAGGAACTGCAGCTGGTACGTGTACTTGGCCACCTAGACAGGCCTCCAGTGCCGAGCGGCGTCGGCGACCTCGATGCGGCTGTCTTTCTTGAGCTGCTCGCGCAGGTCGGGGCTTGTCGCAGGATTCTCGGCCACGGCTTGGCGGACCTTGTCAACGTTGTCAGTGGCCAGATCTTCCAGATCCGCGGTTGTGGTGTTGGAGTTGGCAGCTACGGCATAGCGTACCCACCAGACAGGGTCCGACTTGAGAGCCGTCAGGGTGTTTGCGCCCGTGGATTCGTGCTCTGCTACGGCTTTCCGAATCTCGACCTCGGGCCGTGTCGAGAGGAGTGCCAACGTGGCGGCGTTGGTCGAGGCGTCGTAAGCTGTGCTCAAGAATCCCATGATCTACTCCCGAGCCATGTCTGAAGGAAAGGCCCGGTGTAGCCGTTCAACGAACGGCTCCCGGCTTCGGAGGAGGCTGGCGTGCTCCGCCGTGATGATGGCAAGGTGCAGAGCAGGGTCGCGGCCAATCGTGAGCGGAGCCAGATTGGCCAAGACAGTGTTCGCCAGCTCGTAGTCTTTGCTCGCGAACAGCGCTTCGAAAACCTCTGTCAGGGTCTTGCACTGCTGGTCGGAGTCCTCGCACTTGGCCAAATCGTAGTACAGTTTCCGATTGATGCGGCGGGCTTCTGCTCCGACGTCGCGGGCAACCTCAGGGCGTCCAAGCTCGGGGTCGGAGGCCAGGAATCGGGAGATGGCCTCTTGAACCCGGCGCTTGAGTGCTCGAAGCGCATCCTCAGGGGTCGCTTCTGAGCTGACCAGGTCAAACCCAAACATGCGCAGCTGAGCATCCCACAAGGCCCCTTCTTTGTGCGCCAGGGTCCCTTTGAATCCCTGCCAGTCGATGTAGAATCCGAATCCGACTTCCTCAAAGATGGCGCCCTCAAAGAAGACAGATTCCAGGAGCGGGATGGTCTCTTGCGTGTTTCCCATGTCTACCCCCTACTACTCCAACCAAGGGGTTGGGTCTTTAGTTTTCTTGGAACGCGAACGTCACCATGTCCCTGACCTTGCAAGGAAAGGATTCGGCGCGCTTCAGAAGCGTCTCACACAGAGGCCGCCCCAACCCTTGAAGGTCGTGGTGACTCCAGGCGCAGATCTTCCAGCTGATTTCGATCGCCATGTCCTGGGGCGTGTTCGGGTTTTCGAGGAGGCTTTTGTAGTAATTGAGGCGGTCGCTGTACTCGACGCGCTTCAGGTCTACAAGGGTTCCGAGAAGGTCAGCAGGAGTGTTGGGGTCCTTCGCCAAAGCCACGATCGTTGCGATTCCGTAGGGGTTTTTGGCTGCATGCTCCCAGACCCGGCGACGAATGTTTTCGGGACAGTTGGGGTTGCGGACGATGTTCCTGTGCCACTCTTCACGTTCACAGTCTCCCCTCAGGAAGTAGATGTACTCATCCTCGTATTTCTGAAGAAGGTCGAGGGGGAGGTTTGGAAGTGCGAGCATCCGGTGCTGCGTGGTTTTGTGCACTTCCTCGAAGACCTCGCGAAGGTATTCCCCATCGGTCAGTTTGGCCATGTTGGCGATGTCCTCGGAATGTAGAGCGGGCTTGTCATAGAAACTGTTGCCTGTCCGAAGGTGAAGCCTCGCCTCCACCATTCTGCTCGCAACACGACAACGGTAAACGGACTCAGGGAAGTTGTCCAAGTAGAGTGTGTGGCCGTTGCTGGCCCGTTTTCCGCATTCGGTGATGAGACCATCCTCGATCAGCGTCTCGACCGCGGACATGCTCAGCCGGCGATAGCTCAGCAGCGCTTCGGGGCTCTTTTTCCAAATGAGAGGGACCAGTTTGTCGCACATCCCATCGTTGCGCGCGACAAGGCTGCACACTTTCGTCGTGATCTCTTTCGAACGGTCGGTGTTGTGTGTCAGAGCCGCTCCCAGCACCAGCGATGACCGTGCATCGCGGAGGAGGATGTCGAGGTGCTCTGGGGTACACAGCCCGCTTTCGAGGATCCGGACGAACTCATCCTCCAGGTCCTCACTCGTCATGTCCCACACGTCCGAGTGCCCGCTCCAAAGCGCTGCATCCTCGGAGGTTCGTGCCGCTTTTCGAAGAGCCTGGTCCCAGCTGCTGACTTGGCGACGAAACAGGCGCATGGGCCAAATCAGCTCTGGAGGGCACCGGTCCTTGGACATTTCTAGGACACGGTCCTGAATCGAGCCTTCCAAAAGGGTGCGCGTGATCTCCTTGGATGAACTGGACATGACCGAGAAGATAGACCCCCTCAAGGGCTCGCGTCAAGCCAAGAGGAGTCGTGCTCGGTTTTGGTGTCGTAGATCGAGAACTCGGTGATGACCTTGTCATGATCGAAGCCCCAACGTGTAACGTGGCTCACTAAGCCTTCGACTGCAGTTTGGAACGCTTTGGCGGTTCCCGTGTAGCTTCGCAGAGTCATCATGATTTTGAAAGTTCCGTCACCGAGTGCCTTGAACACGTTTCGGGACAGATGAGCGCCCTGAGCCACCGCGATGTCCTGAAGCATGGGCCGTTTCTCCTCGGAGCAAAGCACTCCTACATGAGCCTCGAAGTAGCAGTTCTTGGGCATGGGGTCCCCCTCCTCTGTAGGAGCGGCCGGGTGCCAGGGGACCGTTTCGATCTTCTTGCGGAGTACGTCTAGGCCTGCAGCGCTCAAACCTCGTGCGATGCGGTCTACCTCAGCTCTTGCCATCGTGTTGTCTCCGAGAAGGGTTGAGCTGGTCATGACGTCGTGCATGACTGACTTTCCGGCCTTGTCCTGTAGGTCCAGGACGATCGGTTTGACGCCAAGATCCTGGCATACGTGCCGAAAATGGGAGAGGTCTGCGGTGCGAACCGTGACATGAAACTCAAACGGGACTGGAAACTCGGCCTTCTGCTCTTGGGTTTGTAGGGCAGCCCATTTCTTAGCCTTGTGCAGCATGTGGCTGGCCAGCTCGGACTCGTCTGCGCCAACTTGGTGCATGATGGAGAGCAGGACCAACATGCTGTCAGCTACCCCGTCAATGATGTCGGAGCGGTCTACGAAGCGGTGTAGGGTCCCGGCAGAGGCGTCGTAGGGGAGAGCCGCTTTGGCCAGCTCTCCCCCTTCCTCAAACAGTTTGGCGACTTTCTGTGTGAGGGTTTTGGTGTCTGCCTCGGACAGTTTCCGGATCAAAGTGAGAGTAGATTCGCAGAGCATCGCCTCTCTCTACCCCGGACCGCACGCTTAGGTTGTGGCTTTCTCCATGAACTTCTCGGTAGCGGTCGCCACAAGGTCGCGTTGCAGGGCCTCACCGGCTCCCCTCAGCCCTGGAAGGGCCTGAGCGGCTACAGCAGCGCCGAGAGGGGAGACACCCGCCTTCTGGGCTACGCGGTCTGTCAAGGCCGCAAGAGCAGAATTCGCGATGGTGGAGAGAACCCCATGGCTCTCAGGTTCGATGACCTTTATCCCAGTGTCGCCTTCAACCTTGACCTTTTCGGGGGTTGAGTTCACGAAAGTCGTCCCGCCTACATGCTCGGAGATGATGATGGGGTCTTCCGGGGTTATAGGACCCTCAATGTTCGCGTGCTCTGAAATCACGGCACCGTTGGTCACTTTGACATGGTACCTCAGCCTGGCGGACCCGAAAATCTTCCCTTGCTCTACATGGACGGAGCCTATGAGGGTGGCATTATCTGCAACCTTAGAGTTGCCAGCGACGGTCAAGGTTAAGGGTTTTTGGGGGCCTAGTATCTGAGCATTACCGAAGACTCTGGCGTCATCCTGAATCAGAGAGTTGCCTTTGACTCGGGCGTAGCCATGAACGCTCGCGGAACCTTTCACGGTAGATTTGGTGACTGTAGCCCAACCTTCCACCTGTGCAGAGTCGGTAACTGTTGAGGCTTGAAGGCTTCCATGATGGAAGATCTCAGCACGTCCCGAGACAGTGGATTCTTGAAGGACTTGAGCACTGCCCGTGACAACACCGTTTTCGCATACTGTCGAGTCCCGGACCACGGCGTAGGAGTAGACCCTGGCGGAGTCACAGATCGTGGACTTTCCATAGATTTTCGCATCACCACAGACAAGGGCGTCGCCAGAAACCACGCTCTGACCTAGAACCTGAGCACCGCCACAAACCACGGCCTTGTCTCTAACTTCCGCAGCTCCAGATACGAGGGCGTGACCGTAAACATGAGCGTGCCCCATCACCTTAGCAGTTCCCAGAATGCGAGCGTTGCCCTCCACCCTGGCGTAAAGCCCCACATAGGCGATGCTCACAACGTGGGCAGTGTTTTCGACAAGTCCGCCCCCATTCGAGTGCCGATGCCACCCTTCGGGTGTGTGCAAGGCTGCATCGAGCACCTCAACGAATGCTTTCTCTTCAGCGCTGACCTCCCTTTGGTCTTTGAGTTCCTCAGGGCAGTTAGGGTGGCGTAGGACTTCGGCAAGATGGTGCAACGAGGCCTTGCGCAGCATTGCTGCGGTGCTGTTAGGGTTTAGAGCCACGGCTAGCGGGTATTGGTCCGCCCACTTTTGAAGTGTGGGCAACGGGGCAGCCTGTAGCGCGTATTCCATCGGTTTGAACGGGATGTGTTCGTTCAGGGCTAAAGATTCAACAACGTTGAGCCCCCTTTGCTGCAGTACGAGTGCTGGATACGCAAACCCTTTACGCACTAGATCCCACAGATCCGAGGTGTGTTGGCAAGCAAAGAAGGTAGTGTCTTTGCTTGGTTCTTTTTCGCCTTGCCACACCCTTTGACACTCAGACGCTAACCTTCCGGAGGGCTCAAGACCTTTGTTGCTTTCAGGGAGCTTCGTTCTGATGTCCACAGGGATGCGTGCCGCTTTAAGGCAGTTGCGACCGTGGCCCGTTTGGGCTGCTTTTTTCCACACTCGCAATCCGGCATTGGGGTGTTCAACAAGAGCTTCAACCCCAGAGAGCGTATCCCAGAAATGAGGAGTGTTGACCAGTGTCTCCTCCGTCAAGTTAGGGTTCGTGAGGTTCAGTTGCTTCGAAAGGTCATCGAAGTTCTTGCCCCCGACCTCTTTGAGTACGGCTTTGGTTTGTTCGGTGGTCCCATACCCCGTCTCTGCCCAAGTGAGGCCGTGGAGCAGGAGGTGTTGAGGGCAAGTCCGGTTCCTGAGTACGAAGGGGGCAAGGTCCTCGTCCTTGTACATCTCCTCCAACTGTTCGACCGAAGTGTGAGGGTTGAGGGCCTTCTCCCTTGAGGGGGGCAAGTCGCTGAGAATGGCGCCACGATATTCGAAACGAGCCCGGAACCCGTCCCACTCAGCCTTGTTTACCCCTTCAGGTCTTTCAGCGCCCCGGAAGGCGAGCAAAGCTCCTGCTAGTGCTCTATGATCTGCGTTCTCAAGGTGGTTGATCAACTCGGAGATGCTTGACAAAGTGCTCGGGCCGTCGATGTCAGGCTCAAGACCGAGCCTCCACCGGATCCTTTGCAGTTCCAATGCCTGATGGCGATGGTGGGTTTTCAGGTACTCGTGGGCTGCAATGAGCGTCTCTCGCAAAGTCTCGCGCCGAAACTGAAATGCCGGGTGCTTTTCGAGGCTCTCAGGGCCATTGGGGTTGAGTGCCAATCCGAGGAGCCCGCTCTTGGTTCCGCAACAAGCCGCGGCGAGCTTCTCAGAGTTGTCGCGTGCGAAAAGTCCAAGGATGAAATCGGACGCGGTCTCCTTCTGCGAGAAGCTCCTCTCATGTGGGAGAGGGTTGGGGGGCTGTTCGATGCCCAGGGCCTTGAAAAAGGTCCTGCCTTCTTCGGCACGCATGTAGTCTTCATCTGTAAGCTTGTTTCCTGTGGCGAAGAGGTCACCAAACTCACCCAAGTTTCGATGCTGGTTCAAGGTCTCTTCTGAGACGCGCTTTCGCTCTGGGATTTTTGGAAAGTCCGAGTTCGAGGGTAGCCCCACGATGTGTTTGGCGGTTTGAAGATCATTTTTCGATATTACTCCTCCTAAACTCTCCAAAGCGGCGTTCAAAGTTCCAGCTGCGGAGGTGCGGCGGTAGTGGAGCATGTGTCGAACTCTGGGCTCTGGGTCCTGTTGCAGGGCTTCGAGCAGCTCTCCTTTGACGTTGGGGTTGAGCGCAAGGCCCATGCGGCCGTGCCAGGTGAGGACTGCTGTTTTCCAAACGTCTACATCCCCTTGGGGGTGGATGCCCCGAAGAAAGGCGCTCCCCACCCTGTAGAGATCGAGGCTATCGGGGTGCAAAGGTGACCCCTCGGGGATCGCTGAGGAGGGGGAGGTTTCCACAGGCCCGTCAAGTTCAGACAGTACAGCTGTCCGCAACTCGTCTGGAGAGAGGTGTTGCACCCTGCCATTGTTCAGAAGGGCAGAGAGGCGGGCATGTACATCGGCATTTCCACGTACTTCTGCATCGGCATTTCCACGTACTTCTACATCGCCGGAGACATGGGCGCCATGGCCGACCTGGTCATAGCCAAAGACCCAGGCATTGCCGTAGACTTTGGCATCGCCCTCAACAGTGGCATTGCCCGAAACTTTGGCATTGCCAGAGACCTCGGCATGGCCATAGACCTCGGCGTCACCGTAGATCCAGGCGCTGCCGCTGACCGAGGCATTGCCGTAGACCTTAGCATTGCCAGAGACCTTGGCCTCTCCAGAGACCTTGGCCTCTCCATAGACCACAGCGTGACCAAAGACCTTAGCATGTCCACAGACCTCAGCACCGCCAGAGACCTCAGCACCGCCAGAGACCTCAGCCTCCGGCCCCACGTACGCAGTTTCAGCCACGTATGCCATGTCTCCAACTAAACCGCCTCCATTGGGGTGGTACGAGTAACCATCAGGAGGGTTGCCTTTACCATCACAGTGTGTACATGCTTTGGCGGAGGCCTCTACAATCCCAGTTCCGCGGCATAGAGGGCACTTCATGACGCCCCCCACAATCGAGGCGAGGGATCGAGAAGACCGGCGGGCTTTTTCTTACCCAGAGGCCAGACCACCGTTTCTGTGAAACCTTCGGGCTCGTATAGCTCAATGTGCAGCATCGAGGTGGGAAGTCCTTTGTCACGCTTCAGGACTCGCTTGACGGTTCCAACAACATCCTGTGCTTGTACCCGATCCCCCACTCGTACCAGAGGTGCAACCTCTCCGTAGCAGATGATCCCAGACGACCCCTTGACCAGCACAGCTTTGGTGTCGTGCCACCAGGGAGACCCTGCATCGGGCCCTGTGAAGTCTTCGATATTGATGACCTCACATTCTTCACAGGCTATGACCTCTGTCCCCTCCGGACAGTACAGGTCGACGCCCGTGTGCACATCGAATTTGCGAACGGCAGCAAACTGCCCAGCTTCCGGAGGCCAACCGGGCGGGTGCTTGATAGGCCATGGCCACGAGGATAGTTTCCTCTTCTGAGGGAAAAGACCGTCCGGCTCCCAGCGGCCGTTTTCGTGAAGGACGTGAGCGAAGTCCTTTCCATCCATGACATGCTGGGGATCTTGAGCGGTGTGGAACAAACGCTCTCCCGTGTCGAGACGCTCCCACTCGAAGAGAGATCCTTCCCGGTGTGAAATGGCGTAGACTTTCATGTTGAAACCTTCGTTTGGGGGGTAGAGGGGGCTTCGGAGGGGGCCGCCTCCGGCCCTTCTTCGTCTTTGTCTTCTTCTCCGCTCCATTTTCGGAAGTCTGTCTTGCGCTTTTCCAGAATTTCCCAGGCCCGGGCACGCCCCAGACTGCGATGGTCCGAGATCCAAGAGACCAGCTCAGCCAGAGTCAAGGTCTCAAACCGGCTCCATTCGTCTTGAATCTCAATTTCCGCACTGCTCAGCATGCCTCGAATCGTAGAAGGGTCGGCGTGCTCAATGTGGTAATGCATGCCGAGCCGCCCCGGGCGGAGCAAGGCGCGGTCGATAGCCTCCGGATGGTTGGCCGTCGCCATGACCAACACTCCAAAGTCTACAAGGTTGGCGAAAGTCTTGAGGGTCGTCTCCGTCACCGGCGTGCGGCAGATGTCCTCGAAGATCACCATGTCAGGTTTGAGGACCTTGACCATGTTCAAGGTCCGGAACGCGTCAAAGGTAGACCCGATGAGGACCTTGGCATTCAGTTCCTTGGCAACCGCACACAGGATGCTTGTCTTGCCCGTGCCCGCCGGGCCGTGTAAAAGCACTCCCACAGGGTCTCCATGCGCCCTCTTGGCCTGAATCTCGTCCAGGATGCGGCGTCCTGTGTCCGTCATCTCGTATGCAGGGGGAGGCTCGTCTCGAATCAGAGTGGTCTGAATCGAGAAGTTGAGCCGGTTGAAGTCTACGTCCATTTGAACGTACTGACCCAGGGACTCCCAGACCAAAGCAGGAAGGTGTTCCGCCTCTCCAAACGGGCCGAATGCTTTGCTCTCCTCAACACCCCAGAGGGCTCCCTCGTGTTCGAAGTAGGAGATCATGTTCTTTTCAGCCTTCAACGTGCCGACCCCGGCGTTGGCTAGAACCTGACAGACAGCATCGCCGGTGGCTCGATCAACATGTTTCCAAGCACGGCCGAGTTCGAGGTCCTCGGGGATGAGATCTACGATGTGCGAGGTCAGGTTCATTCCAACACCAACCCAGGCCATCGGGTGTGATGCTTGGGTGATGTTGGCAAGTAGACCCGAGACTTTCTCGGTGATAGCCAGGACGCTTTTGAGCTTACGCAGCTTGTTCTTCACTGGAGTCCTTGAGCCATTGGTTGAGGCAGTGATGCGAGGTTCGTAGGTACCTCTGTGCTTCTCGCTCCGAGGGGAAGAGGTGGTTTTTGGTTTCGGTGACGTCGAAGACCCAGGCTGCCCCAGACCGCGATGCATCAGACCATGAGACCTTGAGGTAGAAGCCCTTTCCGGCGAAGCGAAGGGGTAGTCTCTCCTGTAGCGCTTCTTGAAACGGTCCTGTTTCGAATTGGTGCTCGAACTGCCATTCCACGGTTAGCACCTCGGTACGCTTGAACCACCTTCCCACGCGGTACCGCACGTTGTAGGTGAGGTTGACCTGCACCAGAGTTGTCTGCGTCTCCGACATGAGGCTCGAACCTAACACGAACTCCCCGCGGGGGCTAGTGCCTTGGAAACCGAGCTAGCGACCATGAGGTCACGCCCTGTTGCGGTCAAGGCCTGACCCAAGGGGCCCAAAGCCCGTTCCGCGAGCGCGGCCAAGACGGCCTCTCCGATGGTCCCCGCAATCGTAGGGCTCTCCCAATCCGAGGTGGGTGCTGGAGTTTTGTGTTCCAGTTGTGGTGCCTCCCCTAGGTCCTGCCACGGTAGCGGTGTGGGTCGGCGGTACTGGAAACGCGTAACGTGTTCGTAGAAATTCGGATCCTGGTAGGTCACTTCGCCGTCTAGTCCCATAGCTTGAAGTAGCAGAGGACCGGTAGCCGAGGGGATCCAAATTTGTTGAAGGTGGTTCCTTTCACCATGGATGACAACTGTATGCGCTGGAGAAAGAGTTTCCGCCAACATACGGCCCCTTTTGGCGTATCCAGTCACCCCTTTTGCGGGTTTCCAACCCTCGACAGTGTCAAGGGTTCGCTCGTTTCCTCCGATCCAAAGCAAAGACCCTGGAGGGAGTCCTTTCACCTCCGCCTCTTTTTCGTAGTAGAAACCTTCGCCCTCTACGAAAACACGATCTGCAGCGATCTCTCGGTTGAGCTTGCTTAAGCTCTCAAGGCTAGCCACGGACTTCACTTTTGTGGCCGGGTGCTCGGCTTTGAAGTTGATGCGCTTCAATTGGAAACGGTAGCAGTTCTTCTCAGACCAGGTGCCATGATCAACCTCAGTCGAGGGCAGTATGACAGCCTTGCCAAAGACTCGGGCATGGCCATACACACTCCCGCAGACTTGGGCATGGCCCTCAATAGTGGAGTGGCCCGCGGCTCTTCCGGTTACCAGGGCGCCCCCTTGAACAGTGGCAAACTGGCCAACGTGGGCCTGACCTTGGAGTACCGCCTCACCAAGAACCCGAGCATTCCCGGAGACACGGGCACTCTGCCGTACAGTGCCGCTGACTTCAGCCTCTCCCTCCACGGTGGATCGATCCAGGATTCGAGCACCTTTTCGGACCCGAGCCCTCTCTGTGATCGTAGAAAGCCCTGTGACCTCTGCCCCATCTTCAACAATCGCTGACCCACCGATGACAACGTACGGGCCTAGCAAAGCCTCTGGGCCCACTTCCGCCGTCTCGGAGACCCACGCTCCGCTTCGATGTTGCTGCCATCCCGTACCTTGCGTCACGCTTTCCAGATGCCAGTTTTGCAAAGCGGATGACCGAACCCAGGTTGCGACAAACGTGTCCGAAACCTGGAGATAGGGGTCGGTATGTCGTCGGTGCTCGGTGTTGGGGTTCACAAGGCCAAAGGCCTCCAATTCCAGGAGAGGGACCCAAGCCCTGAGCTTGGGGTCATACTGGTAATGCATCCCCTCGGACCGCACGTAAATGTCGCCTCCACCACTAGGGTCTCCCAGCTCGTAGACTTCCTCAACCATTTTGAGTTTGGCCATGGGGACAGTCTCGTTTGAGTTCGCTGTTTCAGCTGCTGTGTCCTCGACCCAGCACCCATAACAGTGGCCATGGACGAAGGCATCGCCGCATCTAGGGCAATACATGCTAAGCGAGTGCCCCCGACACTGCATCAGCAACCAGCATATCGCGTCCAACCGCGGTGAGGGCGGATCCCGCTTTTCCGAGGGCTCGATCTGCCAGGGTTGCGAGGGCTGCTTCTCCCATGGTTTTGAGGACCGAAAGCTCCTCGACAGGGGTTGGCTCAACAGCGGGTTTCGTCTCTGGAAAGGTCTCTGCACGAGGAGGCTCTGTTTTCTCATGAAGGGGTCCCCCAACGCCCTCAGGGTGTATGAACGTGTCTTCTCCGGTCGCGGCATCTCGAACGAGGATCAATCGCCAGTAGCCGGCGGGTTGAAGGCGCCAGATGTAGGAGACATCAAAGTAGTTTAGCTTGAAAAGTTTGGCAGTTCCTTTGATGCCTCTCGTGAGGTTTTTGAGGTAAACTCCTAGATTCGGGTTGCGGTTGGACTCCACCCTGGCCAAAGGTCTCGCCACAGTGTTTCCTTTGCTGTACTCATGAGGGACTCCCTCAACGTCGAACGTGAACGTGTCTGAGGGTGTGGCTGTGCCCTCGACGTGCGTGGATCCTTTCAGGATGACGCCGCCTTTGACCACAGCAGTTCCTGATGCTTTGGCATGGTCTTGAAGACGGGAGTCTTCGGTTACCACTGCCTCGCCAAAGACCACAGACCCTTGGGAGATAACACCCTGGAGGACCTTGGCATTTTGCCGGACAAGCGCTCGATCCTGAATGACAGAGCGTCCTAACACCACCGCCGAATCTTTGACTTGGGCGTCGTTCATGACGATGGCGTTTCCACCTACCACAGCATCGCCATAAACGTAAGCCTGGTCACAGACTAAAGCGCGATCTTGGACAGTGGCGTAGTTGTAGATCTTGGCCCTCCCTTGAACTCGGGCATGGCCCGCTACCACCGCATTTGGGCCCACATACGCGCGCCTGTCAACCTCAGCCGTGGACGCTACCAAACCGCCTCCGTAGGGGTGCGGCTGCCACCCCCGCCCTTCTACGTGGCTCCTGAGGAGATAGCACTGGTGTTTTAGGCTCCAAGACCAGCGCAGTACCCTATCCGACAGGACCTGCGAGATTTGGACTTTGCTGCTCTCGTCTTCGGTCTCGTTGGGATTGGTTACCCCCAGCTTTTCGAGATCAATTTCGGGAACCCATTCACCTTTTGTCCAGGTGTATTTAAGGCCCTTCGACCGTACAAGCACGGGGCCTTGGGTTCTGCACTGATCAAGGTCCTTCAGACTCTGGACGACCTGCATGGCGAAGAGGCTATCACAACTCGGACCCTCGGTATAGTGGGTCATGGACCGCCGCATGGACCCTGTCGTACGCGCTGCTTGGACCGCGATCAGCGCCGCAGAGGAGAGCTACAAACGCGCAAAAGAACAGGAAAAGGCTCAGGAGGAGGCTCCTGAGCCTAAGGGCGAAAAGCCCGCCAAGTAGGGCTACTTGGGCTCGTGGCCGAAGGCGAACCAGTTGAACAGGGCGCTCATGAGGACCAGGACCACAATCATGGCCAGCCCGGCGCCCTGAATGGCGGTGTCATTGCCCAGGGCGATGACACCCTTACCCAGCAGGATGCCGCCGTCGATGGCTACGGCCAGAGCGTAGCTCTGTCGCTTGCTGCTCTTCGAAAGCTCTCCGATTGAGAAGGCCAGGTGCGGAATCGACACGAACAGCACCGTGACAGCCAAAATCAAGGCGAAGACCCCCAAATACAACCCCGAAGCCAGAGTCCAGGCTGAACAGGTGCAAGGCGAAGAGGCCGCAGGTCATTGCGAACAGCGGGATGATGGCGGCCAAAGCCGTTTTGGTGACAGCGCGAAGCGTCTTCACCGAGAAGGCCCGCTTGAGAAAGCTTTGGGTCGTAGTCTTTCGCGGCGACGCTTTGCGCTTGGGAGCCTTGCGCTTGGCGGGGGTTTTCGCGGAGGTTTTGGCTGCGGAGGCAGTAGCGGACATGATGTCTGCTCTACGTCGGCAGGTCTTCCGAAGTTTCCACGTCCGGCTCAAATTCCCCTTCGAAAACTCCATCGTACGAGAACGAGGCCCAGCGAAGGTCTTTCCAGATATCCGGCCCGTAGACCTTTTCAACCTCCAGCTCGGCGAAGGCGAGGCTTACCATGTTGGCACAGACGTGCCAGTTGGCCGGATCCTCGTCTGTCGGGCATGTTCGCGGAGGCGGGGCGAACACCTGCCGTTCGCGTTGGCGACGAGCCCAATGCAGATGATCGCCGCATTCAATGCCATCAGCGGCGAACCCGCACTGCTCCACGACTTCTCGGGGGCCCCGTTGGGCACGCAGCCATCCGATAATGGCCTCAACCTCGGGATTCACTACTTTCATTGCCCTCAACCAATCTCGTGAAGGATTTGCCACGTCTCCGCCTGGTCCGCCTCCTCTTTGCCTTTCAAGACGTTGAGTGCGGCCCAGCACACAGCCAGGTTTTTGGCTACCTGATTCAGACTTGAGGAGTTGAGGTGGTACGCCTCGGTGCGAATCTTGCGTACGTCCTTGGGTGTGATGAAGCAGGTGTGGTCCTTATCCTTGTACTCGGGGAAGATGCCAACGGGGAGCTGGCTCAGTTCCACGAGGTAGCGCTCGCAGCTTTCTACGAGCAACCGGCTCAAAGTCGCTGCATCAGGAGCTTTGTACGACTCGACCTCACCTTCGAGACGGCGGAAGAACTCCTCAAGCGTCTCGTCTCGGGTCTTCTCGGGCTCCTCCTCTACGGGTACAGGTGGCAAGGCTTCTACGGCCTGGGATCCATGCCAGAGGATGTTCCACGCCGCTTTGAGGCGCAACCAGAGGACTTGCAGCATGCATCCGAGAGTACCAGGTTCGAAGTGGGAAAGGAATCAAAAAAGGGGGCCAGCCTTCAGGCCAGCCCCCTAGAAAATGCGACATGTGCTCCCTCAGCCGCCAGGGCGCTCCTCTCAAAGGGTCGAGCTTCCCTCTCCGGCCTGTCGACAGGCCGTAAATCAAAGTGCGGCGTGCTGCACCTGTTCGGGAGTCCTCACCCGTAGGTGACCCCGCTCAGCTCTGGAAGTGGCTGGAGCAAACCGGCCTTCTCTGCCAGTGTTTCAGCACGCCGAATGTCCTCTGGGGTCAGGTCCTCTGCGTTGCGGGTCCGCGGCAGGAAATACATGCTTCCTGCAGGCATGACGCGCACAGGGTCATGCCCGAACTGGTCCCCTGTGAGGTCCACCTCGACAAGCCCTTCTTTGGTGCGAATCCGGTTGTACCAGTGCGAGTTGCCCTCCACAGTGGCGGAGACGTAGTCCCCACCCATGAGCTGGTGGAAAATGTACGCTACGGCGGCGCTGTGCCCCGCGCTTGGCTTTGTTGAGAGCACGGTTCCAGGTGCAGCAGTCTCGGCAGAGAAATGTGCCTCCAGATCAGCACGCAGCGCCTGAGCGTGCTCTTGTAGGTCGTCGCGGCTCAGTTTCAGGAGGGTGGGACCCAATTCCTCCTTGACGTCCTGGACCGAAACCCAACCCTGCTCGCGGATGAGGCTCTGCCAAGCGGCAGTCACATCTTCAGAGGTGACGTCTTCGTCGATGGGGGTCACGTCCTCGACCCTCGAACTGGACAGGATGGCTTTGCCGTCCGTTTGCAGCTCGACATTGGCTTCGAACAGGTCTCCCTCTGTCAGTTTCTGTACGAGGGCGGCGTCGATGCCAATGAGGTACCGGCTCTTGGCTTCACGAGACCAGACGTCCCAGGATTGCTGCACTACGGCTTGCAAGTCCGCCTCGCTCATGAACCCGTCTTCAGAGGCTGCACCCTGTCCTGTGTGGACATCGCTGGCTTCTTCCTCCTCGACCTGGACATAGAACTGCAGGGCTCGACCGCGCACCGTAGTGACCAGGGGGGAACTCTGCACTGGATAGAAGCCCAGGAGCTGTCCGTCTTCAACCGAGACACGGCCTCGCTGCAGGAAACAGTGAGCCAAAGCCATGGCCTGCTCTGTTGTGCAGGACGCGTGGCGAGCCACTCCGTTGCTGGTGAAGAGCACATGGCAGGACCCGTCCATGTCTTGGGTTACACCTTGCAGGCACGCTGCGTCGAAGTGTTGCTCGCCTTTCAGTTCCGCGACCATGTCGTCCACAGACGCGAGCCCCTCTTCGACGGCTTTGCGCGTCTCATGCTTGAGCTTTCGACGGGGGCGCATCCCGTACATGAAGGCAAAGCCTACGACAACGAGAAGTCCTGTGAGGAGGTGTTCCATTAGCAGGTTTGACCTTTGCTGAGAAGGAGGTGGGGAATGTTGCACTCCCAGAGTTGCTGCCGGATCTGATCCTGGCAGGGCTCGAACTTGCCGTTGTACACGAGGTCATACTCGACCGGACCCTTGCCCGTGACCTTGACGAAGTTCAGCGGCATATAACCGGTTGTTTCGTAGGCGTCGACCTCGTGCAGGATGAGGTAGACCCTATCGAGGTCGTTGGCCTCACGGATAAAAAGCCGGGAGTGGCCTTTCTTGGGCAGGGGGTTGGCATAGCCTGCGTTCAACTCGCGCATCTGAAAAGTGCGGATGTTGACTGCGTGAGGCCAGTTCTTCGTGACGGTTTCCGTGGCGTCGAACTCGGGGCCGGCCTCTGAGAAGTCGGTTACGACACACGACATGGTGTAGGCCTGATCGTCTTTGCTCAAGATGTGATAGGGCAGCGCTTCATCCAGTTTCGGATTCGTCGGTGACCGGGCGCCCAATGGGATGTCGAAAAGGACCAGGTGGTTCATTTTTTCGTCGCTTTCTTCTTTGCAGCGGGGACATTTGCGTAGGACTCCGCGCACACATCCTTGGGCAAGCGGCGCTTGTGGAGGGCCTCGGTCACCTCAGGCTTTCGCGGGTAAGCCATGGCGGCGGCTTGACAGACGCGGAAGTCCGCGTAGGGATGGGCCACGATTCGAGCCAGGTTCGAGCCCGACAAGGGGCTCCGCGCCAGATGTCGGAGTCTGCGAGCTGTATCGACGTCGAACCGGGATCGCAGGGTCACATCCACGCATTCGGCGTTCAGTTCTCGGCTCCGGAGGTACCCGTAGAGCAAAGGTCGAGAGCGGGGGGCCATCAGGTCATAGACCTTGCGCTCCACCTTTTTGGTTCGGCGCTTTTTCGAGAGGTATCGGACGGCAAGCTGGGGATTGTCTTTCAACGCCTGCTGTACCAGGGGTATCTCAAGGGCAGCCAGAAGTGCGGTGTTCGCCCGGAGCAGAGGCAGCACCTCATAACAGATATCAACAGAGCACCGTGAGTGCTGGAGGATCTGCAAGAAGTCTTCGTCGCTACCTTTCAGGACGCCGCGGATGTTGTGACCTTGAACCTTCGTGTGGTCCATGACCTGGAGTAGGTCTTCGGCGCTTTCCAGAAGATACGTGAACAGGTCGGGTTTGCGCTTGGCCAGAGTGACCCTGTCCTCCTTGGACAGGTTGCAAGACTGTCGCGGCTGGTAGCCCTCTCTCCCAAACTTCCCAATGCTCCAGATCAGCATCTGAACATTGAGTTGGCCACGATCGTCCAGCTGTTGAAAATGTTGGTAGATCCAGATGTCAGGTCTCCGGAAGCAGGCCCCTTCATTGGAGTAGTAGCGGAGATGGCCTTTGAGCAGCTCCAAGTTCGCCTCGGGGCTCAGGGTGGGGTTTTCCGCTAGGTAGCGGGACATGCCGTGGTTGGTGAAAGACCGAACTACGGCCGGGTGTAGGTCTCTCCCAAACCTTGCAATCTGTTGCCGAAGCTCAGGCGGCAACGGGTCCGCAAAGGTCGGATCCCGGCCTTTTTGCTGCTGAAAGAGGCGGAGCCAGCCCTCGAACCCTTTGAGGTCGCGGCGTTCGATGGGGATGTCACGAAGTCGGGGCATTGCTCATCATCTCTTTCATGCGGGCGCGGATCTCAGGAAGATAAGAGTTCAGCTCTCCATGTTGCCGAATCCGCACCCCCCTACTGATTTGCAGTGCGGGGTTGGACTGGCTACGACGTGCAGCGACGAACAGGCACAGCTCGATGTCTTGACCGTCCATGGACATCGACAAGGTCGCGGCGTCGTAGGGATATGAGCCTCGATCCGACGGGTCCAGGTCTGTGAATGTGTACCGAAGAGACTCCGATTGGAAGCTCGCGCCCACGAAGCCTCGCAAAGGCTCGCCGTGGGCTTTCAGGAAATCACGAAGTTCACGAACCGTGAGCTTTTGGCTGACGCGCTCAAGGATCTCCTCGGTGTAGCCCTCGATCACCTCATCAGCGTGGTTGGGATGATGCCCGGCCTGCGGGTTCGACCCCAGTATCATCGACCCCAGTTCATCTCCCGTAGCCCGGTGGTACAGGGTCAAGGTCGCGTTCTGGTCGCGAAGCTGGATCACAGCCTTGAGCCTGTTGCGGAGCCAGAGTTCGCAACACTGGTCCTTGTGGTCTTCGGCAAGGTCCACCAGGTTTTGGTAGCTGGGAAGGGTCATGGGCGAAGTCTACTCTAGTTTTCCGAGCTGGACAAGTCCCAACAGGGGCAGGAATCCAGGTGGCGGAATGTGCGCCCGATGGCGCGCTCCGAGATGCAAGGGCTCCGGTCAATGTTGAGACCCTCCATCCAGATCCCAGGCCCAGGGGCCGGCATCCATGTCACGAGCTTGAAAAGGGCAGGACTCCCCCCTTTCCCCTTGTATGGGCCTCGAAAGATGCAGCCTTCCAACATGTGCTTGCGCGTTTCATAGCCCTCTCGTTGGTAGTGGGCGATTTGCGCGTGCATCTTCTCAGGGGTCTCGGCCATGTCTGCAAGCCTAGCTCAAGAGGCGGGAGTTGTCGAGGCTCCCGCCTCTTTCAACCTAAAACTCGCAGTTTCGGGGCGTACGCGGGAACGGTGTCACATCCCGGATGTTCTGCATGCCGGTGGTATACATCACCATTCGCTCGAACCCGAGACCGAATCCCGCATGAGGGGCGGTGCCAAAACGGCGCGTGTCGAGGTACCACTCGTACTCGGAGGGTTGCAGCCCCAGTTCGGCGATGGCGTGTTCGAGAACATCGAGACGCTCTTCACGGGCGGACCCTCCGATCAGCTCTCCAACGCCAGCGACCAGAAGATCGACCGCGCCGACTGTCTCCCCGTCGTCGTTGCGTCGCATGTAGAACGCTTTGATCCCTTTCGGATAGTCGGTGACGAACACGGGGCGGCCGACGACTTTCTCGGTCAAGTAGCGCTCATGCTCGGCTTGAAGGTTTGCGCCGAAGTGTACGGGGTATTCGAAGCTCTGCCCCGTACTCTCCAGGCGTTTGACGGCCTCTCGGTACGGCATGCGCTCGAAGGAGGACTCAACAACGTGACTGAGCCGTTTTGCGAGCCCGTTTTCGATGTTCGCGTCGAGGAACTCGATATCCTCCTGGCAGCCAGCGAGGACCTGGAAAAGGAGGCTTTTGACGAACGCCTCAGCGAGATCGCAGTTGCCGGCGAGGTCGCAGAAGGCCATCTCGGGCTCGATCATCCAAAACTCCGAAGCGTGTCGCGTCGTGTTGGAGTTCTCGGCGCGGAACGTGGGACCGAACGTGTAGATGTCGCCCATGCCCAAGGCCATGGCTTCACCGTTCAGTTGCCCTGAGACGGTCAGGTATGCGGGTTTTCCGAAGAAGTCCTTGTCCCAGTTTACCTGGCCCTTGTCTGTGCGAGGTGGGTCGTTCGGGTCCAGGGTAGTAACCCGGAACATCTCCCCAGCACCTTCGGTGTCTGAGGCGGTGATAATGGGCGTGTGGATGTAGTGAAAACCACGCTGTGAGAAGAAAGCATGCACGGCCTGCGCGAGTTTGCTGCGCACTCGGAATACCGCTCCGAACGTGCTTGAGCGGTGGCGGAGATGGGCTACCGAGCGCTGAAACTCGAAACTGTGCCCCTTCTTCTGCATGGGATAGGACTCATCGGCGCGACCCAAGACAAGCACCTCCGAGGCTTGCACCTCAACGTCCTGGCCTTTGCCTGGGGATTCGACCAGGATGCCTCGCACCTCGATAGCGGACCCCGTCGTCAGTTTGCGCACCTCTTCGATGCACTCTGCATCGCCGGGCACCACAATTTGGATGCCGTTGACATTGGATCCGTCGTTCAGGTTGATGAACGAAACGTTTTTGCCGTTCCGAACGGTGCGGACCCACCCCTTGAGGAGAAGTCCAGACTGAGCTGACAGAGACAATGCTGACTCGATGCGGGTTCGTTCCACGATTCTCGCATTGCGCCACAGACCGCAGTTTTTGTCAAGGGGGGTCTCAGTCGATCTCGTCCTCGAACTCGGCGACGTCGAAAACCGTAAAGGACTCGGGGATGAGGCTTTTGTCGGCTCCTCGAATGACGCACAGGGAATGCGTGCCCAGCCGCGGATGGAAGATTTTGAGGAAGAAATCCTCTCCTTCTTGCTTGTACCAGACGGGCACGTTGAGGTGGTTGAACGGGAAATTGAAAGACTCCTTCGAGTCGTAAAAGAACGGCGTCAAGGTGCTGGCGCGTCTCGGCCCCGTTTGCATTTTCTCGTCTCGGCCCTGACACGGAAGCTGGAGTTTGTTGAACCCCACAGGCATTCCCAGCGCGAGGGAGCCCTGCCCTGCGATCATGGTGCCCATAACATGCCCAGCACAGGCGTTGGTGTAGGGCATTTCTTCGAACTTTCCGCACGACTTTGGGCTCTCACCCTCCGGGGTGTAAAGGCACCCCGGGCACTGATAGGTTTGGACCATTTGGAGGTGTGTCCTGCTTGCCATGGTTAGAGCCCTTTCATGTTGGCAACGGGGTATAGCCGTCGTGCAACCCGAGCAATGTCGTTTTCTTCAAGAACTCCGAGCACGTCGTCCAAGTCTTTGTACACGTGAGCGCACTCGTCGAGGGGCACGTCGTTATGGTTCGTCACGATGCCTTTGACGGACACCCCGCCCAGAACCCGTTCCACCTCGGCCATGGATCGGTTGATCTCCAACTGGTCCTTGGCCAGCTCGCGCCGAGCTTCGCCGCGGGCCATGACCCGCCCTGACCCATGGTTGACACTGCAACCAGACTTGTAGGCACCCTCCAACGGGAACAGGACTGCCGCGCCGTGGTACATCGAGCCCGGGATGAGACAGGGATGGCCCGTCTTCTCCCATTTCGTACCCTTGAGGTCCTCGTGACCGGCAGGGAAGGCCCGGGTGGACCCTTTGCGGTGCACGAAACCCTTGCGCCAGGTGCCATCGGGGAGCCGCACCGACTCTTCCTGGACCAGGTTGTGTGAGATCTCGTAGTCGACCACGCACTTTTTGTCCCACACCTCTTGCACCACGTCGAAAACGTCCTTGACGATCATGTGGCGGTTCACGATGGCGTAGTTGGCTGCGCTGTTGTGGTACGCCCAGTATTCCTGGCCAAGGGGCTCATCCGCGTAGAGGTGCGACTGCTCGCGCCGGTTTTTGGCGAGGCCTCGCAGTTCCGCACCAGCGTGGAAGAAGTGGTTGGCGGTTTGCCAACCATAGCCTCGGCTGCCGCAGTGGATCATCACCCACACGGAACCGTCCTTCTCGTCCACCTGAAGCTCCAGGAAATGGTTTCCGCCCCCGAGGGATCCGAGTTGATCCGCGGCACGACCACGGGCCTTCTGGATGGCTTTGAGGTCCATGTTCTCGGGAACCGGGATGTACTGGCGCTCGCAGATGCTGGAGTCGACCCCGATGGCTTGGGCGCCATAGCGGAGGATCTCCTCGACCTTGGCCTCGGTCAGGCCTTTGCGGTGACTGCCCTGGCCCACGCCCATGCCGATGCGCTTCTCCAGGAACTCGACCCATTGCCGACGCGTCTCGGGGTCTGCGAGATCTGAGGCGTGCATGTCCTCGACCTTCACCGAACAGCAGCCGCACGAGATGTCGTACCCGCTGCCGGACTGGATGATGGTGCCATCCGTGATGACCACGCCCCCGATGGGGATGCCGTAGCCACGATGGCAATCCGGTTGCAGAATGACGTCTGTGACGCCTTCGTAGCTTGCCGAGTCGACAGCCTGTTGCCAAGTGCCCTCATCGGTCATGTTGTAGAGTTTTTCGCTCAGGAACGCATGTACCTCGCAGTTCATGTCTCCCGTCTTGGGAAGAACGTAGTGCGCAGGACCTTCTTTGATGACGGTGTACTTGTAGGACATCTTTGGACCTTTCTTCAGGTTGCTCTCCACCAGCCCCTCTTCTCGATGGGGCGGATGTTGGGTACGGGGCCCAACGTGTGCAGGTACCGCATCAGCTTCGGCAGCTCAGTGTCGCCGGGGTCGCGGTAGAAGGGCCGAATGGGGACCAGGTTGCTGTAGCTGCGGCTCAGTTTCTCCGGAGAGTCGTCGACGAACAGGACCTGATGTGCCTTGTATCCTCGTCGGAGGAGCTTCTTGAGCGGTTTGAGGTGAACGTGCTGGTCCGTCTCAGGGTACCAGCGGTACATGCACCTTTCTCGGCCCCAAACGAACGCGAGCCGACTTGGGTCCACCAAAGCTCTCACGATGGGGTATGCGTAAGATAGGGTTCCCGCTGTCCAAATCGCGACGTCTCGGAAGGACGCAAGGGCCTCATCCAAGAATTTGGTAACGTACGGCCTCCAGTACGTATCGTAGTGGCTCCCGACTAAGTCGGGCGGGAACAGGGTTCGAATGTTGGAGTCCTTCGGGAGCGAATTGACGAGCGTCTCGTCGAGGTCCAGCACGAGCAGTTTGTTGTACGGCGGGGTCACTTTGCCTCAAGAGAGTCTGTTGGACCATGTTGGCGGAGGTGGTTCAGTACAGACTGTGCGGTGTAAAGATACTGCGAGGACAAGGTCTGCTTCTCAGGGTTGTCCATATCCCACCAGAACACGCGTACGCGCACTTGAGGCCATTTTCGAGGGCAGGAGGAAACAAGCCAAGAGTAACGCCAACCCAGCCACCGCACCTCCACTGTATCCATACCGGCGGCACGGATACGTATCGTATCTGAATCTTCGCGGTCGGCAACGCGGATCAGTTGGGTGGCGATGTGGACCGCCGACTGAGTCACGGGGGCTTCCAAGGTCGGCAGCCGTCGCCGGATCCGGGAAAGCTTTGCCGTTGCCAGCTCCAGGAGCTGTTGGGGCTCCTGCATCATCGCTTCGATCTCCGAGAGTAGCTCCTCCGCAGGCCTTGTGAGGTCCAGGTTGCGGAGCGCTTCGAACTGAGCTTCGAGGCTCATACGCCCTCTGGTTCTTTCAAGAGCGCGTCTTGGGCTTCGAGGTGGTCGATCTCCTGTTTGTAGGTGTCCAGGAACTTTTCCGCGTCCTCTAGCGTGTGCGTGCCAAGGTCTTCGATGAAACGGTTGAGCGCTTCCCCGAAAGGGGTCAGTTTGATGGGGTGTTCCGCAGCGTCCTCGACCAGGCCACATTTCATGGCATACTGCTTCAGGGCTCGTTTCGTAATCCCATCCCGGTTGCCGAGGACGGGTTGCAGAAGTTGACGATGGCAGAGCTTCAAACGTCGAACCTGGTCCTCGAAGCCCTTTTTCTTCTTCCCCATCTCGTAGTAGGGCTGCCACTGAACAGCGACCCAAGACAAAAACTCGTACCACAGCGCAAGTAGCTCTGGTGTGAGTATCTGGTGTTCAGGACGCAAATCGCCTTGGCGGATGTAGTGCTTTGCAGAATGCAAGTCCCCCCACCAGTCAAAATCCATCCCCTCGTAGTCATTCTCGGGGTTTGCGGGATCTGGGACGTGGAACGTGATGCTTAAGGTGGGGCTGAACCACCCCTCAAGCCCTGGCTCCCTCCACAGGGTGGCTCCAAGAGCATTGAACCGGGCTTCCCAGGTCTCGGCGATCAAGTTTGAGAGCGCTTCCATCGAATCCGTCCTATCAGGGGTTGGGTGTTCGGGGTCAAGGTTTACTCGCGAACGAGTTCGAGGGTACCATCCTCAGCAACCCGGAGGTCCTTCAGCTCCCGCATATGGGCGATGTTTGCGCTGACGCGCAGGGCTCCGACCTGCAAGGCCTCGGCGATGTACTCGACGGCTTCCCGCTGGGTGACTCGCTGTTGGGCGACCAGGCAGCCCACTGGAACCTGGATCGCATGGCTCCGGTTCGTGATGTTGGGTAGGAACAGTTCCCCATTTGCATCCCGAAGCTCACAGCCGGGGATGGAGAACTCCTCCACCACTTTGCCGCTCAGGAGCGAGACCGGCTCGTCGAACCGGACGAGATACGTCCACACGACCACCTTCGAGGTTGCGTCACCCACCACCTCACCTTTGCGGTCAGTGTGCTCGCTCCGCGCAAAGGCGTCAGGGATCAGGACACGAGTCCCTGCGGGGATGGGAAGGTTGAACAGAGGGATGTTCACCCCTTGAGCTTAGCAGCCTTCTGAGGCTTGACAAGCCTCAGAAGATCGCTTGCTGGCCCCCAACACTTCAACCTCGACCTTGCTCTGGCGAATCGCCTCGACCAGATCGATCTGGTCCCCTGTCAAGGTCTGAATTCTGAACGGCTCTCCCTTCGCCTCACTCTGGTCAAGATCTTGGTCCACGTTCGAGACTTCGAAGTCTTCGTAATCCGCGGAGCAGAGCCACTCGTAAGCTGCAGATAGCGCTTGGGCAGGGTTGCGAGCGGAAACCCAGATGGCCAGCTCTCCAGCGTAGATGCGATAGAGGTGGCCGTGTCGAGCATTGAAGTCCCGAGCCAGGGCACACAAACTGTCGACCAAACCTTGGCCGTGGCTTGAAAGATCTTCGATCATTTTGGCTTCCGTAGCTAGCCCGTCAAGGGTTTTGCCAATTTCGTTGATTGTTTTCATCGTTCTTTTCCTCCTAGTTTCTGCTCCCGTAGCAAGCGGATCTCTTCGGACAGATCACAGATGGCGTTGGCGAACTCTGACATGGCGTTTTCCCGAAGTCCAACTTGAGCCGCCTGTTTTTTGAACTCAGCCTCTAGCGTTTTCATGGCGGCTACAACCGCAACCTCGGCATGATCCGGAGTCGTCGGCAGGTATGCAATGTCACGCGGTAGCTGTTGTCTATCTTGCATCGAGCCTCTCATATGCTTCGAGCAGCAGGCTGGTGATTCGGTCATAGTCCGGCTCTGGGGGAAGGGGGGAAGAGCCCAGGGCCTCTTTGGTCTGAGCGTAGAGGCCCTCGACCTCAGAAACCAGATCCTCGTAACTCAAGGCACCGTTACGAACCGCCAGCAGCTCTTCAGCGTCGGGGCGCAGCACCGCAAGGGCACCGTCCCGTACAACTTCCAGGCCTGCTCGGGAGAGTCGAAGTGCATGGGCCGCGAACTTCGTATCGAAGCCGAAGCGCCTCTCCAGCGCGGCGCGCACCGGGTTCCGAGAGCGGAGCCAACCCTGGTACTTCGACCAGTTCTTGCGCGCCTCCTTGAACCGTTTCTCCCCCTTGAGAACCAACCGTACGTCCTCACCGAGCCCCGCACGCTTTGCCGCGATGTCTTCGAGGGTCAACAGAACCGGGAACTCGGAGCGAAGATCTGTCTGATACTGACGAAGTCGGCGCTCCACCATCTGACGCGCCGTGCCTTCGAGGATGCCGTCAAAGCCCTGCTCGGTGCTCCACTCCTTCATGATGGCCGTCGTCGCCGCAGCGATGTTGTCACGGACCTCGTCGGAGAGGGGGCAGGCTTTGGGCAGGCCAAAGTCGGAGCGCTCTGGAGCCTTTTTGGGAGGGTTGAGCAGCCACTTGCGATGCGTCTCGATTCGCTCCATTTGCCCTCGGGCGTAGCCCGTGAATGCCTGGAAGCTGTGTTTCCGAGACAAGAACACCCGTTTGTTCTCGATGAGGGGTCGAAACGCGTCATGCACGTACAGGTAACGGTCCGCAAACAGGTGCTCCAAAATGGTCGGGTTGGACTGAGACGCAAGCCGGACAAACTTCCCCAAAGGGTGCCCTTGGACGTCGAACTCTCCCTGAGCGGCGAGGCATGCTTGCTCGGCAGGCTGTAGCTGTTTCAGGGCTTGAGCTGAAACGGGGCCCCAGCCTTTGGCGCGGGGGGATGGGTTCCACGACTCGACCTCGACAAACGGATTGTCACGGAAACGCTGCGGCACGTGGAACACCGTACGGATGTCGACGTCCGAAGATGCAGAGGCCATCCCGTACGCGTGCGAGCCCCCCACGCAAAGCATGAGGGCGCCCCGATCTCGAATGTCGTCAGTGAACAGCATGTCTTCCTAGTGGATGTGTGGACCCTTGAAACCTGAGGGCAGCGGGACGGGTGCGGCCTGGTGCAGGTCTTTCCATTGAGGGCTCAAGCACCAAGCATAGGTCAGTCGGAGCAGGTAACGCAACAGGTTTTGCGGGACCTCAGGATCTCGCATCACGTCGAGCAGCACAGGGATTTCTTGGGGCATGCCTGCCGCGAAGACTTCTACATAGGCTCTCAACCGTGCCTTGCTCCGTGACCGGTCACTGAGGATCACTTCTTTGTAGACCTCGTGCTGGCCATGGTGCAAGTCAGACAACGTTCGGGCTTGCAGATTGGGAATGATGAAAGGCATGCCCCGAGGTTGGAGCCTTGCAAACTGCGCTCGCCGCCGGCCCTTCAACTGCTCCAAAGGGCCTTGGAAGCCCTTGAACTGCATGGAGGACACTTTTCCGCTTTGGTCCATCACAACCTTACATTGACCGTCTTGCAGCGGAAATAGGTTTGCGTACAACAGGATAGGTTTGTCCTGAAGGCAGCTTCTGTGCCCCGGCGCATAGAGGTCCCACAGATCTTTCCAGTGGGAGGGCCGATTAAGGTTGAACCCTTTGACGGCGGTGTGACACGTCAGCTGAAAGTAGCCGTTGCTGTGCTCTACAGCGTATCCCTCCTGTAGAAGTTGATCTAGATGCTGCTGAACCTCTTCAGGGGGCATCCCTTGTTGCGTTTTCGCGATTTGGAAAAGGTCTTCTTTCGAAGTGGGGATTTGGAGGGTGCTCAGTAGCGGGTTCATGCGATTCTCCATTGCACGATGGTCACAGGGTCTGTGACTTGCATGCCGGGGTAGTGAACCCGCATTTTCTCCAAGGCTTTGGAGAGGCTGCCGTAGCCTTCCTCGCGCAGTAGCTCCTCAGGGACTGTTTCGAGGGTGTGAAGGCTGACCGAATGGACCTCGACCTTCAACGTGCGGTCCACATTGGACGCGTCGTAGAGGGACGTGGGGCCAAGACGGACCTCGTTTTCGTGCCCGAAACAGCGGTGCCCTCGTCGAATCGTGATCCGTTTGGAGCCAGCAACCGCGGCCTCGAACAGGTTTGAGGCTAAGGGGAGACGTTGCATGGGTTTTCTTGTACCAGGCCCGGTCTGGAAAAGCAAACAGGCCTTGCAAGTGACATCTGCCCATTTTCGAACGCGGCGCGACTCTACGCCGCATCCTTTCCGGTGGTGGGTTTTGCTTCCGAGGCGTGGCTTGGGAAGCCTTGGGAATCCACCCTCCCAATCCTCGAAATAGCTCATGGAGTCCTGCTCAGGCTCTGGCACAGCAAGGCGCCGCCAATGACACGTTCCTTGGCGTTCCAGGTCGCGCCGACCTCGAACTCGGCCCAGCGGGCCTCATCGAAGTCGCAGGTCATGGTTACCCCCTCAGAGAGAGCCACAAACACCACCGTGTTGATCTCTTTCCGACTCCCGAGACGCTCGCAGCCCAGGGCCTTGCACTCGGAGAGTCTCGGTTGAGGCCATTGTGGGTTGTCGGAATGGCCTGCCTCTACGACCCATCGTACATGATCCCATTCGTTGACCGTCCAAGAGCAGTAATCGTCGTAGACCGGCTCTTTTCGGTACTTGGGGTCGCATTTGGTGTATGCCTCGCGGCAGGTCTCGGTGCACTCTCGTGAGAAGGACCCATTCCCGTTGTCGACATTCCGACAGGTCGTTTTGCACGACTCAGGGTAATCCGTGCAAGTCTCGCCGTCCTTGACCTTCCGGTGGCTGCGAACGCGCTCCTCACGGTCGATGTCGTAGGCATCTCCTGGCATCGAGTCGCACCAGTCACTGCCGCTGTGCGCCTGGTACTCCTCGATGGAGATCTTCCGCTCCCAAGAGGTCCCCTGTACTTCGACGGCCACGTTTTTGGTCCACAGCATGGCCACCAGGAACATGGCGAACGCCAGCCCTACGGCGGCGATAAGGCCGACCCGAGGCCAGTCGAGCCCGAGGGAGGCAGATGGGGTTTTGTAGCCCTGCCAGCGGCCCTCTTGAGGGCGCTTGGCCCTGGGCCGCTGGTTGGTTTCCTTCTGGGCGGCTCGTCTCGCGGCCCTACGGCCTTCCCAGTCGCGCTTTGCATCTGCCCCGGTCTCGTTCTGGTCCGAGGGGATGGAGGCCCTGACGTGGACCTGAGGGGCTCCTGCAAGCGGCCCGCCGCAGTTCGTGCAGTTGTTGTGCTTCGAGCTGCACGGAGACCCGCAATATTCACACTCGACGTCGGGGTTGCGCCCTTCGAATTTGGTGGGGATGGCCGCCCCGATGCGTGGGAAGTAGCGCATGTTTTCTTCCTGCGCTTGACCGCACCCTGGGCAGTGGCGGTGACCCACGCCCAGGTTCTCTGTCCGACCACATTGAGGGCAGTCCCAGAGCATCTGGAAGGTGCCGTCGCGAAAGTGCCTGGTCGTGGTTCGTGGCATCGAACGGGAGGTTACCAAAAGTGGCAGGTGCAGTCCAGCGCTGTTTGCAAGGCTAGAGTGCCAGGGCCTCTTGCACGACCTGGATCAAGTTCGCGAGATCGTAAACGCCCCGGTTGGCGTCCATGAGGTCCTGACCGGCATTGAAGCGCCGGTTTCGTTCCGACCACCGCACCTTGACGGCGGTCTGGTACTGAACCCAGTCCCGCAGCTCCCCCGCAGTGAAATCTTCTCGAAGTGCGGCGAGGGCTTCGGCCCGCTCTTCCGAGGTGTGGAACTTGGGCTTCCGCCGTCCTTCAGCAGCAGAACTGATACGACGCGCTAGTACCGAAAACTGAACGAAGTTCGACCCTTCTTCGGTGACCTTGAAACTGTCACCCTCTTGAACCGCGAAGCCGCCCTTCACCAGTCTCTCGCACCGAGCGCGGGTTGTGTCGTAGGAGAAGCCCTTTTGAGCCAGTTGTACCAGGCAGCGCTGGTCCGGGAACACGAGTTTGGTTTCGAAGAGGGGGCGGAACCGATTGACGTCGTCCATGAGGTCTCTACGTCTCAGAGGGGGTCAAAGTTTCCTTGCGGGATTCCTTTGCTTCCCCCTTCCAGTGTTTGCAGGTCGTGTTCCGGAACGGGAACGATTTCAAATTCTCGTTCGCGGGGCGAGCTTTGCACTCGAAACCCCCGATGTGAGGCATCTCCCAACTTTCGGTCCAACGGGCGAGGTGAGCGCAGTTGAAGCAGCTCTTTTCTCCGAGGGGAGGCAAGGGCTCCCCCCGCAGGGAACGGCTCAGACGAAGGGTGTCTAGGGATAGGGTCATTAGACCAAACCGAGGAGCCGCAGGGGCGACAAGGTACTGAGAATGTAGGAGCACGGCTCGTTGGAGTCGACGACTGAAGCGGAGAGAACAGCGCTGGCTCCGAAAAGGGGCGCCGAAACGCAGAACACAAGGCCGGCAAGGTCGTAGTCTTTGCGAACAACCCCAGCGTGGCACGTCGCATAGAGGACAGCGAGAGGGGACCACAAGATGGCAACCCCGAGGGCTACGCAAAGGACCTTCCAGGTGAAGGGAAGAGTTGTGAGGGCTGCAAAGAGGGCGAGGGCTTTGAGATGTTTGGTCATTTTTCAGATCCGTGTACTGCGGTTGTGCCCTCAGATTTTCTCGACCTGGCCGACCTCGGCATCGCACCAGTAGCCACCCGTTCCAGCCCAAGAGACGCGCGCCGGGGCGACCTGAATGAACAGGTCGCAGTAATGGCTGCCGTCGGGCCGGGTGTGATGCGGGCCTTCCACGATGTGCTCTTTGAGCTTCTCGGGGTCGGAAATCCCGTTGTGGACCTCCGCAACCCGTTCGTCAGCGTACCGATCATAGTAACCGAAACTCTCGTAACTCACGACGTCTTCCGAGGTGTAGTTGCGGCGCCCCACGCAGACCTTCTCGGGTTCGAACACCATACGCACGGTTACCGTGTAGGCTCGGCCAGCGACCCTGCGAGACTGTTGAGGATGCGTGGATTTGATCACGGCACCTTTGCGGATGCGGACTCGGTCCCCTTGTTGGATTGCGGCGGTCATGTCTACCTTACGTCGTGCGGGAGATGAAAGTTTCTTGTCCCGTCTGGGTTCAGAGGGGCCACCAGGACGGAGCGTCTCTCGGATCCCGCCACTGAGCCAGCTCCTGTTTCTCGGCGATGTAGTAGCGCCGCATCGCTTCTACGCCGCAAGGGCCGTGGAACCGCTCGGGGATGTCCTGAGAGAAAGGCTGCAGGGGTCCAGGAGGGAGGCAATCAATGTGAGCGAGGCAGTGTCGAATGACGACCTCGGACTTGTGCCGGCGTTTGGGCTGGAACCGCAGCACATGCTCCTCGACCAGAGCCAGCCCTAATTCCGCCAGCCATCGGAAGTTACCCTGGGTCTCTCCCGCCCACAGGACGCAGAGACGGCCTTTGTGTGTGGGCTTGTAGGTGCCCGCGGCAAGGGATCGCGGGGCGGTCTGGTCGCAGTGCCGGAGGAGAGCCGTCGACAGGATCTGTGCGGTCTCCAGTACCATCTTCACCACATGGGAGTCATTGTGGTACTGGGCAGCGCGCACCGGGTCAGTGTCGAGGCAGAAGATGTTCACTCTGGCACATTATCCTGGAGCGGATTTCGTTCGCGGCACACCTTGCAGGTGGGGTGCGTCCGGCCGAAATACCAGCTCGACTGAGCCACGTCAAGGTCACGCCCGCAAAGGGCCCTCGGGCCCTTGTGCTCTCTCAAACAGGACCCGTCTTTGGCCAGCCAAAGAGTTGAAACATGCCGATCCGGTAGCCCAGGTGACGTAACCAGGTAACGGCTCATCCCCGGTTGACCTTTCGAATCGGAGGGCGCGCCTTTTCTTCATCCAGGAATTCTGCCATCGGACCCAGTATCTCAGGTGCTCGACTTTGCCACGGGAGGCCGCAGTTCTTTCCCTGAAGTTGCACACCAACCCAAAGGTCGCGCCCTCCACGTGTTTTCCGACCCATGATGAGACCAAGCAACCCTTGGCTGCAGCGGGCGACCATACCTACATAATCGTCTGATTTCGTCATAGCTTCTTCTCTACAAGGGATCCGACCTGCTGGTGCACAACCTCATTGCCGACCCCGAGAAGGCCCCCAACGGCCACAGAGAGCGCAGCGTTACCCCCGAGACTGTCTACCACGCCTTGAAGGGCCCCCGCCACCAGGGCGGCTGATAGGCTGCTTCTCGGGGAGGGAGCTAGCTCTGTCAGAACGTCGCCTTTTTGGAATCCATCGAGAGCGCTTTTGACTACTGTCATTTTTCCGTCGCGTGCGGACAGTGCCAAATCGGAGAAGGCATAGACCGCTTCAGAAAGAGAGAACTGAGCGTCTCGGCGCGTCGGCTCAACTCGCCAGTATGAGGCTTTGGATCTCTTCATCGGGGCCGCAAGGCGCTCCCAGATCCGGGTTTCGGCGAATGGATCTAGCTTTGCAATGTAGAGGTTCTTCTCTGCGATGCCTAGCCCGTAAAAGATCACACGATCGAAAGCATCCTCTGACATTCGGAACTGCCCTAGAGCACCTAAAACCCGGATGGAGTTCTCCAGGTGGAAGGGGGCAAGTGCCACAAATCGGGATGGGTCCTGCGTAGGGACCCCGAGGGACTCCGCATACTCAGGGACATAAGCGGCGTTGTAGTCGACGAACAGGACTTTCTTACCCTCGGCGCAGGCTTTGGCGGCCTCACGTAGGATGAATGTCATCTTTCCGGACCCCGCCGGGCCTTTGATATGGACCAAACTCATGTGCGGTTCTTGTCCCCGTAGTGTAGCACCGTGATGACCCGAGGTCTCCCCGCTTTGTAGGAAAGCACCACCGCAGTTCCACACAGCTCCTCGGCGCGGAGCGCCCAATGGGCTGGGACCTCGGTCTTGCGGAGAATCTGATACAGCATGCGTTTCTCCCCTTTTGCGCCCTGGTGTGCGCACTCTCCATGATGCACGATGCTGTAGATGTCCCCCGAGGACAGCCCGAACTGGCTCATGCGCTGCCTGGCGTGCGTCGTGAACAGCAGCTTGGTCTCGTTCCGGGAAGGCTTGACTCTTTTCTGTTTCCGGATCTCTTTGCCGGCGACCGCAGCATCGCGCGCAGCGTCTTCAGAGGTGTAGGAGGCCTCTCCCCCTTCCATCTCCGCGACCTGAGCCTCGCGGCGTTTCTGGAGAATCTCAAGAGGAGAGGGCATTGGGAGAATCAGCTGTTGAAGAGCTGCCGTGACAGAATTCGCACCATTGACGAGGACGGGGCACCATGCGCACTGCGAACACCTGCCCAGGCCCACGGTAAGTGCCAGGGCACCTCCAACAGGTGCAAGATAAGACCGCGGTCTGATTTCTGTTTCCAGATTCGGAATCGTGACCTTCGGGCATCACCTCCTGGTGTACCCCAAAGAGTGCCCCGAAGTCTAGCAGTTTCCTACTTCGGACAGGTGTAGTCCGCCAAGTAGTCAGAGACTCCCGGTTTGAGGTCTCCGATACGCACCAGAGCCACCCGACTACCTTCAGCAACGCAGACTCGGAAACCCCCGTCTTCAGTGGACACGGAGAGGACCTTTCCCTCAAGAGGCGCATACCCCGTCACCTTGTAGAAGGACCGGGAGACGGTGGTGTACCGCACTTCCCCGGTAGCCTTGCGCCACGAGGTCTCTGGTGGGACCTGACTCAATAGGAGGGGAACCTCCGTGTATTCGTCGGCCTCCTTCAGCTGCTCTTCAGTCAGGTTGTCCACGAGGAAATGAACGATCGTCGCAGAGTCCTTGAGGTTCCCCCTCAAGAGGGGAAGGGTTCGGGACTCACGAGTCTCGACAACCTTCCGAACCTTGAAGGTGCACTTCTGCGTCTTCATTCATACTCCCTAGCCGAGGGGGGCTCGATGCGCGAGGCTTGCTCGATGTAGCTTTCGGCGTCACGTTGGAGCGTTTCGAACTCGGCATCTTCTTCGGCTTCTTTGGTAACCTGCCCCTCCACTTCCTGAATCAGGGAAGGGAAAGCTTTGACGACTTTGCTGAAAACCGCGTCCGTGAGCGGGAGGTTGCGGCTCATGGCTCCTTTGGAGTAGGTCACCTTTCCGTCCTGCAGCTGGAGGCTCTCTTGGGTGTCTACTCCCAAGCTGACAGTAACGCGACTGCGCAGGCGAATGTGGGAGAAGGCGGACGTCAGGCGTTTGAGCATGGCTTCCTCGCGATCTTTGGTCGTGGCGGTGCCTGTGGTTTGTTTCATGTCTTACTCCTCTACGTTGCCTGGACCTCGAAACTTTCCCCTTGAAATCGAAAAAGAGGCCCCGATGCTCTCGGAGCCTCTCAGAACAGGAGGATCGTGTCAAGGCCCCTCGGCCTTAGCGCGTCAGGCGCTGGGCAAGCCAGGGGCTGGGGCGGTCGTCCTCTCCTTCGTCGGTAACCGACTCGTCCGGGGCAGGGTTCGCGGAAACCGTCTCAACCTCTTCGTCGGTGAAAACGATGGTCTCGGAAGTCAACTCGGAGGAGCCGAAAAGAAGCGCGGAAATGAAGATCATGATCTGAGTGAGCATGGGGGGCGCTTCCTACAACAGCACACAGGTGCTGTCAACAGCTCGGGCCCCCGTCGCAAATGGGACCCGAGGAGGGACCTCACATGTTGGGGTCGATGACTTCGACCTTGTAGGTCAAAAGCGTGCTTCCACGGTAGATCTTCATCGTGAAGGCCCGAGCCTGCGTCACGGCGTTGGCAGCCGCATCCATCATCGCACCCGGAGAACCCTCGCCCTCAATCTCCTTGACCAAATCGCCCTGGCGAAGGCCCAGGTTCGAGAGTAGAGATCCGCGCGGAAGATCGAAGAGCTTGCCACCCATGTCGATCTGAGCGTCGGAGCAGTACCACAACGCGTCGTACGGCTGCGCGATCAACATCTCAGCAGCGTCACCTCGGACCACAACATCCCGTTTGAAGTAGTCGGTGCGGTCCACCGAGACAGAGATGTCGCCCGAGTTCGACAGAGGCTCGCAGTCCAGGGCGCCGTCGCTTGTTCCAGCCGTACTGTCCACCTGCCCTCCCGAGCTGTCTCCGCCACCGCTGTCTGGACATGCCGACATCGAGCAGAACGTGTCGTATTCCCAGGGTCCGAGACAGGCGCTTTCGGAGCCTGTTGCGGTCGCTCCGAAGGTCTGCCCTTGGAACGTCACGTTGAGCTGGGTCCCTTGGGTGCAGAAGTGGTGCACGAGAGTGTGCCCATGCTGCCCCATGTCGGTGGTGAGAGCCACTCCGAGGCCGGCCAGCTCATTCGGGGCGAGGTCCTGGCAGTCCTGCAGCTGCCGCATCGTCATCTCGCCTTCTTTGGCGGGGATCTCGTCCGGGTGGTTGTAGTCGTAGCAGATCGGCAGATGCGAGACACAAACCGGAGGCAAATGGTTCACATTGGCCGGAGCATCCGTGTCAGGGGTTCCATCCTCGTTGTTCCGCCGGTAGACACCCCAGATGATGATGCCTCGATTCCATGAGGCATGTCCCGGACAGACCCCGTCCGCCTCTTCGGGACAGTCTTGCGTGCACCACGGTTCACTTCCCGTGGTCGACGTTGTCGACATGCCACCGCTTCCGCTGTCTGCGGACCCATCCGTTGCGCCGGGGTTGCCCGGATCGAACGGCGTGCCGGTGCAAGTCGAGGGCACCTCTGGAACCAGATTCGGGTCCCAACACGTGTAGGGTTCCGCACCGCTGGCCTCGCAACACAGCGGAGAACCACCATAGGGCTCTTCGCAGCGAAGATAGTTGCCGACAGGTCGGCAACCCGGAGGGGCGTTGCCTTTCCCTTGAGAGCCACAGGCCGCCAATGCGGCCAAGATCGTTACGCTAAGACTGAAACGTCTCACGTCTCAGACCCTAACCAAGCGGCCCGAGCGCCGCAAGCCCCAATGAGGGACGTCCTTCAGTGTAGACAGTTATCACGGAAAACCGGACACCGTCAAGACAAAAGCGCCCGGCAACCGAGCGTTTTCAATCATGCGACCCGGAACCGAGCCGCAAGCGAGGGATGTGGCATGAGTCGGCCCTCCCTCTCAAGCCGTTGGGCGGATGCCCCGACAATCTGGTAACCTCGGTCCCACCCCCGGTCTCCGAAAAAGTGGCAACTGAGGTCATCGATATGGAGGTCTGGCTCCTCTCTGTAGATGTCCACCACAAGGTCGTCTAGGGTCTTTCGAGCTTTTGTGGTGCGAAAATCGAGATCCAGCAGACCGGCGGCGCGCGGCGTGAAGCTGTCTACCGAGTCCATGAAATGCTCTCGCCGCTCCGGGCGAAGTATTGGGTGGGTAAGGCTTTCCGGGATCCTTCCAAGGTGCCCGACAATCCTGAAGGGGTTGTTTTCCCCGTCCAAAACGGTGCGTGCGTCATACAACGGGAGAGCCCACCCCGAAGGAACCCGGGTGTGGAACAGCCACCTTCTCAGTCCTGTGTGAATCGCCCGGTCACCAGGTCCAGTAAGGCAGTCAAAGTTCCCGACTACTTCGATGACATCTCCAACTTGAAGGACGTTTTTGTGGTGCGGCACAAGGCCCTGTACCCCAAAACCCTAGCCCGCGTCAGCATGGAAACGGATTCGACCAAACCCGTAACCAAGGACCTCAGGCGGTTTCGAGGCGAACTCGTCAACCACCGTGCAGTTGCTGTACACGAGCCACTTGACAGGCCCGGGCTGTAGTGCTCTCAAGATCGTGTTGATCCAGAGCTTCCACCAAGGGCGGTGTCGCCACCCGTTCTCTGTCATCACCCATGACATGCGTGTCGCTCGGGATCTTCCTCTTGCGTCAGCTCCCAGCAGTAGAAGGCGAACTTGTGGGCGTAGTCGCTGTGGCCGACCGCCAGGGCTTCGACACGCAGCACCTGGTACAGGGAGACGGGCCCTTTCCCAGCCTCGGCACGGATGGTGTTGACCTCCTCGTGCATGGCTTTTTGCTCCATCTCAATCCAGTTGGGACGGGACTTGCGCAGTTCCGCTTCTTTCCGGAGACGGTCAAGAATTCTTTTGTACTCGGGGGTTTTGGTGGGGACTACGGGCATGGCCCCCTAATCTTGAAGGCGATTCAAGTCCCTGTCAAGGGATCATCGGCCAGTAACGCGAAACCCAAGGCAGGCATCGCGAGTCTCGCCCCTGAAGCGAGGCGGAGGCGGGGGAGACAGGATGATCAACATTCTCAGGGCTCGGGCAGACATGGTTCAGGTCACGATACCAGGGATTCCACCCAGAAGTAAGCACCCACGACAAGAGCGGCAAGGGCAGCGTAGAAAAGAATGGCGACCACAACGCGGTCTACCTTTTGTCTCACTCTCATGTCGGAGTCGAAAACGGCTTCTCTGATGGCGCGGTCTACTCGTGGGTCAGATAGTGGGTCGTACATGGGTTCAGGGAAGTGTACCAGATTCGAGAAAAGGTCTCAAGCCATTTCAGCGTCAAGGACCACACGGTCCTTCCCACTCTTGCACAACGTAGCCCATCGACGCGTCACTAGCTGCAAACGGTCCAACCTATCCCCCGCCGTGTACGCGATCACTCCAAGCAAAAAGTCGTCTTCCGCCGCTCCTTCATCCATCTCTCGTGAAAACTCCAGGTCAACCTCTGCCTCTGGGAACGCCTCCAGGAGGAGTGAGCAAGCTAGCTCAACTGCTTTGAGCATGTCGGGGTCGAGACACACAACCTCCCGAGCTTTCGGGTCTACATTCGTGAAGAGACCGAGATCCTCGATGAACTGAACTCTACCGAATCCATAGCTGAGGACCTCGGGCGGCTCAGGGGCAAAGTTGTCGGCCACAGTGCAGTTGCTGCAAACAAGCCACTTGAAGGGGCCAGGTTGCAGAGCAATCAGAACCGTGTTGATCCAGTGCTTCCACCAAGGGCGATGTCTCCACCCACGTTCGGTCATCACCCAGGACTTGGGCTGCACGTTTCGTTCCATTGTCATTGCTCTACCGCAAAAAGGGTGAAGGGCCAATTGTCGCCATTTTTGAGGTCCCAAACCCAATCTGGGATTTCTCCCAGAGCTATCGGCTCGGCACCACGCGTCAATTCCGTGACTTCTCCGAATACCTCAAAGGGCTCGGTAGAGGCCACGACGATGGCTTTCTGATCCAATACTTCCTCCGGCAAAGTTCCTATGAGCTGGTGTAGCTCTCTAAACGTCATCAGGTCTCCTCAACTAGCGGAGGCTTCTCGCAGTTTCTCTTCATCCAACACGAGCGGAGTTCCAAGCCACATCGCATCAGAGGTGTGCTCTACCCACACGTTGCCGTGCAAGGGGTGAACGAGAACGGAGAGGTCCCCACGTTCGGCCATCACGACTTCCAGGATAGATCCGAGTTCCGACACAGACAAGGCCACTTGGTACATCGCACGAGGATGGAACGCAACGGGATCATCATGGACCCGACCCAAGACGGCCTTTGCCGCGGCAGCTTGGATGCTGCCTCGAAGCGCCAATGCCTGAGGCTTCGAGGCAGCATCGAAGTACACGTGAATGTGAAAGCCCTTCAGCATTGTCTAGTAGGCTCCAGTCCGCGACACGACCTCGGTCCGGTCGTCATCTACACGACCAAACCGCTGGCAGGCTTCAGCCCACCTTTTGTTCGTTTCCTCATAACCCGTGTAGTCACCGTGGCTTTTGAGGGCCGCTTCGGGTAGATCGAAGTCGTCGACCCGGGAGAGCGTGTAGTAAGGGCCGATGACCCCTTCACTGGAGGAGTATCGTTCTCCACGGAGGCAGATGGCGCCTAGCCTCGGTAACGCGCTCTCAACAGTGGGTTCCCAGTTTCCAGACCCAGATCCCCCAATGCGGTACTTGCCCCAGGGAGTCCAAAGGGTGTTGGGAAGGCCGTAGTACAGTTCGAGGACCAGACCCTCGGCCGTTTGGTTGTAGAAAGGGTTGGGCCGGTTTTTCCTCAGAGCCATCCAGATGTCCTCTTCGGCCTCTTCCGCAAGGCTCAGGATGAGGGACCGGACCCGTCGGATCCCTTCGAAGGTACGTGAGACATTCCCAAACCTGTAGGGCATACCCGAGAGCATATGCCCCCCGAAGAGGGCCTGTCAAGCTAATGTGCCTCGAACTCGATCAGGCCAATGCCGACGCCACGGCACTCGCCACGTGTTGATCGCGAACCGACTGAGAAACAAGGGCAGCCACAGGGGCAGCCACAATAGCCTCTCGGACGCGCCCCATCGCCGCATGGGCCACCGTTCCCATGGCGGAGTCCCCTTCTTCTACCTCAACCGGGAACGCTTCGCCCTCATCGCCTGTCGCCTCCGCGGGCGAAGCGATTCGAGACAAGTCCACCCCTTGTTCGCGAAGGAAAGCGCTCAAAGCGTTGGGGTCAACGCCCAGGTCATCCTTCAGGTACTGAAAGAACTCGCTCACCCGCTCTTCGAGGGCGTCATCCTTTTCGTCACCATTTTCGAGGGCGTCACCTCCGTACGTTCAGGTGTGGTTTCCGGAGGTGGCGGTGTGAAGGCCATCCATATCCCAGACCAGATCGAAAACATCTCCAGGCTGGAGATCGGCGTCAACCAACTCCAGACAGGCGTACAGATCAACGTTTCCGCGTTTGACGTGCAAAAGGGCGTCTTCTCCATCCACGTGTTTGACTTTTGCGGTTCCTCTCCAGGAGCTTGTGCAGTTCCCTAAACGTCATGGGCTCCTCAGCTCGCCTCGAATTCGATCAGGTATCGGATCCGTTGATAGTTCGGATTGAAGATGATGTGCTCGTCGTTCTTCACGGTCGAGAAGTCAGGGTAAGCCGCGATCGAATCGCACCCGTTGGGGGGCACCGTCCAAGACCCCGTTCGCCTTGCCTGGTATGCTTTGCCCATGATGACATCGTTCAGGAACATGAAGTTCCCGCGACTTGCAATGTTCCCTCCGTTGACCCAATATGCCTTCCGGGAAGAGCTGTAGCCCAAACTTTTTCGATTGTCCGAAGCGAAGTAACAACCCCCCCCGAAGGCTGCCCCCGTGATTTTGGCGTTGGGGAGCGACTTGGGCAGTCGCAGGTTTGTCTGCAGAATGGGCGCCACGTTGACGTCACGGGTGCCATGAATGCCGAGGAACACGTTGGCGGCCTCATACTCGTCGGCGATGTCCGAGGCATCCCACCGTTGCTTGGGCTGAAGCCTCGCCCGAAGGTCGAACTTCCCTTTGCGCTTCGCCGCCACTGCCTTGACGCAGTTGACGAACTCAGCATCACGGTCGGGACGGACGATCTCGAAGACGTTGATGACGTCGATGCGTTTGATGTAGTGGTGGCGGTTGTTGGTCATGCGCCCGTAGGTGCGCCGGACCCAATCCCCGCACTCGTCGCCCACAGGGAGCAGGCGGACCTGAGCGTTGAGCAGCTTCTCGACGCTCTCGGGGCCTCCGCCCGTCACGACGTCGAAGTCCTCGTTCTTGAGACCGGACTCGTACGTCACGAGGTCAGCCTCCAGCACAGGGATGGTCTCGGGGGAGAGGATCATCTTCCGAGCCCGTGCCTCGGCCCCGACACTCCGGCCGGGGTCAGGGCGCGGGACCAGGCTGGCCACGAAGTTGGACATCTTCTGCAGCTCGGGGTCCAGGGTGCACGCCTGGATGATGCGCTCCAGGTGCTCCCCACCCGTCTCGCTCTTTCGGCGCCGGGTCTTCTTCTGCACCTTGGCGATGCGCTCCAGAGCCGTAGGAATATGCGTGTCACGAACCGCCTCGATGGTGTCGAGGGTCGGGAGGACGCCGCCAGATGCCTTCACAGCGCGCTGGACGTAGTCCCGGACGCCGCCCATGAGGTCGTAGGCCAACTTCTGCTCGGGCGTCTCAGGCTTGGGAGCAGGGGCCTTCTTGGCGGTTTTCTTCGTTGGGCTGGTGACGCCGTCTTTGATCTTGTAGGCATCGGGCAGTCCCTTCTCCCGGGTGGCCAGGGATTGAACGATGTACCCGCTCTTGGCCTTGCCTTTGGAGTCGAGCTTGGCGGTCCAGATGCCGGTTTTGGGGTCGTGGTCGAGGTTCTTGACGTTCTTGGAACGGCACTTCTTCTGGAAAAGGGCGCGGGCCTCGGATTCATCGAAGCACTGAGTGAACTGGAAATCCTGCTGGGTGAAGTGGCCGTCGACCCAGGATTGACCTTTTTTGGCGCGGCCCCACTCGCAGTAGAGGAACCACGTGGAACCGGCATTGACGACGCCCGCGTGGTAGTATTTGTTCGAGTTTGTGCCCCCAAACTGGTCGACGCACTTCAGGTCTGCGATCCCCACCTCGGAACCGAAATCGTCCTGATCCTTGGCCGGGCGGCCGTGGTAGGTGAAATCAGAGGGGGAGACGTTGGGCGGGAACTCCTTGCGGCTGTATTGGTGGGTCATGGATCTCACATCGCTTTTGTCTTACCGATAGTCTTTTCTACAGCATCAGCAACCGTAAGGGCGCTTGCAAACTGCAAGCTTTTGCTGTTTGAGGTAACCCCAAACAGTCCTAAGGCTGGCATGGAACGTTGGGCAAGGGCTGACACCGCAGCCCCGAAGATGGTGTCTGTAAAGGACAGATCGGAGTCTGAGCCGCAGTCGACTCGGACGACAGTTTTCCCATCGTGACTGCGACCTTCCACGCTCCCGTCGGGGTTAATTACCAATTGCTCAGCATGGCGAGCCTCGTAATCGGGGCTCTTTTTGGGCTGAATGTCCGTCACGTAGGACCAGACGCCGGGCTCTTCACACCGGGCCGCAATAGACGGACGACGGTCTGCACCCGGTAAAATCGCTAGTGTGAAGTTTCCGGGTTTGTACAGGATGTCATGGTCTCTGACGGCGTCTTCGGCCAAGGTTCCCAGGTTGAGAAAGATGGTCTCTGGACAGCCGATGTCGACAACCTCAACCAGGACCTCGGCCCCTTCGACAGCAGGGGGGAGATCGCAGTGTACCAAACTCTGGATCGTATGGACTCTGATGTGGAGCATGACGGTGCTGGGGCTGTTCTACGCCAGAAGGGGCGAGGATGTCAACTGGCCTCGATACGGTCCCGCTCACTACTCTAGTACACTCTCGATCGACGCTGGCTGGCTTGCTTCCTTCAACTCTCAGCCTCCCGGTAGGGAGGCTGTGCAAAGTCGACGCGGTGATCGAACAACTCGACCTGGTCCTTCAACTCTCAGCCTCCCGGTAGGAGGCTGTGCTAGAGGATCAGCATGCCTTTGGCGTAGCATCCAGGCTCCCTTCAACTCTCAGCCTCCCGGTAGGGAGACTGTGCACGGTGCTGTTGGGGCTCGGCAGCGGTCCGCAATGTATTTGTTACAGCGCGAGGTGACAGCTTGAGGAGAGACAAGACCATGCCCCGTTTCGGGGTCGATTCGGGGTGCTCCCTCGTTGTCGGGACATCCATTGATGTTGATGTTGGACCCCTCGAAGACCAAGGAAATCGTGTGCAGGTGTTGGATGACGGGTGACTTGGGCATGTTCTGGTGTAGTATCAAGAGTGGAGAACCCTGTCAACCTGCTTTAGGTTTCTGTCGAGGTAGATCGTCACGCAAGAGCCTCTTGGACGATCTCGGTAGCGCGCTGTTTCCCCGAGGGCGTACTAACGATGATGCGGTCCGGTCGAATCCGCCGGGCCAAAGCCTTGGCGGTTGCCAAGTCAAGCTCCGAGTTCAGGAACCGCAATAGCGAGACCAGCTCGATGTCGCTCAGCTCTTTGGCGTCGGGGTTTGCGGCTTCGAAGCGTTCTCGAATGTTTTTGCCGAGTTGGCCCCTGTTGCGGCGCATCCAGTTGTCCGCCGCCTCTACGCTTTCCAGGTCCGAAGCCGCGAGGTTGTCACATTTCCACTCCCAGTAGACCTGAGAAACCACAATCGACTGACCATGGATCCCAAAACACACCTCACCGTAGTTCCTCTCTCGGTAGATCTCGCATTTCTCTGCCAGCGAGTAGCGCCGGAACAGGCCTTCATCGAGAGCTTGGTGGTCTGCGTAGTGCGCCACGAGCCCGTAAATAACACTTTCCCCGATGGTTCTTGGCTTCGCAGCGGTCACTCTTCCATCCCCTCCGGAAGGGTACGCTCAGAGCGGAACCCATTCTGTTCAAGGAGCCGAACCGCTTCTCGAACGTTTTTCAAAGCGGTATCATGTTGGCCGTTGTCTGCGTAGTCAAACGCGTCTCGCACCAGCTCTGCAACAGGGTAAATCTCAGAGAAGCCGTCGAAGTCGGCGGCGAAGGCTCGGGCGTATGCCTCGAAGGTGCGGTGCTTCAAACCCGAATCGGGGTTGCACAGGATCCGGTGTACGGCAACAGTGAGTTGAGCGCGGGATGGCATCATTGTAGGGCTCAACCTACCGTGGAGCCTTAGGCCCTGTCAAGAGGCGTCAGCGGTACGGGTCCTTTGGGAGTGGACCCCATGACCTTATCCATCTGGCCGCGGATCTGGACCAGCAGTTTTTGCTGAGACGCATACGCGTTCTGGGTCGCTTCCTCAATAGCTTTCCAGTGCTTAGCAAACCCTTCGAGTTTATCAATTCCAGAGAGTTTTGTGCCCATCCCTGTCAACCTGAAACCCTCCTGAGGGATGTACGAAACCTCCCAGACGACCTCAGAATACGTGAAACTCTGGAGCCCCGGGCACTGTTGCAGAAGTCTCCCAAGTGCTTCACCCAGTCGGTCGTAAACTTGCTGGTAGATGTTCATGCTTCAGCGTCCATCCGGCGCTTGGCCGCAGTCGCCTCTTTTTTGGTGGGGTACGTGCCCATGTCCGAGTCTGTCTCGAAACTGTGACCTCCCCTCCCGTCAGACCGACCCCATTGAATGATCCATTTGTTCTGGTCTTCGCTCTCCGGCGTCGGATAGCGTCGATTCACGTACCGCCGACGGGGCCGGGGTACAGGTATCGAGATGGTGGTGCGAACGCCCGTGAAAATGTTCTGTGTCGTGATCTTCATGGTAGGATGGCTCTCTTTACCCTAATCGGCCGTCCAGGCACAAGTCCAATTCGCTCTTTGCGATGTTGGCGGCCAGAACTGCACGCCTTTTGTCCCGCAACGCCTCACGCTTCGCGCATGGAGTGCATATCGGCATCGCGACAAGCTGCCGGTCCTCTAGCCAACCCTCAGGGGTCTTGGCAAACCGCCCACACCCAAACTGGCTACAGCGCAGCGGTGGGCGCTTCCGGGTTATGGCTTTGGAGTCCAAAACGACCCTTCCTCGTCCCAAGCGTCGACATGGTCGGCCTCGTACCGCTTTCGGTCCGAAAGCTCCGAACGCTGTATGATGTCACGTAGGACGCGCCTCGCGGTTCGGTTGTCGCTAGAGTCGGATACGAGAGTGGAAGGTCGCAGTCTCCAACTCAGGCAGTCTCGAAGCGTATCAAGCCTTTTCAGATCGATGCCGCCCCGTAGCAGCAGCATCACCTCTTCTGAGGGCTCTCCATGTGTCAGTTTGCATACCGCCCTCCAAAGCACGTCTTGAACTTTCCCACCTCGAATGAGCTGCCGTTGGAATTCTGTCTTCTCCTCGGATGAAATCAGGGCATCGAACGCTTTCTCTCCGCGCTTCCCCGGTTTGTAGGTCTCCCTCCTAAGGCGCACATGCTCTAGCAGGTCCTCTTCAGTCGAGGCTGACGTTTGGTGGAATGCTGGCAGGTAGTTGTAACTGTCTCGACGACGGTTCTCAGCCTGAAGCGAATCCCAGACCGCATCCGCGATGTAGGCCATCCTCAGTTTGGGACCCTCTTGACCGTCCGGACCGGGGATTGAGGTCTCGGGGTCCTGAATCGTGTAGCGGTGGAATGGCACCTTGACCTTCCGGTTTTTGGCCCACGACCTCCAAGAGCGCAACACGGGTTTGTCCGGGTGCAGCACCTGCGACTTGCCAAACTCGCCGACCTGGACTCGTAGAGCAGGCACTACAGGAACCCATTCGGTGTAGAGCCCGGGGTCGGGTTTGGGCTCTCCTCTCACCTTGGCGATGAGCACGGCGCGAGCTGTCTCGCCCCAAGAAATGGTCAAGCCCGAGATGCCGCAAGAGACGTAGAGGGTCATTGCTCTTCCGTTTCCTGGTCCAGCCACTGGACCAGTTCGGGGTATGCAGTCTCTGCGTACCAGGGGCGCTCCCGATACTTCGCCAGGTCGCGATCCTCTTCGTACCACGCTTCAAAGACTGCGAGGTGCCATGCGGTGTCCTCCGCAAGGTTCAGGCTACCAGCAGGGTACAGGTTGCGATTCCCAAGCCGGAACGCGGCCCACGCTTGGCTTTCGAACAAACCCTCAGCGACTCGCTTCGTACGAGGCACCCCTTCTCCCAGCAGAATTGCTAGGACTTCTGCTTCTGTGATGTCCCCCCAGTGTGCAACTGCGACCGCGGCGTTCACGCGCTGCAATGTCGTCGCATCTTGAATCTCACAGAGGGCATGAGCACATGCCAGGGCGTTTTTGGAGTCTCCGCGCATGGTGTAGATCACCTGCATCACGTCGAGGCCGTACTCCTTGAAGACCGAGTCCAGCACAGGGAGGATTTCTATCTCTGCATCCTCCAACCGGCGTTCCCGAATGAGCCGAAGAGCGCGCCAAACTGCGGACATGAGACGCATCCCATAGACCTGCATCACGGCGAAAGTTGCCGGAAACAGGCAGAGAAACCAATGCCCAGTGGCCCACAACCCCGCTGTGACCGCAAGGAGGGCTATCAACGTGAGAAGATCAAGTGCCTTGATCTTGAGTTCTCGATGTGGTGCCGCTACACGGCCATGTTTATCGTGAAGGATAAGGTTCCCCATGGTCTTTTACTCTAGCTTTTCCAGCAATAACAGAAGGCGTGATCCGAAGCGGCTCAGTTTGTAGAAGGGACCCTCGAAAAGAATGGTGCCCTCTTCTTCTAGGAGGTCCCAAAGGTCCCTCTTTGGCTCCCCTTTGCAACCCACGGCGTCACTGGACCAGCGCCAGTTCCCATCCTTTGCGGTTCGCAGTACCTCGATGAGGAGTGCTCGGTCAGCCATGCCTCACACCCTATCAAATGCACGTTTTTGAATCAAGCGAGAGATTTCCCCACCGCGGAAGAGACAATCAACATTCGGCCTATGTCTGTGAGCATGCCTGCAGACGGGTGGACCATTCGCTCCAACACGGCCGTCGCAGCGGCTGCGAGTATCACCCCGGAGAGTCCCGGCTCCGGTTCCACTGCAGGTGGTTTCTCTTTTTCCAACTTGCACATGAAAGAGATGAAGTCTCCTTGACCCCCCTTATGGCTGAGCTGAACCTGCAGCACGGGTTCGAGAGGCACCATCCAATGGCTGAGGTTGAGAAGGTAGTCACCAGAGGCCTGCAACCGCCAGTCGAATACGAGCTTCCCATTGTGGTAGAACTTCAACTGCTCACCGGCCTTAAAAGGTGTCGGGTATGCCAAAAGGCGTTCGAACATAGCCCCGGCCATGTTCGACTCGGTCTGCGCCTGCGGTTCAAACCGTACGAGCACTCCGTTTCGCCGGACCTGAACCCCCAGGAGAGACGTCCCAGTCATTTGCGCCGCCCTTGCTGCAGCACCAGGTCCACGACCTTCGTATCGAAGGCTCGACGCCGTTCCTCGGCGATTGCTCGCAGGACACCGACTCGATGGGCCCTGATCGTTTTCTGAATCCGGTCGAACTCCCCGCGGCTCATGCCCAGGCCCTCCCAGGCTGAAGTCTTGAAGAGATTCAGGTCGTACTCCCACTCGAAGGCGCTGAGCATGTCGTCGTCCGAGGTGAAGTCGCCCCAAAGCAACCTCTGCATGAACGTTGCGTTGTTGACGAATCGGCGGTACGTCGCAGCGTCTTCGACGGTGAAGCAACAGAAAATGACCTTCTCAGGGTAGAACCCAGTCCAAGACCGCACCATGGTCGTCGCGATCTCCGTCGCTTCTAACATGGGGTAGCCATAGATGCCCGTCGAAATGGCCGGGAAGGCCACGGTTTTGATCTTGTGCTGTTCACACAGCTGCAGTGCCTGTTTGTAGCAGTTTTGCAGCTGCGCGGCGGCTTCCGTCTTGTTTTTTGCCTGCTCCCAGTTGGGACCTACGGCGTGTAGGATGTATTTGGCGGGCAGGTTGAACCCTGGCGTCCTCTTGACCGTGCCGACTTCGGTCCCGTGCAAGGTTTGGCAGTGCTCCAACAGCTCGGGGCCGGCGGCACGATGAATGGCACCATCGACACCTCCCCCACCGAGCAAGGTAGTGTTGGCAGCATTGACGATAGCGTCAACGTCGAGGGTCGTGATGTCCCCAATTACGATTTCAGTTTTCATGGTACAGGTCTCCTGAGGGGTGCGGTCAAGGTCGTTCTCGAACCGTCACGATGCCTTCTGCGTGAGCCTTCAAATCCACTTCGTGGATCCAAGCATCGAACTTCGAATCTGCGACGAGGTGCGGGCGAAGCTTCCGCATCGCGAGGTACTGCTCCCCAGACTGCACGAGCAGGTATCGCGTGTGGCTTAGGTTTCGAGCCTGACTTTCATCATCAGTGGCTCGACTGGCCTCGGTGGCACCCACCCCTGCTTGGCAGAGCCGAAGATACGCCAAAGCGAAGGCATCGTCCATCGCGTCGAACGCCTGATTCCGGCCAACGGAATGCAAGTCAAGGGAGTGTCTCAAGTCGAAAGACTTCAAAGGGTCTCCAGCGGCCGCCGCTAGCTTTGCCCACTCCTCGATGCGAACTGCTGGGTACCCTCGAATCCAACCCGGGTGATATGGGTTTTTGAGGACGTCAGTGAGCCCACTTTGCACGTAGAACTCCCTGTCCTTCTCAGACAGGTCCTCCCAGTCCTTCTTCAGTTTCCAGCTTTTCTTGGCCTGCAGGAAGCGCTCACGCCCGCACTGATACGCGACTTGGGCCGGGCTGGGGGCGTGCTGCCGTAACTCCTCGAACATATGCGAGGTGTCCTCTGGCTCCCGCACCCATTCGATGTACGTCATGGGCTCCCCGGTACCTCGTGCCGAAGGGAAGTGCCGGAATCGATACACACCGGGGCGGACTTCGACCCGAACTATCTCCTCAACAGAGGACCAGCTCAAGAGGTTGATGCGACGCTCTACGTCCTCGTAGTCGGCAATGGAGAAGGCCCACAGATCCAAACCGATCTGTGCCACTGGCACACCAGGCAACTGATTTTCATCGAAGGTACTCCAAAGCTGAAGGTTGCCTTCCTCCAACTTGACCAGATCAAGGCTTCCATCTCCTGAGTAGCAGGTGGACAGCCCCTGGCTGGCATAGAACAGCGCGGTTTTGAGCTGACCAATGCTCCCGTCCTTAGTCCATTTGCTGGGCTCATCGAATGGGTAAAGGCCTCGGAGGTTGTTGGCAACAGCCATGTAGCCCGAAGGAACGTTCAACTCCCACTCGAAGTCGACCCCACCAGCATGGGCACAGGGGTCTTCTTCAATCTCGAATGAGATCCCATCCTCGGAGACGAGAGACACACGCTCCCCACAGTGAGCACAAGGGAAAGACCGTGCAAAGGCCACTTTAGCCCCTAAACCTAAACTTTGACCCTCCAAGGCAGCCTGCGCTTGCTCAGGCCTCATGAAGCAGATCGGCATGCTGTCCGTGAAGTGCTGAAGCGCGAAGGCTTGGAGAAGCTCGGGGTGGAAACTGTGGCCTCTCTTGTCGACCGAGGGCCACGCCTGAGCCATGACCTCGACCACTCGTTTGAAGACCTGCTTTTGGACCTCGACGCTGATGCGCTCAAGCATGGAGACCTAGCTCTCTCACTAGAGTGTTGGCCACCTGAATCAGGAAAAAACAGGTGGTGTTTTGGGTGATTCCAAAAGCCTTGGCCAGGGCCTTTTGCGGCACTTTGCCGAAGTAGTAGAGTTCGGCGGCTTGAGCCCGCCTCGGGGGCCTCAGGCTCAGCATCGCATCGCGAATCGCTGGCCTGTTCTCCGGGATCTGGATTTGTTGCTGTAGGAGGCTCATGGAGTCTAGCATGGGTTTTCCTCTTTAAAGGCTCGGAAGGTGAGGCTGACCCGGGGACCACAAGGAGCTGGCGCCTTGGGCACCCTGTGCTCGTGATGGGTCTGAAAACCGGGTGGCATCACGAACATGCTCCCCGAGGACATGGTCACCCGCTGACCGGCGGGCACCATTCCTTTGGTGCCTTTGATCCGCCACCACAGCTCGCGTTCCGAGCCGTAGCTGAACACGACGATGGGCTTGGAGTGGTCGGTCCCTTCGTGGTCGTCGGCATGCCACCCCAGGTGCTGCCCCTGGTCCTCATAGAGGTTCAGGAAGCAGACGTTGAGCCCGAGGCCGGCGACCCGCTCGAATGCCGGGCGGAGGCTGTCAGGGACCGGCTGACTTTCGTAGGTCCGGACACCGCGACCTGACCCGTAGGTATAGGTTCGGGGCACATCCGAGTAGAACAGTTCCTGACGAGTCTCGGTGTGACGCTGCCACGGCAAAGCCAGCAACATCTCCAGGTCGAGATCGAGGGCATCCATTTCCAGGGCCGGGCCCACATAGCCGAGGTAGCCCATGCGGAGGAGATCCTTTTCTTGTTCGGTCACAGCTCCGCTTCCAGTCTAGCCTTCTCGGCTTCGAGTTCTGCGATCCGCTTTCTCTTGGCCTCCCGTTTTCGGGCGTCTCGGCTCTGGTTGTACGCCTTGCGGTCCTTCTCGTACTGCACCATGAGGTCCTCGTACGCCTCCAACTTGGAGTCGTAGAGCGGGTCGAGGGTTTCGACCGTCGCCCTCAGCTTTGCTCGAAGGGAAACGGTAATGTCGTCGACATCGACTGAGAAGTCGTAGGTGTCAATGTCGGCAGTGAGGTCGAGAAGCACCAGTTTCGGATCGATCCCCTGTTGCGCAGCGGCATCGATCATGTCTTGCAGCGACAGGGGCTTCAAAGGGTCATGGTAATCAAGGTTGAGAACCATGACCTCTTTGGTCCGCGTCTTTGTCGGCTTTTTGGGCTTTCGAGGACGTTTCATAGCCCTAGCCTACGGCACCGCAGGCTTCACGTCAAGGCTCACTTCGGAGTCCGGGATCCTCGGCTGCCTCCAGGGGTCGAAACAGGGTCGAATATGTCCGTGACAGTAGCAGCGCCAGCCCTTTTCATCACGGTAGACCTTGCGGCGCTCCCCACAACCTGGGCAGGGTGCGACGTGCTGTGATGCCTTCATCTTACACCACCTCCAGGTACAGGAGACGCGAACCTTGAAACACGAGGTCTACGGGTAGCTCAGGGTGGACCCCTTCCAGGCCCTCACTTTGAATGGACGTGATGCCGAAGTTGAATGAGAGAGCCGGGAGAACGTCCGCAGCGGCCCTTCCCAGCCCCACTGCCGGATTGTAGCTCAGAATCTGACCCCGAGAGGTCCAGATCCTATTGGCACTCTGTGTCGAGTCGTGCCGAATATGGCTGGAGGCCCGCATCGCGGCATGGAACTCTTTGGGAGGCGTGCCCTGCAGGTCTGCAAGGAGGGCTGCTACCTTGCGGTAGCCGGCAACTACAGATCCTCGGGGGTTTCGGTGTTTCAAGTAGGCGTTATGCCCCTTGAGGACAGCTGCCAGAGCAGCACCCCAATCCGAGGTCTCCGAAGCTTCACGCAGAAGCTTGCGTCGAGACTTGGCAGGGTCTCTGTGTGCGAGCTGCACCATGGAGCCTTTCAGGTCCTGAATCCGGTGTGTTTCCAAAGTCATTTTTCGAGCCCTCGCAGGTGATCCATGCAAAGTTTACAGCGCCACACGCAGGATATTTCGTCAAGCTCCATGCAGTCCTCGCAGACCGCGGTAGCAGGATCGCAGTCGTCCGCCGAGGCACAGGCGTTGTCACAGTGGGGACCGTGGCAGCGTGCTGTAGCGGGTTTCTCCCCGCAGCACTCACAGAGCCCCGAGACCTTGGTCTCCCCGCCACAAGCGTCGTAAGCCTTCACAGCACACCTTTCGACTGGAGGACCTTCACAGCCCCCGGGTAGAGCTTGAACTGGTTTCGGTAACGACCTTCCGCGTAGAGCAGTCTGGGGAACTTGGTGTGTAGCCGATTCAGGACGGAGCCCCCGGCGCGCCAAGCTCCGACTCCAGAGGTGGCCCCGTGCCCGACGTTCGAGGTTTTGAAATGGGCATCCGAGCGAGGCCACATGAGCTGCGCGAACCGCTTGGCGGTCATGAAGCCTCCACCTCGGGACAGCCAGGACTGGATGACGACGAAAGCTTGCACCTCGGCGAACGAGAAGCCCTCCGGCGGCTTGTGCCCCCGCATCGCTTTCCGGCACTGCGGACAGGTGACCTCTGACTTTTTCCAGACCAGGATCTTTTCTCCGGAATGGCGAGCGCCAGCGGTGACCCGCTCTCCGCACGATGTCAATCGGGTTCCGAGGTGGTCGGAGGGGCCGTGATCGAAATGGAACAGGATGTCAACCTTCGTGATCTCCCAATCTGTGGTGCCATAGACCCGGCGGGGGTAATCGAGGCGGTCTGCGCGGTGGGCTCCAGAACAGACCCAGCTATGGACTTCCCCTGGGTTCGTCGGTGTAGGGGCACGAAATGTCTCCCCTTTCTCCAGGTCTTCAAACAACATCAGAGGTTACCTTCGACAAGATCTGCGACTTTGAGGCGCGTGATGTCCTCTCCAACCCCTAGTATACCACCTAAGGCTAGCGTTGCAAGTGGTCCGGCACCGGTGCGCTCCACCAAAGCCTCTACCACAGCGCCCATAACTGTCCCCCCTACGGTGGGGCCTTCCAATGCCTCTTCTTCGGGGGCCGGGTCTTCCGGTTGTGGCATAGCCATGATTAGCCCGCAGTACCTGATATTCCCACAGAACACGGCCTTGCCATAGACCTGGGCATCGCCGCTGATCGCGGCATAGCCATAGACCTCGGCATTGTCACTGACCCAGGCCTCGCCATAGACCTGGGCCTCGCCATAGACCTGGGCCTCGCCATAGACCTGGGCCTCGCCATAGACCTGGGCCTCGCCATAGACCT
>SPJJ01011946.1_pt1 | contig 159054 bp, 120 predicted proteins | sample 3741741 | NCBI WGS metagenome assembly SPJJ01 (sample SAMN10925908, study PRJNA522277) | cold seep metagenome | isolation source: Elba SIP-enriched marine methane seep metagenome, extraction at timepoint T1 | place: Italy: coast of Elba, Mediterranean Sea | collected 2014-05 | reverse complement strand
GAACACTGCCTGCAGAACCGCCCGCTCCAACACCTTCGCCAGCTTCAATACTGACCAAAGCTCCGGGACCGTTGGAGGACTGTCCAGGCTGAATCGTGATCCCGCCTGCAGTCGGTGCGGTACCGGTTCCCAGAGTCAGGGCTCCAGAAGCACCTGAAGTCGAGTCTCCCGTGTTGACTGTCACGGCCCCCGACACTCCGCTGTTGGCCGCGCCGGAGGTTAGAAGAACAGTACCCGAGGCTCCAAGGCCTGCATGGTTACCAGAGCGGATGCCCAAGTCTCCCGAGGCCGCCGTACCCACAACAGACGCAATGTCCCCTGACCCAAGGAACACATCTCCAGAGCGCCCCGTGACAGTGTTCGCCTCGGGGAAACCCGAGAAGATAGCCATAGCTCCGCCGTTCAGCGCAGCGTTGGTTGTCGAACCAGAAGCAATGGTCAAGCGACCACCCGCCCCGCCCTGAGACACTGAGTCTGTCTCGCCCGTCAGAACGCCTCCGAAGATGAGGTTCTGATCAGTCAAAACGATTTCGTTGCTTCCAGAGACGTTCCCCTGAGCCAAGACCGCTTCTAGGGTAGAAGCAGAGCCTCCCCCGGAACCGCCATTGAACTGAGCCGCGTTGAGGATTGCCGTTGCGGAGTAGAAATCCCAAACCGCAGAGTCGACACCACTACTTTGGATGCCGAAGCAAGGACCCATGCCGTCGCTCAGACCCGGCATCTGAGCGGTGTTGGTCACGGTGCCCGTCACCACCAGCCCGTTGTTTTGAGCGTTCCGAAGCGTCAGCACAACCGTGTCCGCTACGGACATGTCAATGGTCAGCTGGTACTGGATGTCTGTAGCCAGAGCGAAGTTACCTGCTGGAATGTTGGTGCCGCCTGCACCTCGGGTGATCAAACGGAACTGGTTGGTCCCCGTGACCTTTTGCAGACCCGCATAGAACCCGACCGGAGTTGCGACCATCATCCCCGTAGTCTGCAGGGTCGAAACCCCGACAAAGCCTCCGAAATCGTTCGAGATCGGTGCACTGCTGGAGAAAGAGAACTTGAAGGAGGCAACGAACTCGTGGTCGCGGAACAGCTCTCCCACGGTAATGGTGTCCATTGCAAAGTTCGAATCCAAGGCTCCAGGTCCAACGACGAACCTTGCCCGAGGACCGAACTCGTTGGTTCCACGACCTCCAAGCCCTCCACCGAAGGTCTCCGCGATTCCTTTCCAGAAACCGAACGAGTCAACCGCTACTCCATCACTATGAAGGTCACCCGTTGCCTGGATAGAGCCCCACTGCAACCCCGCAAAGGACTGAGACAGTAGCTCAGCAGCGCCAAGCTGCACCCAGGTCGTACCATCCGTGTTGAGCCACAGTTCTCCACTGCCGCCCGTGGTGCGTTGGAAGATAGCGCCTTCCGTTCCCGTCACGCCCAGGACGTTCGGGTCACCGTTACCTCGAAGAATGTTCGAGGACTGGAAGAGGCCAAAGGCTTCGACCACACCATCCGACGCAGCACCGCCACCGGCACCAGGGACAAGGTTGACGTTACCGCCTACACCTCCGCTAGCACCGCCAGCACCAGCCTGCAACGTGGCATTGCCACCCGAAGCCAGGTTAGCAGAGGCACCCGCCCGCATGAACAGGTGACCCCCCTGGTTGAGCAAGGTTCCAAGTGCAGGAAGACCAACGGCTGCCGTGGCGTCTCCCGCCAGGAAATACCCGTGGCCACCTTGGGCTCCAGAGGGGGCACCTCCAGCTTCAACAAGCACGCCTCCGCCACTGAAAAGAGCTGCCGAGGTAGTGTCCCCACCGAGGATCTCCACCAGGCCTCCATTGTTTGCGGAGCTTTGACCGGCCTTGAGCGTTGTCGTGCCGACGGTTCCTGAGGTAGTGTCACCAGAACCAAACTGCGCGGAACCTGACCCGTTGGGGCTCGCAATAGACTCGAACCGAACACTACCCGAGGTGTTGTTCGTCGAGGACCCGGAGAACGCAAGGATGCTTCCCCCATCTCCAATTGCCGCAGTGGAGCTACCACCCAAGATCGAGAAACCTGAGGCATTGCCCGTTGTCGAGTCCACCCCCGTAAGGTTGTCCCCAGAGGACATCACGATATCGGTTCCTCCCGTCAGGTTTCCGATAACGAGGGTCTCTGCCAGGGACTCGCCACCTGCACCACCCGAGATCAGAGTCCAAGCAACGGCGCCGTCGGAGTTCTGGTAAACCGCAGCAGGGTTGTTCGAGACGTAGAGGGCACCTTGCGTAGCCGTCACGACACCGTTTGGTGTGCCGAGGGAGCCGGCATACATCTCCAAAGTCTCACCTCCGGTCACCGTTGCACCATGAGCCAGGTGCAAGATGGGCTCGTTTCGGTCGTCGGATCGGTTGTTGATGATGACATCGCCTACCGCAAGACTGTTGGGGTTCAAACCTCCATAGATCAAGAGGTCCCCAGGGACGCCTGCAACGAGCGGAGCATCGCAACCCCGAACAATCTCCGTTTGAAGGATACCGAAATCGCCACCAGGGCGCTTATTTGTGCTTGTGCTCATGTACTGCTCTCAGAATGGGGATTAGCTCTCGCCGCCGAGCTGAACGCGACCGTTGACTGTGATGTTGGCATCCGTCGCCGAGCCGGAAGTCGCAGCGTAGTTGGCTCGAAGAATGATGGAGGTACCCGAAACTGCGAGTTCCAAAGTCACACCGTTGATGCCGGAATAGCCTCCAGAGGCCTGGAGGTCATTGCGGTGTGCAGTCAGTGCTACTACTGTACCGCTGGCGTTGCGGAAAAAGGATTGGCAAACGTCAAGAGACGCGAAGTTGTCGAAGTCGTTGGAGTCGTGAGCCATAGCCCGAATGTCAACTTGCAGGTTCTGACCGTTGAAGGTCAGGGTCTCCAAGGTCAGAACTGTCTGGTTGACCGCGAACAGCGGGAGACTAATGGTCTCGTTGTGCGTCAGGAGACGCAGAGCGGTGTAGCTCTCCGAGGTTGCATCTGTTAGAACGCGAACCGGGGTTTGGTAGTCCAGCGTGTTGAGCTGGATGTCGCCATCGGACCCGCCAGCTGTTGCATCACCGGCCGAAATGAGGACCGAGCCTCCATCTCCCGTAGCGCTGTTCGAGTCACCTGCAGTCAGGATGATGCTGCTACCATCCTGACCCGCCACAGCGCCGGTGTGACTGCCGGCATCCATTCGAAGGTTGTTTGGTGCTGCAACAGCGTCGTCAGCCGTTGTGATAGGGTTGCCGCCTGTGTCCGAGCCAGCTGCAAGAACGTCGGAGAAGTTCGAAAGCGACACAACTCCGGCTCCCGCAATGGCGAAGTCCGTGCCCGCGTCATCCGTGAACATGAGCGTGTTCGGCGTGTCATCTCGGAGCCAAATACGACCCTCCCCCGCGTTGAGGGGAGTCGTCACCCCTGCAGCACGTTCGTGCAGCTCGATGGTACTGGACCCGAGAACGTCAAGAACACCTTCAAACCCAGAACCGGCGGAGGCTCCGGGTGTGACCGCCACATCCCCACCTTGGAAAGGCGATCCGGCGTTACCCTGCTCATCTCCTGCGGTAATGTTGACGAAACCTCCGCTGGCGCTGAAGCCGTTCGTGTGTCCGGCAGAGATGTTGACAGCACCTCCACTGGCGTTGTTTTGCCCCGTGTCACCGGCACTGATGGTGATGCTCCCGCCCACGCGGTTGTCAGTGTTTACAGCAGGGTTTGGAACATTGATGAGGATGCCCCCGAACGTACCGGAGGCAAGGCCTCCGTCTACGTCTCCAGATTCGATGACGATCTCACCAGCCTGAGAACTGCCGCCCGTATCGATTTGGGTGCCCCCCTTCAGACTGATATCGCCACCCCGCTCACCGTCCCCGGCAGTAGCTGTGATATCCGATCCTCGTTGTGACGGAGTGGAGCCCCCAACAAGGGCCAACGGCGCACAAGAGGACGCTCCTGTGGAGTCCCCCGTCGTCAGCGTAATCCCGCCTCCCTGACCTGTGGTGCCCACGGCGTTACCGCCCGTGATGTTGACGTTTCCACCGCCACTGTTGCCAGCCGTCGAAGCACCACCCGTCAGGTTGATGGCCCCCCCATCACCGTTGGCGTTCGTAGCCACAGCGCCGAGAATGTTGACATCACCACAATTCTCGTTCGTACCTCCGGAAACAGAACCCGACGTGATTGTGACGTTTCCACCGTTGGCGGCTCCTGTAGAAGTGCCACCCGTCAAAGTCAACGTGCCTGCAGTAGCAGCCGTCTCGCCGAGAATGGCGTCTCCCGTTGTCAGAATGATAGGGGTGCCACCCGTCGTGTTCCCAACGCCCAAAACCGTCGCAAGGGCCCCTCCGGACCCCAGCACCGTATCAACTCCAGTGTTGTCGGTGAAGACCAACACGTTCGGGTTGTCGTCGCGAACCCACAACATACCTTGAGTCGTGCCGTTGGGATCTTCAGGAACCGTAGCGGCCTCGTCAAGGATGAGACCCTCTGTCTCTACCGTGCCCGAGACGTCTACGTCCCCACTGACGATGAACTCACCTCGTGTTCCCGAAGGGGCAAAGCCCGGCGTAAACGTGATGTTGCCTCCGTTTCCAGAGGTCGCGCCTCCCGATCCCGCCGTGAAGTTGAAGTCTCCACCGTTACCCGTAGCTCCACCCGGTGACGCGGTGAAGGTGAAGTTTCCACCGTCTCCAGACCCCTCACCGGCCCCTGTCGCCAAAACGACAGGGGATCCGTTCGCGTTACCTCCGGTTGCAGCACCTCCCAAGAGAGTAATTTGACCGTTTGTCTGCGCAATCGAGACAATGCTACTGTCCAGGTTCGTACTTGGGGACCCGACCAGGTTGATCTCCCCCTGTGGAACTACTGAAGCACTAGCTGAGGCTCCTACAATGTAGACGTTGCCTTCTGTACCCGAAGATGCAGAACCCGCACGAACAATGACAGTACCACCGCCGAGGCCGTTACCCGTACCCGCAATGAGCTGAATGCTGCCACCGGCAATAGACCCGTTTGCCCCCGTGTGCTCGCCTGCGGTCATTATGATGTTGCCAGGATCTTCCGGAGCATCTCCAGCATCTACAGTGAAGTCTCCACCATCGGTCCCAGCACTCCCAACAGAGAAAGCAAAGCTACCAGAGTTACCTGTCAACCCTGAAACCCCTGTGGTGAAGGTCAGACTGCCACCATCACCAGTGCCGTTTCCGGTGCCACCCGTGAATGTCAGAGAGGACCCACTCTCGTTGCCTCCTGTAGCGGTACCTCCAAAAAGGAGGATATCTCCTGTCGTGCCTCCGAGCTGAATGGTGGAACCGTTACGGTTCGTGAGGGTAGAGGAGCGAATGAAAATGAGGTCATCGGCCGCGCCGCTGTTAGAAGCGGTGGCGCCAAGGATCTCCAGGTTGCCCGAGGTCGCGCCTCCGGTACCTGCTCCAGCTTGCAGCCGAGCATACCCTCCTCGCCCTGTGGGAGCGTCTGAGGCTCCACCCGTGACGAAAACATCACCACCCGCCGACGAACCCGAAGCTCCAGTGTGAGCACCGCCCGTGAAGACCAAATCGTTGGCGTCGCCTCCGGCGTTGTCGGCCGTGACAATGGCCGTGCCGCCCGTCGTGTTCCCGATGGCCAGGGTTGCGGTCAGGGACTCTCCACCGCCGCTGGAGCCGAGTACGGTATCGGCACCCGTATCATCGGTGAAGACTAGCGTAGAGGGAGAAGCAGCCGAAGACACCCAGAGCCGGCCGTTACCCGCAGCCGGAGTGCCCAGAGTTGAACTCCGCCCCGCGAGCTGCAAAGTTCCGGACCCTCCCAGAGCAAGAAGGCCCGCGGTGCCCGACGTTGACCCACCCGGCACCAGAGAAATGTCACCACCCGCCCCCGAGTCGCTCGCGCCTGCCGTCAGGGTCAAGGACCCTCCGGCACCCGCTCCTGTCGACGCCGTAGCGGTCAAAAGGATGTCTCCGCCATCCGACGCGGGAGCAGAAGACGTCCCAGCTACGAATTCAAGGTTCCCACCCGCTACAGCATCTTCTCCAAGAATACGGTCCCCGGAGGTGCAAATGAGGTCTGTGCCCCCTGTGGTGTTACCCTGAGCGAGGGCAAAATCTAGCTGGATTGCCTGTAGAAGGCCTCCAGCAGTAGAGCGAGCGGATACCATACCACTCGCCAAGTATCGAACGATTAGGGTTTGCCATGAAGGGGCCTATAGGGGCCCCTTCTCTCACTTTTTGGATTCGAGATACCGCGACGCAAGCCGGTAGGACCTCAAAGCTTCGTCGATCGCAGACTGCTGCGCGGGAGAAAGGGGCTTCCCCCCTTTGAGCTGCAGACCGATGTCAGTCACGAAATTCAGAGTGCGTCGGTCGTTGCGCTGCTTAGACTGCCGGTACAAATTCCGGAGCCGCTGCAGGTAAGCCTCGTCAACCACTGGTGTTTGAGGCGGCGCTGTCTTCCGGTTGCGAAGGATGGCCTGCTCTTGCTTGTCCGAGAGAATCGAGCCCCCCTCGACCTTGGAGTGGAGATCCTGTAGAAACGAGTTCTGGTCCCACCCCGGGATCTTCTCGATGGTCTCCAACCACTCTTCCTTGTACTCCTCGGGCTTCACGGTCGCCAGTTTGTCGTAGAACGCCTGACTTTTGCGGTACACGGAGCGGAACGCTTCGAGGCCCTTTTTCCAGTTGATGCGCCAGTTTTTGGTACGATTGAACCGAGTCTGACCCGTCGCCTTGCGGTTGAGTGTTCGTCCCGTTTTGAGTGAGACCATCCGCATGTGCATGGCCCCTTGGCCACGACCCATTGCGGAATCTGCAGAGCCCACGGACGACGAGATCGAGACCCCGACCAAATTCGAGAGCTTGACCAGGTACACACCTTTCTTGCTAGGAACACGATCCCAGTCGAGCCTGAGACTGTTGAGCCACTCCTCAAGCTCGGCTCGGGTAATCGCAACGTATCCTGCCCTACTCACCCTTGCTGCCTCCCATAACCGCCTCCGTCACAACCTCGGCGAAGTTCTGCGAGGCTTGCTTGTCAAGCGACTCTTCATCAGGCTCGTCTGACGGTTCGTTGATGCCCTCGATGCCAATGCACGCCTCATCCACAAATTGACTGATCCCGCCGTCTTTGCCTCGGTAGTCTTCCTGAGGGCACAGAATGGTAACACTGTCCTCGCCCCGAGTGATAGCCACATAAGCCAGGCGTCGTTCGTCTTGAATCTTCTGAGCCTGAATGATCGGGTCCGGGGTTGAATCCCGGTCCAGGAGTTCGGAAGAGGGAGGGAACACACCGTCTGCCATTGAGACATAGATGTTCTTGGCCTCCAACCCTTTCCACTGGTGAACTGTATCGATCAAAACAGCGGGCTCTCTCGAAGCCCCTGACCCGGATTTGTTGAACACCGTGTTGGCGCGCTTCAACTTGTCCATCATGTCCATCACCTTCGAGGGGTCCGCAAACTTGTTCGCGATTTTGAGAATCGGGCGAACTGGGACCAGAGCGGCTTCTGCCAGCTCCTCCTCTGTCGGCTCACGTCCAAGGTCTTCGGCGATGTCTTCGGCATTGATGTTCCGAACCAGGCTCTCCTGGAACGATTCCTTTGCCCCTTGGAGGTTCAGAATCCGGTTCAGGACCTCTGAAGTATTGCCCTTCGAGGATGCAACTTCGCGAAGGGCAGCGGCATACTGGCGGACGTTGCGGTTGCGCCACTCTTGGCTGCCTCTATAGACCGGATGGTCGTTAAGCAGGTAGTCCAAGTATGTCATACCCCTCGGGCATGCCTCTTGAAGCAGGGTTTGGAACTGCTTGTCCATGTAGAACCCCGGCGTCCGGTGAGCGACCAAAACCGCTTCATTCACCTCAGAGGCGGGACCTCCACTGTTGATTCGCAACCAGCTCAGAAGCGCTTTGATGATGGGCTTGTCGAAGGGGTTGGACTTCGACCGGAACGGAACACCCCGAGCCATGAGCATGAGAGCGTATGCATCCGCCTCCGCATTGTTGCGAATCACGACTCCGAAGTCGTCTGGCGTACTGGAGCCTGACGCCACCATCTCCGCAATCTCGGTGGCGACATCCACAGCCGCGTCCTCATGCGTTTTCGGGATTCGACAACTGATGGCCCCCATACCCTTACGCTCCTCGTTGGCAAGGCAAGAGGTCACCAGCGGGTTCTCATTGAGAGCAATGAGCTTATCAGCCGCGTCCACAATCGACTTCCCGCTTCGGAAGTTGACCGTCAAAGGTGAAACCGTAAACCCTTGACTCATTTTGTTGGAGAAAGCGTCGGGGTTGGCTCCTCGGAATCCATAGATCGCTTGTCGCACATCTCCCACATAAGCATACACCTCAGCTTGCCCTGCAATGGCATCGAAGATGCTGTGCTGGCGGGTGTTCAGGTCTTGAGCTTCATCTACGATGACCGCGCGATACCGTTTTTGAATCGACTCACGAGCCTTCGCATCTGTTTTGAGTAGCGTATCTAGCTCAATGAGCCAATCGTCAAAGTCGAGCACTGGACCCTCGACATTGTGGTTCTTGAGCCACTCATAGGCTCCGTAGGTTGCCGCAGCAAAGTAGGCTGTTGGATACTCTCGCTCCAGGCCCTGATAGAAGCCCCATGCCTCTTCAGGTGACCATCCGCCCATCTTCCATTTGCCAATGTAGTTCGACAGGCGCTTCTTTCCAATGGCCCGTCCTTTCTGATCCAGAGGCTTCTGTCCAAGGTTGAACCATTCCCCAATGGGGTTCTTGTAGTACCCTTTGATCGCGTACACCTTCGTAGGGTTCGAGGTGTTGGCCAGGCCCACCTGAGCCATCGCAAGATCCATCAGTTTTGAGGGCATCTCTTTCATGCCCCTTTTCATGGCTTCGACTTTTTTGGGCGCGAAGGCGGCCAGGAACTTGAATGCCAGACTATGAGTTGTGCCAATGTGAGCACCCGAGACGCCCAACTTCTCCACCCGCTCTTTCAGTTCAAGAGCGGATTTGCGGGTGAACGAGGTCGCCAGAACCTGAGAAGGACGGAATCCTCCCTCAGTGACAAGGTGCTGAATCTTGGCAGCCACCGTTCGGGTCTTGCCACTGCCTGCGGGCGCGGGCATGAGGATCTTACCACGAGCCAGCATGGCCGCGGCTTGTTCATCGGTCAAACCCATCTCTTGAGCTACTCGGGATGTAGGCTGCTCTGCAAGCTGCGACACCGCTGTTGCTCGAACCGCATCTGGGTCCACCGACTCCACCGCGGCCTCCTCGATGTCTGTTTGAAGCGTAGCCCGCTCGATCTGCAGCTCCGCAATGCGCTCTTCGTCCTCGGAATTCGTCGACTGCAAAGCAGTATTGACATCGCGCAGACGGTCCACCTGAGGCTGAACGGATTCAGCCTCGACCTGAATCGTTTCAGTCTCCGTGGGCTCAACTCCAAGCAACTCAGAAGCGGTGCGGTTCCACTTCAGAGGTGCGCGCAAGCCTCCCACAGCAGGAATCGTCGCCAGGTTGTTCAAGGTGGACGCCTCTTCATCCAGCGCGGCGGCGGCAGCCAGGCTCTTGGCTGCGCGCATCGAAGCGCCCGTGAAGGTTCGAGAAAACAACTCATGATGCCGGCGACGCATCCATGGCAGCAAAAGGCCAAGGACAGCGCCCTTCCGGGCGAAGACCTTGGCTACGGATCCTGGACGCTGGGCCTCTCTCCATGGCTGACGCAACGTGGCGGCCTCGGGCCGCTCCATGAGTGATGCGAAGTGCGAGTCCATCGCCGACGAGAACCCGTCCATGTGAATCCGAGCAGCTGCCACACCCTTCTGGATGTGTGCCTTGACTTCGCGAATCTTGGTCGGGTCCTCGGTTTCCTGGTTCTCCTTCACCCACTGAGAAAGAGCGCCGATGCCCAGTGCCAGAGCTGCCAGATCGCAGAATTTCCCAATCGGGATCTCGGACTTTGAGGAAGCCGCAGTCTTCGTCAGATCGACAGGGGGGATTTTTCTAAGAGTTTCCAGGAGTTCAGAGGAGGACATGAGGGCCTACTTCTTAGGTGAGATTTTGGTGGCGTCAATGGCCTTCCAAAGTGCTTGCTGCTTTTCCAAGTCTGCGAGAACCTTGCGCTGGAGGGGGTCAAGTTTCATATTCCCGCGACGCGTTGTCAAGCCCCGGACTTTCGTGACTTCCTTGACCAGCTCGGGTGAGATCTGCTCGATCTGGATGTCCCAGGCCAGGCGCAGGTACCTCCCTGCAACAATCTGGACCGGCTTTCCGTTCTGTTGGATGGGCATCCGTTTGGAGTGAATGTGCCTCCCGGTGTGCGTCCACAGCTCCAGGTCGAAATACTCAACCGGGATCGGCACCTCGGGGCGGTCAAAAGCCATCGTCCACTGAAACTGGAGCCGACTATCCCCGAATTGCACGGAGGGTTGGTCTACGTAGCCCCAATCCTTGATCACAATGCGGAACGCATGCTCCGTAGCGAGACGCTCAAGAGCCTCTTGCTCGATCTCGGTGATAGGGACGTACTGTCCGTTGGGGTTCTTGCCTCCGAAAATGTTCGTTTCACTCATAGCTCAAAGTACCTCGACGTAGCAGGCCCGGGCTCTGTCCTTCTTGAAGCCGGCATAGAACCGTACCTGACCCCCAGGGTGGGGGATTTTCGTTGTCTCGACGAATTCGCTGCGATGGATGTAGTAGGAGACTTGATCCTCTCCCAATGCGAACCCCCAACCCTTCTCAGGATTGAAGGACTCCACAATGCCCCGAATATGCAAAGGGGCTTGAACGCGGACAAGGGACGAAACGCGGGGCGCGTTCCTCCCTTTCCGGTACTCCACTTCAGACGTGACCTCGACCTCTTCTCCGGGAATGGGGAGAGGTTCCTCCCACTGACCCGGAGAGAAGCCGCCCGCATGGAAGAACGCTTCCTGACCATCAGGAAGCGTCACAAACCCATACAGCTTGCTGGGGAAGAACTTGGCGACTCGTAGTCTCACCTAAAGCAAGCCCTGAACGAAGCCCTTCGTAATCTTGGCAGCCACTTCGCCAACGAGTCGAAGCCAAGCCCGAGCTTTCTGCTTCCGGTCCGCCTCTGCAGACTGAAGGGAGGCCAAAAGGTCACTCGCCAACAGAAGGTCCGTGGTGATGTCCGAGATTTTGACATCGCCAGTGCCCTCTAGGAGGCCTTCCAAAGCCTCCGAGGCTTTTCGAACCCCTTCAGGTCCGAACTTCTCAAGGCCATCAGCAGCAAGGCCGAGGAGGGCCTTCTCCCACGTCTCCGTGGACTGGTCCTCCTTCTCCTGCAGAGCCTTGGCCAACTCCGTGACCGCGGTGTCACCGATGTCGTCGGTGAGGCGTGCTAACTTCTTGGTGTAGTCCATAGCTACTCCTGCATACGACCGGCCTCGTAGGCCATGTCAACCAAAAGGGTTGCAATCCACTTCAGGTGGTCTCCAGGAGAGAAACCCCCCTCAAGAGAGTCCAAGTACATGCTCAACTTGGACCTGTAACTGCGGAACTTGGCCGCCGCCGAGGGATCAGGGTTTCGCATCCCCTCGGCGTAGGCTTTATCGAGATCAGAGGCTGCGCCTCGGGAACTTCGAGCTTCTACATACCTCAGGGCCAACTTTTCAACTTTCGTCTTCATCAACTCACTCCTCACACAGGAAACTGACCACCGGAACCTCCGGGGGATCCGAATCAGGCTTTTCTTCCGACAGGGACCCAAGGTAAAGGGCCATCTCGGTGTGCCAGGGCTCTCGGAACCGCACCACCAGCGCGTGGTAGACGCTGCGCATGCAAAGGTCCGACACCTCTCCCGTGTCCTTGTCCACCCACTCCTTGGCTGCATTGCACTCGCAATGCTCCGTAGCCCAGCTCAACAGGAGGTCCACCCCCTGTTGCTGGACCATGGTGTTGTAATCCAGCTCCTGCTCGTACACCTTGGGGTCTCGAATCGAGACCAGAGGCTTGGCGCACCCCATCAGGAATGCACACAGGGCTCCCAGAAATAGCCACCCTACGATTTGCAGCTTGGTCATCCTGCCAACTCCTCCTCGTCCTCTTCGGGACGACGGTTGAACGGTGCGGCATGGACAAACTTATCAACGGAAGCCTGCCCGAGCACATACCCAACAGCAATGAACGCCTGACAGAACACCAGGCTCAGAAATGCGGCATTCGTAGCCAAATTGGACACGTCCTGCTTGATCAGCATGAACAGCAGCAGAACGAAGAACATGACCTGAGTGATCAAGAACGCCACGAATTTCTTGCTCTTCATCGCCGGCTTGTCTCGGTCTGGCGTCCGGCTGCCAAACAGACCAGACATCTTGGTCTTCTTGTACATAGCTCCCGTGTCGACAACATCGACGACTTGGGTATGGCTCAGCTGAGGGGGTTGGGGCTTCATGGGTCTCTCCTACTTCTTGGGCGTTGGAGCCGCGCGCCCTCCACCATACCCGCGTCCCACACCCTTCCCCGCTGTGTAGACAGGGATCCGGGTCATGGCAGACATGAACCGGGCATCCCGAGTCTCGGCGGGCTTGTACAGGGGCAGGACCAGTTGCGGATTTTCTTCCACCAGAACCTCAAGACGCTGACGCTCTTCCAAAAGCAACAACGGCAACATCTTGTTGAAGTCGTCTACGGCCTTCTGACTGCGCTGAAGCGCCTTCAGAATGGCATCATCGTCCAACACAGGCGGGTTGGACGCGTCTCCAGGCACCCCTTTGAGGGTATTGTACCCCGTAGACGTGATCCAATAGTTCTGTGCACCGCTCACATCCACGGGGTCAGGATAAGCAAATTACCAGCCCGGCAAGCTACGGTACTCGATTTCGGACCCCTGCTCTTTGGCGTGATCAATGCCGTATTGCATCCCTCTGCTGATCCCGAGGTCCTGGTAGACCACAGTAGCCTGCGCAGCCTGGCGCCACGCAAAGCCAGCCTGAATGCCGTGTTCCCGCTCCTCCGGGACGTCATCGTTCAGAACGCCCTCTTGGGTGTAGAGCAGGTGCGAGGCATAGGGAGCCTCTCCTCGCAAAAGGCAGTCCCGCATTGCTGCGCGAGCATAGCGGATATTCTTCTTGACGTCTCCCGCGAACGGGCTTTCAACTATCACTGTCTTCATTCTTTTTCTTCCTTGGTATGGTGATTTGCTCAAGTACAGAGAGCGTGGTCTCGTCGGCCTCGGGGCTCATCTCCTGGTAGATCCCCTTCTCTTTCTCATCGGCCTCGATGGCCGACAGGTACTTCTCGATGATGGGGTACCTGTAACCCAGCAGGGACAGGTCCACACCCAAGTGGGCTGCCCGCTTGGCTGTCTTCTCCAGGGAAGACGGCTCGCGGTAATCGGAGCTTTCCAGGTATATCAGCCCATCCCCCGTGACCCGAAATACCGGGTCAGAGTCTTCAGGGAGGCCTTTGTTGTGTGCGAACATCGCCGCATGCAGCTGCATGAGACTATCCTCTGCAAAGTGTTTCTCAGCCTCCCTCAGAGTCTTCTCGTAGAACCGACGTGCTTCTTGAATCCGCTCTCCAAGCGGTCGGGGCCCCTTCTTGCACAGGGGCGTCTCTGCCATCCTCGTCTTGAGGAAACTCTCCGAGAGCTTCACACCAAGAGGGAGGCGATACGGTTTGGTTTTGTCGAACTCTTTAGGCATACTTGGATTCCTGTTGCAGGATGAATGCGAGGCGTCCTGCGTCTTCGAGATAGCTTTGAGAGCGCTCTGCAGAGCCTCCGTGTCCTGTATCCATCCCCATTTTGAGGTACACAGGATTCGGACTATGCGCCCTTAACTTCGTGACGAACTTGAGGGGCTCGTGATAGAGCACCTGAGAATCCCGAAAATGGCTGTACACATACGCGGGAGGATAACTCCGAGCCTGAATGTTGGAGTAGGGGCAGTACGTTCTCATGTACATGTACTCCGAAGCCACCCTGGGGTTCCCCCATTCGTTCCACTCATCGGCCACAAGCGGAAGGTCCGGGTTCGACATCGTCGTCAGAACGTCCACGAAAGGAACCCCTGCAACCACAGCCTCGAACAGGTCCGGAGCCATGTTGAGTACCGCTCCTATCAATAGTCCACCTGCGCTGCGGCCCTCGGCATAGACCCGCAACCCCTGGCCCTTGTAATGCTGCGCGACGTCAATGAAGTCGTTGAACGTATTCCTCTTGGAGAGCATCCGACCGGCTCGGTACCAGTCCCGACCTTTCTCAGATCCGCCTCGAACGTGAGCGATTGCCACAACAAACCCCCGCTCCAGCAGGGACACGTTATGGAGCGAGATCGTCTGCCCATGGTTGAGACCATAGGCCCCATACCCTTGCAAAAACACCGCCTTGGGCTCCACACCCTTAGCCTGTACCACAGAGACAGGAATCTTCTCTCCGTCCCTTGAGGTCACATGCACGCGACGCGTCTCGTACATCTCAGGGTCGTGACCCAGCATCACCTCAGACTTGAGCAGGGTCTTCTCCCCTGTCCGCAGATTCAAATCCAGCTCCTGAAAGGGAGCCCGGAACGTTGCCGTGCAGTAGCGGAGCACGTCAGTGTTGTACTCGTGATTAGTTCCAAGCCACACCTCGTAGGCCTCGTCTGCTCCTTCAAGGTTCAGGTCTCGCCACTCGGAGCCCTCCACGCTAGTCTCGCGAACCCTCACCCGTTGCAAGCCCTCTCGACTCGAAACGACTACCAGGTAATCGCGCATCACATGCACCTCATCGAGTGTCTCTCCGTCCTCCGGCGCCAGAACCGTTACGAGATTCTCGATATCGTGCCCTACGTCCACCGTGAAGTTGGGGTTCGTGAGGTTCGAAAGCCGAACCCACCCCAACTCGTGGTGCCTGTCCATAGAGGACACCAGGACCTTCTTGGGCACGTACAGCGGAAACAGCTCCTGACTATCATACATGTATGTATGTGTCGTATCCGTATTCCCTGTTTGCACAAGAGTTGCGCTCTCGTCAGAAGCCACTGCAAAGTCAACGGTATGGTCCAAGCGCTCCTCGTCGTAGACTTGCACAATAAAACCCGAGTCCAGGTCTAGCGAAACCACTGTTTTGCTCTGGTACGTCTGAGGATCCCTCACCGTGAGCAGCGTGTCTTTGGTGTACGGCACCAGGCAAAGGTCCGACACGAGTTTGAGGCGTGGGTCATCCGGGAGAGCAAGGTCTTCTCCAGTGTTGAGGTCCCGAACCCGCAACTCGCACATCCTGGAACCGTCAGGGTCGACCAGGTAGTAGAACAGCCCGTCGCGTATATCCCAAGCTGCCAGGTTTGCCGAGCCCAGTTCGTTGATGTCAAAAAGCATCTGAGGCTCAGACACCCCGTCCGCCTTAGTTCGGAACAGCTTGTGCTGCTCCCAGTCCTTCTCAATGCGAGAGTAGTACAAGAACCCTTTGTGCGGATACGGAACCGAAGAAGTCTCCTGAGGGTCTCGGGCCTCCAACTCTTCCGCCAAAGCCTCCACCAGCTCGGCGCTCAGATTCGCGTCCGTATACGCGTTTTCAGCTTGAATCAGTGCCTTGACCTCGTCTGTAGGCTCTGCCATCCAAAAGTAGTCGTCGATCCGCTCATCGCCAGTCACAGAGGACAGCAGTTTCGGAATCTTCGTTGTCTCTGGTGCTTTCATCGGTCCTCCTCAAACATTTTGGTGAGTGCACGCCCCACTGCCCTAACCACCCTCGGTGCTGAACCCACGCAGCAATATTCCTCAGCTGCGTAGGCCAGGTTACTATGCACGAAAGACGTGTTCTCGGGGGACACCACCTGCTCTGCCTCGGCTTCAAGGCCTCTAACATAGTCTTCAAGATAACATACCAAACAGACGTCTTCTGACGGGCAGGTATGCTTCTGATCCGAAATCTCGTCTCGAAGCCTCTCGAACAGCACCTTGTAGGATGTCACGGTCACACCGCCACGGGGTACTTGATCACACCCTGGTGCTCGTAACCCTCTACGGAGAAGTCATCGAGAACGAAATCATCGATCTCTTTCTGGCCTCGATCTCGAATAACCAGGGTCGGAGCCTGCAGCTCGTTACGCAACCCGTTTTCGAGCTGCCGTTCCACACCCTCCATCTGATTGCGGTAGATGTGCGCGTCCGTGATACTGTGCGTCAACACGCCCGGCTTCTTACCCGTGATCTTTGCGACCATGTGCAACAATGCTGCGTACTGGCAAATGTTGAACGGCGCTCCCACAGGAAGGTCACAGCTTCGTTGCGTCATCTGCAAGTGCAAGGTATCACCCCGGACGCTGAACTGGAACATGACGTGGCAAGGCGGCAAACCCATCCCCGGAATTTCATCAGGGCGCCAAGCTGTCACGATGATGCGCCGATCCGTGGGCTTGTTGCGGATCTTGTCGATGGCCTCCTGAAGCTGATCATGGCTTTTGCCATCGCTTCCTGCCCAGTCCCGCCACTGCATGCCGTAGATGCGTCCAAGGTTGCCGTCTTCATCTGCCCAGCTCTTCCAGATGTTCTCGGCGCCCATTTCCCGCAACCCTTCCAGGTTGTCGCACTTGCCCGAGATGAACCAAAGCATCTCGGCGATCGCTTTTCGCCAAAAGACCTTCTTGGTCGTCAAGATGGGGAACGACTTCGCCGTGTCATACTTGGCCATGTAGCCGAGGACCGAGTAGGTCGGCTCCCCTGTTCGGTTGTCCACGAACTCCCCGCGCTGTTGCACGTGTTGGAGCATCTCGATGTAGGTCGCGTCTGAGGTATCCACCGTCGAGTGGTTACCCCAAATCGGTCATCACCGTCGCCTCGAATTTCGAGCACTCAGTTTCGGATTCGGGCTCCATGTCCCGCTCGCACAACGTGTCTCCCCACGTGGGGTTGTAATGGCGGCAGTCCGCGCACTGAACACACGGAAGGACCACTTTCCCCAGGATTCGATCTCGAATCTCTCGCTGCTCGTCCGTCTCCTCCGTCAGGTTGCTCTCCACGAGCCCTCCAAACTCTCGAAGGGCCTCCAGCAACGGTTCCACCTCACCCTTGGGCAGAACAGGGTGAAAGAGGGAGGTTTTGCCCTCGTGCTCAAGAGGCAGGTTTCCCTTGATTTGCAACTCGAAAGGCTCCCCGCCTGTCACCATAATGGCGTAAACGCGCTTCATCGTAGCTCCCAGCTCAACTCTGCATGCGAGGCCACGAGCCCTACTCGGTTTCCCCAGCGCACTCGGTAGATGGTTGCAGCTTCCTGGTCGTCACCAAAAAAAGAGAGGGAGGAAGCCTGCTTGAGTGCTTCAATCCCTCTCTCTTCCGATACGGTTGGAACCGGAACTTTGGCGGCTTTCCCGCCTGAAAAGCGTACAACCTGGTCCTGATCGATGACGTACAGGGGTGTTTTACGGGTCGCGGGTGTTGCGTACAGCTGATTTTGCGGATTCGCCTCCGCAAAGGCAAGTTCAACAGTGGCCATAAGGGCCACCACCTCTACTACAAATCGGATGATGTGTCAAGGATGAAGCCCACCACCCAACCGAAGCGACGCTTCGCGACCTTCGCATACGGCTCTACCTGAAGGCAGACCTTCGACTTCCTGTCCCAGACAGACAGGACCTTGGCGCGAAACGCCGCAACAGCGGCGTCTGCGTATGAGAACTTGGGATTGAAGTCATCTGGACCCGAGGGCAGAAAACTGTCCCAGACGTGGGTATGTGAAGGGCGCGAAAGCGCCCCCGCTTGAACTCGGACACCATCAGCTTCAAGGGCTCGAACCAGGGCAGCCTGAATCGCCGGAGCAAAGCTCCTCCGACCCTGTGAAGACGTCAAGGCCTTGAACGCTGCCTTCGCCATGTCTCTGGGAGACATCGAAACGATGCTCGTATCCGAAGTCGCAGGTAGCACAGGAGCTTTGTGGCCCTCCCGGTAAGCTGACACGGCCCCGGGAGCGGACAACTCCCCTGCTACGGTGGAGCGCGCCTCCTGTAGCTGCGCTCCCACCATCACAGGGTTGAGCGCTTTTGTCTGTACAGGAACCGCAGGCTCAGCGCCTCGCGGCATTGCTGCCGTTCGAAGCTCTGGGATGTCTCCGTCAAATTGCAGCTGCTCTGCAATCACAGCCTGGAATCCAGGATGCAACTGCATTGGGCGATCTTCCGCAACCTGAAAAACCAGGTCCTCCTCCGCAAACCCCATCTTCTCCAGGGCTCCGGCCCTGTCTGGGAAAGCCAGAGCGGTGCTCAAACCGAGACCCGCATCCACCGCTGCGCGGCAAACCGAGCCCTTCGAGACCCCCAAACGCTCCGCAGTCTCAGCGAGATGCTCCACCGCTCCCTCTGGGAGCGGAAAAGTCTGCGGGCTTTCACCCTCACTCTCTACGCACGTTTCAGGTTCCGACTCCAAATACTCAAGAGTGAATCGCCTGACCAACTCCTCAGCCAAAACTTTCTCGGCTGAGGCCCTGCTTGCAAGCATAGCACAAGCTCGCGCTGAGAACCTTCCTGTTTGACGTACTTCTTCAGTCATCGCTCCCCATCTTGATCACCGCTCCAGGTTTGACGCGGCGTTCCTTGGGAACCTCCCAAGGGTCGTGCGCAGGTTTTGGAGCCGGTGCGTCCTGAGCCGGCGGCGGAGCCGACCCGTCAATCATGATGCCCCCTGCAGGCACCTGCGTATTGTGGAGCATCTGAGGCGCCGCAGGGACGTGGTAACGAATTGCTTGCCCGCCCAAAGCCTTGGGCAGAGCTGCCATGTTCGCACCCTGTTTGCAGAAGGCATGTAGCTCCCCCTCTTTGACCTCTACCTTCGCGATCATTGGCAGTGCCTGCAACAGCCCTACGTACTGCTCAGGGCCCGAGACAGGCTCCGTGGAGGGCTCCGGAGCCTTCGGCCCCTCCACAAGGCCTGGTGCCGGTTGGAAAGCCTGAGGCGCAGTGTTCGGAGCCTTAGCTGGCTCCGGCTCAGGTTCGGACTCCGGCGGAGGCACCCGGCTCGGAGGGGCTTTCCGGTCAACGGCTCCCCCCAGTGGGTTTTCCAAACCTCCCCCTAGCTTCGGAACCTGAGGCGCTGGCTTATTGCCCTTGAACGCTGCCATCGCAGCCTCAAAAGCGTCAGTCCCTGAATCCGAAGTTTCAGGCTTCCCATCCGCAGACACATAAGCCTCCTCAGGCTCTGAAACCAACTCCCAATCCCCGCGGCGATCCGCGATCTCCAACCGCATCGCTTTTTGCAGCAGGGATGGAAAGTCGAGCACGTGCAACTCCTGGTGGTGACCCGAGGTCAAGTCCGAAAACTGCGGGTTGTTCAACAACCTGTCCTCCTGGGACAGGATACGGGCATCCCACTTTGAATCTGCCCACTTGGCTTCCGAGCACTGCGAGGACCGACAATGCACGCAAAAGCTAGACTCTAGCTCCTGTAGGGAGACATTGGTCCTCAGAGCCTTGCGCATGTCATCCAGGCACTGAGCCTGAAAGTTTTGCAGCACCGGAAGCCGAGAACTCATTCCCCGAGGTCCCCCAACAGCCCTTCAAGCTCCGTGTCCGCATCAACCTTTGGGGCTTCGGGCTCTTCGACCTTTGGGGCTTCGGGCTGCTCAGAAGCCTCTGACTTGGCCTTAGCCCGAGGCGGGGCTTTGATTAGCTCCTTGTAATCGATAACCTTCTTAGGAGTATCCTCAGCCTCTGTCTCAGCCTCCGCCTCGGGAACGGGCTTCGGCTCCTTGGGAGCCTTTTTCCGAGTCGTCTTCTTGGCTGCCTTTTTCCGAGTCGTCTTCTTGGCTGCCTTCTTTTTCGTCGTCTTCTTGGCTGCCTTCTTGACAAGCTCCGGGGCAACCTCGGGGACAGGTACTTCTACGATGTCCTCGATGTTCTCTGCTACCTCCTCGGGAGGTCCGTCTGCCAGAAAGCCCAACGAATGGTTGTAAGGCAACCCGGCCTTCTGATTCTCCTTCTGAAGAAGGACCTTCAGGGACACGGCCCCCTTCAACTTCTGCCCGGGAGCACTCTCCAGCTTGGCCAAATCGCAGCTAAAGCACGGTGACCCCATTTTGAGCTGTCCACACTTCGCCTTCCAGACCTGAATTCTCTGGTACTCCGTCGGTTTGAGGTTCCCATCACTCCACTGCGCATCGATGTCATCCAGGTTTTGCCCTGGGAACCTGGCAGCCATCACCATATGTGGAGGAGGCCAGCTCTTGGCATGCGTACAGGAAATGATGCAGTCTTCAGTCTCAGAAAGAAGCGGAATCTTGATCTTCGTAGTCTCCACAGAAATCCTAGCCCATTGTACCAACAACCACGCCGTCGTACACAACCTGGCCCCCAGATTTGATGTCGTACACCAAAACGCCCCCAATAGGGCGCTTGGACCTGAACCCGACAAAGTCGTACTTCAGAGCCTCTTGCACCGCTCCGGGAACTTTCTGGCCTTTCTCGCGCTCGACCCACTCCAAGGCTACGAGACAGTCGTCCTTGGTTCGAAGGTCCATGAACCCAAGTTGAGAAGGCAAAGACCCCACGTCCACGCGTTCGCGAATCCAGGCGTCAATCCAAGATAGCAAACCAAGAGGCATTCGCTGACCCCCATCGTCATGGGCCGCCACCACATGTGACCTGTTGAGGTCCTGCAGAGCTACCCACTCAAAGCAATCTTCCACAGCTTCTCCCACCTCTTTCCAGCAGAGAAAAGGATGTGAGGGCGTCGCAGCGGTCACGACCCCATCCGAGAAAGCCACTTCGGCCACCGGAATCGCGTTCGTAGACGCAACTTCTCCGGGCGCCCAATCCCGCCCCGTCCAGAATTCAAGTCCTTGAACGCGAGACTGCCCCCTCCAAACCTCGGCTACAGTCCGAAGCTCAGGTAGCTCTAGCCCCTTTGTACGAATCCTGACTTTGCCCCTACCGTCGATCATAGCCCACTCTCCTCAGCCACCATCTTGAAAATGATAGGGTTCGTGAAGTACCCCTTGACATCGATGCCAGCATCACCGTCGTCACGCTCTCGGAACTTGATCCGTAGCGGGTGCGTGCCTTTGCCCTCGCACTTAGCCAAGACCTGCACCAATTTCTCCACCGTACCTTGACGGCGTGGGTGTCGAAGCCTGTACTCGTACACCTCTCCGGGCTTGAGGTCCGGCAGGTTCGGGTCAACCGCCACCTTCGGCATCTCAGAGGGCCCCGCCGCCGCTTCAGTAGCTTCGTTCTCGGCTGCCACCTCGGCCTCCCCCTTCTGCAATGCTTCCAACCGAGCCACTGCCTTGGGGAAGTAAGGCTTGAGTGTGGGCTCCCACTCCTCCTTGCCTTCGAACATCTCGGTCAGATTGTACTTCGCAGTCCAGTCCTTCGCGATCTCATAATCGAGCGTGAGCGGCACCGGCCACTTGAGACTCAGAATGGCTTTGTTCCGCGCCATCGCGACCTTAAGGATGTCCAGGGACTGCTCAACGTAATCCTGGTGCACCTCGAACACGAGTTCATCGTGCATCGTGATGATCATCTTGCACTTGTCGAGCAAACCAGCAGCCTTGAATTCCTTGTAGGTCAAGGCCATGGCCAGCTTCGTGATGTCCGCCGAGGTGCCCTGAATTGGGGAGTTCACTGAGTTACGCTCAGCCTTCGCAATGAACCCACCATTGTCCTGCCACTGACCTGTGACGGGGTTCTTAGTTTTGCGCTTCAGCTGAATATCAGGCACGGGGTACTTGCGACCCAGAGCCGTCAACACAAAACCATGCTTCCGCGCAAAAGCATGCTGCTTTGCCCACCAGTCCTTCAGGCCTCGATAGGTATCGTTGAACTGCCGGGCAATACGCCAACCCTCGTTGTCGTCGCAATTGATAGTACGCGTAACTGCCTTCCCGGATCCGCCGTAACACAAAGCGAAGTTGACTGAGTTATGGGTCGGGACACCATTGGTCCAATAAATGTGATCCTTCGAGGAAATGTGAAGATCTACACACTGACCCTCACCTGCCGGAATGATCTTGAGCACCTTGTTCTGTACCGGCTTCCGCGTTCGCACTTCATCCCGAAAACGTGTAATTTTCCCTGGATGCCGCATGTAGGGTTTGAAAAGAGGAGCTTCAGACCCTCGTACTCGAACCCTGTAGTAGTACCTCTCATAGGTGTGGTTCCAAGAGGGATCCAGGGAGGGCAACACTCCCAGCGAATACAGGGCGGCTGCGATCTGCCCTGCAAATTGAGCATCTTTCGTGGTAACCGAAAGACTGGCATCCCTTTCAGACACACACCCATCCGTATCAAACAGACCTCCCAGGAAATGCAGAAGTGCCGTTCGGCCTTGGGAAAGAACCCAAGACGGAATCCGAAGATTGCGAGTGCCCTCGACCCCCCCTTTGATCAGCTCCAAAGCGCCCAAAAAACGCATCACATGCCGACTACCGAGACTCAGAGATTTTTTCCTTGAAACCGGTGTGAACCCTACTTCCTCCAAGGACTCCTTCAGGATCCCTTGCCATTCAAGATATGGCACCCCCAACTGATCTGTCTTGTCTACATGCCCGTGAACCACTCCCACACTGTTTTTCCCGTGCTTCGCCCCATCTCCGAGGAAAAGACCCGCAAAGTAGGCCATTTTCTCGTTCGTGGGGCAGAACATCTCCGGAATCCTCCGGTGCGGACGGTAACGTACAGACACCCAGTCGGAGTCTCCAAGTGACGCATCACGGTTCGGATCGCGAAGCTCCAAACCTTCAACGAGGCCCTCTGAGACCGAAGCTAGCCCCCCAGCTGCGGTCAGAAACTTGTGCTCTGCTGAACAAGTCACCAAACCCCGACGAGTGATGACATGGTACATGTCCTTCAAACCTCCGTTGTATGTCTCCAACACCGGAACCTGCTCAGACCCGTTCCAGACCGAAATGCCCTGAGCGGCTTGGAACGTGTCACAGGACCCGTAAGACAACGACTTCATAGTCCGCAAACCCTGCCCCGTCCAGATCAAAGTGCTGGGATCCACACACTTCGATTTCTGCCGAAGAAGTTTGAACTCCTTGGGGCTTGCCGTACTGTCCTGTCCATAGAAGGCGATAGCAGACAAGGAGTGTAGGTCCCCGATCTTGTCCGACCCGCAGTTGGGGCAGAAGGGAGGCGGGGCCTCGGGCGTACTCTCCCCATCCCCTCGCGAGAACTTGAAGTCACACTGGCTGCACCGGAAATACTCGGTGATCCACTTGGGTTCCCTGCTCAGGTTGGTGACGATGCGAAGCTCGACGCCACTGTAGTCGTTCGCGAGGATGAAGTAACCGTCCCGGGCTCGGATGCACTCCCGAAGCCGTCGCAGACACTCTGGCCTTTGAGGATCGTACCCTGCAGGGGTCGAGTGGATGTTGTAGCGAGTACCTCCATCGAGGTGCCCCCGCTTGGTGCCTGGAGTCGCAAAGCGCCCCGTATCGACCTTGAGACCGTTGTAGTTGATCTTGATCATCGAGTCGCGGTCACTGGCATCCCCGCCATCCTTGCGCAGACGAAGGGGATACAGGAACGTCGACAAGGCCTTATGCAGTGCGCGGAACCGCTTGATCTTCGCCATGAACGGGAACGTCTCCCCATGCAGTTCGGTCAGACGGTCCATCTCAGCTGCGGTCGTCATGACCTGATGGGACTTCTCTGTGTAGCGGAGGTCAGGGACCTCCATCTCTTCCATGAGGGGTCCAAGCTGCTGCGGGGAGAGCACATCGTACTGATACGGGAACTCACGCTCCTCACCGGTCGACAGCACCCTAGCTTCCTTGAGTTGGGACTCTTCCACTTTCTTACTCAACGACAGGGACTGGTCCCAGGTCGGCCGTTTTGAGTTGTGCTTGACAATTTTCTCTGCCTCTTCGCACTGTTTGGTGAAGTCCATCACAGTGTCATCGGCATTGAACACGGGCGGGATTGGCTCCTTGGGGTCTCCATCACCGTCATCGTAAGACACACCCTCAGACAAGACCTTCCACCACGGTGGGGAGACATCCCGACCCAATGTCTCCTCGCAGAAGGCGTACACTGCTTTGATGGCTTCGAAGTATTCCTTCTGCCCGATCTGGATCAGCTCGCGCACCTTCTCCTGGCTGATGGGGACCCGGTTCGTCTCCATCCACAGGGTTGCAGGGATGCACATTTTCTCGATGCTGTAAATGACCTGCTGGTTGGGAACCGCCTGCGGCCCGACCACTTGCGGGTACAGGATCTTGAACAGGTTGTACGTACAGATTGCGTCCGAGGCCGCGTACCACACAACAGGAGCCCAGTTAGGGTCCAAGGTCGAGAAGTCGAAGTTCTTGGTGCCCGGCGGGAACAGCTGCTTCAGCTCAATCATCTCGCAATTCAGCTCTGTGAGCGAGAGACCTTTGAGCCCCTTGCGGCGCGTACGAGAGTCTCGCAGGTGCGCGAGAATGAGGGTATCCTCGAACTTCTTGTGTTCATCCCACACTCCCATGGGCTCGCCACCGTTGTAGCGAAGGAACGCGGTGTCGAACTTGGAGTTGTGAAAGATGCCAATCGCATCCGAATTAGCAAGACGACGGAACTGCGCCTCGACCTCCAAAAGGGGCAGATTGGCCACCTCGCCCGCTCCCGTGTGGCGAACGGGGATGTAGTACCCCGACTCTCCATCGTAAGAGAGGCAGAAACCGACAATCTGATCTACAGTCCTATCATCGTAGACAGTAGTATTGAGACCCGTGGTTTCGAGGTCGAGAGCATACAGCTTGGATTTGATCGAAGCGTCGATGATCTGACCGAGCTGGTCAATGCTCTTGACCAGCTCCATCTTCTTGGAGCGCATCCACTCAAACTGTTCGATCTTGGGGCGGTTGCCCTCGCGGGCAAAGCTCATAAAGGACTTCACAGAGTCCCGGTACCCCAAATCAGAGGATGAACTCGTCGCCAATTACGACGATCGTGTAGATTCCCGCGTTAAGCGCAGCCACGAGGCACGTCACGAGGTTTTGAACCGCCGGGTCCTCTGAGGGCGCCGTGTAGCACAGGGGCAGCGACCGCGAAGGGACCTTGCATTTCTTGCGGTCAGCAATAGGACAGGTTTCGACCATCGAGCACTGACTCTTTGCCAGCGGCAGCTGCTTGGCGTTCACCTCTGGAGGCCGCCCGATCAACCGCCGCAGGGGCCGTGTGTCTCGATGGTTCGCCCGAGAGTAAACCTCCCCATTGACTTCAAACACGAACTGCTCCCAATAGGTCCCTCGAAGGGGCTCAAGAACACCCCAGGGTGTGCCTTGGGGGATAGGCACCATCAGGTGCAAATCCGGGGCAAGGGGGTCCTCTAGGGTCAGGTATTTCGTATCAGGCAGTCTCGGCAGGTCGTCTAGTAATGACATCGGTCAGCCTTTTCTCGATCCGGCGCAAACCTTCCATGCCCGTTTCCTCATTCAGAGTCTTGGCTTTTCGGACCAAATACCTGAGACGGTCTAGGTTGTCTGCGTACACATAGAATCTCTCCATGGGCAGATCACCGTCTTCTCTAGCCATCTTGAGCAAACCGTCCACCCTGTGAAAAAGGGTTCCAAACGTCTCCTTGTGTGCGTTTGCGAAAATCGAGGCCAGCTCACCTTGAAACGTCTCCGCCTCTGAAACCTCCTCTTCCCCGCTTTCATCATCCCAAGGCATGGTCGGGAGGTTGTACTCCTCCTCCACCATGGACAAGGCGCGGAAGTAGCCTACACCCTCTCGATCTCGGACTAGAGTGATAGGGTCACGAGCCACCCCACACGCCCAGCAATAGGTCGAGTTCGATTCGGGGTAATAGCGTGCAGAGGGTTTGTTGTCGAAACCGTGCAGGTCACAGCGAAACTGCTGCTCCTGATATGAACCGGGCTGAATGCCATAACCGTACGCAGCCAGCTGCTGGCCCATGTCCACCTTTTCGCGGACCCGAGCAATGCGCTTCTTGTCTCGGGCGCTTAGCTCAGTCGTCTGCCGCGTCATCGTCGACTAGCTCCAGGTCCGAGATAGCCTCCCATTCCTTTGAAGTAGGCACGCGCCAAGACCCTAGGGGAAACACGTTATAGTCCCCCTCCTCAACCGAAGCGGGGGTGACGCGCAAGGTTCCTTCCCAGATCCAGAAACCATAGTTAGGAGGTTCCAGCTCCATCTCCTCCGGAGAATAACGAAACTCGTCTACCAACAGTGTGAGGATGTCACCCTCAAACTGCAAGATCATGTGCCTTTCCTCCCCGTCGGAGGCTACAATCAGTTTCTCCTCAGCCATCTTTCAGCACCTTCTCTACCGCGGTGTGCACCGCATTGCCCAAGCTAACCGCTGCCATTCCAGAGGATAGCCCTTCGAGTCCTCCACTCTTTGCAAGAGCCGATCCTGTAGCCGAAGCGATCGACAGCTTCACTTCGTCTGGAAGGCTTTCCAGAAACGAGGATCCGGCGCGCTCTACAAGCGAGGAGAAAAAAGCAGACGTGATGGTGTCTGCAGCGTTCGGTTCCACGGTAGCGGTCTCCTGCGGGAGTTCAGCAGGAGGATCTTCTCCGGGATCTGGGTCCGCGTCCCCGGCATCTACTCCGTAATCCTTGAGCTGCGTCTGACCTCCAAAGGTAGCGTCCTCTTCCACAAGAGAATCACCGGTCACATCTACGTCCTCATGCACGAAAGCATGCCCACGCACCGTTGCGTTCCCCATGACTGAGGCGTTACCACTGATCTTAGCGTAACCTTCCACGACAGCCTGGTCCTGAATCACGGCGCTACCTGACACTTCAGCGTGACCTCGAACCTGAGCCATGCCGTCAACCTCGGCCTTGCCACTGACCGAGGCCTCCTCGGAAACACCGGCTCCTCCAAGGAGAATAGCCTCACCTCCGACACGAGCATTGCCCGAAAGCACGACACGGTCGCCCACCTTCGCACAACCACTCACGGAAGCATTCCCTCCAACCATGGACTCGCTACAGACATACGCCTCTCCAGACACAAGAGCATTGCATGTGACCTCGGCGTTGCCCTCGATTCGGGCCTTATCCGTCACATGAGCATGCCCCGAGACCCGGGCCTGATCGTCCAGGGAGGCATCCCCAGTCACCTCAGCATTTTCAGCTACCATGGCGCGACCTTGAATCACGGCCCCATCGCGAACCTTGGCGTACCCTAGAATCTTGGCGCGATCCTTGACCTTGGCGTTGTCAAGAATCTCGACGCGACCACAGGCTTTGGCCTTGTCCTCCATCCGGGCTACACCACCGACCAGAACACTGCGGTTCGCATCCCCTCGGATCTCAACCTTGTCTCGCAACTGCGCGTGCCCTCGGACCTGAGCGTTGACCACAGTCACGGACCCTTCGATGACTGCCTTTTCTGTGATCAGGGTACCTGAGCCTACGAAACATGGTCCTGTGATGCGAGCAGCTCCCGACACCTCCGCATCTTCGAGAAGAGCCGCAGCAGAGACGTAGGCATTACCTTCCACGAGGGTCGACCCTCGAACCACAACATGGTCAGAGATCTTGGCCCCGCCACGCACAATCGAAAAACCCTCGATGCGGCAGTTCGAGCTGACCTCAGCCTCGCCTTCGATCTTGGACCCGGCACTGACAAAGGAGGTAGCATCCACCTTCGCAGTGAGAGCCACTAGGCCTCCTCCGTTATTGTGATACCTGTAACCCACTGGGGCGGGCTCCCGAGAAGGACCCTCCAAATCCGGAACCATTTTCTGTACCTGGAAAACCTGACTCAAGGCACTGTACGAAGGCATTGTCAGCAACGGAGCTAACAGACCTTGGTACTCAGGCGCGATTTCTTCGATTTGGCGCCTCACCGCCTCTTCGGCCTGGCGCCGAGACTCTTCTTCCTGGATCTTCTTCCCCAGTGCTTCCATGACTTCGAGGACACCAGCACTGAGGTCCACCTTGCCGCTGAAAACCTGGTCCTTCCACTTTGACTTTGGAGGCCCTAGTACCTCCCGAATTCCTTCGACCTGCTCAACGCGCTTCCGAGTCTCTGGGGTTGTTGAAGGGTTGTTCTGAACGTTGCGGATAATGAGACGGGTCTCAGGGTCGTCAAAGGAATAGTCCGAGGTTCCCAGTAGATCAAGAACGGACGCCGGTGTGTCTTTGTTGGCGGCCAACACCGCACACACTCCCGAGTGACGCTTGAATTTCACGTAGGCTTGACGAAGCCACTCAGAATCGTCTACCTGCTCCGCGAGGCGCATGAGGGCCTCTTCGGCGCTCTTTGAAGTCACTCGAACCCATTGCTTATTGGGGCCCCCAACCACAAAAACACCACCCTTGGCTGCGTACATCTTTCCCACCGACCACGTGGGAGCATTGTATTGGGACATTGAGTCCCAGGTCCCCTGTTCTACCTTAATCTCCATCCGCCCTCCCTCACAGAGCAGCGAGCTTTTTCCGGAAATCATCCGCTCCGATGATCTCCAGACCATACTTCCTAGCCTTGGCCAGCTTCCCACTTCCGCCTTTTGGGTTGTTCGCAACAAGGATGGTCAGGTCTTTGCTCACGCCTGTCTTCATGATACCCCCCAAAGCCTCTACCTGTTTCTCCAGGTCTCGATCTCGGAATCCCGTGAAGCACACGGAAGACCCCGAGAGGCCTCCTACAATCGGAGCCTTGACCTTCACACCCGCGTCCAAAAGGTTGTTGATGAACGGAGTCTTGGCTCGAAGTCCAGCCACGAAGCACCGAGCCTTGCGGTCTCCAATGCCAGGCACCTGAGCCAGCTCAGCCTCCGTAGCACGCTCCATCTTCCCTAGGGTGTCGTACCCTGCCATGAAGATCTTCTCGCAGATGCTGCGCGAACACATTTCGATACCGAGAGAGCCCACGAACTTGGCCAAGGTCAGCTCTTTCACGCTCTGAACGTTGAACACGATCTTCTTGGCCATCGAAGATCCAACCTTTTTACCGTTGAGCTGGAAAGCTGAGAGAGGTCCGGACTTGAGACGGTACAGGTCTGCGGGCTCACTCAGGATGCCCTCTTCGACTAGGCCCCGAATAAGGGTCTTGCCCACGTCTTTGATATCGAGCTTCTTCACCCAACGCTCGACGGCACCCGCGACCTGAGCGGGACATTTGAGGGTGTTGGGGCAGCGCAGGTACGCCCCATCTCGATACAGCTCTGTGTTGCAGTCGGGGCAACGGGTAGGTACCTCGAACAGGTCTCCGTCCCCATTGTCTTTCACTCCGGAAACTTCCGGGATGACGTCATTTGCTCGCGACACGAGGATGCGGGCTCCCTCCCGAAGGAACCCATCGTCACCCCCGAGCTTGACGATGTTGTCGATATTGTGGAGGTTGGCTTGCCTGACCTCAGCTCCAATTAGGAACACAGGATCGAATTCCGCGACCGGAGTCACCCTGCCCGTAGAACCGACCTGCCACCTGATGAACCTCAGGATAGTCTCCTTGAGTAGGGGCGGGAACTTGAACGCGAGCCCGCCTTTTGGGCGACCGTCCTGTTCACCCAAAAGCTCCATGAACTCTGGGTCCTCGAACTCAAGAACCAGACCGTCAATGTCGTAGTCTAGCTCGGCCCGGGTCTTGGCAATGTACTCGTTGTACGTCTCCAAAACGTCAGCGAGCCCCGAACACTGACGCCAAAACGGGACCTCGCAGCCCCGAGCCTCGAACATCTTGAACTCAACGGTCTTGTTGGGGATGGCTTTCCCACCTTTGCGCAGAGCCTGGTAATGCATGACCGTCAGGTGCTTGCACTTTTTGTTGTCCGACCACCTGCGAGCGATACCCGCAGCAGCGTTGCGGAGGTTCTTGTACTCGGAAGCGTGCTCAGAATGGGCTGACTTCCTCAGCACGATCTCGCAGCGCTGCCAGCCCGAGAACCCCGGCTGAGTCGGTTGCAAGCCCTGCATGAGCAGGACGTTCCGTAGGATATCCTCACCAACGGACCCGTCGCCTCGGGTCACCGCGCGCTTGAGTTGACCATCCTCATAAACCAGAGCAAGAGAAATCCCGTCCAGCTTCTCGCTCAGGATGAGTTTGGAGTTGGTGACTCGCTCCTGAAAAGCCGCTCTGTCCTCTTCAGGCAGGGTGAGGGAGAAGTCCAGGAGCGCACTGCGACGATCCCGGATCCAAGATGCAACCTCCGTCTCAGTGTTGGCCTTGAACAGGGAACCCATGGGGTTCCCATGAGTGACTTTCTCCCACTTCGAAGACGGGAGTGGAGTAGACCCGACCTTGCGCAGCACCTCATGGTCTGGTGCGATCGCACGAAGCTCGTCCTCCAGGGCGTCATACTCCGCATCGGTCAAGCCCGAAGGCAGACCGTTGTAGTACGCCTCGCGCGCCAGTTTGAGGGTCGCAACGATCTTCTCCAGGTCTTCGTCTTCAATCACTCGGTGTTCGGACATGCTTTGAGTCTCTCCGTGGCTCGCTGGTACTCGGCGGCAAAAGCGGCATCCTGCTGACGACGCTGCTCGGAGTGCAGCAGGAAGATCTTCTCCAAGTACGTACCCCAAACAGCGGGGTCAGGTTCCTTTTCATCGGGCCGCAAACTGATCCAGACAGGACCAGTCATTGCCGCACCAGAGTTCCCGCGAAGATTCGAATCTGCGTAAACTCCGCCACGGGGGACTTCGAGATGTCGTTCAGCAGAGGCCGCATGACGTTCCCCTCCACGGTCCATAGGCCCCAAAGCAGAGCGTTCACGAGCCACGGATAAACGAGCCGAGGCTTTCGCTTCTCCATGCGGTTCAGCACCTGCAGCACGACCTTCAACACCTGTGCGCGACCTGCCTCCTCGATCTCCTTCTGTAGCTGCTGCAGGCGCGGATCCGGGTTTTGAAAGGCTCGCTGAACGGATTGGGAGTTCTTCCCTGCGAGACTGGTACACAACTGACAAAGCTTCTTGTCCGCCAGAAGGCTATCTAAGGTCATAGGACGCACCACTTACCACGAAAGAAGCCCAAAAGTCAACACCTTGCCTATTGACCTCCAGTAGGTATGGACCTTTTGAAGACAACCTTATCTGTAAGCTTGCTTACTGTAGCAGGGTGTGGTGAAACCGGAGCCCCCATGACGGGCGAGAGCAGCGGAGGCATTGAATGGCCCGACAGCTCCTCCAGCAGCACAGGGGGTGCGGACGAGTCTAGCTCCACAGGAGAACCGGTGCGCGTCAACCCTCGCAGCGAAACCACCGAGGATGCGTGCGTGGACGTCACCGTTGAAGTTGAGCCTGTGATCCCAACGGTGATGCTCGTCATTGACCAGTCAGGATCCATGACCGGAAGCTTCCAAGGCGTCTCGCGATGGGATGCTGTCTACGAAACCCTGATGGGCCCCGACGGTGTCGTACTCTCCCTTGAACACCGCGTCAACTTCGGACTCGCGCTCTACACGAGCTACAACGGTTTCGAAGGCGGCAGCGGCTTTCCAGCGGGGCAATGTCCTGTCATTACGGGCGCAGAGCCGGCCCTGGGCAACCACGCGGCCCTGGACGCCATCTACAGCCCGGCAGAGCCCGCCGACGAAACGCCAACAGGAGACGCTCTGGTAGCCCTCACAGGACCCCTGGCAGCCATCGAAGGACCCAAGGCTTTCATCGTGGCCACCGATGGGGAGCCCGACACCTGTAAGCAGCCCAACCCCCAAGAAGGCCAGCAGGAAAGCCTTGACGCCGCGTCGGCCGCCTTTGCCCTCGGTATCGAGACCTACGTACTCTCTGTGGGCGGAGATGTAAGCGCAATGCACCTGCAGGAGCTGGCCAACGCAGGTGTCGGCTTAGACCCGAGTGACGGCCTGGCCCCCTTCTACCAGGCTTTGAGCCCTGAGCAGCTTGTCGTGGCATTCGACGCCATCATCGCAGACCTCATCAGCTGCGAGTTCGACCTCGAAGGTGTGATTCAAGGCGAAGCCTGTGAGGGTGACGTCTACCTCAACGGCCAGTTGCTGGAATGCGGATCCGACTGGGATGCCCTCGACGACAGCACCATCGAACTGCTTGGAGAAGCCTGCCTTGAAGTCAAGAGCGGCTCTGCAGCTACTGTGGAGGCTGAGTTTCCCTGCGGCGCGGTTTACGTGCCTTAGGCGGGTGCTCAACATCAGGAGGCCCGAGGTCCCTAAGCGTAGGGCTCCTGCCTACTTGCCACAACACCGCAGCAACCACAAGCCGCAGACCCTGCGGGGACATTTTGATGCACAGGTTGGCACAACGAAAAATGAAACGGGCCCACCACCCAGAGCTGTGCCACAGACGGAGATTTTTGTCACTGTCAAGCCAAGAATCTTTTGTGATCGTGACTTTGACATCATGAGGTCGCCAAAACATTGGCGTCAGATACCATCTTAAGATGGGTCCTGTCAACAACCTCCTAAAACAAGAGCCTGCCACACGTCTGTGACAGGCTCTTGGGTTGTGGCGCTTTTGGTAGGGAGGAGAGCGCCACAGCTCCCCCGAAACGTCTGCAGGCTGGCGAGCCCGGGTGAGGGTATGAACCTGTGCATGCTCGCGACCATGTTCTCAGGGACCGCGTGTCCCTCAGAGGTTCATACCCTCACCCGGGTCGTGGACGGAAAGGCGTCCACACCCGAAGCTACTACTCGGCTGCGGTCTCGTCGGAGGGTTCCGCGTCGAACTCGCCGGCCTTCGCCTTCTCGATCCACTCGTCCATCTCTTTGGAAATGACGCCCGTGATCTTCTTCTCGAAAATGCGGAAGATGAAGGGAAGCTTGCCCGTGATGACGACCTTCTTCTCGTCCGCGGCGAAGTTGACATCGATTTTCTTCGACTTGACCGCGAAGCTCACGACCGCCGTCGTGTCACCCGTCCATTTGATGGAGGGGCTGTAGTCCCTCATTTTCGCGCTGTAGGTGGTGTAGGCGGCGTCGATGACGCGCTTGACGAGGTTGATGTCGTTGAGGCCGTGTTCGGTGACGTGCTTCATGAGTCAGAGCCTACCGAACCCTGGAACGGGGGTCAAGCGGGTTTTTCCCCGTACCTCTCCCCAACCCGGCCACCTGGAACGTCTCGCTGAGACACGATCTCCCGGCTCGGGTTCTTCCAGGCATGGAAGTGCTTGTTGCAAAACCAGGCGCGTCCACGCCCATCCGCCCACTTACACTCCTTCTGAGGAGCCTTATCGCAACCCTCCTGCATGCATCGAGACATCGAATGCTTGGCCGCCAGGTAGCGCGCCGCAAGTCGCGTCGCTAGCCGACCCGTCGACATCACCTGCTCGAACCGCTGCACCTTGACGCCGTCCCACTTCCCTTGCAACCCGAAATGGCCAAGGGCGAACAGCTCCGCGAAGCTCTCTCCCTCTTTCATCGAGTAGCGCGTGGTCACCCACGACGCGGAATCGAAGTTGGTGGGAAGACCCCCCACCTTGTACTCGTACCGGTGCCCCAACTCGTGAATGAGGATGTACTGCGGGTCACCGTAGCCCGAGGAGCGCTTGAGCACCTTCGGGGTGGCTCGAACATGCATCTCGTCCTGTGCAGACCGGTACACTCCAGAAGCAGTTCCTCGAAACGCCTTGGGCCCCGAAAGCACCACAGTCATTCCTCCCACAAATGCTTTACGGCGCCAGCCCTTGACCGAAGCCCACAGAGCATCTAGCTTGGCTACAAACGCCTTGAGCCTCTTCTCGTCGAGTCCAACATCATTCCGATAGATCACATCCCCGGATCGCATCTCTTTGGGGATGATAGTCCCGTGCCCCTCGCCAAACATCTTGAGGATGGTGTCGAAGTAGGGCTGGAGTTGCAAAATGTCGTCTTGAACCTGCGCAGCACGCGAGTCGCTGTTGTCGTAGGTCTGCTTTAGCGTGTGGTGCAGACGATCCAGCTTCTGTTTTAGCGCTTTCCCGCCCCGCGGAGTTCGAGGGAGGAAGACCTTGTGCAGGTGCTCTTCCATCCACTTGGCCGCCAACTTCGCAGCGGGCCAGGAGAAGGAGAGCAGCAAACCCCCAAGGACCCGGTCGAGGTCAGCTTTGGCCTTTTCCACCACGACTAACCCCTAAAGGAACTCTTCGTACGCAAGGCACGCGTAGTGCGAATCAAAATCGCAGTCGTCGTCCTCACACTCTTCAGAGGCCTTGCGCTGCAGCTCAACTGGACATGAGGGGTTCTGAGCAGTCGTAGTAGAGACGCCTTTAGGCCGTCCCACCATTATCTTGGTGACCTTTCCTAGGCCTCCTAGAGTGCGGGAGTAGTGAACACCATCGGGAAGGTGCTCCAATTTCTTGCGCAGAACTCCCTCCGCGTCCAATGAACAAACCACGGGCGAGCCCGCCGCCAATGCGATGTCTTCGACTTTGTGCGACACTTCTCCGTAGTATCCTGACTTCTTGAGATTGACTAGAAGGTTCGAAACAGCCTTCCGCTTTCCCTCGGATGAGCCATCATGCCCTGCAAGCCCCGCTTTAAAACCGTAGGGCGTAGTTTTGTACAGCGAGAACTGGACAGGTTTGCCACCGACGAGGCAGACCTCCCACCGGTCGTACTTGGCAATCATCTCCATGGCGGATTTGATGTGGAGGCCAATCCGGGCATAGGTGGCCTTGTACATGTCCCACACGGCATCTGCGTACTTCTTGCGACCACCTCCGGAGACCACATCGCACTTCAGCGAAGCAAAACGCTGGTGGTCCAGGTAGCGGTGCGCCAACTTCGTTGATAGGTAATAGGACACGTCTACACCTACCGTGGGAACATCTCGTCGCGCTGTTGTTCGATGTAGTCGAGGGCGTCTCCGTGCCTCTTCCCGAAGTCTTGTTCCAGTTTCCAAGCCTTCTCAAGCTCGCGGCTAGCCAGCCTATCGACCATCTTGGCCAGGTCCTGAATGCCCTTCATGACCTTCTTCGCATCCTTCTCCCCCGGTCCCCCGCCGTAGGATGCAGCCACATCGTAGACCCGACTGGCGGACTTCAGCTCACCCTCAAAGTCGTGGAGCATGTTCCAGTATTTGTCGAGAACCCGAGCCACTGGGCCTCCCTGGAGGGCTGCCTCTTTTGTGATCAAAGGCAAAAGGTCCTTTTGAAGCTCCGGGTTGTTGTAAGCAAGACGGATCAGTTGGGTGCGTAGCATCGCACCCTACCTTACCGATAGAAGGGTCACCGCAGCGCCGCGATGACCCTCTCAGTCAGACCCTTCGGGCCCTTTGCCAGCTCAGGGCTCTCCAAGAGCACAGAGCGCGCTGCCGGCTGAATCCGGCCCCTATCGCGCCCTTCCAGGCCCAACTCCGAGATCACAGCCCGGTTATCGACCGGGGGTTTGATCAAAGCTGAAGCGAACTCAGCTACGCTCTCCCGCCCTAGCTCGAAGTGCAGCTCCCACATCCGGGAGCACCCCTCCGAGTCCAAGAACGACAGGGGAGTTACTGCCTTGATCCCATGTTCCATGAGTGCCAACAGCAGATCCACGCGCCGAAAAGTCCTCAGCTGACTGGTCAAGTAGGACCGAAAAGGATCGCTTTCCTCCAACATCTCGTTGAGGACAGGCCAAAGCTCCAGATCGACGAGCAGGGACAAACCCAACCGGGGGTTGGGACCCTTGAGCACATTCTCGACCAGGATCGTGGCCGCCGCCTCCCACGGCACTCGTTTGAGTGTGTGCGCATTGCGGCGAATCGAGGACTCCACCTGAGGTTCGATGTTGAAATCGTACTTGCACATGAACTTCACGGCCCGGAGCATACGCGTCGGGTCGTCGAAGAACGTCGTGTCGGGTTCACTCGGGCAGGTGATGAGCCGCTTGTGAAGGTCCTCCACCCCGCGGCCTGTCAAGTCCAACACCTCGGCCTTTTCGGGGCCCTCAGTCAGGTCCGAGAACCGCCACAGCAACGTGTTGAAGCAAAACTCACGCCGTTTGAGGTCCTCCTCGATCGTCGCGGGTTGCACGTCAGTGGGTTTGTAACCCTCCCCTTTGGCGTAGGACTCAGAACGCGCATTCGCGATCTCCAGAACCTCGCCTTTGAGGTCGACACCGTCGAACTCCCAGGACCCCGAAACCGTGAGGATGGCTACCCCGTACTGATTCGTGGTCAAGTTCGTTGCTGCCGGGATCTTCTCCGCGAGGCGGGCTCCAACCCAATCCGAATCCTGACCCGCGGCCAGAGAATCGACAACGATATCGACATCTTTGATGGGGCGGCCCAGGAGCCAGTTGCGAACCGCGCCGCCGACCACGTAAGTCGCGTCCGCCACACCGAGGGCCGCGAGGGTCGCAGACAGCCACTTGAGAAGGGCGATCTGTTTCTGGTGCTCAAATCCGGACATGCGAAAAGTTTAGCACCCTTGCAGTGCTGTTGCAAGCCCTACAACCTCTCCGCAGCTTTTTCGAGTTCTTCCAAACTCGGGCCTGTTTGCCACAGATCGGCCAAATCTATGGGTCGAGCCGGAGGCGGCCTCGGGTTTCGCTCCTGAATCGGTCTCAGGGCCTCTCCGAGAACATCGAGCAGTTCAGTACCCTTCTCAGGCGTTTCTACCTTCAGATGGAGTTCTGCAACTCGAAACCCATTGGCGATATTGTGAGCGAGGTGGTTAGGTCTAAGCTCCTGAAACCAGTCGGGATCTTCACTGTTATAGGGCAGCTGCTGCAGTAGACCCTGAAGCCGCCGTGACGCGGCCAGATAAGAGCCAAGGAATCCACGCTGCACCTTGAGCGGGAAAGGCCCTTCAACGTACCACCTTGCAAGATCTTCGTCTGCATCAACATACGCCTCCAAAGCCTTTTCAACATCCCGCAACAGTAACTTGCGGTCTACAGCAAGCAAAGGGGCAACGGGGGCGGTCCGAGGGGCTGACCGGGATGGCCCAACCCTAGCCGAACTGGTTTGATGCACGAAACCCACCACTTGGCGATCCGAGGGATTACCCTCCTTTCTCCCGAACCCACAGTTCGTGCACCCCGAAGCGGTCGCAGGGCCTTCGCAGAGCGGACAGGCCTTCTCTTCTGGCTCTCCGTAGCCGCAGGTCTTACAGGGTGCTCCTCCAGCGCTACCACACATAGCGCAGTAAACTGCGTCGATCTCCCCCCTTTGAATACGGATCCTTGCCTCCTCAACCGGAGACAGGGTCTTCGTTTCCGACTGCGCGTCTTCGGCTTCAGCCTCTACGCGGGCAAACCATTCTTCCAAACCCTCCTCCTCCTCAGCCGGAGGAAGGGCCTTGGGTGCCGCGCTCGCGCAAAAGGGGTGCCACTGAAAAAGCCTCCGAACAGCCGCCCAAAAACGCTTCATGAGCCCTCCGACATCCGCTTTAGGACCTCACACAAGGCCTTTGCTGCGTAGCGCGCTTCTTTTTGACGCCTCATGTTCTGAATTTGCAGCAAGACATAGCTCGCGTTTCGATAGTTGTGATCCAGAACTTCGAGTTCTAGCAGTTCCAACCAGCGAGGGTCGCTCGCAGACCGTTTCCAACCTTTGAAAACGTCAATGAGAGTTTCCAAGGCAGTACAGTAGCTCGAAAGAGTCTCTACATGGATGAGGCACCCAGGGTTACCGCCTTCCACAAGGGCGAAAACATATCTCTCCTGGTACCTTAGATTCTCCCAGGCACGCTCGATCTTACCCCTCTGAATACGAAGGGCCACAGCAGGCAACCCTGCCTCGGTGCCCCTCGGCGTCTCATGGGGCGATGAGGCACTCTTTTTCGGAGCACTTCTCTCCTCGGCTTCGCGCTCGACGCGATCAAACCAGACTTCCAAAGCCTCTTCCGCAACCGGGGCGGGCGGGAGCGCCTTAGCCCTTACGAAGTTGCAAAAGGGCCAGAGGCTACAGAAAAAACCTCGAACAGAGGCCCAGAGACTCACAACACACCTTTCGAGAGAAGGTACACGCGTTCAGCACTCATCAGATCCCACTCCTGCAAAGTAGAGGCGCTCACCACCTTTGAAAAAACAGGCATCAGGTCGTCCAACACACCCTCTGCTCTCAGGTCATGGCGCGCTTTCGAGTAACCTGCGTTGCCTCGCGACGACTTCCGAGCACTTCCAGAAGCCGAACGCGTCGGCCCTTGAATGTGCACTTCAAAACCCTTCGGTCGCACATATGTATGCGGAACGTCATGGTTCAAGACCACCGTCACCGAAAGGGTGACCTTTCGGCTCCTCCGAATCCCCACCCACAAAGAGGTCGCGTTCGTATAGGACTGCAGGATCTGCTGCAGCGCGGCTGCTCTTTTGGGATGCGCGTCTAGCACCCTCTGAGCCTGGGTCGTGATTACGACGTTTGGGGCCGAGTTAGCCAAGCAGGGAACCTCTCTTAGGTAGCATACTTGCTTCTAGCACGGCAGAGGGGCGCGTCAAGGACTATCCGCCCAACTTCGCCACTTCTTGGCCATCTGCTCGAACACCGCTGACGAGGGCATCATCACATCGTCCCGATCTGGGCTGTGTGCCACACTCTTCAACAGGTCCCACTGCAGGCGGGCCCTCTCGGGTGCGCTCAAACCCCTTGAACTCAGCTGCAAATGCTCCGCAAACGACGCGGTAGCCGCGGCCAGATCTCTCCAGTGTTCGGACCTTTCAATGGCGGTATCGTCCACCACATAAACAACCGGCGGGCCGCCGCGCCTCCTTTCGGTCACCACCGAGTTGTTGGGAAGCGGAAGGCCGTGCCTAGAGATTAAATCCCGCACGTAGTCCCGCCCCTTTCCTACCAGATACTTCGTGTCAACCCCGGACACTCGAAGGAGATCCATAGAGAGCAGCCCCCGGAACGTTCTTCCAGAGCGACACTCCCTAACTTCCTCGTTCTCCAGCCACTCTTTCAAGAAACCCGGGCTGTACCCGTATTTCTGACCATGACTCTCAATGAGCCGGGGCTCGATCTGCGCGCACTTCGGATAATGCGGGAGGAGCGTCGAAAAGACAGGGGGCAAAGCCCGCCCCACCTGCCGCAGCTCAGAGACATCAACAATCACAAGCTCCCATACCTCAAGAAGCGACGCGCAGTCAAGACCCTTGACTTGACAGCAGCCTACCGGTACGGTGCCGACATGGACCGCTTCAAGGTCGCGGCACTGGCCGTCATATCCCCCCTGCTTGCGGTGGTGGCCTTTCCCATCCTGCTGTTTTTCCTGATTCGGGATTGGGACAGCGCCCGTCTCCGAAATCGGAACCTTCGGCACCTGCGAAGCTTTGCGCTCCTCACGGCCGCCGGCCTCGTGATGGATGCCATTCTGATCAGCTGTCTGCTGTACGCCCCCTACATCCTGGTCTCCCTCGCGGTGTTCTGGATCATTGCACTCCTGACCAAGGACGAGATTTGAGCGCCGAAGCACGCCTGGTCTGGTTCCTCCTCGACGAGATTTCCAGGTTCGCGCGATGGAAAGACGATCCTGGAGCACGAGCCCGCCACCGGGGACTGACCCCTCACGAGTCGATCTACGAAAACCACCTCGTCCCCCTCATGTCTGAGGTCTTCGAGACAGACCTGATCTTGACGGAGAAACCGACGGAGGACGACTGGGACGCCACCCTTCGCAAATCGCTGCGCTTGTCCACTCAAGCCCTGGCCCTTGTTTGTAGCGAAGAACCCGACCTCGACGAGGTCTGCACGGCCTTGTCCCAGCTCTACAGCTTTCGGTGTGCCATGCGCCGGCTAGCCATGGTAGAGTAGGGTGTGTTTTCTCGCAGAGCCCTCCTCTCAGCCTTCCCATCCCTTGCCTTCCTCCCTGAGAAGTCAAAGGAACGCCGCCTCAGCACTCTGAGGCGCGACACCAGCAAAACCGAAGAAGAGCCGGAAGCCTTCCCCCCTGTTTACCCCCTTGTCTTCACGGAGACCATGCACGACGTACTTGTAGGGGAAAACGTTGTGCACCACTGCAACGGGAAAACGAGAACCATCGGCGCAGCTTTGGTAGATGCCAAAAAAGGAGAGCACCTGGCTGTGGTGGTGCTCTCCTACGACCTGTCGAAAACGCTAGACGACTAGCGACTCCGAGACCGCTCCAGGCGCAAGATCTCTGCCACCACGGCCTCTACGCTCATCTCCGTCGAATCGATCTCGACCGCGTCATCTGCCTTGCGCAGAGGCGCGGTCTTTCGCGTGCTGTCCCGTGTGTCTCGCACGGACAAAGCCTCCATAGCCTCTTCGAGGCTCTGACCCGGCTCAAGGCGACGCTCCGCCCGAGACTCCAAGCTTGCCGTCAAGTACACCTTCACCGCAGCCTCCGGAAACAGCACGGTTCCAGTATCTCGCCCGCTGGCAATGCACCCCAGGTTCGCGAAGCTCTGCTGCAGCTCCAACAACGCGGCCCGAACCCGGGGCAAGGCTGACACCTGAGAGGCCCCTGATGCGATGTGAGCTGTTTGGAGCAAGTTCGTGACGTCTACACCCTCCAGCAACACCGAAGCCCCTTCAAAGGCCACACAGAGGCCTTCTGCGAGAGCAGCCATCGCAGATTCATCCGCCCAATCCTGCCCTGCCTGGTCCGCCTGGAAAGCCACACACCGGTAGAGCGCTCCTGTATCGAGCACCGGAAGAGTCGGAAAATGCCGCTGCAACGCCTTCACGATGGTCGTTTTGCCTGACCCCGCAGGCCCGTCAATCGCAATGACCAAAGGAGCGCGTAGCTGGTAGTAGGTCACGTCATCGTCCACCGTAAACGGGTGGAGGACCTCTCTAAGGTCCCTCAACGCCTCCATGACCCGATCCACCCCCCAATCCAGCCTCCGGGCAAGCACCGGAGATGTAAACACCGAACCTGGCACAAACTGCGAAACATGGTCCCACACTTCCAAAGAATCTGAGCCTTCGCCCAGCACACTCTCCAATCGATCACGATACGTCTTCATCACACCCCTGTCCCTTGCAAACAGGGGACTCCTGTTGGAGCCCCCCCTTCTCACTGCGCTCTCTAGTTCGAGGCTTCCGAGGCCGGCACTGCCGGTTCCACCGGAACCCATTTGGTCACCACGATGTCCTTTCGAACAACCTGACGAACCGGGAGACGGATCTCTCCCCCCTCCTCGAACGTGGGGGCATCGATCTGAAAGTTACCCTCAGAGTCTTTGAGTGCCTTGTAGTCGATCGCGAAGAAAGCCCCAACCGTGGGGTCCTCGAACACGAGGGTACGCTGACCCTCAGGACCCTTCTGGAGGGCCGTCCGACCAGGCAGGTACTCCGGGTCGTCTTCCGGACATAGCAGGCGGAAAAAATGGTCTTTGGTGATGCTTTTCATTTCTCTGTCTTCTCCTCAATGTAGGCCCACTCGTAGTGCCGAACGACTCGCTCGACCTTTTCGACCTCTTGCAAGGTCAAGAACCCTTGGGCATCCCCCCTGGGAAGGGTCTCCGCCATGGGGTCTGCAGCATTGTGGTAGTTCTTGGTGACTTTAACACCGTAGTACCGACCGTCGTCTTTCATGCGAAACCCGACGATGCCTTCATGCTCCATTCCGTTCCCCTCCTCATGCTCCCAAGCATCCTCCAACTGAAGAAACTCGGCCTCCGAACAGAAGGGGCTTATCTGCTCTCCATAATGGAGAGCACGCACCAGGTCGTAGACCCATTGTCTCTTGAACTTTCTCATTTTCATCTCCTCGCAACAGGGCCTAGAACATCGCGTCGAGGGCGGCCCCCACCTCCTCGTTCTGCTGTTCGCTTGTCGCGTCTTGCCCGTCCATCTCGATACCGTCGAAGTCTGTCAACATCCTTCGACAGTGCCACTCGATCCTAACTCCGAACCTTTCGAAAGGTGTGGCGTCTCGGGACTTGAGACACTGGATGTAGAGGCGACCCTTAGCCTTCAACTCATCATCCATCCAACCCGCAGTCACGACATCCGAACTCTTCTCAGCCTCAGAGGCGTAAGACAATGCCACCAGGGTGTACCGCCCGTCGTTCTTTTCAGCATTGCGAAAGCCGTCACGACTGATCTGGTACAGACCAAGGATTCCAATGCCGGCGCCCCGGTTGAAGTTCATGGACAACTGCTTCATCCCTCGAAGCACCTCGTTGAGCACCTCGGTGGTGTTCTGTTTGTAGTCCATGGACTGCATGAGACCCATGTGATCGACCACCATCATGTGGAAGGGGTCTTTGGCGTACCGCAGCTCCGCGGCGGACTTGAGGTCCGCTACGGTGAACTTGGACTTGTCAGGGTTCGGCACCTCCAGGTGAATTTTGCCGTACTGGTTCTCAATGTCCGCGAGATCCTTCTCAACGTATTCGAACAGGAACCTGCGCTCGACTTCACTCAACTCCCCGTTCTTGAGCTTCTCGTACTCCAGACCCTTGTCGAAGTGGACAAGGGTCCCGTCTGACAACTTCTTGGAGGGCTTCTGGATGCCAAGCTTGATCCTGATCTCCCGGAACTTCTCATGGAACGTGTGCATGACGTGGATGATGTTCATGCACTGGTGAAAGGGCATCTCAAGGCTACAGTAGTAGACCGAGTAACGGTAGATGATCGCTTGGTTGTAAGCCCACTGCAAGGCTAGACTGCTCTTCCCATGTCCAGTGAACGCAGCATGAGTCCACAGTTGGTGTGCCTGCACCCCTCGCATTGAGGTGTCAAGCTGATGGATACCTGAAAACTGACCCATACCGTTGGTAGGGTCATTTTCAACTAACTCGTACCTCTCCTTGAAAAAGGCGGTATCTCCAACCAGGTCACCACTAAGACGCTGCCCCGCTTTCGGAGCTATGATGTTGTGACTCTTCTCCTGGAAATAGCGAACAGCATCTACTGCGCCTTTGAGGGTCACTGGCTTTTTGCGCTTACCCTCTTGGAGGGTCAAGCCCTCCACAGCAATTTTCGCCGTTTCAGTGATGTACTCCTTGACCAGCTCGACGCGGCGCTCTTCCACCTTGTTCTCAAGATGACGCTCAAAATCTCCTCTGGTCTTCGGAGGCAGGCGGGAGAGTCTCTCCAGCCGGGTGACAACCTCCGTCTCTCGAATGCTCTCGAAGTAGTCCCGGATCGTTTTCAGGTTAGGAGCGTGGCTGTGGTCGTCGAAGAAACCTCCAACGAAATCCCAAATGAGAACGTCCTCTTTCTGTTGAAAGCCCAACAGGTTGTTCTTGAGCGAGAGAATGTTCCGCTTAAACAGCTCATCATCGTCTGACTCCTTGCAGATGAAGCAGGATCGCAGCAGGGATTTCATAGCAGTCTAGTCTTCAACAAGGTTCGATAGAGAGGTGGGTCCCGTTTGCCCCGTTGCCTTTCGGCGGCGGGTTCGGACCTTCTTTTTCTTCGCAGGAGTTTTCTTCTTGACCGGCTCCCCCTCTTCGTCCACTTCCAGATCCAGGACATCATCGAGGTCCTCTTCCTGGGAAGCCAAGGGGCGGGCTCGTCCTAGATTCAGCCTCTTGTACCCCGAAAGTTGCGTCAAAACCTCAGGAGAGTTGCACAAGTGCCCCTCTGCACCGATTTGGTAGTCCGGCTGGTCCACCACCCAAGTGGGCTTCCCCAGCATTTCCCGGATCATCAGGATCTCCATCAACGCCTCGGGCGTTGCACTGTTCCGCGAGCGCTTCACGCCAAGATACATGACGAGCAGGTCCGGAGTTTCAGCAAGGTCCAGGATCTCCAGGTCCTTTGCGTGTGCCTCTCGCACATCCGTATCGAAGATTTCAACCGACTTGGCTTTGGCGTTAGCGAACCACGCACTCATCATGTCGACGTCCGAGCGCACCCGGCAAAACCAGTGTGGACCCTGTCTCAAAGACACATATCGAAGGTGACGCTGGAAATTCTCCTTGGTCGCGGTGATGTAGACCGAGTGACCTACCAACGCTTTGAGGGAGGACTCCTCCTCAAGCTTCGGAGATCGGAGAAGGTCATAGCCCGGCCAGATAGCGCGCACGTTCGCAATGATGTCGCGCTTGACCCCGCAGAGGCACCGCCTTCCTGAAAGGGTGTCAATTGTGATGAACCCCCGACCATGACACAGCTCGCAATCAGGGTCGCCATCGCCGGGAAGGACGCCACCGGGGCACTCGATGAGGAGCTTTCGTGCTCTCAGGAGCTTGAACCGCCGCTGGTTCTTGAGAAACTCCCACTGCATATCAGGGACTTCCCCAATCTGGTTGGGACCAATCGAGATCGTAGGCAAGTCCGAGGTATCTCGCTCCTCGGGCTTCACCTTGTAGTCCAGCTTCGCGAAGCGAATGACGATTGGGTCGCTACCCTGATTCTTGAGCTTCACTTCTTTGCATCCTCCTTGAGCATCCGGAACAGGTCGGTGATGTCGTTCCCCGAGTCAATGTCGAAGTCCTTGTCCCCGGCACCTTTGATGCGCTTACCCAGGACCGCCTCGATGAGGTTCATCTTCTTCTTGAGAACCTGAAGGACCTTTTCATCGACCGAGTTGCGACACGCCAGGTGAATCGCATACACTGCATCGTGCATCGACCCGATACGAATCATCCTACCGATGATCTGAATCAGGTTCCCAGCGGACCAGGGGGAGTCAAAGAAAATGATAGCCTTGGCGGACTGAAGGTTGATGGCCTCGGAGGCGGCGTCCGTGATGCAAATGACCCGAGTCTCATCCTCCGAATCGTTGAAAGACTGCATGGCTGCAGACCGGGCCCCTATCTTCTGACCCTTGTACTTGACCTGTTTGGTGTCCTTGCCTGTGATTCGCGTTGCGGGAACCTTGGCTTTCTTGAGAGCCTTCATGATGAGGTCCACCATCTTCGCAAAACGGGAGTAAACAATGACGTTCTCCCCTGCGAGGTCGCCCTCCGTGAGCAGCTCAATGAGCCGGTCCAGCTTGTTGCTATCCCCCTCACACCCCACAAGGGAAGGGTGATTCGCGATTTGCTGACAGTAGATGATGGCGGTCAGCTCCGACATCTCTCTCTCTTCGCCTGTCGTATCTACTTCGAGCAGACCATCCAAAGCCTCGGCGTACTTGATTCGCTGTGCCTTGGTCATCTCGACCTTCTCCACCCGTGTAGTCAAGGGGGGAAGGTCCGAGGCCACTTCGTGCTTTGCACGGCCAATGAAATAGGGCTCGATAGCTTGGCGAAATCGAGCCACTGCACCCTTTTTCGGGTAACACGGGACAGGAACCTTGCGGCCCCTTCCAATGCTCTGCATGCGCATCACGTAGTAGTCTTCAAGAAAGGAATTGAGGGTCTCAGGAAAGAGGCGTGTGTCTGTGCCTGCTAGCAACACCTCGAAGATCCCGTAGCCCTCCGTCAAGTTGTTCTTGATCATCGTGGCGCTCAAACCCCACACACGCTCTGCGGTCTTCGCAGACAGGTACTTGCAGATCTTGTGAATCTGGCTCTTAGGGTTCTTCACTGCTGTCATCTCATCCATGACATAGGTGATCCCCTCGCAGTCCTTGAACTTGGCGTAATCACGACGCAGAGACCCGTACCCCAGCACAAGAGCAGTAGGGCCTTTCGAGGAGAAGAATTCCTCGTAAATCTTCTCCCTCTTTTTGGGAGTCCCTGCACACTGCAGGACCTTGACCTTCCCACCTACACAGAACTTGTCGAACTCAAGGCACCACTGCTCAACCGCACTTTTGTTGGTCACAATGACCACTTTGACGTCAGGGTTCTTGTCCCAGACGTAGCACATGCCCGCGATACTCTGAATCGTGTTATGGTTGATGAACCCGTTCCCCTCGAAGCAATGTGAAGGGTCGTCCATCTCCAGGTCCACGACCAGGCGATGCCCTTTGCTGACCTCAACGATTTCAGTGAACTCGATGCCTTCCCACCCGGGCTCTGTGTAGCAGACCCTGTCTCCCACAGACAGATCAGGAAGCTTGACCCACCCCCGGTCCGTCATGATCGGATGATTGTGCGAACCTTCCAGCAGCTTTCCGTTGGCCGCTTTGATGATGATAGTGTCCCGCTCCCCCCCATTGTAGAAGCGCTTCACAGGGGCCCAGTGAACCCCTGTCCACACCTTACAAGCCAACGCAGGCCCAAACTGATCAACCTCGGGGTATGCTCCCTGCGCCAGCGTGCCTATCTGGCGAGGGCCGTGGTCAGTCTGCACCACCGTGTCTGGTGCGACGCACTTCCCGAGGCCGCAATCATCACCCAACAGGAAGCGCTTCATGCCTATGAAATGCGCCACTCCCTGATTCTGGTAGTAGCGAAGCTTGAGGGGCCTTTCCTCACCATCGAAGCCCTTGAAAGTAGAGCGGAGGAACTTCGAGGGCTTGAGCTGAAACGTCTTGTTGTCGCGCAGGGCTTTGAGTTTCGCGTAGACGCCGTCCTGACCAGACACGACATCTAGTACCCCAAAAGGGTAGCTCAGGTCGCAGCTATCCGAGCTTTGAGCCGCTCCTGCAGCTTAGAAAAGTAATCCGGATCGCGCTCCGACCCGATGCAAAAACGGCCAGAGCGAGCTGCGGCAACAGCGGTGGTTCCCGAGCCCAGGAACGAATCCAGCACCGTATCCCCTGGGTTCGTGTATGCCTCAATGAGCCTGCCCACCACAGACAGGTTTTTGGTCGTGGGGTGCCACCCTACGAAGTCCTTGGACATGGTGTGGTTCGTAGCCGACCACACACAAGTCGGGACAGTGCCCTTCTCGAAAGGCTTGCCCGTCCTCAGGTTCGTCTTCACCTTGCGCTCTATATACACAGGGTTGAACAGGAACTCCGCCCCCTTACTCCAACACACCGCGTACTCATGCTTACGCGGGAAGTTCTTCCGAGTGCGGCCCCCCCAGTTGTGCTCCCACACAATTTCATTCTGCCGTGTGAGGCCCTCGATCTTGGAGGTCTGCAGCATGTAGCGCAGGAACGTGTCTGTCTTAAGTGTGCCCCACACGACGAGCATCCTCCCAGGCTTCAACACCCGAACGCTCTCTCGCGTCCAAAGGTCGCACCAGGCCAGGTACTCTTCAGCGGTTCTCCACTGTTTGTCCCACTTGTCGGGGACGATGTTGTGGTAGGGCGGGTCCTGCAACACCAATTCAACGGATTCATCCGGAAGGTCTTGAAAGAACTCCAGGCAGTCTACGTTCCGCAGCACAGACCCCTAGTACCCCAAAAAGCCCGCCCAGATCACTCTGAGCGGGCTTTCCCACAGAAAGGCGGTTCCGCCTTATTTGTGGCTGATGCGGGCTGCAAGCACGAGGCTCACCGCAGCGTTGACTGCCATCCAGATCCGGTCCATCAGCAACGCACCCGGGTACGTGTCGAGGACGGTCGGGAGCACGATGGCCCCATGTGTCAGAAGCGCGGCGTAGCCCAGAGCGAGGCCGGCGACGAACGGCCGTAGTGGTTTGAAACTCCAGCCGACGACGGTTGCGGCCAGAGGCACAGCGGCGCTCATCCACAAGGCCGCATCGTAGGACCCCGTGACGCTGGCCAGAGCGTAGGCCAGGGGCACGATGCCCAGGGCACCGGAAGCCGCCATCGCCGAGCCTGAGAAGGCTGCCAGACCGAAGAGCTTGCCACGAACCGTGCTGAAGCCCGCAAGGCCAAACCCGCCCAAGAGCAGGATGCCCAGGCCCGTCAGGAGGCCGCGCTCTGGAGCGTAGTCCGTGTGCGCCATGTCGACGGCTGCTTTGGCATCGAGGATGCCCGTTCCAAGCTGGTCATCCCAGTCCTTGCCTCGGGGGTGGACGGCCGTCTCACGCATGATGCGAAGGACCTCATCGGGGTTGGTGACTCCCTCACCGTAGATCAGTGCTGCGACGCCTGCCGCATGCGGCGAGGCCATCGAGGTCCCTTGGAACCAGAGGTAGTCGTTGCGGCTCGGGTCTCCCACGTGAATGGTGTTTTGGAGAACACCGTCCGGCTGCCCGTCACCGTTCTTGTCGGAGCGCGTGTCACCACCGGGAGCGGCGAAGTCAAGGGTCTTGCCGTAGTTCGAGTAGAAGGTGCGCTTCCGTTCGAAGTCCGAAGCCGCCACCGAAACCGCATAACGGTAACCCGAAGGGTAGTGCGCCTCGGGGCTGTTGTCGTTGCCCGCGGCACACACGACCAGGGTGCCTTTCTTGTGCGCGTACTCGACGGCCTTGGCCATCACGCGCGAGGGAGCGGGCCCCCCCAGGCTCATGTTGATGACATGAGCACCGTTGTCTGCGGCGTAGCGGATGGCGTTGGCGATGTCGGTGGTGGATCCCCAACCTTCGTCACTGAGCACCTTGAGCGGCATGATCGTCGCCTCGTGTGCCACGCCCGCGACTCCGACGCCGTTGTTTGTTGCCTGCGCGATGGTGCCTGCAACGTGGCTGCCGTGCGCATGCCCGTCCAAGCCATCGGGAAGCCCACTCGCGAAAGACTTGCCAGCCGTGAATTTCACACCTTTGAGGTCCGGGAGCTGAGGGCCGTAGGCGCTGTCTTTCCAGGCGACACCGGTGTCGAGAACTGCGACGATGACGCCCTCACCGGCTTGGGATGCCCAGGCTTCGGGGGCGTGGATCTGCTCCAGGTGCCACTGGTAGAAGAAGTACGGGTCGTTGACCTCCTTGCGAGGCTTCGGGGTGGGTCTTGCCACGACGTAGTCCGACTCGACGGTATCCGCGTCCGGGATCTCGTAGACGGCCTCGTACTCCACACCTTCAACCAGTTCGAGAGCTTCTCCAAGGGGCGTACCACCCGTGGACGTGGAGGTCATCTCCGCCCAGAAGGTCGCAGAATCCTCGAAGCTCAGGAGGTAGAGGTGGTCCGACTCACTGTAGAAACCGCCACTTTCGACCGTCACACCGGGAATGTTGTCGATTGCGCGCACCGCAGCGAGGATCTCGGTCTCGGATCCCCCCTCGCCCTCTTGAGGGTCGACCATGTCGAGCACGACACGACCTGTGCGCCACTCGGCGTCGCCCTGGAACAGCATCTCGTCCGTGATGTCCGAGGCCGCGAGGCCTTCGTGGCCTCCATGTTCGCTGTGACGGTGCGCCACGCTGAAAACCGTCGCAACGGCCCCCAACGCCACAGCACTGGCAATCAGCTTGCTCTTGTGCTTCTTGAGTTGCTCTCGCATACCTGCGACTATAAGTCGAAGGCTTGCAGCGCGTCAAGGACCAAAAGCCGCGAAGTTGAGCGGTTGTGTTCGGCATCTGCTTTGAAATGGGCCGAAATCTGCGAGGCCGCATCGTGCAGCAAGGAACCCTTGCCTCCATCACGCTGCAAAGAGCGCTTGTACATCTTGGCCTCGGGCATCACGAGCTTGTGATCGAAGTGGTCTTGCACATCCCCCTCCAATTTCTCCAGGGTACGCGCAAGGTGAAGCAAAGCTTCATCCATCACATCCTCCGAAGCCGGAAGCTGAAGACCCTTGGTCTCCAATAACCCTTGGGAACTCAAAAGCTGACGCAGGAACCTCATCTTTGGAGTCTTGGCGGCCTTGGGCCAGAAGTCGTCCCGAAACAGGGTAAACGCCAGGTACTTTGGGTCTACGCCCTTTTTCCGAGCAAGCGCGTCTATGCCTGCTTTCCACTTCGGCGCGCGCGCCTTGAAATAGGCCAGAAGGCCCTTTCGAATTGAAGCCGCCGACCTCTCCAACGCCTCTTCCCTCGTGTACTTGGGGAGGTCAGAAATGCCGAGAAGACGCTTGACCCACGATGCCTGTTTCATGCCTGAACTCCAAGGGACACCACAACCTGACCCATACCCTGGATCAGAAGTCGGGCACCCGTCGGCCCCTTCGTTGCAGACACCCGTCCAGTGGTAACGATAGAGGAACTAACACCAGGCGGAATGTACAGGGTTCCTACGCGCTGTTCTGTGTCCGTGTTCACGGAGACTTCCCTCACGCGAAGAGCCTCAAATACCTCTTGCAGAGTCTTCCCGTGCAACCCCAGCTCTTGCATTGCAGCTGTAGTTTGAACACCCACAATGCCGTCCACGGGACCTGCGTTCACACCCATCCGGTGCAGGTGCGCTTGCACTGAGCGCTCCAAAGCCCGATCCGCCTTCCACGTGCCGGCATCCACCGCCGCCGCGCAAACCACAGAAGGCCACGCGCACTCCCCTCTCCCAAGATACAGCATGTGGTCAAACACGCTCTGCCACGGCCCCAGAAACGTGAACACGCCTGCGGTTGAAGAGACCGCCAGCGGCACGCGGTCCCACGGAGTAAAACCCAAAGGCACCATGTAGCCCCAAAGCGTTTCGAGCAAACGCTGTGCTGCCGCCTTAGGCGGGCCGGGGTCCTCGGGCAAGGTGTAAGACACCTTCACCTGTCGGCCCGCCTTCGCGATGTCGAGGTGAGGAGCCAGGTCCTCCACGAACTTGGCGGCCACATTCCAGTCGAACTCCGACATTTCGAGCCCGTGTACCCTTAGCCCCTTTGGAACCAGGCTTTCCAGCTGCCGAAGCGCTGCCGCAGTGTCCGAAGTGACGGCGTATTGCTTGTACTGAACGAGCTTCATGCTGTAGCTTGTACCCCAGATTGCACGTGGAAGTGAGGGTACGATTTCTCGTCCACGCAGATCAAGCCCTCCGAGGCCATCTGGTGAACGATGTTCAGAACCGTGCTCCTAGCCACCTCCACCTCATAACACACCTCGTCCACAGACCCTGCCCCTGCGAGGATCGCATTCCAGATGAGTGTGTACTTGGACCGCTCCTGCTCCGTGAACGGGACGCGGCGGAGGATCTGCAACGCTTTCGAGATCTCGCGAAGCTGTTGCTTTTCCCGTTCCTTTTGCAGCTCAATCACATACGGAGAGGGGTCGAAGGCCGGACATTTACGGGTTCCACGACGCGCCTGCTCGTGCGAAAGCACCGTGACTACCTGGAAAACCGAGGCCGCCACGTGCATTTCCATCTCGTTGACCAGCAACACAGCCTCAGGGGTCACCCAAACCGCAAGGTGGTCTCGGGTCATCCGGTTAGTCCGTTTGCGACCTTGAGGGGCAGGGTAGCCCCCTTTGACACGTTCAGTCCAGCGCTCGCGGGCGTGATCCGTCCAACGCCAAACGGAGTTCACCTCTGAAACCGGCGGGCTGACTTGAGAATTGACGTGTCGCATGTAAGCAACATACCAGCCACGGAGGCAGAAGTCGACACTGAACTAGAAAACACCGAGGAGGGTTCTAGGAGCGCAGGCTCTTCCCTCAAATCTCGAAAGACCCCTTGAACAACATCGTAGCCGCTCCAGGGCTCCTCTGGGAAGGCTTGAAGGACCACAGCTGGCTCTGCGCCTGCATTCTCGCACAAGGCCCTCAGCGGGGCTGTGAGGGCCTCACAGAAAGCGTCCCTAGCAGGAGAAAAAGGCTCTCGCGTTCGAATCTGCCGTGAGAGCCGAAGCAAGGTCGCCCCGGCGCCCGGCACCAAGCCGTGCTCAAAAGCCGCACGAACAGCACTCAAACCGTCCTCGATTCGCCCACGGCGCTCCGCCATGGCCAACTCCGTGTCGCCTCCTACTTGCAGGACAACAAGGCCCTCAGACAGACCCGCGATTCGGGCCTGCATCTCATCACGGTCATAGCTCGATTCCAGTGCCTCTTGCTCCGCAAGGAGTTGTGCAACCCGCGCCTCGATGCCCTCGTATCGCTCCTCGTAGGCCACAAGTGTGGTTGTCTCCGAAGCTGCCGAGACTTGCTGAATCGACCCCAGCAAAGGGGCCTCAAAGCTCTCGAAACTGGACACCTCCGGATCGAAAATCTCCGCCCCCGTGAGCGCTGCAAGATCTTCGATGTGCGGCCGCATCTTGGGTCGGATGCTGCCGGGGCATCGCACAGCACAAGAGTCCACAACCCCTTTGCTGGCGTTTGTCACCATCGTCTGCAGTGCTGGCCCATACATGCCGTACGACACAACAAGAACGGGTAACGATCCGTCTTCGACGGTCGAAGCCGCTTCCAGGATCGGAGAAACCTGCTCAAAGCCTGAAACCTCTCCTGCAACTAAGGCTACAAGGCACGACTCACGCTCCCAACGCGGACCAAACTCGGTGGACTCCCACCCCGCCTCGATCTCCATGCCCTGCTTTTCGAGCAGCTCAACGCCACGACCTTTGCCATCTTCGACCTTGATCAGGCCGTATTTCCCAGCCAGCATACACGCTTCAGCGATTGCCTTCGACACCTCCGCATCCGATTTGGTGGACTGTTGCGCCACTGCCTCCAGCAACTGCCGCGTTGCGGGGATTCGAGCCGGCCAGGGATCGGCGATGTAACGAGAGGCCAGATCTTGAAAGTACGCCGCGACCTCCGGTGCGGAGTGCCCCCCTGCAACGAGCTTCACCCCTTCCAGGTACAAGGCACAGGCAAGCAGGACCGTCGTCGAGGTGCCATCCCCGATCTCGGTCCCCACTTTATGGGCCGCCTCGCGCAGCACTGAAACTGCAATGCGAGGCAACGGCTCGGAAGGTGCCCACTCCCCCGCCACCGTCATGCCATCCGTGGTTGCCAGCAAACCTCGTCGGCGCCCCCTATCCACAAGGACGTTACGGCCGCGGGGGCCGTAGGTCACCTGTACGAGCCTCGCCAGATCCGCGACGCCTTTCTGAAATCCTGCTGTAGACCCGAAAACTACTCGACCCACGATTGCCCCTTGAGGACCTCAGGTTTGGAGTCCCGAATCTGCACCGCAAAATCCGAGCAGCCCACGTAGTAAGCCCAGTTTGCCCCCCGCATCTCATGCGGACGCATCCAAAGGAACACCGCACTCGATTCGCTTCGAATCAGCCGAAGGTTTCTGTCAAACAGAGGGCCCCGCTTCAGGTACGACATCCGCAAGGTCAGACCCGGGCCTGCGTAGTACGTCAGTCCTTCCATGAAGCGAAGGACCTCGCGGTAATGCGAGGCCACGACCACCGTCAATGTGCCAGGTGCGAGAGGAATCATGTGTTCTCTTCCTTGACGGCTTCAAGGGCCTCCGCCATGGCCTTGCGCTGCACGTCGTCCGCCAGGAACTCTACCTTGGTTGGGTCCCCCGCCACGCCCTGTGCGAGTTTGAAGTCCTCCCAGGACCCCTCTAGGGAGTCTTGACCCTCCACCTCCAACCGGAACTTCCCACCCGTCACATGCAAGGCAGCGGAGCCTTTGGTAAACCCGAAGGCTCCAGGGGTGCTATAGCCCGTGAACTCCTCTTGGGAGTTTGCTTCTCCCAAGAACAAAGAGAGGGCTTCGGAGACTGCCTCTTGGCCAGACTTGGCCAAGTAGTCCGACATCTTTTTCTCGTCTTCGAATCTCACAGCTCGAATGCTCCATACCGGAGTAGGACCACTCCGGCTTCTGGGTTCAGGTCGATCTCATTGCACGAAGCCGCAACTTGCTCTTCCCACACGGTATTTGCGTACTCCACGCAGATCTTGAGGGCTCCAACGGTGCCGTCGAGAAGGTCCCGCTGTTCGAGCAAAGCCCGGAACACATCAGCCCGCCCTTGAATCGGTGTGGGGGGGTTGGCCGAGGAGATCAGGACCATGTGAAGGTCCCCAAACACATCTCGAAGGGATGTTGGACCCTCGAAAGAGTAGCGCCACACGAGCAGAGCGTGCAACATGTCAGAGAGGCGAACTTCCATCTGAGAACCTCCCAAGTAATCCTCCGTGACGTACAGGCGCAACTCGGCTCCATACGTGGGCAGGTCCCCGCTGTAGAAAGCTTGAGCGGTACAAGCCCCCACGGTGCCGTAGCCTTCCCACAGGTCCAGCATAGTGTCTCCAGGGTACCTTGGGTGGCAGGTCTCAGAACCCGAGCCGTGAGAGTCCTGAATGCAGGAGTCCCGTGCCAACTCGACAGGTGCGACCGCAGACACCCAGTCCAACAGATCGTAAATGTCGGAGCAAGTCGCAGAGGCAACCCGCCCTCGCTGAGCTTTGTACCCTCCCACCCACATGACCGAGAGGCCCATGCCTAGCAAAACTGCCAAGGCTATGACGAAAACCTCGATCACGACTCGATGAACCCCAGCGCCTGCAGCATCTTGCGGTTATAGCTCGCGAACGAGCCCCGAAAAAGGGTGCTGAGGGGTTGCCAGGCAACCGTCCCCTCGCGGGTTTTTGGTAGCTCCGGCGGGTACGCCACCGCGCGCCCCATGAACGTCGTGTTGAAGAAGTTGGTCTCCCCCTCGCACAGCGCGCTGTGCACTGGGAAAACACCACCGTAACAGGTCACCTGCGCCTCTTCATAGACCTCACGGCGGATCGCTTCTTCGAAGCTCTCGTCGGCCTCGACCTTTCCGCCTGGGAGATTCCAATCGGTGAGGTCTTCACCACGAGAAATGGCCAAGACCTGCGTCTTGCCCTCCACTTCGATGATGTCCAGGAAGGTCACAGAATAAAGAAGAGCCATGCGCCGAGACCTTAGCGCATGCCCATACGCCCGTCAAGCAAGAAAAAAGGGGGGCCCCTCTCGGAGCCCCCCTTCCGGCCGGGATGAGACCTGCTCAGCTCTTCGCGGGAGGTGCCAGGAACGGGATGTGCTTGCCAACAAGGCCCCACATGCCAGAGGCTGCCATACCTGCCGCCAGGCCCATGACCACGCGATGCACCGTGACAGCGCCCCCTGTCGAGAGGGCATCAGCCAGAGAAGCCAACACACCAAAGGTTGCCGCAGCCCACGGGACGTACTTCGAAGGAAGGCGGTCCAAGACATGGAAACGACGCAGCAAAGCCAGGAGCAGCATGATCAGAGCTGAAGCTCCCAAGGCCCACTCTTGACTGCGGAAGAGGCTCACGACCTCTTTTCCGTCTTCCAGAAGGTCTGCGTCCGAGGACGTCGCATCTGCAGGTGCCCCCGTGGAACCCGAAGCGTCCGTGTCGGCAGCCGAGACGGTCACCGCTGGCGTCACTGCATCAACACCGGCCAGCTCCTCGTCGGTGTGGCAATCCGCGCAAACGGACCCCATATCAGGATGGGGCATCGAGACCGCATCCGTGTCAGAGGCTGCAGCCTGAGGGATGAAAAAGAACACTGCAAACAGCAGTGCTGCGAGGAATGAGAATGCTTTCTTCATGCTTCTACTCTTCTTGTGCGAAAGGAGCCAAGGGCGTTGTAGCAGGATCCGGAATGACCCGCGTTCGACCCTTGACCATGGGTTTACCACTCAGGCGATACCGGTCAGCGGCTGTCTTGCCCTCACCATAACCTGTTGGCGAAATGATACCACTGAGGTCAACACCACGTGCTGTGACTGACTCTCCACCATGCACCGCAGTGGTCAAGACCACCATCTGTACCTCATCCCCGGACGAGACTTCAGTATCTGCGGCAAAGGCTTCCTCTTGGAAGTTGCGGACCAGGAGTGCTTTACCAGCCAGGAGTGCCCCCTTCAGAACTGGCTGCACCGACGGCTCCAGAGACCCACTATTCCAATCCACAGGACCTCCAGGGTTCGTTCCTCCAAGAACAAACACGGACCCTCCGCCTCGATAGATGCGGTAGCTCTGTGACCCACCTGGGCTGGCGCTGGTGTACGCTTGGTACTGCAAGACCCCGCCATCTCCCATCCCGATCAACTCTCCAGGAGCACCGGAGTGGGGGGTGTACTCCTCCCCTCCATTCTGAGTCAAGGGCAGAAGCCTTTGCGAGGGACGCAGACCACCAAGAAGTGTTTGCACCGCCGAGGAGCTGTCATTGAGTGGGTTCTCCCCCAAGAAATCCGAATCCTGGGACAAGATGCCCATCGGAAGCCTCTCAGTCATCCCCGTGAGGTCGAACTTCGAGGTGCCATCTCCGGCGTTGACATTGAGGTCCACACCCCCACTGAGGTTTGCAGACGTGATCACCGAATCAAGACCCTCTTCTCCCGAGCGGGGAAGAAGCAAGGACATGTTCTCCGTGTCCGTGATCTGGACCTGGATTCCATTTCCTTCAGCGCCCACAGAGCGCGCATAGATACGAATCACCTGCCCATCTTCGTCGTGGCGAACGAAAATGGTGTCTTGCAGGTCCTCTCGTGCCGCCATCTTGACAGCTAGTTCTCGCGCAGCGGTCACCTCACCCGGAGACCCCGCATCGAACAGGTCAGCGTTGGCCGTAGGACCGTTGAATGCGGTGAACGAAACCACCGTGCCATCGAGCTTCACGATTCGAACCGCTGTCGACCCGAAGTTGATCGTGAGGTTGTTCCCGTTGACTCGAAGATCAAGGTATGCCCGCGACGTGTTCTTCTTCTGACCTTCCGTGAAGGCCCTGGGAAGGAAACGCCACGCCGGCTGAGATCGACTCTCCGGCACCCGAGAGGCTGCTGCGTTGGTATTCTCCAGGTATCCAACATCCGTCTCCGTGCCTGCGAAAACGGGGCCCCCGATGCCCCCGGATCCCATTGTGGTGTAGAAATCGAGCGAAGACAGAACTTCCAGACCCCGGGCGTTGAGCCGTTGTGGAATCTGGGCACCACTATCGTCGAACTGCTGAATCGGCGTCTGCAGCTGTACCGCATCCGAAGCGGCGACCTGACCCAAACGAGGCTCGTAGTCACTCGTCGTGCGAGTGTTGCCAGCGCGGGTCATGTACGGGTCGCCCTGGTACACGGTACGCTCGTACCCCAGGTACACCGTCGAAGAATCGGGAGCGGCATGAGGCAGACACATCGCCACGCCTTCTAGCTCCGGGTTGTCACCGTCACTGATCAAGGCTCCAGCGCCGTTGTGGCGACGGGCCAAGACGTAGTTGTTCCCGTCTATGAAACCGCGCGAGAACCCGAACATCGTGCACTCGACGACGTATTCCAGGTCCGTGAACGTCTCACCCTCAACGTACGAGGACGATTTGGTGATATCCAGAACGTTCTCTGGAATGATGTACGTGTGGTCCCCGCGTTCGCCTGTGAGGTCATACGCACCGTCCTTGCAGATGAACAGAGTCTGCCTCTTAGCATCGCGTCGCAACAGGTTCGTGGCAGCGCCTGCTTGAGGCGTCACCCGATCTGCACCGTACGTCACACCACCGGAGGCCACGAACTCGCGACGATCGTACACACCATAGACGCGTGCCAGACCAAGGTACGGAGGCATCTGAATGCCTCGCAACCCTTTGCCAAAGTCCGAAGAGGTCGTGTTGGCCAGTTTGTTGGTGATTTCCTCCGCTTCAACACACCCAGTTCCAATCTCGGTGGTCAGACGGCCTTGGTAAGCCGGCGTTGTAGGTCCAAGAATGTTCCCGTACTCGCCATAGCCCAGGCCCCCTGTGGCACCTGTCTGCACCAGCATCCGAGAGACCAATGCCCCTCCTGATTGGTTGTCCGGGCCCCCGATGATGTAGAAGGCCGGATTGCTGGAGTCCGTGCTGTCCGTGAACAGGTGGTTGATCCCCTCAAGGAACGACCCACCCCCATAGGCGGGGCCGTTGTCTTGATAGTAGGGAATGTCTTGACGACCAAAGCGTGGCATCCACTGTGGTGGCACCTGGTACCCCATCTGCAAACCAGCCGTGTGAATCTGACCGTCATCCTTCGGTCCGTTGTATCCTGAAGGAATCAACGCCGGGTTTGGGTAGCTCGTGGGGCCCATGAGCGACGGGTTCGTACCCGTGTTTGCGGTCGTCATGGCCTGCATGGTCATGGACAGCCGTTGGAACGGCCGGAACATGAGTGTCTTGGACCCGCGGTCCATGAGCGCTTCCGTCTCCCGGGTGACTTCCGAATTGAGGACCACGTTTCCACCGTACGCAGGCGCGTGCGGTGCATCGAGACCCTTCGACGGCAACCTGTTCCACAGCTGAATATGAGCCTGAGTGAACTCAACTTCAGCACTGGCAGCCCCTGAAGCCGCCGCAAAATCCGTATCCAAGACGGACGGACTCTGTTGCAAGATGTTGGCCGGTGGGTTCATCATCTTGACGCTGTGGATGCGATCAGCCACTCGCGCCGTTGCTCCTCGACCTCCGTGATAGAAGAGAGTCGTATTCAGCAGAGCTTTGAAGTTGAAGGGTGCCTCCAAGGTGCGACCGGGCAATGATGCCGAGTTGATGTTAGCCTGGTTCCAGGGGTTGGAAGCCCCTCCTTCCTGAGCCGTGATGTCCGTCAGGACAATAGCCATGGCGGCGGGTCCTGAGGTGGCCCCATTACCGTCCTCGGCATTGTGCTCCATGCTCCGGCCTTCCGCCGTCAAGGTGCCTGTCGAGGTCAGGTCAAACGCTGTAACCCCCTGAGACAAGAACCGAACGCGAATCGTGTTGGCAGCCGACGCAGAACTCGTGGTGTACCCTACGGTGCCTGCTCCAATGACCTGGAAAGCTCCGTTGTTGACCTCGGTTTGGTCGTCTCCGTACATCACCAGGTACAGCTCCGACGAGGATCCCGTCATGTCGCGGCCCCCGGCCGTGAGGAGGTCGTACAGCGTCCGCTGTCCTCGCATCACGGGATTCGTGAGCACTGTGGGGTCGTCTGCAATCGCCCCTGCGGTGTTGAGAGAGTACCAATCCCCAGCTGTGTCGAAGTCCAACCCTGACAAGACGATCTCACCCTCACCTAGAGGGATTGCGGGGTTGGAGTTGTTGTCTGCCAGGTGTAGCGTGGGGTCGATCCCTGCAACCTGGAACGCGGTATTGACAAGGCCCCCGAGCACAATGAACGGCTTTTCGAAACCCAGGCTCTGCAGAGGGTACATGGGACCGGGGTGGGCGGTCGCCGTCTCACCAGGCCCCGCAGGAGCAAAGGCCTGCAGACCGGCACCCGAGGCCTGCACCCCCGTGTTGGCTTGCGTGGTGTTGAGCCACGACAGCGTCACGGGATGCTGGTTTCCGTTCTCGGCTCGGTTCAAGTCCGAACCTTTCCAATACTCTTTGGGCCCAAGGAATCGAACCGCCCGGGTCGCCCCATCTCGGAATGTCTTTCGAGTGCCCTCGTTCCCGGAGTCTCCCCCTAGGTGAACGAAAAGAGCGCTTCCGTTGGTGAAACCAGGCGTAGTGTTGTTCCTGTTGTTCAGGAACCCGGCAGGCTTCAGGTCTGCTCCTGCATCCCAGGTCACAGTATCATCCAGGTTCTGGATGAACCCAGCAGCCATTGCTCCATCATTGTCCAACAGAGAAGTAACGCGAGGCTGGAGAACCGCGCCATCCGACCACATGTATCGAACCCCGTCGGGGCCATCCAAAGCTTCAGTGGCATTCGGGGCTGCCGTTCCACCATCTTGATCCAGATAGGAAACTTCCTCCAGCGAGACACCTTGACTGTTGCCGGTAACTCCTGAAGTTTTCCATGTCGAGCGAAGGTTGTTCCGCATGAGCGCCGACACGTTGTGAAGCAGGAGTTGGGAATAGTCCCAGCCTCCCATGGACACGCCGCGGCGGAGGTCACAGAGGTCTTCTTTCGCGATTTGGTCAGCGTAGCGACCATCAGGGCGGGTGTTGAAGAACGAGATAGCCGTTCCCGACCCCACAACCGCCACGTTAGACCGACCCTCGTGGCGCACAACATCCGTGCCCCACTGACCGCGACCATTTGCCGGAATCGTCAAAGTGTTTGGCGATGACGCAGTGTCCACTGCCGACACAGCCACTACCTCATCGTCGATCCGGAGGAACACATTGGCAAAGGTGTGTCCGGAGTCATCCAAACCCGAACCTACCAGGTTGTCCACCTCGACCGTGACATCCAGCGCGTTCTGAGTTGCCGTCAACGTATTGACGAGCGACATCTGAGTCAGAAGCGTCGCCCCTGCGCGTGGATCAGTCAGCCCTGACGTTGAAGGGGTTCGTTCGAAACTTCCGTTTTGGTTGGGGTCCCCTGCGGTGTTGACCGCGACATACGACGAGGAGTTCCGACGGAACACAGCCAGCATAGGAACCGCGTAGATGTACCCGTCGACCGTTGCAAACCCTGTCTGCGGGTTCCCGTCCCCGGCACGCCACAGGGAAGCATCCCCAAGCTCGTTCCGCATGTTGGAGAAGGTGGCGTAAGCCTCTGCCGAAGGCGCAGACAAGGGTCCTTGAGCACGGATATTGGGGTCCGTAAGGCCGTCCGGGTACACTGCTAGGTCTGGGCTCACACCTGCACCCGTGCCGGATCCGACAACGCGAAGTCGGTACTGAATCTGCACTCGTTTTGTGGTCTCGGACCCAATGAGGGGATCCACAGAGTTATCGTCTACGTTGGTCGCCCCGTATTCCACGTTCCCATAGGTCCAGAACGTGCTTGCAGACGGCTTGTTATCCGTTGCCGGGTTGGACGACGCCAGGGCCTTCCACACCTCCAGAAAAACGAAATCAATCCGACTCCCGGAGGACGGGGGCGGGTTCAATTGAACCACGTTGTCTGTGGCCGTCTCAGTGGTGTTCCGAGTACCAAACACAGGCACGATCATGCCATGGACATTCGCCCACAACCCTGACTGCTGCTCCTCAACTGCGCCATCCTCGGTGTTCTTCTGCTGGCCAAGCCGGAGCTGGTTGGAGTTCAAGGGGTCGACAACGAAGTCATCGAGGGGTCGAGTCGGGTCCAGGAAAAACCCGGACGGAACCTGGCTGCGTACGAAAGTCTGGAAAGACTCCGACGCAACCACTTGCGCAAGGTTGAGTTCGCTATCCAGAGGAGGCTTCTTGTCCTGGAAAACGACCGTTTGGAATTGACGTTGGAGCGCTGAAAGCGTCCGAGTGACGCCATTGCCGAGGAATTCTGCCATGTTCTGTGTCCTTTAGAAGGTGAGGCGCCACGTGACCGAAAAGAGGGAGGAAGCTGCTTTGCTGATCACAGGGAACGTGATGTGGTTGAGGATCATGTCCGATGCGGACACGTCAACCGTAGCGTCGTATGCGGCGCCACCCTGCCCCGCCAGGTTGGGGTTAGGGTTCGTGACGAGACTGTCTGATGACAGAGGGGCAACAAGAGCCATTTCATTGAGGGGACCTACGGCCTCCGCTGCATTGAAAACGGTCACCACGTCTAGGATGTTGGTGGCTGTAGGAGACACCGCTCCAGACGCATCTCGGTAGACCATCTCCGCAAAGGGCTTGCGGAAGATCTCAGCGTTGAGGGACCGCTGCTCGTTCGAGGGAGCAGAGGGAGCCAAAACGGGCCCCAGGGCGCCCGTACCCACCGCAAGCATAGAAGGCCGAATTGAATCGCCCCGCACTACCCGGGCGAAAAAGATCCCGGCATCGAGGGTGACGATATTGGATTGCTGCCTCTCCAACTGAACCTCTCCAGTCTCGGCGTCCCACATCTTGAAGAGCACCTCTCCTTTCAGGTTCAGGAGTTGGGCGGTGTGCCCCGCATGGTGTCCCATGGACACCGCCTCGCTCATCTTCGGCATTTGCAACTGTTTCTGCATCGTTTAGGGTCCTAGAAGGTCACGGGGGTTTGGACGCCGGTCAAGGCGTTGATGAGGACGCCCGAGACCGCGTCCACAAACGGAGGAAAGGTCTCTTGGTACGTGGTGGTGTCCTCCAACACCATACTGACGATCCCACCCTTGGCCGAGGAGTCACTGAACACCGCAAGGTGCCCATCCTGACCGTTGTTTGAGATCTCGAAAAACTCAGCGCCTACCAGACGTCCACCCTCCGTGTACCCCAGCTGAGGGTAGGAAGTGTTGTCGATCGTGTCTGGGTCGCCCGAAATGTCGGTGGGATCCTGGACTACGTCCCCGAAAACCTCTGTCCGGAGCTGGTCCGAAACCCACGAGTGCGCGAAACTCGGAGTTGGGGTCGCCAACTTCGTCTGCCCCTGCTCGAAAGGCTGCGTCTTCAGATAGGTCTCCGTGACGGGGTCCCCCGCTGCAAACGTCACCGTGACCGGCACCCGCACAGGCTCATCCGGCTCCTCCAAGGGCGCGAAACCGCCCTCATCCCCCTCTTCCGCCGGGTCCGACTGCACATCGAGGAGCGTCAAAGGCGCATGGAAAGCCAGCCCGTCATTGAGTGTCACCGTTTGCGAGGTGACGTCGAACGTGAACGAATCCGGGTTGAGAAGGGTTGCAACCCCTTGCAAGTTCGTGTACTGCAGGGAGAAAACCCTCTCTGCGAAAATCCCACCGCCTTTGAGTGACAGCATGGTGTTCGAGATGGAATCCAAGACCAAGACTTCGGGGTCCTTATCCTTCAAACGCTCACCACTGTTCAGCACATTGTACTGGTTGAGAACCATCTTACGGTGCGTGCGTGGCGTCTTGCGGTACACTCGGTACCTCACATCGTACCAACGCTGTAACGAGATCGAAGCGCCGTAAAGGGGTCCAAACGCTATCTCCGGCGTCTCTTCGGTGCTGTTGGGAAGCTCCGCAGTCTCCACGTTGATCCAGCCCGCACTAGGGCGCACCAGCTCCGAAGCGTAGGTCCCATCGAAGTAGGGTGGCAAAGACATGTCAGGGCGGAGAACTGTCACACCCCAGGTCGGGTCTCGACGGATTCGAACCTGAACCGACGAGGTCCAGTCCATCTGCTGCACCTGCGCACTCAGGCTGGCATTGTCGAGCGCAAGCGCGTCTGTTCGAGGAAGCTCCCAGTTCCGGATGTCCGAAACAGCTCCGCCTTTCCAAACGCCCAGGGTGTAGAGCACGTCTGCGCCTGGCCTTTCAACGAGGCTCAAGGAGTCCAACACCATCGTAGTACCCGACAAGAACTGCACGGTAACCACTGATGTCGACGCTGTTGCTGTGAAGTCTCCGAGCGAAGAAGTTCCCAACACAGCGCCCTGGTAAAGGACCACCACCGTCGCGGTGGTCTGGTCCACCCGCACGCGGTAGAGCTGCTGACCGGAGCCCGACGTCGCATAACTCACCACGTCGACACCAGAAGCCACATCGTATAGGGTCACGTCCGCCGCGCTAACCCGCACACCCACTCCGACAGACCCCACGTCCATCGTAAACAGAACCGATCCGGAAGTGACCTCGGCTCGAACCGTCAGGTCCCTTGACAATGTCTCATCGAACACATGGGAATAGGTCGACGTAAAACCCTCAGCCTGAGACAAGGTCAGAAGGTCCTCCGAGACTGTCTCCGTCAGGCTAGTCCCCACGTAGGTCCAACCTTCTGCGGACAAGGTCTGAAGACCCGAGGCCGAGAGAGACCCAAGGGGACCTGCTAAAGCCCTCTCGGCTCCACTTTCCGTGTACGCGATCGTCGAGAACAGAACCTGCTTCTGCCCATCCTGCAACATGACCACTGCGTCCATGGTCCCCTGGGACCACCCCTCGACCTGAAGCTGGACATCAATGTCCACGACTTCAGACGCCGTCAAGGTGGGCTCTTTCCGCGAGTACCCAAAAGAGTAATCCACCGTCTCAGCCCGGCTATTGCTGGCAATGATGTTGCTCCCTGTCCCGGCATCTACCTGCCCGAAACCGAAAGTCTGAGCTTGATACCAGACGTTGTTCGTCTGTGCGTCTGGCAAAGCACCTTGCCGAACCTGAACCACCTTCTCTTGGAAACCCCCGTACGTCAAACCTGGATCGTTGTCCATCCGGACCTCACTCCAGCGAACGTAGGTCGTTCCCGTATCCAACACGTGCCCGAAGAACGGATACAAAGACTCTGCCTCGGGGAACCGCAGAGGGAAGTCTGAAGGCGAAGGGAACGATCCCTCCAGGCTCAGAAGCTCCCCCGCCTCTGAACCCCCAAGGAACAAGGTCGCCTTTCCCTGTGGGTGCCTCTTGAGGTCATTGTCTACCTGTAGACGAGTGGTCCGAAGGGTGCCCCAGTCGATCTCAAAGAAGATAGTTGCCTCTACGGAACCTTCAGGAAGGGCCTCGGACACGAACAGACGATACGTGTATCCTACCTCCGTGATGCTCGTCACCGTGTAAACCCCAGCAAGGTCCCCTTCAAGGATCTGAACCCGCTGCGTCACATCGCTCTCTACGCACTCTCGCAATACGAAATCTGGGAGGCTGGAAACAACAAAAGAGCCCCCTACTTGCGAGGTTGTGTCCGTAGACCCTGCAAGGTCCCAACTGGATAGCTCCGAGCTATCTGAGTCCTTGAGAAGCCCCAGATGACGAAGACCGTTGACCTCCAGCGCCCCTACAAGGTACAGGTGGTGGTTCGTGCTCACGCCGTAACCCACACCCGTAAACACCCCCTCGAAGGTTGCAGCGTCGACCTGAAACCGTGCAGACATCGAGACGACAGAAGGGTCCTCACGTGCCACGTCTTGGTACCAGATAGCTTCTTCCCCCTGTGCATCCACGGGGTACAGGCCCTCTTCGAATGTTGGATCTGGATTGTCCTCTTGCAGGCTCTCCGTAGTGTTGTCCAGCCCTTGCAGGTCCCACCCGCTGGCCGACGGAAGGGCCTCTCCCGTGAATACCAAAGAGGTACCCTCGGTCACGGTTTCCAAAGCGGGGGGTTTCGAGTAGGCATTGAGAAGAAGCGAATTGGGGTCCCCAAGTACCGCACTGTATGCCGCATCAAAACCCAGGTACCGATGGCTGATCCTCTTCGGGGTCTCCGCAGGTGTTTCAACTCCGAGAACTACGCTGTACTGAAAAGGCGGCGCAGCATTGATGCTGCCATCCCCAAAACCGTAGGAGGCTCCCACGACAGGCTTCGGGCTCTCAAGGCCTTGTACCTGATTGAGGACCAGACCTGGCGTGTTGAGCAACAGAGGGAACGCTGGACGGTCAAACCACTGATAGTCCACCGACACGTTTGGTGTCCCTGCAGGGAGAGGCACCGCTAGCGTGATCTCCCCCAGATATGGATTCACCGAAGCGACTTCGACCTCAAGCTCCCCAACCCGAACCGTAACGTCTTGAGGAGTTGCAGGCCGACCATCCCCCCAACCGCGCACCAAAGGTCCACAGGCCGTCCTCAAAACAGCGACAGTATCCCCCGGCAAGCCTACGAATGAGAAACCAGGAGCTGGTGGAGCCTCACCTACCAAATCCTCGGGCAATGCCTCTGCCAATGGCGTTGCAAAGTGGTCATGCAGGAAGTTCCACGCTTCCGAGAAAACCGTCTCTGAAGTCGCAGAGACCTCCAACTCCAGAAGCTGCGCATTCGTGATCGCAGCCACCCCCAAAGGGTTCAGCTCAAACTGAGCGCTGGACCCGATCAATGAAGGAGCCAGGAAGAACGCCAAGGTATTGGAGAAGATTGGAGCGCCATCCACTAGGAACGTGAATGTTCCGGCTTGCTGGTTTCGCACAACCCCAAGTGTCCGCACACCGCTAGACCAGTTAAGTGGCACGAAAACGTTGTAGGCTCCGGATCGAATCTCGACGATCTCCGTTCCTGCCTGGTACGCTAGGGACAGGGTCACCTGCACGGAGCCATCACTGACCGTGAAATCGGCAATGGAGCCATCCAAGGGTGCAGGTGCAATCGTCGCTGTCGACAAGTCCACAGACACCGAAGCGTCAAAAGTGGAGCCCGGAACCAGACGAGCTTGCGTGTCCGTCAACCGCCAGCCGTACGAGTTACCCACCAGGTTTTGCATGACCAGGTTTGATCCGACAACCGTTGAAGTACCCACGCCTACCGCGGTGCTCGCAAAGGTCGTGGAGTCCGTAGGCAGCTCGTCACCATAAAAACCCACCACCAGTGATGGACCTAGGGACACAGTGTACTCCGCGCCGGTCATGCCCCCTACAGACAGCTCTACTTGGGAACTGTCTCCAAGGCGGGGAAAGGTAGCAGCCAAAACCTGAAGAGGCAAAGGGTACGACGTTGTGACCGTGTACTGATCCGGGTTGTTGAGCCCTACCGGCAACATGTCTTGGTCAAAGTCAAGAAGAACCGAAGAGGCGTCGAGGGCCGAAGCGGTGTAAGCAGGAGGGTCCCCAAAGGTCAGGATGTTCGAGGCGATGTTTCCAGGAGGTACAATCACCCCTCCCAGGGTCGTGCGCACATTGTTGACCTCCAAGTCATAGAGGCCCCCTAGAGTTGTTCCCGTATGCGTCAAAATGACGGAGGTGTACCCTCCTCCAGTACCAGCCACGCCCGGCTCCGCAGCCACGGGCGCCGCAGGAGCAGCGCCCAAAACGGGAGTGAAAGCGTAGTGCACAGGGTTGCGCAGGTCCGCGTCGTCAATCACCTCTTGCGAGAAAAAGACTTCGATTTGGAAACCATTAATCGACACGGCGGAGGTGACCGACCCGAATGCCAGTCCAACGCTGCCATAGCTGCCAGTGCCATAGCCAGTGCCACCATAGCCCCCTGCAGGAGGCGCGGGCGTGGGGACCGCCCCCGCAAAGAAACCCACGCCGCCGTAGCCCGTGCCAGGAGTGGAGGTCGGAACAAGGATGCCACCGAATGATCCAAAGGATGAGGTTCCAAAGCCTGACATGAGCTAGTCTCTTACACGGTACCGGTGATGGTGAAGACCAAACCATCGCCTTGGGTGAGCAAAGGTGACCCTCCCGGGTGCTCCATCCGAACTCGAATCACACCATCAGGGGGCACGGCCACTGCTGTGAGCGCCACGGTTGTCGTGGTCCCCGCCACAAGAGCGTCTGCGTTCACAGTACCCAGAACCCCCAAAGAAGCCCCTGCAGAGTTGAACGCCTCCGCGGTCACTGTAACGTTGCCGGGGCCCACAGGTGCGATTGCCTCACTGATGTATGCCCTCAGATGCGTGGGGGTGAAGTTCGAGGACCAAGCACAAACATGGAAATCGTCCACTATGTTTGCTGCTGCAAGCCCGACCGGAACCAGTAGCTTGGATTGCAAGACATGCTCAGCACTGCTCAGAACATGGTCAGCCCCCGCATCGTCCGTGAACATCAGCGTGTTCGGGGAGTCATCTCGCACCCACAAACGGCCTCGACCCGCTACGTTGCCGCCGCCTACTGCAGACTGCTCGGCAAGCTGAACCGTTCCAGACCCTCCAACCTGCAAAACACCTGTAGTGCCAGAAGTGACTCCTCCGGGGGTGATAACAACATCGCCTCCATCGCCTGAGGTTGAACCCCCATCGCCACCAGTGACGTTTACGGTGCCACCATCACCAGTTGCACCTCCAGGCCCTCCTTCCAGGGTGAGGACGCCTCCAGACTGAGTACCGTTCCCATCACCTGCGAGGATGTTAACGGCGCCACCAGCTACGTTGTTCGTAATGCCGTTGCCTGCCAGAAGGTCAATAGACGTAACAGCCGCGTCGTCGTCAGGAGTGATGACCGACGACGTAAGCGTCACTACACCCGCTGAAGACACGCGGAAAATCTCTGTTGAGCCCACCCCAAGTACGAAGGGCTGCTGACCCCCCGACGAGAACGACTCCCAAAGACCCCAAGCCCCGTTGTTTGCAGTCCCGTCTGTGAGGAAGAACTTAGCCCGCGAGTTTCGGGACCCGTCGTTGACGGCAACGTTCCAAGAGACAGTCTCCAGAGCCGTGCTGCTGGAGATTGTCGCCCTGTTATCGGACTGACCTCCAGGGTTGTTTGAAACGTTAGCGTTTGTATCAGCAAAGCCCGAATCACCCAACGACAACAGAGTTGGGGTATCTGGCGTAACCCCGTCACTTACGATGGCATCGTTGACTGTAAGGTTGCCCTCCACCGTGACATCCAAACCTCCAGAGGTCGCCCCCAATGCCAAGGTGTCCGCCCAAGTCTGACTTGCCGCTTCAGTGGCCGTCTCCAGTTCCTGGAGAGCCGCGGTAATGGTCACCCCTGTTGTGATCGTCGTGCCGCTGAAGGCCCCGAGCACCGTAGAGCCGTCAGCGGTCCCGGTCAGGGACCGAAGGTCAGCAGCATCTTGACCAACCTCTTGGAGAGCGGCCTCAACCTCAGTTCCTGTGTAGAGACCACCGGCATCCGTGATCGGAACTTCGACCGCAGTTTGGTTATCAGTTCCGGCTTCAACCGCCGTCTCCAGTTCCTGAAGAGCGGCAACAATTGTCACACCCGTCGTGATCGTAGTGCCGCTGAATGCTGGAAGCACAGTGGCGCCAATGGCCGTACCGCTAAGAGTCCGAACTGCCTCCGCTTCGGACTCTGCCTCAGCGGCTGACACTTTCTGCCAGGCGGCTCCATCCCAAATGTACGAAGCCGAACCTGTGTTGATAGTCCCATCAGCAGAGGCATCCGTCACGTAGGCAAAATCCCCAAGAGAAGGGGTCAGGGCATCACGAGCCGTGATATCCGCAACGACGAAACCTGCAGACCCCGAAGAGGACGCAGATTCAACAGCTGTTTCGAGTTCCTGCAAAAGGGTTCGCAAGTCCGAGTTTGAAGTGAGAGTCGTACCGCTGAAGGCCCCAAGGTCCGTAGCGCCGTCTGCCGTACCGGTCAGAGTGCGGAGATCGGCAGCATCTTGACCAACCTCTTGAAGCGCAGCCTCAACCGTGGCCCCTGCGTACAAGGCACCGGCATCAGCAATGCTGACCTCAGCCGCAGTCTGGTCATCCGAGCCCGCTTCAATTGCCGTTTCAAGTTCCTGCAAAGCAGCGGTGATAGTACCACCCGTCGTGATGGTACTACCGCTGAAGGCTCCGAGCACTGTCGCGCCGTCCGCCGTACCTGTCAAGGTGCGAAGGTCAGCAGCATCCTGACCAGCCTCCTGGAGGGCTGTCTCGACTTCGGTTCCCGTGTAGAGGCCACCCGCATCCGTGATGTTCACTTCGGCCGCAGTCTGGTCATCCGTACCCGCCTCGATCGCAGTTTCCAGCTCCTGAAGAGCTGCGGTGATAGTCCCACCTGTTGTGATCGTACTGCCGCTGAAGGCCCCGAGCACCGTAGCCCCATCGGCGGTTCCGGTCAGGGACCGAAGGTCCGCGGCATCCTGCCCAACCTCTTGAAGGGCTGTCTCGACTTCGGTTCCCGTGTAGAGGCCACCCGCATCCGTGATGTTCACCTCGGCTGCTGTTTGGTCATCCGTTCCTGTTTCAATCGCTGTTTCCAGCTCCTGAAGGGCGGCGGTGATGGTTCCACCTGTTGTGATTGTGCTGCCGCTGAATGCTCCGAGTACAGTAGCTCCGTCAGCCGTGCCGGTCAGAGTGCGGAGATCGGCAGCATCCTGACCAACCTCTTGAAGCGCAGTCTCGACTTCAGTACCGGTGTAGAGACCACCGGCATCCGTGATGTTCACCTCAGCTGCCGTTTGGTCATCAGTCCCGGCTTCGATCGCTGTCTCAAGTTCCTGAAGGGCGGCAACAATCGTCACACCCGTCGTGATCGTTGAACCGCTGAACGCTGGAAGCACCGTTGAGCCTGCTGCGGTGCCACTCAAAACGCGAAGGTCATCAGCTTCAGACTCGGTTTCGGCTTCCGCGACCTTGAGCCACGAGCTACCGTCGTAGATGTAGGTAGCGGCCCCGCTTGTAACCGTAGCATCGGCTGAGGCGTCTGTCACATACACGATGTCCCCTGCAGACGGGGTCAGGGCATCTCGCACTGCAATAGTGGCCACCACTTGAATTGTCGAGCCGGAAGCCGCCTCGACTGCCGTTTCCAGCTCTTGAAGGGCGGCGACCACAGTCCCACCCGTTGTGATCGTCGTACCACTGAATGCTGGAAGAACAGAAGCCCCTACAGCCACACCGCTCAGGGAGCGCAGGTCATCAACTTCCGACTCCGTTTCGGCCTCGGCCATCTTTTGCCATGCTGCTCCATCCCAGATGTACGAAGCAGAACCCGTGTTGACCGTTCCGTCAGCAGAAGCGTCCGTGACATGTGCAATGTCCCCTGTACTCGGAGTCAAGGCATCACGGGCCGTGATGTTCGCGACGATAGTGCCGCCTGTCGCAGCCTGAACTGCTGTTTCCAAGTCTCCGAGAGCGGTCACCAGATCCGTGTTGTTGGTGATGACACCGCCAAACACACCCAAATCTGTAGCCCCCAGAGCCGTTCCGGTCAGCGTGCGAAGGTCGTCGGTTTCTGACTCAGTTTCTGCGTCCGCGACCTTAAGCCACGAACCCCCGTCGTAGACATACATTGCAGCGCCAGCCGTTACCGTGGCGTCTCCAGAAGCATCCGTCACATACGCGAAGTCCCCGGCGAACGAGGTCAGCCCGTTGCGAATCACGATCGTGCCCACGACAGACCCCGTAGCTCCTCCCGCAGCGGCAACCGCTTCGACTGCTGTTTCGAGTTCCTGGAGGGCTGCGGTGATAGTTCCACCCGTTGTGATCGTAGTGCCGCTAAAGGATCCGAGTACCGTATCTCCAGCTGAAGTTCCGGTCAGGGACCGAACAGCCTCCGCTTCGGCCTCCGCTTCGGCAGCCGCGATTTTCTGCCAGGCGCCTCCATCGTAGATGTAGGTTGCAGAACCCGTATCGACTGTCGCATCGGCTGAGGCATCGGTCACATACGCCATATCCCCTGTAGAAGGAGTCAAGGCATTACGCGCTGTAATGTTGGCGACGATAGAAGCACTCGAACCCGTCAAGGCCGCAGCCTCGACCGCTGTTTCGAGTTCCTGCAAAAGAGTTCGCAGGTCCGAGCTTGCAGTGAGAGTCGATCCGCTAAAGGACCCAAGGTCCGTAGCATTCACTGCAGTGCCGGTCAAGGTGCGAAGATCCACCAGCTCCGCTAGCGCTTCGTCTTCTGCAATCTTCAGCCAAGTGGACCCGTCGTAGATGTACGTTGCAGCCCCGCTCACCACCGTGGCGTCGGCCGAGGCATCCGTAACGTATGCAAGGTCTCCCGCAGCGGGGGTCAAGGCATCGCGCGTTGCGATATCCGCAACCACTTGAGCTACCGAGGCGGTACCCGCAGCCACAGCGGTCACTCGACCCTGAGCGTCCACAGTAAGCGTCGGGTTCGCGTAAGCTCCAGCTACAACCCCCGTAGAGTTTAAGGAAAGCGTGACGTTTGCGCCTGCTCCACCGTCGGCGATCGTGATTTGACCTGCGGTGCCCGTAAGGACCCGTTCTGAGGTCAAGGACCCGGACGCGGCCAAGACAACGTAACTCTCAGCCGCCAACGACACCCCGCCCCCTAGGGTCAGGTCGTAAAGGTTCCCCAGAGTGTCCTTGTAGTAAGGCCTGTCTGCCAAGGGTGCTCCGCCCGTGCCGTCTGAGATAAACAGACCACTCTGCCCCAGCGAGATCGAAACCTCCGAGCTGGGTGTCATGCCCAGCACTGACTCCAGATTGAGAATCCCAGAATCGACGGCCGAGAGGCGCACCTCTTGTGGGTAGGTTCCGGGCACAAACGTAGCCCCCGCCGTCGTAGCGAAGTTTCCGAAGAACGTGTTTAGAGTCCCCCCCGTGGAGTCCTCCACGAAAAACACTTCAGCCTTCGGACCTACATCGGTAGTCGTCAGGATGATGGGATCAAGGCCTCCGGCCCACGATGCAGTGAACCCCGTGTTGTCTTGCAGCAGCTCTTGAACCCCGCCGACTCCAGCCCAAACCTCACCCCCGGCAAAGGCGACCTGCACCATCCCGCGAGAGGTCCCGAATGTCAGGGTTCCCGCGGTAGGAACACCCGCATCTGTGAAGTTGGCCATGCCTGTCAAGGTGGCTGCCGTAGCCGAGCCCGAGCTAGCCAGAACTACAGAACCTTCAGCCTGAAGTGCCACAGGCGCATTGGTGAATCCCGGAACAAGGTAAACATCACCCGCAACTGCAGCAAGTCCGGCGGTCGCCGCGTCGACATTGCCTCCTAGCAAATACACGGAACCCGCATCGGGGCTGTTCACGCCTCCCGACGCGTAAGAGGTGCCGCCTCCTACAAGCACATCCCCCATGGTAGCCGAGCTGCCAACGACCGTGGACCCTTCGGCGCTCCTCGCCTGAAGGCGAAGGTCATAGTTGCGGAAAGATCCGCCTGTCAGGTCTTGTCCAGACTCGACCAAAGCATGTCCTCTAAGGGCATTGTCTGGCCAGACCAGAGAGCCCATTTCCAAAGCAGGCCCATGCCCCTTGTTGGGGACCAAAGACATCTCAGGGGTGCCGACCGCACCCACCAGAACTTGCTGATGAACTGCCAGGGTTCCTTCCCCAGCCGATGGTTCAGTCACAGGTGGCGCCAAAGTCGAAGTGGAGGTACCAACGATCTCCACAGCTCCCTGGTCAGCAGTGATAACCCGACCGGCCCCAGACAGGCGCGTAGCGGGCACCGTTGCATAGTTGAAGCCATCATAAGCCCCATCGAGGTCCGCCACGCCCGAGAAGGCTGTGCCCGCAACCACCGTCATGTAGTCGAGGGCCTCTTGCATCGTCGTCGCGGTGATGCCCGAGACCGTATTGTCGTAGTAAACGCTGCCGGCGCGAGTCAGAGCCTGACTCGTCGCGCCATTGAGAAGTGTCAGAGGAGAGAACTCCGAGTAGCCTTCGTAAACGACTGCAGTGCCCACTACGCCTGCACCGTTGACTTGCACGCCCAGAGGTGAAGATACAGAACCAACTTGACCCCCTCGAACCTCAACGTGAACATTCCCAGGTACTGCTACCCCCGTGGTGTTAGCCCGGATCCCATAAGGAACCGTCAGGTCATCCTTCGAAAAAACGCAGTCCGTGAAAGCGGCGCGCGAAGCCCAGGTCTCCACGACCACGGAGGCAGGTCCACCCCCAAGCTGCGAGAACCTGCACCTCTCGAAGAGCGCTTCGCTTCCGTTTTGGATTCCCGGGTCTAGCTCTGCAACACTTGGCCCCTCAAACCGCGAACCCCGAGCGACCATAGTCGCCGTCGCAATGGGGCGATACTCCAAAGCAAGGTGCGTTGCATCCGTGCTGGCCTGCTGCTGGATTGTAACTTGGTCCAGCTCTAGCAAACCTTGCTGATGCAGGAGCGCAGCTCCCTGCCCTGCCACACTTCCCGTGTTGATGATGCGGCAGTTGGAAAGGTAGCAAGATCCTGCCCCTGTCTTCGCAAACGTAGCGATAGGGGAGGGGTTGCGGTTCTCGAACAACACGTTCGTGACGTGAACCGTGTCGGTAGCCAGGGGTGTCGAGGCTACGAAAAAAGAACCGCTAGTGTTCGCCGACCGAATCCGGACCGAATAGTCCGAGTCTCCAAGGGCCCCACCTGTCGAGGGCAGACCCACGACGTGAACGAATGGCTCTAGTGTCAGATCCTCCTCGTAAAGACCTGGACGAACCGCAATGATGAACGGATTATCCGCATCCGGAACCTGCCCCCCGTTGACAGTGGCGTCCGAGGTGGCTGCGGTGATTGCTTCGGTAACCGTAGCGTAGTCGCCAAACCCAGAGGCTACTGCAGGGTTGTTAGGGGTCGAGCCGTTGTTTCGCCCCCGGTTGGCATCCACGTACAAGAGCCGCCCGCTGCTCGCAATGGAGCTGAGAAAGCCAGAGAGGGCCATGATGTTGGCGTTTTGGTCATCTGCCCAGCCCGTAACCGAGGCATCCACAGGGATGACCCCAGTATCATCGCGCTTCTCCCCCGCAGCGACCAACAGAAGACGAGCAAAGTCGGTGCGAGCACGAACTCGGACAAACTCCGTGGTCACAGTTCCGCCGTCGTTGACCTCTTGCCGGAGCAAGTAGGCTCCGGGGTTGTCCACCGTGAAGGTGATGGGACCCGTGCCTGTTGTGCTCGACAGTACAGCTGCAGACGCCGTTCTATCCGGCGGTGCGCTCTCCGGAGCATAGACAAGAGACCAGCTGACGCTTACAGCAGGCCCTCCCACGTAGTTGAGTGTGATGACGTCCCCCGGGCGGGCATCATCACGGCTGACGCTAGTGAGCGGGGTGAGACTGTTGACGAGGGTTTGAATAGCCATTCTGCGTCCTAGAGCGGGGGGCTCTATGGACGCGTAGCTATAGGAGAGGAAACGCTACAGTTGATCTGAAACGTCTTCTCGCACCACGCTCAGAGGCGTTTTCACACCTCTGTACTCCAAAGACACCGAATAGGACTGCCCTGTTTGCTCCGACCCCATCCGCGTCTCCAGCCTCAGAAGGCTCGGAGCAACCGCAATTTGCGTGATTCCGGTTCCAAGACCTTCCCATCCCAGGAAGCCTCCCCCTGTACCCAAGAGCCGTTGAATCCGATATGAGCCAGCATTAGGTCCCTCCGTGAAAGTCAATACCTCCCCTTCCACAGCCTGCGACCAATCCTGGGCCGCATCTTCGACTACACCAGAGGTCACCGTAGCAGAGCCACTCAAACCCGTGGGCGATGTCGTATAGGCCCGAGATGTAGCCTCGGTTGGGAAAGGAAAGGTCAGAACCTCTTGCACAAGGTGCCTACCATCGTAAAACTGGTCGGAGCCCCCGGACGAGATCGAAGCATTCTCCCCCGTCAGGATATGGAGAGTCGACCCCACCTCAAGCGCCGTGAAGTCCCGTGTTGGGTCTGAAAACAAGGTCCTGTCCGCAAGGGTCACCCCTGCGGTGCCTGTGATGGCCTTTCGACCACCCCACATTTTCCTAGTGTCCTCGTAGTAGAAGCCCTGAAGTTGCGAGGTCTGCTCCATTTGAGGCTGAGGAAACCTCTCCAAGAACACGTTCCGGAACTGATACATCACATGCCCGGGCTTGAGCGCCCGAAGCACTATCTGAGCATTGGTGGCGTATTGAGAGGGGTCCTGCGAGAAACCTGTGCCGAGAGAGCCCACGACCTGGTTCCCCGAGGCGTCTGTCCACGTTGCGCAACCCTGCGCCTCCACCTCGAACACATGCTGATTCGCGTAGCCCTTGGGGCCTGTAGTGGTCCGCTCCCGAACCACTACCTGCACATCATCCGCCAGAGCCTGCACCCCCTGTTGCTGCGCCTCTTGTGTCGAGCCCAGCAGTAGGAGCCGCAGCATCTCTTTGAGAAACGCCCGGTAGGTCACATCCCCTTCGAGCTTCGGCACTCCCTGCTCTGTCTTCAAATCCGGGAAAACCAAAGTTCCAAGAGTCTGCCACAGATACTCGGGTCTCGTGAAGTCAATCTGGGTGTCGAGGTGTGTCTGTTGGGCAAGAATCTGGAGGTCCGCAAGCGACTCGGCCACCGCTTGAAACTGAAGGTTGTAGTAAGGACCCGTAATCTCCGCCACATAGTTCGAAGGCAAAACCTGGTAAAAGGTCTTGAGAATCGCGTCCGTCAAGTCCTGCTTCGTGTCTACGTACTGCTGACCTAGCTGTCCTACAGGGGCAGGGTTCTGCGGAAGGGTGTGGGGCAGGATGCTCTCAGCCGACGTCAGCACCTTTTTGGAGATGTCACTCATGCCTCAGCAACCCCCACATAGCTGAAGTCGTAGTTCCCCTCCACGAAATACTCGATGCTCGAAGCCTGCAAAGTTGCACTCCCCTCGGAAAGGCCCACCTGGTAGCTTACCGCGTAGGAGTAGTCAGAGGGGCTAGTACCCACAGGAAGCGAAACCATCACACGGTTCGCTGTCCGTGACTTTCTCTCCTCTTGCAGCTGAGCGTCCGTAGCCGTTGGGAAGAACCGGAGCAGGTTCTCATTGTCCGAGTATCCCGGAATCGAAAGGCCATCATTTCCGATGATATAGGCTTGATAGGCCGCAGCTGCCAGGGTCAAGGGCTGCACTGTCTGCAGTGTCAGAACTCTGTCTCCTTGGTACACCGCCCGGAAAGAGGTAACGTCCCCACCTCCGTCTACCGTCGGGGACTGAAGGGCGCCGTCCAAGAGCCAGACGATGTTCTCGGCCGTGCTCACCTGCACTGCCTCAGACCCTCGGATCAACTCAGATTGGCTCGACGAGATCTCCTCCCGCACGCGGCCTGACCCAACGGCGCGTGCCATCTTGACCAGCGGAACCTCCACACGCTCGACCCCGTCCACGCCTTGAACTTCCGTGATGAGATCTGATTGGCTTACGGTAGCCCCCAGCGCCAGGCTCTCCAGGTAACGCCGAAGCCGAAGGCGAACCCTCCGGTCCACTACCGCTTTGGTAGTCCCAGACGCCAAAACGATGGTCCCCGAAAGATCCACCTGACTGAACAGTGCCTCCTTCACCAGCAGGTTGGAGTTCACATGCTTCTTCTCGTCCATGGCGTCTTGAGCCACGCTCACAGCCTGGTTCATCTCGTACTCGACGGTGAAGTTCTCGTCGTGCTGGTAGTCTACGCTCACCGCTTGACCCGACACAATCTGACCACCCTCTACACGAGTCAGAGTCAAAACCGTAGTTTCGTCCCCCGGTTGGATCGTGAAGTCGGTAGCACCGGCCTCACTGTGCGGCCCGTTATACTCCACAGTCCTGTCCGCATTGAACAGGCGAACCGACAAAGGATCCACCCCTAGATTGGACAAAGGCTCTGTGAAGGTGCCCACCATCAGGTGTTGCTCGTTGGTCACCGTCTGAACCTCAGCAGTGCCCAAGGCAGACAAGTCCACATAGGTCTTGCTCTGCACAGACCCCCCCAACAACGTTGGGTCATCGGGGAAGAACGTCTTGAACTGCGTATCGGACAACGCCCCAGATACACTTCCTGTCACAGACAGGACCTGACGAACAGGCTGCCGGGGCAATACAAACTGAGTCCCCGTCTGCAGCCGGTAATCTCCCAAAATCACATCTCCGAGTGTCACCTCGGGTTGAGACACCGCAGTGCTCAGGACCACGGTTCTGTAGTCCTCCACCACAAGGTCCGTGAGGTCGAAGCTCAGACCCGACGTCGCATTTCGCAAACCAAACCGTGTTGTGTTGAGCACCTCTTTGAGAGGATTGTCGACCGACAAGTCAGAATCAAGGGCTTGAAATCGAAGGTCGGCGGGGTCCCCCACGATCGCGAACTGGCGGTCTTGACGAGTCGTGAATGAGAACGCAAAACGGTCTGTCACCGTTGCCAGACTCTCAGCACGCACATAGGTGTCAACGTGACCGAACACGTGCTTCTGCACATCCGAGTCGTAATCACGGTGCATGAGGTCGTCACCTGGACCCACCACCACGCTCTCCCGTACACCTGCGATACCTGACGCTGTCTGTCGATACCCAGCCTCTGTTCCGCTGTCCACTGCTGCCGTAGCGTTCTTGCTCTTCTCAGCAAGCTGCAGGTTCGTCTCCAGGTCGAGGCCTCCAAACACCCGTGATGTATTTGTCACCCCCAGGTTTGCGAGTGTGACCGAGTTGACCTGACCTGGTCCCACGTTGTAGCTCGTACCGGCCTGCTCAGCTCGAATGGGAACGTCTATGGAATAGACCCCTGTCGTAGGGTTGAAAAAACTCGCAATGTTCGCCAAGGGCATCGAGGCATCCTCGGTCGTTACGTACACGAGACTTCCAGCCGACACGCGTGTGCCTTGCGAGATCTGCAAGGTGGCAGAAGGGCGGCGGTTCGTGAAAAACGTGACCAACCCCCGTGCCTTCTTACCAGGCTCCCGTGATTGACCGGATCGGGCCGCCAACTGTTCGAAAGCTTGATCGAACAGCGCCTGAACGCTCGACGACCCCAGACTGAAGGCGCGAGCAAGACCCTGTTTGTAGGCCGAGGACTCCACCGACACCGGCGTCCCGTCATCTTGCACACCGTCCACCTGAAGCAACGTATCGAAGCTCTGCGACCTGTGCAGGAAATCCACAACTAGGCGAACCCTCAACAGCTCTTCCGACACTGGGTCCACCACAGTGTCGCGGACCACGGCACCGGGCTCTAGTGACACTTCAGGACGCGTTCGGTTGATACCTGAAATCAACCGATCTTGGAACGACCTCCGGGTTGCTGCAGGGAAGTTGCCAAGGCTCAGCGAAATGGATACAGGATTTCCGAATACCTCGGACGAGAACACGCTCTCTACTTCTTGCTGGTTCTCCGCGTCAAAGTAAACAGCGGTAGCCACGTAGTAAAGGGGGTCAACCTGGTCTGTAGCTGCGAAAGCACCTACCGGAACTGTCGGAGGACTGCTTGTGGGACCCGCGGTTCGAACATGCCGGAAGCTCGCAAAGTCCACCGTCTCAACCGCCTCCAACGTGACCTGTGTTCTCAGGGTTCGAGCTGTCTCCGGAATCTCAACTGTGGTGAGGTAGTCTGTCTTGACCGTGTTCTCGACCTCGGCACGCGTAACAGCCGCGGCCAACGTGTCCGTCAGCTCTGTCAGCTCCTCCACCGACTCCACTACATCAGCCCCCCGAGTCTGCTTCTGCCGCAGCTCCAGGTACATAGGGTCAGCGGCCAGTGCTCCGTCTGTGCCCAAAGACACTGTGGCGTCCCGCTCATAGGTCTGCAGGGTGGATGTCTCCTGCCTGGACTCGAAGTCCCGAACGGTGTCGAGGTTGATCTTCGTGTAGCCCGAGCTTCCACCCCCTGAAAACTGCGAGGCGTAGAAGTTGACACCCACCACAGAGCTATTGGTAGGTTTCCGAACCGAGACCTGAACCGCATCGTCAAAGCGCTCCACTTGAAGGCCCGAAGGTGGCTCGTACGACACCACCAAATCCGCATCCTGAATGAGCCGAACCTGCACCTCAGCAGGGGTCGAAACCTCCCCTGCCAAGTTGATAGCGCGCACCTGAATCAGGTTGTCCCCAGGAGACAGCTCCAAACCGTCCGGGTACACCTGCGGATTTGGCACGGTGAACTCCTGGTTCTCGAACACTACAAAATTCGGTGACGAGGTGTAGGCTCCCCCACGAATGCTGACCTGCACATCGACAACATCCGAGCCTAGGGTTCCCTGGAAGAACCGCTCAGATAGTGTCGTCGTGAAGAAAAAGGACTCCCGGCTCACGCCGTCGGGGCTTTTGATGAGGGGCGTCGTCGTCATCCAAAGATCTCTCTAGCTGTCGTAGTCGTGGCCAGGCCGAGGCCGTCCAAACCGAGGGATAGGCCATTGCTCCCTACAAGGGCACCAACCCCTGGAACGGCAAAGACTGTGTTCACCTGAACCGGACGCCCCGACGAGTTCTGCGCCACAATACGCACCTCGACCACCGTTGGGTCAATGTCCGACGGCGTCACGCTCAAACTCAGGACCTGCCGGAGCTGCTCGCGGGCTGTCAGGTCCTGAAACTTCCCCTTAGCCTTCTGCAAGGCTTTGAAAGTCTCGACCGTTGAGGACACGTCCTCCCTCAACGACAAATCCACGCCAATGTTCTTGACTCCAATCCTGTTGAGCAAGGACCCGTAATAGGTGTGGAAAGGGTTCGATCCTTTCCGGGTTGTAAGAATCTTGAGCATGGCCTGCTGCAATAGATCCTCGTTACCGACCATCAGGGCATCGCCCTGTGCATCGAATCTATAGTCGTTCTCGACCGCAGTAGAGCGACACCGCCGACACTTGGACTGCGTTGTTGTGTAGGACACCTTGAGGACAGGGCTCGACCGCACCGGCTCCAGGAACCGGATTTCTCGGGCCGAGGCATCGACGAAACCCCGCAAATTGAGCTGGTTGTACAGCTCCGAACGCTCCGCGTATTCCCACCCTGGGAATACTTGCTGCCCACGTGCCCCCGTGTTAAGGGTGAAGCCCACACTTTGAGGAGCCCCTTCAAGTTGAATCCGCGATCTAGGCCCCTTCTCCGAGATGTCCGAAAGGGTCAAGTGGCCGTTATTCGAAGCTGCCACAATCTGTGCGCTCGCTTCCCGGAAGGCTCGCTGAAATCGTTCCACAACTTGAGCCACTGACACCCTGTTCCCAAGGGGAAGATTTACCGTGACTGTGGTGTGAGGATTCGTAACTGTGACCGTCTCCTGTCCCTTGCAGATCCGGAAGGGCCCTGACTCGCTAGACACGACCCGAGCCTGCGAATCTAGCCCCTCCATGGGAATGATCATCCCCAAATCACTGTTGGCGATGATTTGCGTGAACACACCAGAGTTCACGGGCTGTCGCAGTTTGAGGGTCCTACGGTCGCTTTCCAGCGAGACCCTCTCCTCAACCGTCAGGTGCGGGCACGGGAACCCGAGCTGAAAATCAACGGTCACAATCGTGCGTCCTGATAGGTGAACTACAGCGCCGAATATGTGTCATCGTCAGGCTCATCAACCCATAACGTGTCGAATTTGGCCAAGCTCGCGATGTTCACCGTCTCGAAATCAGACGCTTCCACCTCATACACCGTACCGGAATCAGCTCTTGCCAGCCCAGAGATCAGCTCCTCTTCAGTGTGTGCAGACTGACCCGAAAGCAGCTCGGAACCCAGATCTGAAGCCGACATAGAGCCTGTAACCTCGGTCCTTCGTTTTTTGGTGTAGAAGATGGAGTCTACAGACTCCACAAACCGGGACACGTGAAGCCCAGGCTGAAACCGAGAGGGGTCCGGGAGGGGGAGAGCCGCCACGGTCCCCCCCAAAGCTTGTACGAGAACCTGGTCCCTCTCCAGGGTCAACTGCTCTCGAAGGTCCATGAGTTTGATGATCTTGGCCTCCAGGTTGTTCCGGCGCTCCTTGATCACGGGGTTGATCCAGCGCCGAACTTTGGCAACTTGTGAAGCCATCCGGCCATCTGCCTCCGAGATGTTGATGACACTTCCCACCCTCCGGAAAGGATAGCGACCCCAGGTCAGCCACCCCCCCTGGTCCGCGCCTCCGAGACCGCGATGGTCTCGCTTCTCTGAGATCACACCAAAATGAGGCTGGTCATTCAAAGTCCCAGGAACTTCCAGGTCGTTGATCTCCATCGAAGTGTCTACATCTGGATTCTCCGAAGGGTTCAACTCTGAGCGGAACTCAACGTTGTCAGGCTTGAGATACAGTGAGATCTCAAGAGGGTTGCCCCCTTGAGCCATGTAGGCCCCAATGAGCTTCTCTAGGCTCGAACCCGGCGTCACCGCGAAGCCCGTCCGCACCTCAGTCACGGCATCAACCTGCTCCAACGTCACACCGTCCACGGTGCTACGGCGAGCATAGAACACCGTGATCTCCCCGATCCTCTGTAGCTCTGCATCGAGGTATGCCAAACGGGCGCTTACAGCCCTTCGTTCCTCAAGAACAAAGGACCGGAACTCGCGCCATTGCGTCTGCCTGAAACTACCCAACCAACCAAAAGCCATCAGCCGTCTCCTTGTACAAGAGCCCGGAACAGCTCAAGAGCCACGTTGGGGATTCCCCCTGCGAGAAGAACAGCCCCGCCCCCATATGCTGCAGGGCTATCAAAAGGTTTGTCTTGGGCTGCCACCAGCGATTGCAACGTGCCGTCTGTACCATTGGCAACCGTCACCAGGCCGCTCACCGAGGGTAGGCCTGTGAAGAGACGGAGCAGGTTCTGAATCATCGCATTGATGCGGTTGATGAGGGCCTGCAGCTCCAAGATCCTTGACTGCAGGAACTCGATAAACTGCCGGATCAGATCTGTGATAGCGTTGAGAGCCTCACGAATACTGCGAAGCATGGACAGCAGCTCGTCAAAGAAGCGATCGATGTCCGGGAACCCCTGTGGGAACAGTCGAATCGCGATCCAACCCTTCTCCTGGGGCCTTTGAACAGGACCAATGGCGAGCCGCAACGCAAACGCGGCCTGATTATAGACTGCGTCCGGGATCAGGTTTCGAACGAAATCAAGCTCCTCGAAGGTGGACTTGGTCCGGCGATACAGAACCGGGCTTTGGTCCTTACTGCCTACTACACGGTTTCCAGACCGGTCTGTGGCAGAGAAGAAATGAGGCCCACGCACAAGAGTCGCAGCAGACGTTGTCTGACCCTTCACGGTGCTGAGGTTCGGAGCCCCCGTCGAGTCCGGGTTCGGAGCGATACCAAAGGTCTCGCTCCCCTCAGACATCAGATCTAGAAGGGGGCGCTCAAATAGCTCAAAATCCAGTAGCTCGGAACAAGTCTGAACCACAATGCTTTCCACAGTGGGAGATGGTTTGTTTTGCTGGTAATAGTCATTGGCTAAGCTCGCGGCAGCACGCACTGCCTTCCTCCGCCACTTGACCAGGTTTTCGGTCGTGGCATAGAACTTGTCGATCTGTCGGTCCCTACCGAGGAGCCGAGGCATGACCAAAGGCGCAGCTTCTTCCAGCTGCGTGGCAAGCCTCGCAGTACCAGAGTAGCTCGCCCAGTAAGGGTCACTCTGCCCGTCAATTGGTGGAAAGTTCAAAGTCTCCAGAGTCGGAGGACCTCCACTCTCACTCCGGACCTCCCTGACCTTAACAGGCAGGTCTGCTCGGGACAGGATCACGAGCAGTAGCGCGAGCGTCACGCAACGAAGGTAGCGCTCCGAGAATTCACCTGGGAAGTTGATCTCCAACGGGAAGGAAGGCGGACCCACGTCCTCCAAAGCCAGAGACCCTCGAATCGGCATTGTATTCCCGTTCGTCAGCAGGGTCGTGTCCAGCTCGTATTGCCAGTCCGTTGCTGAGCTGACAGCTCGGGACACAGACCTCACCCGCACGAAAAACGTCGTAGGGCGGACATCTGTAGTCACTACAGTGCGCCCATTGACCGTCTCCCAGGACGCATCCCTTGGCATGTCCTCGAAGGGGATCGTCACCCCGTACCCTTTGCCTGGGAAGAACAGGTTCTGCCCAAATGGCACGAAAAACGTGCGTTGCAAGAAATAATCGTTGCCGCTCTTGAGGTCCCCCAATGCTATAGGGGAGGCATCCGCCACAGACTTGATCGCAAAAACGCGGGAAGCCAAAGGCTTGCGCTCTCCAAGCAGCGTTGTGTTAGAGTTCCAATCCAGCCCCGTTACGGCAAGCTGGTCCGCACCTCCGTAGAGTCGAATCGGAAAACCATTCTCATCGATCAGAGGGCCAAAATCGGTACCTTTGGTGTCAGGAGCAGCTTCATTCGCGACTTTGGTCGCACGGTCGTACTGCAAAGCGAGACCCTCCCGAACCGTAGACACCTCCACCAGGAACCCGCGAGGGGGCAACTGAGCGAAGTTGGTCACAAAGTTGCCAGGGCTTGGTGCCATCTGCCACGTCAAGTTCACTGCGTTGACAGGAGCTGGAGCCGTGTCCTCCTTGAGGAAGGAGCGTGTAGGCAGCACTCCTGGCTTCGAGAACGAAAAGATCGAAGCTCCGTCAAGCCCGTACTTCGCCTGAACGTTCGTCACAGACCCCAGCATCGGCTTCAAGTTGACCTTCTGGTTGAAGAGGTTGAGCAACCCCCGAAGGAAGGCAAGGAGCCTCTCAAGGGCTGTCAGGTCCACAGAGAGGTAAAAGAACACGCTCACCACAGCCGAGTTGGCCGAGATGTCTGGACGGTTCGGGTCACGCCGGTCCACCAACCGCGAGATCATCCGCTTCTCGTAGGCGGTGTAGCCCCCGCGAAGATCCTTGAACTCTGGCCCTTCCAGGATGTAGAAGTCACCGTGGATGTAAAGACCCGCCTGCCTGAGGTCCTGCAGCAGCGCCTCGATAAGCGCGAGGAGAGCTTCGATAAGCGCGATGATGGGGTCAAGGAACCCAATGGCGAAAGTCTTGAGGATCTCCAGGATCTGGAGCAGGATGTTCAGAACTTCGATGAGCGCAGAAAAGAATGCATCTACAGCCTGACGAACCTGCTCCAGGAAGTCCGGCACCTGGAGATCAACGGTCTGCCACGTGCCGACAACGCCCGCCGCACCTTCGCCGAGTTCAGGGTTCGCCATCTAGCGCCCGCCTCCGTGTCGAATCCGGTTGAGTTTCATGTTCAGCTCCGCGATCTTGGCCTGGTCCTTCTCCTTCTCCTGTTCGAGAAGTCCTTGCAGTTGGCCAAGGCCCTCAGCTAGCTTTTGAAACGACGGAATAGTGAACGCCTCAGCGTCGCCCGAGGGTTCCCGGTTCTGCCAGGAACCCACAGGAATGCCTTGCTCCCCAAGGTCCTTGAGCAAGTCTTCTACGGTCTTGTACTCATCTTGACTCATGATGCGGCGTCCTGAAGAGACTTGGCTTTCTTCTGCTCCTGAATCTGCTTGCGGCGACGCTTCGGGAACTCTTGCTCGTTGATGACGATCTGTCTCAGAGTACCGTCTTCGCGGTTGACTCGGTAATCGATCCAGGACAAGCGCAAAGGACGGATCTGATCTGTGTTGTCCAGCACGTCCGAAATACGGTCCTGAAGGTGGGGCCGACCCTCCCCAACTGCCAAGCTGGGGTTGCCAGCATTGGAGTCCATGACCGAAAAGGTGGAAGCCGCCGGCTGCAAGTAGGGACGTGACGAGTCTAGCCGGGTATCGCCCACCCAGAACCGCCTGTCCAGAACGGACAAGCAATCCGTAGTGTTCGCAAAGGGGCTGATCCCGACTTCCCCTCGAACCGAGTTGATGAACGCGTTGCTCATCACCCCGAGACCTTCTTCAGGAACCGAAGGGTCGCCGAGGTCGGTAAGGTGCTCCTCTTCCTGGAAAACGAAATAGGAGCCCCGCTTCCGGTTCTCGAAAAAGGCGTCGAACTCCTCCATGAAAGACAAGGTCCTCTCGCGCATCAACAAGATCAGGTCTACAGCCTCCTCGCTCAACAAAGGCGTCGGCCGAATTATACGGTAGCTGAACGGTGCAATCGAAAGCCGGTTCCCCGCAAAGGCGTTGGGCTGTGACCCGCCAGTGCCAGCATAAGCCGTGGGCCTCAGGTCATTTTGGCCTTCCCGCCCCGCAACCGCGAAGGGTGCTGAGCTAGCGCTTACGGTAGGCAGGACACTATAGGCTGCAGTCTCAGACCCGAAAGTTACATCTGACGAGGCGTCGCCCGCAAACGTGTGCGAACCTTGGACCCGAACCTCCAACTCTGAAGCCTCTTCCACACGGTACCAGCCCCGGTTGTCGTCCAGCTCAGAGGGCTGTCCGGCCTCGAAAGGTACCTCCTGGCCCGCGGCCGCTACCGTGCGTGACGGAACAGACCGGTCACCAAAGGGTCGAAGACCTCGCTCTTCACCTGTGGTCGGAACACCCGTCGGCCCGGACACAACACCTGCAGGATCGACGATCACAATGTCCCCCGCTTGCACTCCCAAGGCCGAAAAGCTCACCCCTGAGTTGTCCCGAAGAGCCGTTGGGTCCCCAGAGGTCGCAGGTGCAAAAACATGACCCCCTTGCTGGGTTGTATAGTTCGCGACGCTACGGACGACCTCCTCGTCTGTAGCCAGCGCCAAGAGCTGGTCGTTGGACTGTTCGTGTGGTACCGGAGCCTTGCGCAGGTACACCTCGAAGGCATCCCCTGGAGACACGTTGGTCAGACCCGGAGCCTTGAGCACCAAACGGGTCGCGTCCTCGATGCCCGCGATTTCCACCTCCTCCACGAGTGCTCCTGTTGCATCCACAACTCGTAACATGTCCCCTGGGTTGATGTTGACCATCTCATCGTCAAAACCTCCAAGTTGAGTGCTTCCTGTGGCCTCCAGCACGTACGGGTACGTGGCCCCCGAGGACAGGACTTGAGAGCCAAACGAGGTCACAACGCCGCGACGTGTCTCATACGCAAACCTCAGAGGCTCCAGGATTTCAGTAACGCGGTTGAGCTGCTCGTGGAACCTTCGAATCCGTCGAACCTCGAACGACACAGACTCAAAAGCCGGAGCCCCAAATGCCGTGGCGTCCCGGAAACCAACCTCATTGGCCGCAACCGCTCCCGCCGCGTCTACAACCCGCGGGTTGGCACCGTTCAAGTCCAGGACGGGTCGGGGGCTGCTAGGCTCTAGGAACACCCCAGCCTGCGCCCTATATGCCACCGTAACCCTGTCTCCAGGGAACAGTGCCTCTACTCCGGTTGCCGTTGGGTGCAAGAGCGCCCAGTTTGCGGCTGAAAGGTCCCAGCTCAGCGTGCTTGGCACACTATCGTAGACAACAGTCTCCGTGCTCGGAACGAAACTTTGAGGACTGGCTGCCGTGTGAGCCTGCACCCTGACTTGATCCGCAACTGCAAAGCCCGCAGATTCGATGACCTGACCGCCTCCCGACGTTAGAGTCACGGTTGCCGCATCCCGAGCTACCTCAAACGAAGCAACTCCAAAAGCCGCAGTAGTCCGGTCTCCGACCAGAGACCTGGGCCGGCTGTCTATGTCGGTGCGAACGGTTGCAAGCCCAAACCCGGAAACTCGCAAACCCACAGTACCAATCAGGTCCGCCAGAACTGCAGCTGCACCCGTAGCGTCTTGAACACTCGCTAGGTTCAAGGTCAGCTCGCGCGTAACTGCGTTGACCGCTGTGTACGCTACAGACACAGTTTGGGTAATGTCCGAGGGGTTGAAGATGACGTAGACACGACCCGTCGCAGGCCAGAGGTCCTCCCCAGCATCGGTCTGCACTACAGACAGGGTCATGGTGCCGGCGCCCAGATCCAAGGCCTCGATGGTGGGCCAGTTGAAGCGTAGGAACCCCGAACTAGAGGCCACAGCAGTGCTGATCTCGAAGGACTCCTCGCGGTACGTCACCCCCACATCTGGTTGAACAGCATGACGGACGACATAGGTCCCAGCCTTCGTCGAGGCTGAAAGAGCCGGGTTGGAGGACCCCGAAATGACCAAAACATCACCCGCCTCAACCTGGTCGCATGATCCCGCTGTTATGTTGGCAGCATTGAGTACAACTCGGAAATCGAAGTCGGGGTCTACAGCCCGAGCTTCACAGGTTCCGGTTCCCTGCAAGATCCGACTCGCCGTGTCATGAGTCGAAGAGGGCGCCGCGGAAAGGATCACTGCACTCGACTCAATCGGAGCGTTGTTGTGACCCTCCAGCGCCGGGACCCGCAATTGGCTCCTACCTCCTGTGAACTCAGGACCTAAGAACGGGAACAAGGAATTGCGCCTCAAAAACGTGAAAGGGTCTCCCCCGTTCACCTGAGCCGGAGCATTGACCGTGATGTCTTCGGAACCAGGGCCCGACACCGTCTGCACCTCCAGCTCTGTAAACACAGGCTGACCATCGACATCCGCAAAGTCGCGAGGAAGGGCGGACTGCATATCGAAGTCCTCCTCGAATGTGAGCCGATCCGACAAAATGGCAGCGCTGTAGCTCCCACCTGCTGCCGCTGTGGTATCCACATCGATCGTGAACCACAGCGGGACTGACGTCCCTGGTACCCCACTCTCAGGAACCTGACCCACACCCGGACCCAAGGTCAAGAACGGAGCCACCGTCTGCAACGAGATGGTCTGCTGTGCCACATTCGGCTGCAAAGTCAAAGGCTGGGCTCCAAGGCCCGAGAAGGATGCCTGGACCACCGGCGCTCCTAGACCCGGTCGAATCTCCAAGTTTCCGAGGTAGGTTGGCGAAACTTCATCGGCCACCCACAGGTGCACTCGGATCACGTTGGCATTGTTGGGATAGGGTGCTCCCACAGGGTCCAAGACCGAGTTGAAGCCGCCCTGCGACAAGGCCGACCCGTCGTTGAAGACCACAAGAGCTGGAGACACAGAAGACACATCCAAGATCGTAGTGGCCCCCACGATCCTGATTTCCATGCCTGCCGTCGCCCCTTCATCAATGAAACTCTGCGCGGTACGTAGACGGTACCGCATTCTGGACCCGGCTGCCGCAGGCGTCACGAAACGAGGGGGCTCCACCGTGAACTGCGTGTCCGATGCGTCGCGGCCCACACGACCAACCGAGAGGATGCCGGTAGACCCTGCCGCCAAGTCCGTCTGGTCTTTCTCTACGAAAAGCAGATCAAACTCGGAAGCGTCTCCCACCCCACTATTGGCCACGTAACCGCCACTTACAGTCACAGGAAGCATGTTCTGGGATGTGACCCACGAGGCCACAGGTGCAATGCCAAAGTTTGAGGTGCTCAGGGCGTCCGAGGCTAACACCTCATCGGGGTACACAGCCCCAGGCAAGATCGAGTCCAAGCCGAGCAACACGTCGAACTCTGAAGAGGCCTGACCAAGCAACCCAATCTCTGTCTCGCCCCCGTAAAGGTACGGAATGGTGTAGTCTCCATCGTCATTCGTGAAGCCTCCGACCAAAGCCGGGATCTCAGCAGGCTCTGTGAGACTATTGCTGAACCGCACGTCCGCCTCCAGGTTCTCCAGGGGACCCGGAGGCCTCTGACCCAGAACCTCCTTGAGGGGGAACAATGGATCCCGAATCGAGGGCAAGGAGATATCCAGCAGCTCACCATCCCCACGATCCACGCGTGTGTCAAAGCCCACACGGAAGTGTGGAAGACCTTCCACCTGCGCCTCTCGATCTGAGTTCGAGGACGGGTCCGCAGGCTGCAGGTCCACCTGAGGCGGTGAAATGAAGATCGTGTCCCCGCGAGACAGGTCAATCGGAAAGGTTTCACCATCCTCTTCACCTTGCTGAAGCAGGTCATCCTCGCTCGCAATAGCGTCCCCATCATCATCAACGAATGTCAGGATGCAACCCAAGCGAATCTCATCCACGAAAATCCGCTTCGGAATCGTGGTGTTTGACCCCCCGAAGGCAAACGCGGAGGTCTTGGCTGTGACCACATCGATGATCTCACCGGTAGGACGTCCGAAAGTCACCTGCGGAAACTGGCGGTTCCCCCTGTCGAACGTGAAGAAGGCAGGTGTGAAAAGGTCCGGGTCTCCCGTCGTGAGGTCCGGCAATGATCCCCCATTCGCAATGAGCTGGGCGACATCCACCAAACCGTCCTCGGTTACGGGGACCTCGTGCAAAGGCAGCACGGCTGCGATGACTGCAGGGCGCTCATCCATTGTCGGGTCCAGGTCCTGGAAACCCGTGGGCGAGTACGCAAAAATGCGAGCACGAGGAAGCCGGCGCTGCACCGAGATCCCTGTGATTCCGGTCAACTGACCCAAAACGGGGTTGCCAATATCCGCGATGGCTTTGAAGAACGTAGAACTCCGGCGCAAACCACCGCCGCCTTTGAAGTTGAAGAGATTACGAACTCGAAGGAAACTGTAGACGCCAGCCTGAACCGGGTTCGCATCTAAGTTGGCCCCGATGCCAGGGTCGGTCAGGGTGAATGCGGAAGCCGACTCCGGGAACAGCCGGGAGAAAACGCTGGGCTCCCCCATTTTCCGATACTTGCCGAAGCTCTCCAACCGGAAAGGATTGAGACGAAGCTTCTTACGCGTCCGGCCAATCAACACCACGTCATCCACGTCGTTCTGCACGAGATCGCGCTGCTGATTGATCAACTCCCCGAGGAAATCAGGGTCAATGAACCGACCCTCGACCTGGTCGGCAGCAATTGTCGCCGAATCGGGCTCTACGAGCGGGTCGCTCGTGCGGTGCACAAAGGCACTGTTGTAGGCGAAGAATAGTTCTGAGAAGATGTTTCTCCGATTAAGGTACCCTGTGATCAGGTCTTCATACCCCGGAGGAGCCAGGTCCTTACCACGCCCCACGAAAAACCTGAACTTGCCATCACGGTCTCCAACGATGTCTCCCGAGATGGCTTCCGTCACCTGCTCGAAAGCCTCAACTACAGCGTTGTAGTAGCTGAGGAACAACCTCGCCGCGCGGTCCTGGTCTTTGGTATCTCGAAACTGTGAACGTAGGCCCAAGGCTCCCTGCTCATGGTTCACAATCGCAGGGGGGATTGCAGCAAAGGACCCCCGTGATGGAAGCCGTGCTGCGACCTCGTCTTGGATCTGCTCTCCAACCTCGGCCAGGTAGTCCAGGACCGGAACCGTCCGGCAGTAGAACGTGTCCGGGTTGGAGTAGGTGTACTTGGCTCGAAGGGTCTGCCCTAGGATGCCGTTGTCTTCAGAGGGCACCACCCCATGGGCAAAGCCGGCGAAGAACCTTGCCGGAATCACCGCACCGTCGACAAGACGCGGACGTAGCACCCGCAAATCAGTCCGACGCATGTAGAGGTCCTCATTGGCCGCCAAGGATCCCTGAGATGGAATCAGCAGCTCCAGGGCTCCCGAATCCCGATCCACAGCGTAATCAATGCCCTCCACCAAAACCTGACCCGCAGAGTCAGGGGTAAAGCGCACCACGTCAAGGTCACGTTCTGCGTCAATTGGGCCCTGACCCAAGAACTGAGTTGTGCCAGGAGCGTACACGGGCCTCCGAGACACGCGCACTTCATCGCTACCAAACCCGAACCCTGTAGGGGCAGGAGAGGTGAAGTCAAGAGTAGTGTAGTTGCCGTCTTCCGACAACGCAGTACCTGCGACTACGAAAGGATAGCCTCCGATCTCAATGAGCTGACCCGGCACTATCCCGTCAGTGTGATCACCTTGGAACGTAACCGAAGCCATACCACGGTTCACGGGCTCGAACCGATCAGAAACGGTCCTCCAGAACCCCTCGAACAGGGTCCCCGAGATTGGACGGTCCGTAACCAAAGACAACGCATCGTTGCCCGGCGCTAGACTTCCAGCCTCTTGCCGCTCAGGCGTTGACGGGAAAATGCCAACGGTAGTATTCGCACCGTCAAAGGTCGCCCCTGTGATGTAGAAAGGAGACGCTCCGACGCGAAGCAGCTTCCCAGTGACCATGTCCGAGGTACGGTCTCCATCCAGTGAGAAACTGCTGGAGTTAGCTGCAATACGGAAAGGTGGCCGGTACACAGGGATCGTGGAAACCGTGTAGGACTGCTCCCCTCCGAAGGTCTCTGCGACGGGATAGGTCACCGTCACACGGGTCGAAGCATCTACCGGGGCCTGTAGAACGATCTGATTCGATTCGAAGTCAAACCCTGCAACGGGGCCCCCTGACACGTTCGCCAACTGGTTCCCCACGTAGACCTGGAAACCATCAGTAGGCTCGTCAGCGTTGAACAAGTCCTGACGAACCGTCTTCCCTGCGGGGTTGAAGGACCAACGTGTGCCGTAGTTTGCAGGCACCGCGCCTCCGTCCGGGACCTCGGGCAGAGTCGCAATTTCCTGGTCCACGAACAAAGGCGGTTGCTCGATGATTCGGACAGGCTGTCCGTCGATCAACTCTAGCTCACCCGACCCCCGCTTGGCCTGGAAATAAGTAGCCTCCACCACCACGCCAGCCCCCAAAGGGTTCGTGAACAAAATGGAGCCTTGCAGAGGCGAGATCGTGACGTCCTGACCCCCCTCGGTCACCATCTGCTCTTCGAAGTAGGCCTCGGAATAGGCTTCGAGATCGGCCGCAGCGAAGTTCAAATCCCCCGTCTTGGCGTCGTACTCCACAGTCCCCGCTGCGAGGTCAGACCGAAACTCTTCCACGTAGTAGACCTCAGCCCCTTGAAGTGAGGTGAGCACCTCCGCGCCGAAGTTCAAGGTTCCGAGCGAATCCAGCTCTATAACGGAACCTGCCAGACCCGAGGTCAAGGTCACTACCTTCTGCAAGGTCCCCTCTGCGAACGTGAAACTCTGAGTGCCAACCCGAATGCTGAAAGCATCTACGTCGTAACGGTCCAGAGGAGCCAGGAGTGTCTCCGTCAGGCTTCCAAGTAGAGACGTCTGCAGGGCTACAAGCGTGCCCGTGGGCGACGTACTCGGAAGCCCAAACCGAACCTGAACAGCCCGCGCCGAGGCTGCGGCTTTCGACACTTCTGCGCGCAACCTATTTGCGGCCTGCGTGCTGCTCGATGGAAGCGTGCCCAGGTTGGTCAAGGTCTTGATCAGGAACGGCTCAGACTGCAGATGGTTGAAGCTCTGGTACTTGACGTCCGCGACCAATCCAGGGTCTGCGGAGGAGGTATTTGGCACCTCGTATAGTTCCCAGGTCTCTGAGGACCCCGATTCTGCAAACGGAACGTCAACTGTGAGGTCCGAGCCGGAGACCGAAGCCACACGGTACACGCCTCGGTTTTCATCAGCCCCTGTGAGGATGCGAAGGTGCCAGCCTTCTTGTACGATCGAAAGGTCCGCAGCCGCGTCCTGAAATGACGTAGACCCGGCAGACCAGGCTCCACGGTACCCCGTCAAACGGCGGGGTCCCACCTCAGAGACGAGCTTCACATTTCCTGAGGTGCCTTCAAAGGGCAGGGTGTAGTCCACACCAAATTCTTGGTCCTCAAAAGGACCTCCATCGTCGGAGACCTTCAGACCCGAACCTGACAAACGCATTGTCTGCGGGAACACTAACTGAGCGCCCAGAGACAACTCCGACTGAGGCTGAGATACCAGCGAGAAAGCCGTGGACGTGTCTGCCCAGGTCACCTTGCTAAGCGAGCTGGGGGAGAAATCGTAAACGATAGACGCGTTCGGATTCAGGTTCCGCGTTGCCAAGCCTGTCTGCAATCGGAAAAAGACGCTGTCCGTGTACCCAGGGATGTCCTCCAGCGGAGCTTTGTCCAGGAGCACAACGGGACTTGCGGCAATCGACTCCACCAGGGTCACGTCATCCAGTTCGGCGGTGTGACTGACGTCCGAGATGTCCGACTTCCGACCTTCACGGTTCAGGGGGGATCGGTAGATGCCAAAGTGCATCCCACAGTCCGGCATCCAATGATGGTTGAGGTGTGTGTTCACCTTCCAACCTGGCATGAACCCGAGAGCTGCACACCCACTCAAATCTTGATCGGTTCCACCTACCCAGATCTCCACATGCCCCGTGCTGAGCCCGTCAACCTCAACCCCCGAGTCGATCGCGATGTATCCCGAGTCCTCGAACACCGAGGCGGGCGCCGTCACCAGCGAGTTGAGACTCGCAGCCACTTCGGCCGTTGTGAAGGTGCCTCCCGCACTTGTCTCCAAACCGCCGGGGTTGGAAGCTGCCGACCATGTGTAGGTCGTGCCCTCGATGTAGAACGAGAACACCTCAGATCCCGTTAGCGTCACAAAGTTGCGCGTGCGGGAATGAATACGGGCCTGCTCGGCATAGGTCGCTGGCTGCACCCCGGACTGCCGGAACCAAAGCAAAGAACCGTTGAACCGAGCCCTGTCCTCTTTGGACAGGTATACGGGTGAACCCTGCGATCCGAGGTTCAAGTCGATGTAGGCTGTCCCTTGTGGAATTTGGAAAGCAAAGTTGGGAAGCTCGTCCGGATCATCAATGACTCGAACGGATCCCACAGCGCCAGCCTCCGAGAAAAAGAACATGTCCCAGTCTCCCGCAACAGAGCGCACCAGCCCAGATCCGTTGGCGCGTACCCCTGGCACGGTCGAGGTGTTCGGGACCGTGCCTGTACCATCCGGCACATGCTCCACTCCCGAAAGGCCAGGAGAAGCCACCGGAACGGCATCTGGGAGAAAGAGGTCGTTCCCGGCCAGCACTGTTGCAGGGTCGCCCGCGGAGTCCAGCACGCGCTGGGATTCCCGCATCTCCAAAGGCTCCCGCGTGAGCGCTACGCCTCCGTAGAAAAGCTGGGCTCCGAGATAGGCGGCGTCAAACCTCGTGCTAGTCGGAGTAGCCTTGGCAACATCAGCGTCCGCAAACTTGAGCAAGCCCGTGGATCTGGCAACCCCCACCTGGCCCTCAGCCACCGTTAGATCCGCAAGGTCGGACTCACGGTCCACGACCAAACTCTGCAGAAAGCTCCGAGAGCCGATACGAATGAAAGGGTACTCCGTGGGGCCTGGGATGGGAGCTAGGTACTTGGGAGCCGAGGCCGCTGTTTCGAGCGAGCCCAAGGACTCGGTTGCATCCTGCTGGAAACTCTGGGGCGAGTACCACAGGTTCAAACCCTGGTTTGCAGACACAAGGCTCGGGTTGAGCTTCACAACTCCCGACTTCTCTTGCATTACACCGTCTTCAGAGGTAAAGGCATACTCCTCAAACGCATCCTCGGAAACGACAAGGATAGTCAACCCTGTGCTACTCGACCCCGCGTTCACACCCAGGCGCACCATCGAGTACGCATCGGCAACTGCAGTAGTCCCAGGAAGGTTGGACCCCACTTGCACATCCGGAACTGGAGACAGCGTGAAGGACGCGTCTTCCAACACGATGCCGAGGTCTTTTGCAGCTCCGCCCGCCAAAGGCTCCCACTGTGATGACTTCCCGTTCCACGCAAACCGAGTGGTGGCTGAGTCATTACGCGACCACCAGAAGCGGGGCCCTGACAGGGTGTACGTCACATTACGCACCACATCCCCTCGTGATGAAAAGAGACCATCCCCGATAGACGCCAGGGCTGAAGCTTCAACCGTCAACACCTGCGAGGGCACATCAAAGGTGGTGTTGGTAGTGTCCAGGGACACTACCACGTCGTCTCGAACCACCTCCAACGAGGCCACACCTGAAATCTGGCGCTTCGACGGATCCTGAATTCGAATCCGAAGCGACCCTCCCTCGAACACCCCCACGGTGAGAGGTCCCTCAAGAATCGTGCCTGAGGCACCAGTCGCCGGGAAGTCCTCGAACACCGCCAGGTCCGCGGTGTTTGCAGCCCAAAGCAGGTACTCTGTCTGAGACGCCGTAGGAGCCATCAGGGTGGCCGCCTTGTACTGAGCGGCGGAGACGTTGACGAAGTCAGGCGACGTCCCAGAGAAGGCGCTGGAGCCGGGCAAAGGCTTGTAATCCTGCGCAACCCCATTCGACGCTTCATCCGTGGTGATAGCGTTGGAGGGGGAGGTGCGCGGTGCGCGCAGAACGTAACCTGTCGTCGAAAAACCCATGTCGTACCTTAGAACACAATGGAGAAGCTGGTGCCGGCGGCGGGACCCGGCGCCGGAGCCACGGGTGCCACTCCTCCTACCCCAAAACCAGTACCTACGAGGGCAGCAATCCCATTGCCAAGGCCCGTTGCGTAGCTAGGCTGCAACGAGCCCGCGATCCCAGCCGCCGCGAGATTCGATATGAGAAGCGCGATCAGCGGCGCGGGGTTCGCGAGCGCGACTTTGGTGACGTCTGCACCCGCCGATACCCCAAAAGAGGTGCCCAGGTACTGAGCAGCTGCGTTGAGAAGAGCTGCTGTACCCAACTCGACGGCTTGGCCTACACCCTGCCCTGTTGGCCCTGTAATGCCCGCGGCCGCGAGCGACGCAACCACGAAGCCTCCTGGCACGAACGTCATCTTCCCCGTCGTGACGCCAACCCCCGCAAGGCCAGCGGTCACCCCCAACGCAAACACGTTCGAGGGTAAAGGCAACCACGCGGGCACGGAAAGGCCCACTGCGGTTGCAATCTGCGGCAACTGCTGAGACCCTGAGAAAGCGGCTCCTGCTGCTTGAATCGAAGCCGCCAAGGCGTTAGGCACTACAGCCATCAGGGCACCGGAGGTCCAAGCAGGTGACCGGGAGACCCCAAACCCAGGAAAGCCATTGGAAGCCCGGACAGGGGGTCGATGTCCGAACCGTTCACGATCCCGCCCACAGCCCCGGTGCCTCCAAGGATCGTCGTCGCTCCGCTCAAACGTGCCACGCCTAGAGTCGAGACTGTCACAGACCCAAGACCGCGAAGGCTAGCTGTTGTCGAAGAGAACAGGGAAAGGGGACCCAAAAGCGCCGCAGCTGAGATCCCAGTTGCCGTGCCCAGAGTGAGGGTGTTGATGCCGGCCTGCGCCGTGTACGACCCAATCCCTGTCCTCCAGGTGATGTTTCCGACCACAACGTTGGTGTTGTGGTTGCCAAACAGGAACGTCTCATTCCTATCACCAAACACCATACGGTAGACATCAGTAGGACCTCCCACATGGCCCGTAAGGGGGTTGGCACCAAAGGTTGTGGAACGCAACGGTGCGTTCGCGGGGTTGAAGTTCTTGGGTCCGCTGTAGAGGACCGTTTCTTTCGCCAGGACCGTCTTGTCCACAGTCGTACACTGCTGCGAATACTTGTCCGTGAGGATTGAGCACAGGTTCTGGGGCGTGATCTGTACGTTCTTGGCGTTAGCCAGCTGAATGCTGGACCCCCCTTGAATACGTACGTTCCTAGACGCTGTGACCTGCACACTGCTCGTCGGGGCCTCCAACAGCAACCCAGGCAGCGCCGATTCCTCAACAGACGTCGGAGTGTTTCGAGCCGTGAAAGATCCTCGTGTTGTCGCACCTCCGGCTCGCAAACAGATGGCCCCCGTGGGAGAGTCAAAACAGAACCCGAAGTTCTCAGAGTCCCCCTGCCCCGAAGCTGAGAGCTTGAGGGGGCTCCCCGAGGTGAGGTCCAAGGCGCCGCCAGCTTCGACCTTGATCCCTCCCGAGGTTGCCAACTCCAGTGAGTTTTCAAGGGGGGGCCCGCTCAAGTACGCCTTGGCCCGACCATCCTTCGTGACCGAGACGAACGAAGGAAGTGCATTGAGGTCAAGAGGATTCTCAACTCGGAAGAGGCTTGCGGCGTGCGAGCCAAGTGGCTTTCCAAGCCCGTCATCCAACCCGGGCCGAGCTGTGCCGTCTGGGTCAAACACGTTAGGAGCCAGGGGCCTGCCGTACTGAAGTCTCCCCGTCTCGGAAAACGGGTCATTCCCGATGACTGATCCCAGAACCCACTGCACGAAAGGCCTGTCCCCCGTGGACAGGGCAGACCCTGCCTCTGTTGCAGGAGGCAACCGATCCATGTCGAAGCCGTCCGTCTGCTCAGTGACAGGAAGGCGACCATCCCAAGTATGGTTGACCTCAATACGGTGCTCGACAAGGGTCTCCGCCTCCGCGTCCACGGCGGCGTTCAAGGGGCGGGAGGTACTGTCCGGATCTGCGGACGAGGCTACTCGAAAGATAGCCTTCCCATGGTACTCGGCCTCTGAAGTGGTTTGCGTGGGATCTAACACCACCCCATCTGAGCCTATGAAAAGGCCGCGACTCAGGAGGTTGTAGGGGTCAACGGACTCAGGAGTCAGGTACCCGGAGTCCGGGAAAGGGCTCGTGGGACTGAGCTTGGCGAAAGCCCTATGCGGCTGGATTACCCCTGCCTCGCGGACCGGATCTGTCTCCAAGAGACCCTCACTGAGAGGGGATCCTTGCAGCGTCTGCACCGGGCCATCCCAGCGCTTCCCATCCGAGACCATGGCAGCGGGCAGCAACGTCGCATCCCGCTGCACCATCCCAACATAGGATCGGGTTCCACCCGTCGCATGGAACTGCTGCAGGCTCTTGAAAATCAAAGCCTGGTCCTGCTCGCGCATGCGCAGCTCATCGCCACGACGGTCCGCGATCAGTACGCCCTCGTCTAGGACGATGTCAGAGCCTTGTTCCGAAGTGAACAGCAGGTTTCCGGGCGTCAGGTGGCGTAGCTTGTGCCGAGTTCGGGCCGTGATACCCTCAAGCTCGATCTGCATCCGAGGAGACATATCGAACTCCGTCGGGGCATGCTCCTGAGTCACTGCCCAGTCATGGCCGAGCATGGGGTTCGGCACGTTCCAAGCCAACACCACAGGTGTCTTCGCGGGTTTGGTCGGTAGGAACCCAACAATACAATAGGACCCCACCGTGGGCATGGCCCCGAGGAAGTGCCGAGGACCTGCTCCAGGGTAGGTGATAGGAACGGGTGACCGAAGTTGGTATCCGTTCTCCCCCACGAGGATGTAGAGTTGCACCGTGTGCAACTCGTAGTCTACACGCGTGACCTTGGCTATGGCCAACGAGTGCGAGTTTGACCCTGTCGAAGTCGAGTTCTCTCGGATCGTCCTCTTAGCGTGGAACTTCCGCCAAAGGTCCCCCGTCTGCATCCGAAGACGCTGGGCAGGCCCTCCCAGCTGAAAACGTTTGATCATCTAGCTGTCCCCTCCTAGAGTATTGAGCACATTCCGAGCACCACTAACCAGACGCTCTGCGTCCCCTTTGACCTTCGAGAACGCATCGGACAAGCTTGTCGACCTCGTATCGAGAGTTGTCCCGCGAATTGCATTGCGGTAAGCTTGATAGTCAGGTGTGGAGAGCAAAATGTCCTCGGATACGGCTGCCACTTCAGGCTGCGCCACTGGATCAATACCGTCAACAGTCAGGAACGACTTGCGCGAGTACGCCTCCAACAGGAGGCTGGAGTCCAGACTCTGGCAGGAGCAAGTCTGGTTGACTCTGTCAGAAAGGTGGGCCCCGAGGTCCGCCAGGTTGAAGGCGGCGTTGACCACGGTCGTCTTCATCACGCCCTCCTTCAAGGCATTTGCGGGGAAGTTCGCCAACCGGGTCTCCAGCACCGTCGGGTCTGGGTTGTCGATTTTGAGTGTATCCACCTCGGTAGCGTTCATCTCAGCCAACTCTGCAATCGCCTCAGGATTGTCCTTGGACACCAGAGAAAGAGCCACACGAATCTCCGAGAGCCTATCCAGGCGCTCTGCCCGAACCTCCTCCGGGAGATCAATCAAAGACTCCTCACCAAGGCTAGAGAGCCGAATTTCATTCTCCAGCATCTGCTGCCGAACTTGATCAACCTTTGCACGAAGAGCTGCTTTAGCTTTGCCCTTACCACCCCTTGCTACTACAGAGGTGAGAGCCGTGAGGTAGGCATCTGCAGAAGCGGCCGACACTCCGACATAGGGGTCGGGGCTGGTATTGATGCTGTCAAAGGTCCCTCCAGGCTCAATGGTCAACCCGCGACCGTAACGAAAAGAGCCCACCACCTCGTACCCGCTCGCATCGCTGACAGGAAACACAGGGGTGTACACAGGGAGCCTTTTCTTGGAAGCTTGCACTGCTCGATCCTGAGATAGTCTCTTCGCAGGGTCGTACTTTTGCAGTGTGACGGCAAAGGCGATCTCCGTGAAAGCCTCTTGCACTGCCGACATGCGCTCCGCGAACCCGAACGGCTTCTCCCCCTCCACGAAGCCGGCAGAGGCACGAGCCTCGATGTAGGCGTCCGTAACAGCCTTCGCAATTTGAGTTGCGTAGGCTGCGAAAACCTTGGAGACAGTAGCTCCCAACGTCTTCCCCGTGAACGGTTTGATGAACTGCAGCTCGAATAGAGAGAGATCAGAGGCAGGCCTGTCCGTTCGACCCTGAAGGGCCTCGCGAGTTCGAACATCATCGAAATCAGGCAGCGACACGGTGCGGTACTCCAGCACCGAGTACCTAGCGTCCGCGGGAGCCTCATCGAGGGACTGCGACTGAAACACAGGGTAAGCCTTAGACGTCGAATCTTCAGAGGGGCTCGCACGCTTCGAGATGTCCTCTTGAATCTGCGAGTACAAGTCAAAGAGCAGGTTCGAAGGAGTCTTGCTCGGGTCGTCGGCAAGGCCTCCTACCTCGGTTTGGAACCGTTCCTGAAGCGCCCTCACCAGGAACTTCTTCAGGTCCTCAGGCAGGTAAAGGCCTTGCTCGTTGGCAAGACCCGCTACTCCAACCTTTTTGAGCATCGTGAACTCGGCAAACATCGTCGTTTGGATGTCCGTAGTGGGCACCACCCTCGATTCCGAGGACCTCGGCTGCGCCACCTTGATACCGCGCTCCACCTTGACCACGCCAAGGGCAGCTTCCGGCGCACGGGTACCCGGCTCAGGCAACGGCAACGTGCCCTGCACAAAACCGTCCACTTCAACGGGCTGTTCCAGCTTCTGAGCTGAAACGGTAATCGTTGGAGGGTTGGGGTCTCGAACCACAGGTGTGGGTGGTGTGACCTCCGACTTCTCTGGGGCCTTCTGTTTCCGCTTCCGACCCCCAACCAGGCCAAACTTACGCAAAAGGTCGACACCCTGCGTAATGGGAAAAGGGAAGTCATCAAAGGTTTCGCACGAGAGACCCTGCGACTCTTGCACGTCAGAAATCAGAACATCCGTCACATTTCCGGATCTCCCGTTGAAGTTCCCCCCTTTTTTGTTGTACCCGTAGGGGCAGGAGTTGCCCCCGCGATCGCGCAGATCAACATGAATCCGCCGCGTGGGAGTCCCGTTTGACTGGTCGTAGAATCCGACACCTCGGATCTTGCCAGACAAGGCGACCCGAGCCGCTGCCTCTCGCGCAATTGCGATAGCACTCTGATCTGCGGGACTCACATCCAGATCCACCGCGAGCCCACTCCAGTGCATGGACTTTCCACGCTCAACACGCCACTTGTTATTTGTGGCGTTCTTGATCTTCCGCTGAGCCGTTGCTTTCTGGTCATCCGTAGCGGTAGGGTCATTCAGCACGGCCGTGTTTGCTTTGATCGTCTCTTCGTGATCCGCGATCTTCCCTTGACGGTCCCCCGGTCTCCAACCATTGTAGACAGACACCGTAATGCCCTGTGGGAGTTCGTTTTGGAACTCCTGCACCACAAACGCCATGTTGGCCACATTGTCAACGACCTCGTTAGGAATAGGCTCCCCCTCGACCCGACGCCACGTATTGTTGCTGAGGCGCTTCTTACGACTTCCTTTCTGGAGGAGCTGATCGGCAGTGACGTTCGTGATACCCAAACTGTCCAGCTTTGACTGAAGCTTCTTGACCTGGAAGTTCGGGTCCTTCTCCTCAGCTGTGAAACCCCCAAACTGAGCGAACTCAGATTTCAGGTCCTCGGGCGCCTCCACCGGAACGGGGTCAGCAGCTGGAGGAAGAGGCACGGGAGGGTTCGAGGACTGGAAGGTTGCAACGTCCTCGTCAGACCCCTCGTCCCAAGTCAACACAGCCTGACCCTGCATCTCAGGATCAGGATGCGACGCCGAGTAGTAGCGGTAATAGCCTGGGGTGTTCGCACCGGACGCAAAGCTCCCTTTGAGATCTCCGAGCAAATCGAGGTATGCCGCAGTCGTCGAGGACTTGAAAAGTCCTGGAATCTCACGCCGGACAAGGTCCGTCCCCTGTAAAGCCCTGAGAAGTTCCACGACACGGAACAAGCCACCGTCAGGCGTCCGCCCCGCAGCGGTAGCACGCACCGCATCCAGGCGCTCGTTGAGAGGCTTCAGCTTGCGCTCGATGGCCCCGGCGCGTTGCTGCTGCGAGGCCAGCTTTCGATAGGTGTCAGAGATCTGGGAACTAAGCTCGCGCAACTCATCTTGAGCTGCCGAAAGGGCTTGGAACTCGGTCAACAGGTCTTGGATGGTGAAAGAGATGTCATCCTTCGGGTCATCGCTTTGCTTGAGAACGTAGAGGGTGTTTCGAGTCGGGGTTTCGCGCTCCTCTTGAGAGGCCTGCGGCGAGATGCCAAAGATACCTGCTCCGTTACCCACCTGCTTGACCTGTTCACGCACCAGGTTGAGGAACAGCTCGAAGTTGTTGAAGTCAACGTTCAAGTCCTCCAGCCCGGACCCCATCATGAAGAACTTGGGGTTGGCGCGCATGGGGTCCATCGCCATCACAACATTGGGGAATCCTGCCCACTTTGCCCGCCCATTGTCGTAGACCTGCAAAGGTCGGTCCGGAAGGTCGGGCCGGTCGAGCTTGATCAGTTTGATGGCGTTCTCGCCTTCGGCCACCGCAGTGGGCTCTCCTGGCGCAAAGAACTTGGTGCGCCGTCCCGTCAAGGTCAAGGACGTCGTGCAAAGCCCGCCAAAGGTGTGGCTATGGCTGAGCTGCGTGACGTAGTAGAACGTATCCTCCGGAACGATGTAGATCGGATACCCCGTCCGTAACTCCACACGCTGAGGGATCGTAAGAGACGCTGAGTGGATATCGATGTTGAGCAGGTCGAGACGCGCCTGAGCCAAGAATTGGAGACTCTTTGGCGTGTTGAAGTAGGTGACCTCGAAGTTGGCTGGTCTCCAGCCGAACTGCGCAACAAGGCGATAGTCTATGTACTGCCCGCGGTTTCCAATCCAACCCTCAGTGCCCGTGCTCTGCCAGTCCGTCAGCTGGCCCGCCTTGACCGTAACGTAGGTTGCCTGAGGCTCCTTCTCCTGAGCCGAGAACGAGATGATGTCCTCGGACTCGATGCGATACACCCTCGAAGAGGACGTGTCCAGGTTGTAGAAGGGAGGCTTGAACACGAGGTCTCCGTCTACGTCCTGGTAGAACTCGTACCCTAGAGCTTCCGTCACCTGCTGAGCGATGTCCAGCTTCGTACGATAGGAGGTCTCGAAGTTGGAGAAACCCCCCGCATCGCTGAAAGCCCGGGTAAAGGCGTACATGCCAGCGGCATTCAGGCTCAAGGGGCCTTTCTGGCCTTCTTCTCTCTCAGCCGTAACACGATCCGCGTACACAATGTCCAGGCCAGAGCCTACGAGACCCAGCCTCTTCGCAACCTCTTTGCTGCTGGCAAGAGGGTCTCGACCAGTCACAACATTGCCGGGCTCCATGTGACTGGTCCCGAGCAAACCTTCCAAAGTCGTTCTGGTACTGTGATTTCGCCGTCCCAAGAAAGCCTGCTGCACCGAGTTGAACAGTGTCCCGTTCACCCCGTACATTCGAAGGTTCTGGATGGTGGTCTTGAACCGTTCCTCCCAGTACATTTGGGCCATCTTGTAGACCTGGCGGCCCGAGATCTCCGAATACGCGTCGATGTTCGAGGAGTCGTCCAAGACGAACTCCACACCGCCTGCCGCACCAGCCACATCCCTATATAGGGTGTAGATGATACTGTACGGGTGCATGTTCGAAAGGTCGTTGCCCCAAAGCGAGGGATTTGCCTTCGAGTTCTCGGGTCGCGCGCCCAGAAGGGACCCATTCATCGACATGTTGTGGTACTGCCAGAAATGCAGTAATGAGGCCAGAGTTAGGGACGCGTTGTAGGTCCCCTCCGAGTAGTCCTTGCTGACCGAGGTCACGACCCCATGAAACACATGGTAGTAGGGGTATGCCGCATAGTTCTCCAGGTGTGCATCGTCCAGGTTGGCACGCCCTTGAAGGTGGGAGAACTGGCCCCGAACAGGGAAGTGCCCGCGCATGTACACATGCACCTCAAGGCCAGGTCGCAGCAGAGCCTTACCCTCGCGAAAGATCTGCTCCCCGTAGATACGGGGAATCGCCAACTGCACCGTACCGGAGTGCGCGCCAGGGTCGACTCCAGCCTCAATGGAAACGGACTTGACGAACTTCTGCAGGTCAATGCGGCCATTGCAACGCGGGCACCCTGGAATCGCCACATCGCCGTTGACGTACACGAGAGCGTCAGGCGTAACCTTGGTCACCTTCCGGCGATTAGGCTGCCAGGACCCAACATAAGGCCTGTCTGCAAGATTCGCCATCAGCTCTTGCTCCGGATCAGCGCCTGTCGAAGGGGATCAAGAGACCCCGAAGAAGGATAGTTCGAGAGGTTCGGCCCTACATCCTGAGAAGGCGTCCGCACGGGCCCGATGCCCGTAGACCACAGGGCATCGGAAGGTGAAGGGGTCGGCGACTGGATGGGCAGCACCTGAAACTCCCGCTGCCCATGGTCGTAGACGAAGTTGGCAGTGAACTCCACACTGAACTCTACCCCACCGTTCGTGGTGGCTTCAGTCTCTCCGAAGCTGAAAGAGTCGAAGTTCCCAACGTAGGTCCACTGATCATAGTCGAGGGCTACAGCTCCTACCCACAAATGCGCCTCCGTCTCTCCTGGGAGGTCGAAAATGTAACCATTGTTCTGGTAAAAGAGGCGCAGTTGCTGGAAGTTTTGCCAAGCCGCAGAGTCGTTCTTGTTGAAGTAAGAGACTCCGGAACCCGAAGAAGTCGTGGATACCCGGCCGCGGCTTTCGGCCCCAATCCCGTTGAAGTTCTGGGGGGCATCGGAGTCCGTGAAACGAGTGCCCGCAAACCAGGCGCCCGTCTTACCCGTGAACGAGACCCGAACCTGCTCCTCACCCCAGGCGTCCAGAATCAGCCCGTACCGACTACGATCCGAATACTGCTGTTTCTTGGCGCGGGTCACCGTCATAGACTGCGGGTTGACCAGAAGAGTTAGAGGCGGGGTGTTGACCATGGCCTGCATCTGAGCAATCGCACTCTCGGCCTGGCGAAGGTCCGCTAGCGCCAGGTCGTTAGCAAGCGAAGTCTTCCCCGTGTAAGGGTCAAACCGCACACCGTTGGCGCCGATGAGAGGGTAAGCGGCACCCGCTGTGCCTTGTGCGTAAAGAGGCGCGGACTGGAAAGCCTGAATCCGACGCTCGTAGCTGGCAAACCCATCATTGACCTGCATTGCAGAATCCATGATGGTCACCGACACAGCCGAATCCTCTTGAGTCAAGGACTCCAACAGGATGTCAGGAGGCAACAGCCGAACCGTGAAAGGAGATCCAAAAGTAGGATCCCGAGAAATCGGGTCTGAGCCGTCCACCGGCACACCAGACTGAACTTCGTAAGCTCGACGTTCACGCACACCGGTGGCAATGGCTTCATAGACCTGGGCCGGGATCTGAGAATCAATCGCCATCTAAGCCTCCGAAAATAGCCCCGCAAAGGGTGCAGGCGCAAACAGGTTGGAAGAGGGGGTCTGAGGGTTCGACACCTGGCCCCCTGGAGCAGAGCCCTGAGTCGTGGAGAACCGTACAAGCTCTTCATGCACTTCGAACTGAGAAGTGAACGAAATCTGGAAAGCCTTGTCAACAGACTCTGTCATGGTCAAGTCCCCTTGGAACCAACCAAGGTAAGAACCCTCATCGAAAATGACTTTGATGTATCCTCGCTGGACGATACGCCCCGTGCCATCGTAGATCATTCCGTTGTGATGGAACAGTGCAAGATAGTCAAGGTACGAGTCATAGGCCAGGGTCTCACGACGTCCCTGCACAGCGGTCGCTTCGGAGCCCGAAGACTGAAGGGACCCACCCGCCGACACCCCCGTCTTGTTTGAGAGACCCGCGTATAGGCGCACGAAACCACCTGTCGCATGTTCGAAGCTGATGCTCTGCAGGTGCTTACCCCAGTGGTTCTCAATGAAACCACCCTCCGTCTGCTGGCGCGAGATGGAGTTGCTGTACTGCACGTTCATGGATTGCGGATTGACGTGCAGTACCAACTTGAGGTCTGGGGGTAGCAAACTGGTTTGCTTGTCTGGAGCAATCACATCGAGAACTACAGGCCGACCCCGAAGCTGGTCCTGAGCGTTCTCATGTGCTGTGGGAATTACATACCCTGCCGCCATCAGCCACCACCCCAAGAGAAGTCAAGTGCCCGACTGATCGTGTCCAACTGCTCCGCCAGGTTCGAACCATAATGGTTGACCGTGACATTAGCCTCTACGGTCCTCCGGCCTCGCATCTTATCCACTGTGGCGCGTTGGAATTCTTGGTCGTTCAAAAGCCGGCTAGCTGTCTCCTGGGGGCGTTCCGCAAAACTGTCATCGATAGCGTGAGAAGTGTAGGCGTCATAGAGCAGGCCCAAGGAGCCGAGTGTGGTCAAACCCGAGTTGGCAGGTGAGCTGAACTTACCCCCTTTGTTAGCCATGGCTGCAGAGGCCTCAGCCTGAACTCCCGCCTTCGAGAACATGGAGCCCCCCTGCCTCTTCTCCAGGTTTCCACCAAAAGACTCAGCAAACACCTTGGTACGCATGGCGAAATCCTTTTCCCCACTCGCCGCCTTCATGGCCTGCATGGCAGCGGCCGCTACGAGCTGGTCTGCCTGAGCCTCGCCCTTAGAATCCGCCAAAGTCCGGTACGCTGCTGTACCCCTGAAAGCCTCCGCCAGGTCCGCAGCATTCATGCGGTCTGGGTTCGTCATTGCTGAAAGCATAGCGTGCGAGGTCTGAACCTCCTTAGCCACATCCTGAGAGTTCAGCATGTCACCAACCTTCGTCCCCGTTGCGAAAGACAAAGCCTGACCCACACTTCCAAACTCGCGACCTGTAGCGCTGTTGAGTGTGTTCAAACCCGCTTCCGAGACGTTGACCACGTCCTCCATGCGCTCAATGACTCGTTCCTGAGCTGCAATCGCTTCTTCCCGTTGCTGCGGGGTCATGCTCGGGTCGGCGCGGATCTTTTTGATCTGCTCGCGAGCATTACTGATCTCTTTCCGAGCTGTGACGAGACTTGAATCGAGGCGAGCACGAGCCGTGACCTTGTTCTGGCGCTTCTCATCTGAGCCCGAAATCCAGTCGTAGATGCTGACCGTTTGCAAATAGATGCGGCGCAGGTACTCCGCCACCCCGGTCTTGAGCACGTTGACCATGCTGTTCGTGCTCTTCGAGATCTCGCGCCCGAGACGAATGTCCTCCGATACCTGATTGCCCTGCAAAGAAGCAATCTGAGCAAACTCGGAAGAGGCTCGAAGCAAATCCTCGCTAGACCGAACACGGTCACCTTTTCCGACCACGCGTCCCAGTTCATCCTTCTGTGCGCGGTAGACCTTGCCGTTCTCTACGACAACTCCGAACTGCTCCTGTAAAGCTTGCAACTCTGCGCTGTCTTCCGAAGTTGCTGCGAGGCGAAGCAACTGTTTGCTTCGCTGAGTCAGACGGCGTAGCTGCCGCACTGTCTCGGCATCGAGACCCAAAGCGCTCTGCACCGCAGCCAACTCTTCTTGGAACTCGTTGCCACCCACTTCACCAATGCTTCTTCCTCCGAAGATGTTGCGAGCCTGAAGCATCTTCTGGAGCATCTTGCTCACAGGAGTCTGCGCAGCCTGGGCATCCCCAAGACGACGACCCTGACTTCCCGAGACCACATCGAAAACGTTGCGGTACCGCGTCAGCACCTCGGGATTTGCGCCCGCAAGCTGCAGCCGAGACATTGCCTTCTCAAACTGCCCCTGAGACATTTTGCTCATAGAACCCATGACGGCTTTCGAAGACATGAGACCGTCCTTCCCGAACAGCTCCGCGGCGAGATCCTGCAACTGGTCCGTAGCAAAGTCCGAGGTGAAACTGTTCACGAGACCTTGAATTTGGTGCTGCGCATCCTGGCGCAGGTTTTTGCGAAGAGCAGGACCCGTCAAGGCAGCCTCCTTGATCAGCTCATCGTATCCCGCGGTGCTGAACATGGTTCCAAACTTCTTGGCGAAGTCTGCACCTACCGTCTGCCCGAACACTGTCGACAACGTTTTGAGGAACCCTGCAGCATCATCCAATCGCTGGTTATACATGCCCAGCCCTGTTGTAGACTCCAGCACTGCCGCGTAGAAGCGCTTGACATCGAACCCGGCTTCGGTGGCGAGCTTCGTGATCGCTGAAAAACCGTCCGCGATGCCCTCCAGAGTCGACCCCGACTCGAACGACAACCGGCTCATGTCCACTGCGACTTCCGTCGCCGACTTGCCCAAAAGCCCCGAGTAAGTCAACGCCAAAGCCGTCGAGTCCTGCAGCTTCATCATCTGAGCATCTGCATCCCCGATACCCTTAGTCAGACGCCCGACCGTAATGCCTCCCTCAGAGAACCCGGCCATGACCTCACGGACCATATCCGGCGTCGTGTACCACTGCTTAGAGAACTCAACATCATTGAGTGTGTTGTGGAGCAGGTTCAATCGGCTCTGCAGATTGTAGACCTGGTCCCCTGCTTGACCCAGAGCGAGGTTGGCAGCTCCGGCCATGCCCACTAGCCCCTTGTTCGTGTCCTTGATCCCGGCTTCGAGGTCCAAGAAACTCTTCACGAGCAGAGCAACACCCCCCACGGCAGCACCGACAATGGTCAGCATCCGACCCATCGATGCCACTCCCGTGCCCAACTTGCCTGCCACCTTTTGCAGAGCTGAGGCATCATCTTGACGGCCCTGGTGTTGTAGACTGCGACCAATACGGGTAACGCTGCCCCCTGCGCCCCGAGCCGCGCCTCCGACAGCTCCGAAGTCCATGCTTGCAATGGCCTGGTGAGCATTCGTGAGCCCACGCGAGTAGGTGTCCACCTGGTCCTCGATGGCTCGCTCCTTGATCCTCTCGATCTCTTCAGCTGCCGCTTTGCGCCGTTCAAAGGCGCGTCGTTCCCGCATCTCTCGACCACGCTCCGCGCGCTTGAGATGTGCTGCGTACTCCTTTGCAGCAGCCTTCTGCACCCGCGACAAACCTCGACCAAACTCGTCCGTTGAGTTGAGCAGGGCTCCCGTCAGGTTTCCTTGCAGCTTCCGAATCCAAGCTGTCTTCCCTGCTAACTCCGAGGTTGACAGACCCTGATCGAGGGCGTCTTTGACGCTCGTGCTAACCTTCGCTGCACTTCGCTTCGAAGCTGCCTCAAGGCTGCCAGAAACCGTGTTGTTGATCTCGCGGCTGAGTTGAGAAAGGGAACCGGGTGAGGCCCCTAGCTCCACAGAGATCTGCAATGCGGACTTGATCGACATCTAGGCTCCTACTCCCGGCTTACGCTCTTCGAGGCGGTCCCCGAGAGAAGCTAGAGGGATGGGAATGTCCCCCTTCAACTGACCAGCTATAGGGTCATTGGAGATGAATTTCAGGAACGCGGCGCGCTGTTTGGTCTCTGCGGGATCCCTCCGTTTTCGGTTCCGTGTGAACTGCGTTGCCAGGGTCTCGGAAGTCAGCTGCAACGGACGCAAAGCGTCGTCCGTAGCCCCTGACGACTCCATCTGAGCCCGAAGCTGATCCAGCTTCCGTTGCCGATCCTGCCGTTGCTTCTCAATCCGTGCCTGCACCTGTGCCTTGTAAGCGTCGATGATCCGGTCGTGATCATCCTTGATCCCAAGCTGAACCCGGCGCATTTCCTCGAACAGGACCTCCTCGGTTCGAGGCGGGGCCCCATTCTTGCCCTGTGGCAGAGCCCGACCCTGAGAGTCATAAGCTTCCTTGGGAACCTCAAGGCCCCGCCACTCAGCAAACGCCACATCCCGAACCAGCTGGCGTCGCCGAATCTCGTTGTCTTGTGCCTCCTCGTCAGCTTTGTTGATCGACGACATCGCCTTGGAGCTGGTCATAGCCGAAGCGATGAACTTGGTGTGCCTCCACTGGGCGTCCAGCTCCTCTCGGTAGTCCTCCAGGTTGTTGTGAGCAACCCACAGCTTCTGCGCCAGGTTATACCCCAAACGGTTTCCGAATCCCGAGACCTCTTGAATCCTAGCCCCAAAGGAGCGCCAGAGGCTGCGAGACTCACTCTCGTACACGAAAGGCTCGACGAAGTCGAGAGCTTTGTTGGCACGCGCTTGCAAAGAAGACACGACGTGCGCAATGTTCTGCCGAAGCAGCTCGGGCACCTCGTACATCAGATTGAACAACCGTGTTGCGATCTGAGGGTCTTCCAACAGAACCTGACCATCCATCATCCAGATAGCCGAAGCCGCAAACCAGGACATCCAGCGGTCGCTTGACGTCCTGTGTGCCATGCGAGGCCCTACCCTATGCCGCAACAAGTACAGGTCCTTCGGGTACAGGGACCTTAGGGACACCACCGTGTCTCCAACTTCCACTGTCTCCGACAGATGCCCAAAGTGCAAAAGCTCCCTCAGGTCCTTGTACATTCCAGCCCGGTTCTCGGGCTCCGTTTGCGGCAGAGCGGACATCACTGCTGAGGCGAACGGAAACGCGGGTTACGTGTCCCTTGAGGGACTCTGTCCATAGGGATGGCTGCAGAGGGCTTGGAAGGTTCCCTATCCAAGACTGTGGGGTTACCCCCAAACACAGGCAACCCGTTAAGGGTTGAGGGCGTTTCAGGCACCGGAGACGGCCCTTGAGCGACCTCAGCAGCCTGGCGCAGAGTCCGAGGGGCTCGACCCGCCGGAACCTGTTGCGGCTCTGTGACGACCGGGGGCGGCACAGGCTGGACAGGAGCCGGCGCGGGTGCCGGATCAAGGTCCATGTGAACGGGAGCCGGAGGCGGTGCTGTTTCCGGCATATACGCCCGACGCACGTTCTGCATCTGCGCATGTGTTTCTTCAGGCTTCGGATTGCTGTTTGTCCCCTGTGCTTGAGCCAGAATCGAGGTATGGGCCAACTCTTCGTGCACCTCCGTGCGAACCTGTCCGTGCTCGACAACCTTCTGGGCGCGCACCACCGACTCCGTCTCCTCCGACGCAGCCTTGTCCTGCTTCCGCTTCAACTCTTCCAGCTCACGCAAACGAACATGGAGGCGGTCAATCTCAGATTCGAGGTTGCTGGGCTCGATATGAATCGCCTTGAACAGCTTGTTCTGGGCCTCTGCCATCAGCTCGCCGTATTTGACGAACATGAGCTGGAGCAGGGGACGGCTCCACTTCGAGACCAGTTCGCGCATGACCACAAACCGAGCTTTCAGGATGTCTTTCCCAGCATCGTCAACGCCGACTTTGATGTAGTCGGTGTCGCTCAGATCCAAACCGTCGAACTTGACGATGGACTGGGCCAGGGCTCCAATGCGAGTCCGGTCATACCACAAGTTGAAGGTCGGAGCATCCTCGTCTTGGATGTCCTCCTCGCGCGCTGCCCGAGTGACCTCCGCAGCCCACTCCTCGACTTCGTGCTCCTCGCGAGCGTCAATTGTACGCAACGTGACCTGCATACCGTCGACTTCGAAAGCCTCCTCTAGCAAACCTACGCGCTTGATTTTGTTGAAAGAATTGGTGAGTTGAGTGATATCTACAGTCATTCCGCTTTTCTCCAGGGGGAGATTAGCGGTGGTCAAGCTAGCCGCACACGAAAGCTACCATGTAGTAGGTTCTGAATCTGGAATTTCCATTTGACCCCCGGAAGGGGGGGAGGAGACCGCACAATGGATATGGTAGATGTAGGTTTGAATCTGGGATGTCGATCTTGTGCTGTTGACCACCGATGCTAATCGGTGAGGGGTACCCTTCAGAATACCCCTAGAACACGATCTAGGCGACGTCGCCGAATCGAATCGAACCGAGCTGACCCACGGTCGGGTCGTTGCCCGAGGCAAGGAACTCACCGTATTGCGAGGTGAGGTCGTGCATGTCCGTGACCGTGAAGTCTCCGGACTCCATGATCATGCCCTGATCACGGTTGATAGTCTTGCTCCACGAGTTCCACCAGCATGCTTCGTACATGGTGATGATGACCGTGTGGCCTTGGGTCCCGCCTACAGGGAAATCCCCGTCCGGAGTAGGACCTGTAATGCCGTCGAGCTGGTCAGGGTAAATGGACTGCTTGACGCCACCCTGGAAGCCAGTGCCGTTGCGACCCACGTTCGCAACTCCGGAATCGGAGTCTGCAAGCGAGGAATAGGCCATCTCTTCCTGAACGTCGAAGGGCCAACGGTGATGCCGCAAAGAGCGGACGGGACCATCTGCTCCGCCTGCGTACCCCGTAGCCTGCCACAGGTTGGCCTGATACAGAAGAGCGCGCTCGCAGTTGACGGTCGCAGGTTCCGTCACCGACGGGACCAGCTCTGTGATGATGTCACCCTGCCCGATGCCCCGGAGAGGCTCCACAGAACGGCTTTCGCTCACCGAGAAGTTCGAGAGGGCTCCAATTTGCAGGAGCTGAGCGGTCGAGCCATATGCAGGGGCCAGAATCTTCACTTTCTGACTCACCGCAGTCCGGGTGTTGGGGCTGGTTCCGTAGTTGTAGATGGGGCTGGAGCCCTGAAGCCCCGCCGCACCATTTGGTACTAGATCCGTGTTTGCCATTGTTTGGTCTCCTCAGGACCACAAACGGCCCTCGTATGTGCCCAACCGATAGACAGAAAAAGGCGGAGAGGTTTCCCTCTCCGCCTTTCAGGTGCCTTCTAGGCTAGAGCCCTACTCCCCTGTCGAGCGAAGGACGTAGTCCACTTTGATGTACAGGCGCGGGAACACGGGACGATAGAAACCCGTCACACAAGCCGTCGTCGGGTCCCCTGCGGCTTCAACCGCCTGAACACCCGAGAAGGTGTTGATGATCTGCGCCTTCTGAATCCGCTTGAACATGCCGTTGACCCGGCCCTCGATCTGCGTCAGGTGCTGAGGCAGCGATTTGAGACCGATGAACTTGTCGAGCGTGATGCGCGTTTGCTGCTCCACGAAGTCCATGATGGTCTGCATCGTCGGGATACGGGTGACCTGGTTAGCCAGCTCCGTTGTCAGACCGTGGCGAACACGGAGAGACGAGCCAGCGTCCTCCATGACCGTCACACCGCGAACCGCAACCTGGTTCTTCTCGACCTCGTCAAGGTCGCGAGCCAGACCCTCGAAACCTACAACGCGAGCGCGGGTCCACGGTGTTGCGACGTCGATGTTGGGCGAAGCCCGGTCACCGGCGAAGGCTGCCGCGACATAGGTCGAATCCACAATGAAGGGGCTCTCCACGCCAAAGGCGTCCGTGATGCTGATCTGGGCAATGTCCGGGTAGATGAGCCGAAGGCGACGCGAGCTGAGAGCTTCTGCAAGGTCACCAACCTCGGAAGGCTGGGTTCCCGTTGAAACTCCAAGAATCGCGGTACGCTCCGCGCGCTTGCGACGCGAGGACTCAAGGTCCGCGTGGCGCTTGACGTAGCTGTAGAGATCCTGGCTGTCCCCGCGGAGCAGGGTCAGGGTATCCAGGCGCACCCCACCAGGAAGCACACCTTCCACATCGTCGATAGCGGCAATGTAGTTGTTGATGCTGCCCTGCGTCGAGGTCCCTTCCTTGGGAACCTGCTTGAGGCCTACAAGAATCGCACCGTTGGTGAGCGCAAGGCGCCCGGCCAGAGACAGAGGGAACTCCGTGGTCTGAGCACCGAACGCGGTCTCAATGAGAGACAGCTTCGAGAAAAGCCCCACAGACAGGTCCGTTTTGGTATAGTTGTACGTGACGTAGTACAGCTCGCCAATCGCAGGCTCACTACCTCCGCGCTCGAAGGTCTCCACCAAAGAGGTGTCGTCCGCCGGAACGTTGGAAGTGTTGGTCACCAGAAGCTCCAGACCCGGGATTGCGTTGACGGGGATGTTCGAATCCGTCGTCACGCGCTCACGAACCTCGAAAGTGAAGGTTGCGCCCACACCCGTGGGGTACGAAGCGTTTCCTACGCGAGGCAAGATGGTGAATGTGAGACCCGTCTTCGCATCTTTGTAGGTCTGACCGATCACACCGTCGGCACCCACGCCATTGTTCAGAAGCGAGGTGTTGGAGCTACCCGAACCAGCCAGAGGGTCAGAAGAGGTCACGTAGAAGCCTGCGAACCCTTCCTCGCCCGTAGCACCGGCGCCTACCGAAGCCTCCAGACCTGTTCCCGGGAGCAGCCAGGAAGCCGCTGTGGGAGCCTGAAGGGCAACGCTGGAGCTGACCCCAAGACCACCGACCGTACCAGCCTGGCTCTGCAGGTAGAGGTAGGAGGCGTTGGCGGCATCGCGAGACACACCCGCCAGAGCCAGACCCGCAAACGACGTGGCGCTGGGCGCCGCAAAGTCAAGGTACTTGGCCAGAGGCGTTGAAGCATGGTCGCCCATGAGAGCTGAGGCCATCTTCTCAGCGCTCACCGAGGAGCGACTTGCAGTTGCACCGTCCGAGAATCCAAGACGACTGTGCGAGTTGGCCGCGCCGACCACGATGGTGCTGGACGCGCGCGAGGTTGCCCCCGTTACGCGAATCGCAGCGCCTTCCTGACGGAAGGTGTCCGCGGGAAGACCCACGCTCGTCGCAGCAGCGCGAAGCTGTGCGAGAACGGTGCCAGCAATGCTAGCAGGACCAAGCGGGACGTCCGCCGAGCTACCCGAGGCAATCGCCGCACCCGCAGCGTCCGTGAACTCGGCGAAGACCAAACTTACATCCACGCTCATGCGGAACACGTTATTTTGAGCAGTTGTGCCACCGTCTGCGTACAAGCGCACAACAGGCTGTCCGTCTCGACCATCGCCGTAGGTTCCGAAGGGAACCTGACCATCGAGGAGACCCACTGTCCCCAGCATGGTTGCAGGCTGGACAACCGCTCCCATTCCGGCTTCACCGAAGGCGTCAGAGGCAAGTCCCGTCTCCGAAGCGGAGTTGGTACCTTCGACTCGAAGAGCCGTTTGGGCGACCTGCGAAGCTCCGCTGATGGAACCCGAACCCGGCACAATACGGTTCCGTAGAAGGATCCGATCATACTTGAGGGCTCCAGTACCTCCCGCCACTGTATAGCGTCGGGCAACGTCACCGTGGATGACCTTGGTTTGAGCTTGCGAGGTAAGCGCATCCGTCGAAAGGCCCGCGAGCACCGCGAAGTCTCGCTCCGCCGAGGCATCGACGAACTCAAACATGCCACCACCAAGGCCAGCTCCTCCTGCCAGAGTCGCCCCAGACACCGCAAGACGAACCGCGTCCGAGCTAGCCAAGGCCACATCGTTCCCGGGGGTACCGGGCTCCTCCGCCGTGATGGTCACGGTTGCGGATGTTCCGCTGCTGTTGTCCGCCGAAACAAGCCCGGTAAGGCCGTTTGCAGCGTCCGAGATAGCATTGACGATGCTGGTCGCAACCTGGATGTCCGTAGTGCCGCCCGCGAAAGAGGCACCCGACAGGGCGATACGAGCCGGAGCCGAGGTGGCTGCGGTGTAGCTGTTGCCCAGGATACCCGGGGTCGCCACGTACACCGTCACTGTCGAAGACGTGCCACCAGCGTTGTCTGCCACCACGATGGGGGACAGGCCGTTGCCGCCATCATTGATGGCTGCCACAAGGCTCGAAGCGACCGAGATGTCCGTGCCTACACCACCCGTCAGGGTCGCGCCTGAGGCCGCGAGGCGGCCTGCGTCGGAGCTAGCCAACGTGATGGTGTTGCCAGCGTTTCCAGGCACGGACGCAGAAATTGTGACCACACCCAGAGCCGAAGAGGCTGAGACCGAACCCGAAAGCCCGTTCAACACATCGGTGATAGCAGCCACGATGGACGCTGCCACCGTCGTGTCGTCCCCGACTCCACCTGCAAGGTTTGCCCCCGAAAGGGTCACGCGGGCACCTGCCGTCGACTCTGCAAGGCCAACACCGTCGCCAACAAGGCCCGGCGTCACCGCTGTGATGGTCACGGTGGCCGAGGTTCCGCCCACGTTGCTGGCCGTCACGAATGTCGAAAGGCCGTTCGCAGCATCGTTGATGGCTTCCACGAGGCTGGTCGCCGCCGTGATGTCTGTACCCGATCCGCCCGCCAACGTGGCACCCGATAGTGCCATGGTCGAAGCTGCGGACGCTGCCAGCGTGATTGCGTTACCTGCAGCACCCGGTGCGAGGGCCGAGAGCGTCAGAGTGTTGAGCAGCGATGTGACCGTGACGTCTCCGTCAAAGCTGTTCGCAGCATCTGCAATCGCTGCTGCTGCATCCGTCGCCGCGTTGTCGTCCGTTCCAACACCACCCACGAAGTTGGCGCCAGACACGATGATGCGGGCTGGAGCCGACGACACCAGGGCATAACCGTTCCCGGCCACACCGGGGGCGACTGCGCGAAGGCTAACAGAGGCCAAGGTGCCAGCCGAGTTGTGCGCCTCTACCGTACTGGACAGACCGTTGCCAGCGTCCAAGATAGCAGCGACAAGGCTCGTTGCTGTGGTGATCTCGTCACCTGCACCGCTAGCGAAGCTAGCATCCACTGTAACCTGGGGGTCACCGTTCGCGTTCGCAATGGCGTTAGCCGCTGCACCCGGGAGTGTCCAAGTTACGGTGACCTGGTTTGCAGCGGGGCCAAGGGCCGCAGTCGCGATACCCGACAGGGCGTTGGCAGCATCGTTGATGGAGTCAACGATGTCCGAAGCAATGGCTGCTGTCGTGCCCAAGGTCTCGTCGTAGTCGTTTGCACCCGAGGTTCGGGCGCCCCCGGCGGGCGAGAAGACGTAGGCACCGCCTGCGATGCTGCCGTTATCGATCGTGAACGTAGCAGCCGCGTTGACAGCGGCGGGAGCCGAAGCAACGGTGATGACCGCAGTGGCCTGCGTACCAGCATCGAAGTTCAGAGCCCCGCCGACCTGAGCAGAGTCCGCGGTCAACGTCACACCTGCGATGTTGACGGTGTCGCCATGAAGGACGCCAGTGCTCGGAAGCACCGTGGCGGTCATGGTCGTGTTGGCCACGGCACGCGTACCAGCGTCGAAGTCGTCAGCACCAGGGGTGCGAGCGCCTTCGATAGCGGTGAGTGCGTTACCGTTGATGGTCAAGGTATCCGCAGCGCGGACCGGGAACGGAAGGACCGAGGCGGGGCGAACTCCCGTGAATGCGACGGTTCCAGTCGCCGGAGTACCGGCGTCGAAATCGAAGCCACCAATGGTGCGGGAGCTGTTCGCTGTAAGCGGAACAAGGCCTCCACCCAACGCCGAAGTATCCACCGTGACCACGTCACCCAACTCAACGCTGGCCAGTGCGGCAGTTCCTGCCGAAGCTGTACCTTCGTTGAAGTCAAGACCACCAGGTGTTTGCGCTCCGGCAGCCGTCAGGGTCACGCCACCGATGGTGACCGTATCCCCGGCCTGAACGCCAACTGCAGTGATGGTGCCCGAGGCGATGTCACCCTCGTCGAAGTCAAGGCCTCCCGCGGTCTGAGTTCCCGAAGCCGTCAAGGTCACGGGGCCAAGACCGACATCGAGGACTGCGGTATCACCCGCCAACACGCTCGAAGGCGTGATGGTCAAGCGAGCCTGACCGGCGTCGAAATCGAGGCCTCCCGAAGTCTGAGCGAGACCCGCCGTCAAAGTCACTCCACCAACGGTGAGCGTGTCGCCCTGCAGGGCCGAGGCCGGGACCACGGTGCCCGTTGCGAAAGAACCCAAATCCGAGTCCGCAGCGCGGAAGGTGAACTCCAGCTTGCCTTCGGAGTCTGCAGCGCAGTCCACAGCCAGGCCATCGTAGGTAGCAGCAAGGGCTGCTACCGCGGTGTCCAGAGCTGTATCAACTGCGGTCGCAAGGGCCGTCGGCGATGCGTAGGTGCCCGGAGCAATGACAGCCGTGACCGGACCCGTAGCAGCATTGGTCACGCCACTGTAATGGAAGACCAGCTGGTCGTAGGCGCCTGCCGTAACTTCCAAAGCACCTTGAAATGCCGTGGTGCTGGACAGCTTGGGAGCGTTCTCAGCTTTCTTGGCCTCTGTGTTGATGGCCTCTACGTACGCTGAGGCGTTCACGCCGGTCTGAGCCGGAACGGTCACGGTCATGACCTCACCATCGAGGTCGAGAGCCAAGGAGTCGTTGACCTCCGTTGCGACGTCGTAATTTGTCGAGCCAGAACCCACCGTGTAGGCGATCTCCGAGCCCATCAGAGAGGCTGAGAACCCGAGACCGTCCACCCCGTCTACGCGAGACAGGTCAATGCCAGCGGCTCCGCTAGCCAGGGTGGTGTTGTCCACCAGAACCCGAGCATGGTCCGACTGGTCCTGAACGGTGAAGTAGGGCGCGGCGCCGGGAACCGTGTAGCGCGCCAAGGTATCGTCAAGGTCCGCGAATGAGATGGTCACGGTTTCCTCAACCGGACCTTGCGTACCGCCTTCGATGCGTACATCGGGGGTCAACTCGGAACCTGAGGGGAACTCCAGAGAGACACCCGTCAGAGCACTGCCCTTGACACCAATCTGAGGAGTCTTGAGACGGTTGCTGTTCGCGTCCGAGATGAAGTAGGTTCCCACGCCAGAGGGACCCGAAATCTCGCTGGTGAGAGTGTAGGTACCATCCGTGAGGGTGCTGTAGTAGTACGTGACGTACACCGAAGCTCCAACATCCACAGGATCCTGGAGAGTGATGCGGCTACCCTCAACCCGGGTGACGGCCACAGGACCGCGGTCCAACGCGTCCTGAACCGAGAAACCCCAGTAGGCCACGATCAAGTCCGGGCGGTTCGTGGGGAGGTCCAGGCGATTGTTCGCCACTGACTGGAAAGCGCTCTGACCAAGCGGGGTGTTGCGCCCGTTGCCCGTTGTAGGCTGGTTGCCAAGGTCAAATTCCACACGCGAGGTCACCGGAGGAGACACAGACGTATCCGTCACCGCCGACGCCTCTTCAAGGTAGACCTGCTGGTCTACGAGCAGCGTCGAGACCTGACCACCTTGGTCTTCGTCGAAGAAAGCAGCGCCATCAGTGCGCATGCCCGCAGACACAAGCACCGAAGTTCCCCAAACGATCTTGTCGTCCTTGAGGATGAAGTCAGCTTTCTCGGTGAAGTCGCTGTTGCCAGGAACGATGCCTGCACGAAGCACTTCCGTCAGGTTGACGTTAGCCGTGTAGTCAAAGGTGTCCTGCCATGTGTTGTGGTAGTATTCGATGGTGACAGTGCTGCCCGCTGCTGGTGCGAAGGGCAAAGTGACGCTACGGTTAGTACCGTTGACCGCCACTGGAATGACCTGGGTGCCGTCAACACGTGCTGTGACCTTTCCAGGGTCTGTGGTCGTCACACCACCGTCGGATCCGTCCACGATGGGCCCGTGGTACACGTAAAAGGTGCTCTGACGGTTCGTCGAGGCGCTGGTCGTCAGACCCAGGAGGGTGTTGGCGGTACCTGCACCGACAACGAGAGACTGTGCCGCCGAGAGCTGCAGGGCCGTGCCTCCGAAGTTGGTTGCGTACAGCGAGGCCACCAAAGAAGTGCCCGCAGCTGCACCATTGATGATGCTGACGAGAGTCGCCGCAGTCTTGGACCCCGGGACTCCCAAAGAAATGGAGGTCTCTGTCCCATCAATGGAAAGGACAAGGGTGCTGTTACCCGTTGCAACCTCAAAACCACCCGTGGGCTCCTCAGCAACACCGCGGATGACCGCGTTCTCTACGGTCACCTGGCTCGAAACGTCGTCGAGGGATCGGGTATCGGTACGGTTGAAGAAGTAGGTGATGCGAACGTCATCCGTGGCCAGAGGCGCTGTTGAAAGCTCCACAATGCCCTGAGAACCCTGCACCGAGAGGACAGCGTCGGCCCGACCGTTGATCGTGACCACGATGTTCGCGGAGTTGGTCGCAACAGAGCCGCTGCCGTCTCCGGAGACAATGGGGTAGTTGCGCACTTGAACCTGACGGCGCACGCCGTCAAAGGCCCCAAGAACGACCTCGCCTGAAGCGAGGGTTTGAGCCACTGCGCGGCCTGTCAGGTCTTCCTGCGGGACCCTTTGGTCCACCGAGCTGGAAGAACCTCGGACGATCTGGAGGTCCTCGGTAATCAACACCTCATTCGCGGTTCCGATGAGAACCGGAACGCGAGCACCCTGCACAGCAGCCTCAATGGGCGACTGGAAGGTGGTCTGAGTGTAGACGTTGGGCGGCGCGTAAACGTTGTCTGGAAATGCCATGGGAAAGTTTCTCGTGGGGAGGCAGGTTTCTGCCTCAGTGCAGTCTTGGACTATACTGATCGGGTCTGAATCTGGTTCTATCTGAATCTGGGTCTGTCCCTCGAAAGGGGTCCGCTCAAAGGTTCTAAGTTTGAATGTGGTGTGTGTTCATTTGGGTATTGTCCGAAGACTGCTGGGGACCCACGAGGGTCAGCCCTTCCCTAGCTTGCTAGCTAGGTATTCTTTCCCGCCCTTTTCACTGCGGATGCGATCCATGGCTTCATGGTGCATGTTTCTGGCCGTTTCAGAGGCCAAACGCTCCTCGGGCTTCATCACGGTGTAATCACCGTCGAAGGTACGAGAGAGGTCTTTCCCCTCTGCGCCTGTGGCGTGGAGGAGCTTCTTCTTGTAGGTCTGCCGCTTGGCAACCTCTTTCCACCTTCGAGCAGCATCGGCGCCAATGACGGGGTCCGGCTTGAAGTCGAAACCGGCCACTCCCGTATTCTGGGGGCCCGAGTCGGTGGGTGTGAGGTTGAACGCAAAACGGGGGGCGGAAAGCTCGGGAGTGACTTCTTGCGCGCAACGCTCGCAAGTCACAGCTTCCTGAGCCTTTCGACGAGGGCGCATCTTCTCGAAAAGAAGACCGCAACTACAGTGGTATTCGAAAACCGGCATGAGACACCTCCCCCGTCTATTCCGGCGGGGATATAGGCCCACAAACGGGACCAACTTCACACATTACCAACCTAAGCTCAGGAGATCCGCTCTGTTCCGAGACTTTTGTAGGGGTTGGCATAGCTTCGAAGACCGAGGCCATCCAGCATCTGAAGGCCACTCGTGATGCGAGAACGCTCATCCAGCGACATCTGAGCCAACACATCCTGGGCTACTATCTGTCCGTCAAGGACATCTGCAGTTTCAGCTCGGATCAGCTTTTTGGTGACTGGGACCTGGATGCTCCAGTCTGACTGGACCGTGAAGGACAGGGATGCCGTGTAGAAATAAGAGTCCCCTACATCGTTGTATGGCTCCTCGGACTCCCCCCCGATACTCAGGTTCGACATTTCGATGCCCTGAGAGGACAGCCTCGATCTCAGAACCCCCCACAGGTATGTAGCGGTCTGATCTTTGATGTCGCGCTGCTCCATGACGTCACGGGCAAACACCTCGATATCCACATTGGTGTCCCAGCGACCCCCGTACTCCAAAGCCGAGTAGTCCCTCTCTGAGTTGACTACCACCGCCATGACGTCCCCTGGAGCCACCCTGCGACCAAAAGCAAGCACTACCCCTGGCAGAGGTTCTACCAGCGCCCGGTCAAAGAGGCCCACCCACGGGGCCCCGTCATCCCGGACCGCAGGGGACTCGGCGGCTGTAGCCGGGTGACGGTAGTCCGCCACAAGGTAGTCCCCGTCTGCCAGGGAATGCAACAGGTACACCAGGCCGCTCTCGTAATCAACCGTGTAGTTGACCCCCTCCTTGAGCAAAATGTCCCCTGGAGCCAGGTAAAGCCTCAGCGAGCCGTTCAAGGCCGCACCTCGGCTCAAGCGCCCTGTAGTCTCATTCACCATGCACACGTAATCGTTGTGCACGTCCAGGAGGGCATCAATGTGGAACGTGAACCGGTCCTTCCAGACTTCCTGGATCTCGATGTAGTAGACCCCTGGGGCCGATGGAAACACCCCTCCATTGCGCTGAATGGCCGTCACATCCTCGCGAACCCACTCCAGGAACATCCCTGGGAAGTTCTGCACGTTGGCAAGAGTCACGTACGAACTGACGGTACCCATGAAGTTGTCCGCGGCCATGGGTACGACGTTCGAGGACACGTTTTGCAGGATGATGCCCTGCTGAGGGCGCTCTCGGAAGCTGTACTTCCCCTGAATACTCCCGACCAAATCGGGATACTGAGGGCTGAACGACCAAAACCGGCGCATCTCCAGGAGAAGCAACCGGCTCAGGTGTTGTGTCAGGATGCTGTACATGCCTGACTGAGGCTTTTGATAGGGGTTTTAGGGGCTAGAGCTTGCGGAAGCTCTGAATGATACCCGCCATGTCCCCGAGGGCCAAAGACACGTTCCCATTGGCCCGCTTCAGCAGTCGGATCTTCATGCCACCCTTGCGGGGCTGACCGTCTACGACGGGGATGAGGACCTTGCTCGTGACATTGTAGCGCTTAGCATGCGACTTCCGCCCCACAATGAACTCCCGCGGACGGTCTCCGCTACCCGCGGACATCACGCTACCATAGGCCATCTCAACACGATCCTTCGACTTGAGCCGGTCAAACTCAGCTTCGGAAATCTCATAACGAGCCACCTTGTCCTGAGCCAGGCGACTGAAGTCGACCTTGATCCCAAGGAAGTTGGCAAGCTTCCGCAAATCGTGGACCGACCCCGCATTCAGCTTGTACAGGATGTTGTTCAGGGACCTCACAGCGCTGGGAACGGCACTGTTGGAAGGCTCCAACTCCTCGATCAGCTTCATCTGAATCTTGCTGAGAATGCTCAGAGGCTCGGGATCCCCTTCCTTCTGAAGCTTGTAGAAGGCCTGCCGCGCTGCTCGAACCTTCTTCATGTCGACCAGAGCTTTGAAGACCTCAACTCCGAACTGGCTCCCAGCTTGCTTCCGCTGAGAGCGGAGCATTGGAGTGATAGCTTTGATCAGCTGAGAGTCTGCCTTGTCCGTAATGCTCGCAACAGTCTTTCCGTCCTTACCGGAAACGCCCTTCACGTTGCTACGTTGAGTCACGCTCCACTTCCCGCCTCGGTGCGCGAACTTGAAATTCTGATTGAATTCCACACCGTCTGCATACCCCCAAAGCTCCGCGTAGTAGGTGGATTGGGCATTTTTCGAGAACTTCTCTTTCGTGTCCAGAACCTTCATCCCTGTGATTTCCAACAGGGAGTCACCAACCTTGAGTCGCAGTTTGAGCTTCTTCTCTCTCGAAGCCTCCTTGCCCATGGTGCCTTCGTACTTCTCCCAAGCAGCTGCAGCCTCAGCGTGGCCGTTGTCCTTGAGCCACTTGCCAACATCCACGCTCTTGCCCTTCTCGAACTTGGCTTCCTTCTCTTCAGAAGCCTTCTTCTTGCCCTTCAAAGGGCCTGGCAGCTTTGAGGAGTGAATGTAACCACTCTCATTCTGATGCTTCTTGAGGAAGTCCCCGATCTTCTTCTCTGACCACCCAAGGTCATCGAGCATCGCTGCGACGGCCTTGTAGGTGAAACCTAGAGAACTTGACCTCTTTGGAGTCAAAAGATTGAGAAAGCTTTCTTGGTGCTCAGGATGAGCGTGAGCGAGTCGAATGATCTCAGCACGAAGGTCCATCGTATCCCACCTGTAGAATAGGAAAACTATTCCTCGTCCTCGAAATCGTCATCCTCAACGTACTCTTGCTGTGCCTGAATCAGCAAGCCCTGAGCCACCCCGTTGAGGGGGTCAGAGGCCGCTCGAATTTCGCTGATCTCGATGGGGAAACGCTTTCGCGTGGCTTCAAAGCGTTGTTTGAACAGCTCCAAGAAACCCTCAGCCTTGGAAGTCCCACCTCCCACAATGAGCGGAATGGCTGTCGGAATCGAGAACTTGCCTTTGATGGCCTCGAACTGCTCGATGACGTGCTCAAGCACGTAATCAATGTGCGCCTTGTAGTAGAGTGCAATCGCCTCGTGCTCACGACCTTCCGGCGCCGTGAGCTTGACGCCCTTCTCTTTGATCGCGCACATTTTCGAAGCCGTCGAACCTACGGACTTGGCTGCACCTGCATCGATCCAGTCACCGCCACGAGCAATGCTAAAGGACAGACCTTCAATGGTGTTGATGGCAAGGGCCACATTTGTCATGCCTGAACCGCAGCTCACCGCGAGTCCAGAAAAGCCTTCCTTAGCTGCGTTGCTGTAAATGATAGCCAGCGCCTCATTGGAGGCGACTGGAGTGTAGCCACATTCGCTGACGATTTTTTCCAGAACACCACGGTGGTAGACCACGTCGCGATCCTCATCCACAGGTGCCGCAGGAACCGAGAAGTAGCAGTATTCACCCTCGGTCTTCGGAGGACCGAGCACCTTCTTGGCCAAGATGCCAAGAACTCGCATCCCGTCCACCTCACCCGCAGCAATGAGTCCTGACTGCAGTGGGCGCCGGGCTTCCTTGCCGAAAAGGTTGGCAAAGTCCATGGCGGCATCACCGACGACAACAAGCTCATCGTCTAGCTTCACGTAGTTGACCTTCTGAAGACGTAGCATCTTCCGGCTATCCAGCGGAAGGCTGAAAAACGCATCCCGCATCCGGGTGGTCTTCACCTTGTCCTCTTCCCAGCGGGCTCCCACGAAGTTCATCGTGCCAGCGTCCAAACCTACTCCAAAGTTCTCTGTGCTCATCTACTTTCCATCTTTCTTGCGTTTACGCAATGCTCGGAGCGCGGCGGCAGCCTCGTCAATCGAGCCACCTTCTGCCTCCCCTTCTTGTACCGAAATCCTCGCTTCAACGTCCTTGACAATTGTGCTCGGTATGTATACCGGCTCCGATGCTGAAGCCTTCCTCTTCCGCCGGGAAACGGCCCCCGCGGCACCAGAGACCGCGACTGGAGCCATCTTCTCCAACATGGACTGCATCTGAGCCAACAGCTCAGTATTGTCAGCTGCTGGAGCGGGCTCTGCCGGCTTCACCTGGGCTATGAGGGACGCCAGCTGCCCGAGCATGTCCTCTTTGAACGCTTCGAGCTTCTCAGAAACGGCCGCCTCTACATCCTCCTTCGAAACGGAGGGCGCGGCCTGTGGTGGCGGCGAAGGCAGGGCCCCCCTGCCGTGGTTGTGTCCGGGCACAATCCTCCGGAAATGCGGCGGCGCTGCGTTTCTTGTCTGCATTCTCTCTTTCCATACTACGTGGAAAGCTCCGATGTGCTCTCCTTCAGCCACCGAAGGTGCTGCTTCAAATTGGTCCAATGTCAACCACACAAACTGACCCTTGGTCAGTTTTAGTCCCCGCTCCTTGATTGGGTAGGAATCAATCAAACATGTGACCTTGGCTTCTTTCATCCTGGATGCGACGATCCTTCAGCCTCGATCGCCCTCACAATGTAGTCTACCGTGTACTCCTCCATTCGGCGTCGTACATTCTTGAAAGCCTTCGACACAAAATCATGCCCCTTGAAGCCAGGGTGCACCCAAGCATCCGCCGCCGTTTTCGGCGTCCACCGGAAGATTGTCTCTCCGTTGTCCCCTTCCATGGGGACGATCTTGACCCCTCTCTCCCGGGTTAACCACCACATCCGATAACGGCTTCGCCCCTCCAGGAGCTGCTCAATCCATGGCCAAGTCGACTGAATCTCCAGCGTGGATTTGCCCTTGATCCGGTACGAGAAGGACTTGAGGAAGTCCCCTGAGGTTGGGAGGCCCTCAGGCTGCCCTCGGGGCGTCCTACGCCGCCTCTGCATCTCCAGGGCCTTGTCAGCCTCCTTGGCCACCTCCTCAACCAGAAACTTCCCTAAGCCCCTCAGAAAGGCCCTGTCAACCGACACCCCCTCTATGACCCTGCTCCAGGGCTTTCCGTAGGTCCTACGGATGGTCTTGGCTCGAATCACGAGTTGATGTTCTCCCACACGGCGGTGCGGCCTCGGGACGGACCTGCCCCGTGATACTCAGCCTTCTCGGTTGCATGGGGGACAGTCTCGTCGGTGTCTACAGGATGAGAGCCGTGCCCCAGCTCCCGCCATGCTCCCCCCTGAAGAGTCGGTGGAAGGTCTCGAATCTGGGGCCACGTAAGGCTGCCAGGATCGGGCAGCGGGACCTTGTATCGAAGGTCGGTCTCGTCAAGACGCTGCGTCATGAAATGCTGCTGCATAACATTGCCGCGCGCGGACGGCTTGCGAATGCCTCCGATGACGTAGCGCTCATTGTTCTGGCGCACGATGAAGTCTCTGTGCGTCAGCATGGGGGACGGGCCCGTCCAGATATCCCACTGGTGCTCCACCGTTCGCCCTCGCACACGCTGCGCTACCTTGCGCTCTGCATCGTCAGGGGACACGATGATGCTGTAGGGACCCTCGTAGCCCCCGACGAACCCGGTGCCAAAACAGTTATGCACCGCGATACCTTGCACAACATAGGTATGCTCTCCCTCCACTTCCAAGTTGTACACCTTACCCTGGTAAGGAGAGATGACTTGCTTACGCACCCTTGAAAGCTGAGAATCCCCTTTGAACTTCCAGCGCCATTTCCGATTCCGACCTTCGGAAGCAGCAGTGGACCAACTCACGCAATAGGCCAACTTCCGAGGGCGTCCTGACGGAGCCGGTTTAGAACTTCTTAAATGTCGAAGCAAAGGTTGCTCTCCCAGCCTATGGAGGATCTCGGAGATTTGAAGCGCTAGCACCTCTGAAGTTTGGGTGATCTCAGGATCGCGACAGGACCCATCCCCATCATACAACCCCTGCAAAAGCGGCCTCAACCTCTCAGCGGGAAGCCTCATTAGTACCTCGGGGATCCTCTTGTTCTGACAACCTCGACCCATCCAAAAAGGAAACCACTCTGACAAGGTAGTGCTGTGGACGAGAACAACAGCACTCTGAGCAGAGGGATGGAAATGTACTTTGGGGTGATACCCTAAAGACTCAAAATACCGCACCACCCGGTTTTGGTAGGACACTTCATCTCGATGCAACGCGAAGCTAATGCTTCGGCCCCCAGAGGACCCCTCCGCCAAATAGAGCCCTAGAACCCACAGAAACTCAGGGTCTAAGTTAAACTTGTCGGGCCCAAGCCGCTGCATTCCGCGAGGTAATGTCTTCCCAAAGGCTTCAGGAACAGCAAACTCTTGCCGATCCACGACCTCCGCGGGCCATTTTGCTACGACCCATGTGTCAGTTGAGATCTCCCCTGCCGATTGCCAATCCAACACATGACCCGAATGAGCCCTCCTGAACTCTTGGACTACAGTTTCTGCTTCTTCTTGCGTCTCATAGGTGCCAAGCGCTTTACGCTTTCCCCGCCCCACTTGACAGCGGGCCCACCAGCGCCCACTTGGGAGCTTTTGAACGCTAGGAGGCCTTTGAACCACATCCCCAGCCTCAATGTAGGAATCACACGCAGAGTCACAACTCCCGTGCTTTAAAGCGCTGTGGGATCCCTGCAAAGTAAGCACGGGATGGTCCAGAGTCGAAATAATGGGTCGGGTAGACACCGAGGGCCAAAAGGCATTCACATCACCTCGGTAATCCCTCTCCATCACCTCATGGACCCGTTGAAAGGTTCCGTCTGCAGACAAAACCCTTTCTCCGGGCTGAATCTTCTCGATGGGTTTGTACCCAGACTCCGCCCTCACCAGTGTTCCAGGGACAAAACATGTATGGCAGCTGCTCGCATGCTGTTCTGTAACCTCTACCAGACGAGGGTCTCGGCCGTGGTTACACACCTGACCCGAGGTCTTTCGAATCATGACCTGCACACGTTCCCCACCCTGCTCCAGCATCCAGTTATTGCGCCGAACCGCCTCACGCCAGATCCAGTCCATCGACTCGATCTGGTAAGGGCTCGAAGCCGGGGCCTCCTGTAGTGGCGTCTCAATGTAGCCCGAAGGCGTGACGGGGTTGCCGTCCGAGTCCAGACACGTAGCCACTGTGGTCACGCGGTACCACAGCTTCTTGTCCAGGCTGGTGTCGACCAGGTTTTTGTTGGTGTGGTACGTGATCGTGACCACGGAGTTCTCATGGGGGAGAACAGGGTCCAGCATCCGCTGAGTCCCCACATCATAGATAGGACAGTTGATGAGGGTGACCTCTCCCGTAGGTCCGAAAACCGAATGAACAGGCACCACCGTACCATTGATGGTCAACTGCACATCCCGGGGTGAATCCGCCGCAATAGCCTGACCAGAACGCTTGACCATGGGTCGTTGCATCACCTGCAACGTCCAGCGTGGATCGTTAGGACCCTCTCCCCTATTGCACCACGAGGAGTTCCAATCAACAATCTCATCTTGAACGAGAACGTTGTCTGTCCGGTCCCTGTAAAAGGTGCCCCCTAGTGGAAACCTGTTGATCCTGGTGTAGGGGCCTCGCTCGCTCGCTGTGGACCGATAAATGTTGACCCCCACAACATCGAACGACGTGTTGCAGGGGTCGATACTCGGGTCATCCCATCGCAAGTCCAGAGCCCCTGTCTGGAACGGGGACGCGACGTTGAGATTCTGAGGTGCGGCCGGGGCCGACCCCACCGATGGGAGCCACGAATCTGTCATGGGTCTGCTCTAGCCTTCGGCTTCCGGTGCCTCTTCGGCTGCCGGCTCGCCTTCCGTGATCTGAACGATCGCACCGTCAGAGCGGAGGAACCACTGACCCTCCACACCTTCGAGCGTTCCGCCAATGGAGTCGAGGATCCCTCGTGCTTCCTTCTGAAGGGACATGATGGAGTCGATGACCTTGTCGGACTCACCCTCGGCTTCAGTGATGCGCGCTTCATGAGCCTCCAGCTCCTTGCGCGCGTTTCGAATGCTCAGTGCCTGCTGGCCCAGCTTCAGAAGCTCAGCCTGTTGGGCTGAACGGATCTCGTTGATCCGAGAGTTGGCTGCCTCATCAGCTTGACCGATGACCTTGAGGTTGCTTTGCTCTGACATAGTGCCCTCAATATACCGAGCTACTTGCGTTCGGAAAACACCCCTCTGCGCTCTCGCTTCTGAGCCTTCAACTTGCGCTTGATCTCGGTCAGCTCCTTCTGCACCTCTTCAACATCGCGAGCTGTCTCTTCGATACGCTCTGCGGATGCCTCCACCTTGGCCTCCATGGGGCTGGCAGGAGCCTCCTCCTGCAAAGGGTCAGGCTCTTCTACTGCCTTCTCCTCGGCAGCCTTCTGAGAGGTCGGCTCGGGCTCAAGGTCCCGAGGGGACAGGCAAGACGCCAGGAGCAGACTACTCGCGATCCAGAAGCCTCTTGACATCGGAAATGTCTCCTCGAACTCCGTCAAGCTTCGTCTCCAGCTTGATCAGAGCATTGGTGTTGTGCTGCACTGCGTTGTCGATGGCGCTGTTGCGCTCCACGTCCGACTGCAGCTTTTGAATCCGCTCAGACTGGAGAGCATTCTCCACTTCCAGCCGACCAATCCACATCGCTGCAGGGATGATGAGTGTCGAAAGCACCCGGAAGACCCAATCCATGACCTTCCCCTTGCTGACCATTCCCTCTGCCATATCGAGGGTTTTCGATAGGAGGAAAAGCGAGCTACTTGACCTTTTTGAGGTCTCTAGCCAATGCAAACGCGGAGTCTGCCAGCTCCATGATAGCCCAGTCAGCTTTCGAAGCTTGGTCCTTCAAGCGCTGTAGGCGGTCCGCAAACTTGCTGGCCACCTCACCCTGAAACGACACACCCGTGCTTCGGGCATCCTGAGCGGACCGCTCCAATGCTACAGTGTAGTTCGGGAGGATCTTCCCACGCAGTTTGTAGACTGCCTTTGCGGCGGCCTCTGCAGCCTTACCCACCTCTTTCGGGGTCGGGTACATGTTGCGACCCGCGCTCTTCAGCAGAGGAACCAAACGCTCCTGCAACTCGGGATTCTCATAGGCCAGCCGTACTAGCTGCTTTTTCAACTCAGCATCCATCATGATAATCTCACCAATGTTAGCCGGGACCCGTTCGCCACTGCTTGCAGGGTTCCCGCGCCTGCTACTACACCAGCCCGCATACGCAAAATATCGCCTGAAGTCAGGTCCAGCACCTGTGTCACTGAAGCATTAGCACCATGGTCTAGCTGCCTACAGTACATCTCCCCACGGCACCCAGGGATCTCCACCGTATTCCGTACAACCCACATGTTAGCTTGAGTTCTAGCCCCCGATGTGCTTTCCAGAGAGACCTCCGCTGTCATGAAATACCGACCCGTCGCGGTCACTGTTAGCGCGTTGGCATTTAGGGTGTAGAAACTTGTGGTCAAAGACAAGGTATCCAAAGGGACAACCTCGCTCCCTGAGGTAAACGCTGCACCAGCAACCGAGTTGTATGCCGTCACTCCCGAGTTTGCTCTCTCACCCCCTATGCGGTACTCCCCCGGAAGATCGGCATTCCCAGAAACGTCCAAAGTCATCAAACTGTCTTGAAGAGAGTCCCCGCCAACCCCGTCAAAGATCGCCACTGAACGATCTATGGAAGAGGATGGCAGGAAACCCCTGGAACTCACCCATACCGCAGCTCCTGGAGATGCATCCGTACAGACAAATTCCACAGAAGACACTGTGTTAACCCATCGAGAGCCAACACTGTAGCCTGAATCAGAGTCATCTGAGATGGAGGGGTCTACGAGCGAAGCATAGTTTCCAAGCGAAGGCGTGCTCTCTACTGAGGGAGCAATGAAAGAAGCCGTCTGCTGAGGGCTGAGCAACGTCCCATCCACTTCAAGAGCTAGGTTCCCGGCATCCACCTCGCTCAGGAGACCCTCGTCTTCCATGACCTCGAACCTTTTGTTGTTTGGGGTCACAGCGATCTGCCCACTTGCAGGCACTACAACCCCCAAATCGGGCAGGGGCACAGGAGACGCCGTCTGATTGACGACAATGATGTTTGGAAATGGCATAGTCCTTAGGCCCCTCTCGGGAGAGTTTGGATCAGTCCCAAAATGCCCCATATGTGCGAATTAGAGCTATGCCGAATTTTCGCTCTGAACAGTGTAACCCGAGAGCAGCCTGTACCGTGGGACAGGTTGAAAAGCTATGTCATTCTCACAAAAGTCAGGCGCACACCGTTCGCAGTTTGCGCTGAAACGTTGCTCCCTGCGAGCCTCTGAGCGCGCAGCCGGAACGCTTCCCCTGCCACTACATCGAGCACCAGAAACGCCGACGCTGAAGCACCTGAGGTCGCATTCCGAATGTAGACTTCCCCGCGAGACCCTCCCACTTCTACGGTATCTCGCTCCAACCAAGTCTCAATCTGAGATCTGCTAGAAGTCGTGCCCTGCAGTGACACAGAGTACGACACTTGATAACGACCTGTAACACTGACCGTCAGCTCGTTGGACGCTAAACTGAAAAGACTAGAGGTGACCGAAGTCGTATCTAGCACCAGGGTAGCAGGACCAGCTCCAAAGGTTGACCCCCCAATCGCATCGTAGGCTGTCACGCCATCATTTGCCCGAACGGATCCGATCTGGTAGAGACCTGAGGTGTCTACATCGCCTGTGTCACTGATAGACACCGCACTCCCCTGCAAGTTCGAGCCAGAAACCCCGTCAAAGCGCACCACAGCATTGTCCGTGGAAGAGGACGGGAACACACCAGTCCCCACCCACACAGCAGCCGATGCCGTGGCATCCACACACACAAACTGAGCCCCCGTCGTAGTGTTAACCCACCGAGACCCCACGCTGTAACCTGCTACCGCATCGTCTCCCGAACCAGGGTCGGATGAGGCACCGAAGTTGCCCAAAGCAGGAACACTGCTGAGGTCCGGAGAGAGGTAAGAGGAGGATTGCGTCGAGGACAAGGTCACCCCGTCCACCTCAAGGGCTACGTTGCCTGCCTCCAACGCATCCAACAGAGCATCATCGTTCAGTATCTCGAACTGCTTGTTGTTAGGCGTGAGGGCTATGGACCCACTCGCCGGAACCGTAACTCCAAGGTCCGGAAGCGGCGTGGGTGACCCCGACAGGTCTATGACGTTGATAACGGGAAACGGCATGGGAAGAAGCCCCTAACCCAAAGAGGGCATAGGGGAATCAACCACGTTGTCAAGTCTAGCTAAAGGCTCTCTCGCCTGCCAACTTCAGCGTTCCCTGAAAGGGGCGCGCTGATCTCGGCAGTTCCGTAGGCCTTCGCATCTCCTGAAACACTTGAGAAAACTATGGCGCTCCCAGAAACTTCAGCATTGCCCTCAACCACCGCTCGATCAGAGACCCTTCCACCTTCACGGATGCAAGCGTCCCCCTTGACTTGAGCATTACCACAAATTAGAGCATGGTCGCATACTCTCGCATTTCCAGCAACTACTGCCATCCCAAACACCCTAGCGTAATCCGAAACCTGGGCGGATCCTGCTACTGTGGCCTCCTTATAGACCCAAGCGTTGCCAAAAACCCTGGCACGCCCCTCAACTCGGGCGTGCCCAAAGACCCTGGCGTTACCATACACTTCAGACTCTGAACCCACGTAAGCAGTCCCCGCTACCGTGGCCGTGTCCGCAACCCAACCACCTCCGTTGGGGTGCCGATGCCATCCCTCTCGGGTCTCTTCCAAATGACCTAACTGTTCCACCCTCTACAATACCCAGGTCACAGAAACGCGCGAGGTGACAGCACCCCTTTTCCTGTGTTCGGACCAAAAGCTGATCGAATACCTGTTCCAAACCGGTTCTGGGACAAGCCTCGAATCACGAAACTCGTGTCTTTCTTAGCCTGCACGGCCTTGTCGAACTGAGACTCTGCGTTCTGTTTCAGGCTCTCGTACTTGGAGGACTTCTCAATGTCAAGAGAGATGCCCCCGATACTATAGTTGAACTCGTCTGCGACGTGGTTGAATGCCAAGGCCATCGCAGCATGCGACATTGCCTGGTACATGATCGCCGTTGAGAATTGAGGAGCTTGGTTGACGAGCTGATCCAGATTGCAGAAGCCCGAGGCGGGCGGGAACATGTTCCACCAGGCCAGGGCTCGCGTCAGGTACTCCACAAGCTCCTCATCCTCCCAGATGTGCCCGAAGACCTGATTGTACTGCCGCACCTCTCCAGACTGCGCTGGGGGCCTGAAGCTATAAAACTTGTCGGGATTCTGGTCCCGGAGGAGTCTACGTAGGGATATGACCATTTGCTGCTCTGCATTGGTCAAGCCCTGACCCCCTGTGGGAGTCACAGACACCGCATTGGGGTCTACAACTCCAAACTCCTGCACGACTTGCTGTTGCGGCAACCCTGGTAGCTCTCTGAAAGTCCACCGGATGAGGTAATCCCCAATGCTGGCAGAAGGTGGGATGAGAAGCGCCGCGTAGTATTCGCCTACGCTTGGGTTCACAGGGATGCGAGTGTCGCTTCCAATGAGGACCTCCACTCCGGACGAAACCGTACTCGTGTCCACGTAGTAAATTGCGTACGAGATCTCTGCCGCATTGGTGGGGTTGGAGTTCGAGGACCCCTGCAACATGATGTTGAGGTCTGTACGACCTAGCTCCTGACCCGGTGTGAAGACTACGCTCACAGTCTCAGGAACTCCTCCAGCTTCTCAGCCGCGACTCGTGAGTTGCCATCGAGGTCTCCCCAGGATCCTGACTCCTCGTCCTGGTACAGGAAAAAGCTATCCAGGTGTCTGTGCACAGCACAGACGTTGCCGCCCGCCACTCGATACACTGCTTGGTCCTGCACTTGAGCCGGAGACCCCAGAGCTTGAAACAGTATTGCCAATGCCTGCTGGAGTTTGGTCGCATCGGGTGTTGAGGTGAGAATCTTAGCGATCTGGGCCGCGACGCTTGTCTCTGACTCTGATCGCTTTGCCTGAACCCAGTCCACGAACACCGATTTGATGTCTTCGAAAAAGAACTGGTCACTCTGCTCTGTTGGCTTGTGCAATACCAACCGGTCATAGAGCTGTGTTTTTTGCTGGTAAGCCCTCTGCAGCTCCACGAGGACATTCCGAACCTTTCCAGCAAAGGCTGCATCCTGCGGCCCTACGTTGATCAACGGAGCAAGGTCCTGTGTTACCGCGTCTCGCGCTCCCGGGGAAGGAGGCCGTATTGCGCCTTGCGGCGCAGCCTCTTTGACCACCTCAGGCTTACTCAGAAGGTTCTTGATATCCACGTCTTGTCTCTACCCCTTTTTGCACAGGGAGTGCGTCATGCTCTTGAAGTTCCGCAGTTCGTCCACATAGCTCAAGACGCGCATCTTGACTGGCTTCCGCGCAAAGTAGCTCTGAGTCAAGTCGTCGTAGTTCCCCAGCTCGTCTCGAAAGGTGAACACCACCTGATTCTTGTTGTTGGGGTGCAGCTCCCCCCCTTCAAAGGGAACACCTGCTACCGACAGGTAGGCTGCGAGAGAAAGGTCTGTTGTCTTCTTGATTTGAGTTTCCATGTATGTATCGTATTCCCCATGCAACAAAAGGGGAGGGCAGGTGCAGACTGCCCCTGACCTCCCCTGTAGCACTCTACCTAAGCTCTAGGTGTAAAGAGTGCCGTCGTCGTTGTAGACGACCATTGCTTGACCCAGAGTGTCTGCGTACAGGAAGTCCGCAGATCGGAACTTGCTGATCGCTCCGGTGTGGAAACTGAGCGTGAGGTCCGAGGTGTCGTAGGTGTGGCGGAACGAGCCCCAGGTGGGTGCACCCTTGGAGCCCGCTGCAACTGCGAAAACACCTCCGGTCTCAACCTGAACACCGGCAGGAACGAAATACTCGCGACCTGCGATCACTTCCATCATCTCGGGAAGAAGGGCGGTGGTCATGGTGCCTGTGATGGCAGCCGTAACGGACGCAACATCGAGAGCACCGGCTGCACCTGCGCCGCCAAAGTCCAGAAGGGCCAAAATGGCCGTAGCATCTGCGTTGGCTTGAGCAGCAGTCAGAGCCACACCACCGTTGTCGATCTTGGTGGCGAGCCAGGCTGCAAGACCCTTGGCTTCGCGATGGAAGGTGATGGTACCTGCTCCGGTCAGAGCGACTGTGTCGTTCTGAACAGGGTTGACGTATTTGGTTTGACCGGGGGGATCGATGGAGGGGCTCCGGTTGGAGGTGTATGGATCCAAGTCCAGCACCTGGAGCTTACCCGCAGGGATGTCCGATCGCTTGAGAACGAGATATGGCATTGCGTGTTTCCTTTCAAGGGGGTGTGGACTAGAGAAGCGTCCCGTCGTCCGCGTAGACCACGAGTGCCGGCCCAAACCCCGACGGGGTCAAGGAGGCAGGAGTCAAAGGTCCGTTGTAGAAAAAGTCAGAGCGGGAGAAATTGGCGATGTCGCCTTCCCCCTTGGAGATTCGGAAAGACCCGGTCTCGAAGAGACGACGGGAAGGAGCGAGGAACGACCCACTAGCCATGGCCACAAAGTTGCCACCACCATCGTTGATGACTGCCCCTGCTGGCAGCGCAAACAGGCGCCCCGCCATGATGTCCATGACCTCTTCAACCGTTGCGAAGCTGTTGCCTGCGGCAATCCCGGTTCCAGCGCCAGCCCCCGCGGTAATCAGCTCAGCGTCCAGGGCAGCAGCATCAACAGCCGACCCGGCTCGAACTAGCCCGAGAACCGCTGCAGCTGCAGCTTCTGCGACGGCAGGCGTCACAGCTGCCGAGGACACTGCATCCTCCACACGGTCCACCAGGTAAGCCGCCAGGCCCATCACAGAGCGCTGAACGGTATCAGGAGGTCCGAGGACCAAAACCGGAGCAGGAGCCTCGGGAGCCTGCTTAACGTAGCCCGATTGGCCAATGGCCGTCCGAGTAACGATGCGGTTTGAGGTGTTGGGCTTCAGGTCCGTCAATTGGACCTTGGAGTCAGGGATGTCGGATCGACGAATCAGAACGTAAGGCATGGGATTCCTCGCGAGAGCGCTTCGATAACACAGAGGGTATAAGCGGGTTATCGGGCCGTCAGGACCGCCCCCACAAGAAGCGAGAAGTTATAGTTGCCCGTTGCAGAACACACAAACAGGTTGTCACTCATGCCTGAGTTGTGGTTCACCGTCTCTCCAGCCTCAACGCGAAGCATCGGCAAGCCTGTACCCACGGACACAAGAAGGTCTCCCCCTCCGTGATTCTTGAGCAAAATCGAGTCCGCATGTGCCGGAAACTTCAGGTGCATGGCCTGAGTAGGGGCGGGAGCCCCCGGAGCTGCCGTGGCAATGACCGGGGCAGTGCCGTACAGGGACAAAGCTGGGCGCCCCACTGAGGACCAGCCGAAAGGTGGAATCATCGAAATGGGGCCTTGTGCCGCGGGTGCTACACCATTCGCGGTAACTCGAACGAAAGCCAACTCCTCGTTCGAGGGGTAGGTCGTGTTGTCGTAGTCGGCTGGAGCCCACTCAAACCGGGAAAGGGGCCTTGCAGGCAGGGAAGGCGCCTGAATGGTTTGCTTTCCTCCTTTTCTGGCTTTGGAAGTGAAGTTCATTCCGGAACTTCGACGTGCCGTCCCGATGAGCTGAGGACCTGCACCTCCCACCCCGTTGAAGCCCCCATAGGCATCGTCCAATGTTCGGGCTACATACACCGAATGCTCAGTAACAGCATCGTCGTACCGAATGGAGGCTCGAATGTAATCAGCGCCACGTGTGTCAAGTTGAGCAGTGGTCATTTCGTCTTGTCCTTCTTCTCTTGGTGGGCCAGCTTATTGTACCCTGTGGTGTCTTTGCCTTTGGACTTGGCAAGTTTCGCAGCCTCACCCCAGGAATCAACACGCTCACCTCCCACGTTCGGGACCAGCGAAGGGACTCCTCCGTCCATCTTGAACTCGTTCTGTTTTCGGTCAAGGCGTTCGTTCTTCTTACGCATTTGCCCGTCGACACGTAGGTTCTTCCCTACCCAACCATCGCCTACCAAATTGAACCCCACTGCCGTCATCACTTTCGAACAGAGAGTGCCACAACTCGGGCAAGGCTGTGGCTCGTCGTACCTTGCCAAGGGCACCATCTCGTCAAAGGGTGTGTTGCAAGCATCACATTCGTATGAGTAGACCGGCATCTAGGTTCGCTCCTCCAAGTGGCGAGCAGCCAGCCGCATCACAGCCGACTCTCCCTTGCGAATATACCGGAACACCGCTGCAAGATGCTTGCACACAGGATGAATGCCGTCGGGATCTCGAATTCCAGGATAAGCTGCGGTCCCTTGCAGAGGGCCTAGCTGGTAGGTACCCTCCATTGCCCAGTGCTCAGGACCTTGCCATTGGTAGAAGGGGCATGTACAACGCATGCTGGCCAGCTTCTTGGACAGCACGTTGGTCTCTCGCCCCGAGAACCGTAGAAACTGCTCCCATTTCCCGGTCTTGAACCGATACTGATTTCCGTCCTTCTTGATTAGGGACGGCGTATAGCTCATAGAGCGCTCACGTACCGCCTTGCTGAGGGACCTATCGATATCCGAAATCCTAAGAGCCGCCGTACGATTGTGCTTGTGACGGTCAGCCAACTCTCCTCGATCGTAGTTCATCGAGGGTTGGGCCCTGAAGGGGCCTGTTTGCCCCTTCGCAGGGGACACATCCAAAGTCTGGGCTGGGAGATCGTCCCTTGGGTATGAGCGATCCGCGCGAGGCGTCTCCTGAGTGGGGTCTGTTTTCACACCCTCGGTGTCGTAGGTGAAAAGGTCCGCAGCTCCGCGTTCCCTTTTCTTCTCGTCTCGATAGTCCTGTGCTCGGTCGGCGTTTGACCGGTAACCCTCACCTCGTCGCTTGTACCGGTCAGGGTGGCTTTCCCGGTACTGCAAATCGATCTTCTTCTTGACCTGATGCTTGGTACGCTTGTACCGCATCTTCATGTCCCGTTTGATGCGCTCTTTGTCCTCTAGGTAGCGTTTTTGGTAGTAGCGCTTGGCTTCCCCACCCTGGTTCTGCTGCCTTTTCTTGGGGAAGGGGCTATCCAGACCTCCAAAGTGCCTCCGACGAGGGTACCCATAGTCTTCCTTCACAGGGTTCCCATACTGCTCACCATCCACACCGACGTTTTCTGTCGGCTTGTAGAGCCTTTCACCCTTGGGGGCATTGTAGAAGGCCTGAGGTACAACACGGTCACGCCCCTTGGGGTGCCCTGAAGGCAAAGGTTTGGGCCTCTCACGCCTTTCCTTCTTCTCCTGAGGATCGTCGGAGGTATCCTCTCGCTCTTTTCGAGTCGGAAGGTTCTTCCTCGACTTCGGGTCAACGCGGGTCTGGTTCGTGTACTCTGTAACCGGAACTCTGTAGGCTTCGAGATACCGAAGCGCCAGCCTCATGCTAGCCCTCATTGAGGTACCTCTCCACCAACAGAGCTTTACGCCGAGCGTGAGGCATGGATTGAAGGCCCTGCTCGACCTTGGCCCTGTCCTCAAGGGACAACCTCTCCTTGATATGGTCCTCGCCAATCTTCGAGAGGGCATACCCTGTGCGGTCCAGGGCTCTTTCAGCCTTCTGAATGCTTTCAGGGAGCGCCTGAATCAAATCTCCGAAAAGCTTAGCCAGCAACTCCTTATGTTGCTGATTTTGGCACACCTTGGAGAACTTGGTCAGCATCTGACCTACCCCATGCACACACAGCCGCGCATCCGCAACACCCTCTGCCAATAGCGCCCAAGTCGCATCCGAAGCTGACTTCTCCATGCAAAAAGCCCTCCCTGATAGCGAAGATACCGGGGAGGGCCTTTTCCGAGCGAAAGCACTACTTGCTCTGCAAAATCGCAAGGGCAGCCTGAATCGCTTCCTTAACTGTCGGCTCCTCCACTTCGAAGATAGCGGAAAGCCACTGTAGGTTCCCCAACGCCATCTGCACCTTCGAATCTTGGTCCAGGTTGAAGTCCCAGGTGAAACCTGGGTTTTTCTGCTGCACCACTTCCAGCTTGCGCATGTTCCGACGCGCAGCAACCTCAGGTTTGAGAGCAGGCGCTGCTGTTGCTCCTGCAGCCATGGCAGGACCTACATGCGTATGTGCCTCGCGCACCAGAGCACCAGGATTGAACGTGAGATTCGTATCACCCTGCTTGGCAGCGACAGGGGTAATGGTCGCCTCTCCGCGAGCTACAACCGCTGCTCGCGTCTGCGTCGGGGCCACATTGTTGAGCGGAAAGACTCGTGTAACCTCACTCTCGTTCGAGACAAGCGGGAACGAACGGCGCGGTGCCACCCCTTGATCTGCCGCAGTTCGGACCTGCGTGGACGCAGGCTGCCCTACAACCCCCACTGGAGCCTCATGAGTTAGAGGGAACCGCGCCCCGGGCTGGGCCTCGGGCAACGTTGAGGACTTCACGAAAGCCCCCGTTTCCGACGGCGACGGCATCTCTCCGGGGCGCCCCACCGTGACCGTCACGTCTGCGATGTCAGCACGCCCCACCGTAGCCCTCGGTGCTCCCGAGTAGGTCACCGGATTCTCAGCCGCAAAGCTAGGACGTGAAACACGCTCTACAGGCGCGAACTCAGGCTCGGGTTCTGTGAATGCGCCCGGAAATTGGCCCTGCATGGCGGAGGCCAATTTCTGGCCCTCCGCCGAAAGTCCCTGGATTGAGGGGGTGGGAGCAGATGCAGCTACCGTGGGGGCACCAGGCACCGCAGCAGCCTGCGCCAGACGCAGCCACCCGCGCCCCACTGCAGATCGGAAAGAAGGAGGGGCAACAGTGGCCTCGGCTCCGTCGATGACGACCTTGTACCCGTCATACTGAAATTCAGTCCCCGTAGGGAGAAGAGTGCGACCAGGAAGGTCACACCGCATGTCCACTGCGGACACGTATGTTTGGAAGTTTCCTTGTTGCCAGTTCATAGTGCGGCTCTTGCCCACACCATACCGAGGCTAAGGCACCCAAGAAACGAAACGTGGGCGCCAGATCACAGAAGGTGACAAAGAAACGCCATCCCCACCTGCAAGAATCCCCACCCGAAAAACAATCCTGCCACTTGTTGAAGGAGGCGTCATAGTAGCCTGACCTGAGGTGGTCGACAAGAACACTGGCATTCCGTTCTCTGAGGCTAGGGGCGCAGACGCAAAGTTCATAGCAGTCGTCAAACCCTGAATCTCTACAACCTCTAAGGAAGCCCCAATGGCCCCTGAAGCTTGTACAACCCCCGTAACCTCGTACTGAGAAGATGGTTGTATGGCTGTCGCCAGCTCCAGTTCCCCTGCTGCATCGATAGTCACCAGGTCAAAGAGGGCAACCGGCCCGGCACCTCCCACTGTCCTTGTAGAAGTCAAGGACACGGTAGGCACCGCAGAAGGTACAGTAGTTGAAAGGGCAGGGTAATTCAGCATGATAGAGGCCTAGAGGGTGTAGACTTGAGTATTCAGTTTCCAGTTCACGGTGTTTGTGGGATCGCCGGTCACCTGAACCACTACGTTCCCTCCTGTTATGGCGTACGTTACACCCCAGGAAGCTCCGAGGTCACCATCCGAGAATAGGAAAGTGGAACCCGAAAGAGCAGGCACCACCCCCGTCGTCGTGACCTTGGCACGAAGATCGAAAGCAGCGCTGTCATTGTTTGGTGCGACCTCTCGGGCCACCACTGTTGTCTGCACATAGGCAACACTGTCATCTGGAACAGTGACAACCTGCGCATCAAAAGGGACGCCATCGGTCGTTGCAAACTCCGTGAATACGGAATGACCTGTGGCGTTAGGTCCTGACGCTCTCCAGGGTACCACCCAACCCTCTGTGGCTGAAACTGCCAGCATGATGGGGTTGCTGTAGAACAGAGAGTTAGCAATGCTTGGGTCGGTGTCTACCAGGACACCAGGCGCTGACCCAGATACGAAGTAGTAGCAACCTGGGGTAAGGCCCGACAGACCTTCGATGAACCCGGACTGCACCGCAAGAAAAGTGCTCGCATCCGTCACCTCGTACACGATGTGTGTGCCAAGCGTTGATGTCGAGTTTGCGGTTGCAAGTTGCCAAACAGCTCCGTCAAAATACAGGGCTTGGCCAACGGTGAAGCCATGACCGGCTTGCGTAATCGTCTGAGTTGAAGGGTTGGCAGTGGGAGTGCCTCCCCCACCAGAACCCGTGGATATACCATCTACAGGAATGCCTGCAAGGTGCCCAAAGGACCCCCCGTCCTGAAGACCTGAAGAGAGAATCAAGGACTGGCGACCATCGAGGAGACGAACTACGCCAGACTCCGACCCCGCGGGGAGATCCGCCCCCATTGACGGCATCTCAATCAGATAGTGCCCTGTAGAGACCCCTGCCAATCCAACACCCGAGGAGGCCGCCGAAATAGTGTACTCGCCATTTAGGGCTGCGTACACTCCTGTAAGTCCAGAGACCTCAACCCGCTCGTTGACATAGAAGCCAACTGCTACAGGGGAGCCCACCGCGTTGTCTGGGATGACAAGACGGAGAGTCCCACCCACACGCTCCACGTTGGAGACAGCGGCCAGAGCTGCACCGTCCCCAAGAGCCCCGCCCTTGTGAGAGATGTCCCGCAGCTCCAGGTACACCTGAGAGTCGAGATACCCGTTCTCAGTCTGCTTGCGAATTGCCCCGCTTGTGTACGACAGCAGCGCTTGCGACGTGAGCGGTACGTCTACGGTCTGCTGATACGGGACCGGAACGAACCGAGTCGTCTTCGAAATCGACCCATCCTCAATGTCATAGAGAGTGATCGAACCCTTAAACTCTCGCCCGTTCGCGTCTACGCCCTTGTGCGTGACCCGGACGAAAATTGCTGCTCTTTCCGCCATGACCTACCGTTCCCTCCCTATGGCCGGATTAAAGGGACGCAAGGTGCTCTTTCAGAGCACCCTCGTGCCGAAACCACTCCCCTGAGACCCTCAGGGGCTCGAACTGGCGATGTCGGTCTTTTTCAAGTTCCTGAGTGCCGGGCTCCGTAGCCAACAACTCCAACCTCTCGGGAGCCCCTACCTGAAGCTCCCCCAACCTTCGATCCACGTCCTGAGTCCATCCCACCTTAACATGAGACCCCTGAGCGATGTAGTACACGTGACCGTCCCTATGTCCTAAAGGGACATACCCTGGCTGGTACTTCACGCGATCCACTCTCAAGACACGACCGGGACCCGTGAGGCACTGCCAGTAGGCGTTCGGCGCAGAGGCGAACACAGGGTCTTCTTCTGGGGACCTCGCCCAGAAAAGCCCTTCGACAGTGTAGACCTCCACCAGGTAGGCTTTCTGGTGCCCACCGAGATCCACCGTAATGCGGTGGTTGGGCACGAAACCTTCGATGTCCGCCAGAGGGTAACAACTCTGCAGGTCCTTCTCAGATACAATCTTGCCCATCGGACTTTCACCCTACCGATCAAGCTCATCCCGAACCTGCATGAGAAGCTTCCCCAAATTGTTCTCCCCCCGCCCCTCGGAGACACCCCAGAATGTGTCGCCCCACGTATTGTCCTCTACCAGCTCCTGTTCTCCAGTTGCCAGCAGAAGGCCCCGAAGCTCAGGGTCTTCAAATTTGATCCTGAGAATGTCGAGCATCACCCCGATGCGAACCTCGAACCAGTCAAAGCGAAGGGCCAAGCCCTTGCCGTAGGACTTGGCCTGACCGGGCCCTTCCAGGACCGCTATAGCCTCCCGATCTCTTGAGTCCAAGGACTTGGACGCCTGATAAGCGTGCTCCGCCGTGGGGTACAGCACGCCCTCGTACTCCAGCTCCACAGGATAGAAGTTGGAAAGAAACCTGTTCTCGCCGAAGAACCCACGGACTGCCATAGTCCATGGTACCGAGGCTACTGACCTACGAGGCTAAGAACGCTTTCCTCGTGACTGCGAGAAACCGAAACCAGGTCCATGCGCAGCTGCGACATCGCGCTGTTGAACGCCGCTTCCTCCTCCTGCGTCTTGAGGCTGGCCTTGATTTTCTTGACTCGAAGGGCCTTGTTGAGAGCCTTCAAGTCGATGTAACCCTTGAACTCCTCCTTGAGAGCCTTCTTATCTGCTCTCAGCTCCTCCTCCTTCGACTCCAGCTCTTTGAGCCTCCGGAGATAGTCCTTCGTCAGCTCTTCCCGGTCCTTCGTGGACATGTCTTCCAGTTCGACTTGCATCGTCACTGGTTACCCCAAATTCGTGAGCTGGATGGGAGGGATCTGCAGCCTTCCAGTGCTCAGACTGGAAACCCTTCGCGTAATGCCGATCAGGACGGAATAGGGACTCGGATTCGGACATCGGAACGAACCCGCAGTCCAACGTCTTTCGGTCCCACAGGAAAAAAGGGTGGGTAAACAGCTCACCCACGACCGTCCAGTGTTCCATCTCCCTCCGGAACGCTCTCAGACTGGGTTCAACATGCACGAACCATACCCGAGACTTCCAACGCTTCGACATGAACGACCGAATGAAGGCCTTTTGCACCTTCTCCCCTCCAAGGAAGCTTGGGGAGAAAACCACCACGATCGTTCCGGGCTGGTCATGCTTCTCCAACACTGTGCGAAGGTCCTTGAACGTGTCAACCACCTCCACGGTATCAGCATACGAAGCTAGCTCGAAATTGGCACTCCCTGCTGTACAATCCACCACACGCGTGGCGTTCCCTTTTCTCGCACCCTTCTGCAGGATGCGAATCACATGCTCAAAAAGCGCGTAATGAAACGCACCCACAACCTGACGGGGGACGTACCGGTTCCGAGGGTTAGGGGTCGACGTCAAGGTCATACCTCCCATCCTCCTGAAGGTAAGGCTCTAGGACGATCTCAGCCCATTCAAGATTGAGCTTAGCGAACAGAGGCTCGTAAGCTTCGACCTCCTCAAGCAGGTCTTCCAGGGACATGGGTCCATCTGAGAGCAACCGGGCTCCTTCGAGGAACCGAATCTGCAACGCCTCCTCGACCTCACGCTCGGTCTCCAACACCTGAGTGTCGAGCAAACCCTCCTCTACCAGCGCCTCGATGTACTTCCGAGGCGCTTTGATGTGATACATCCCAAAGGTGCGCTTCTGCGCCCACACGTCTTTACCATGCAGGTAGTTCCTCCTGTGCAAGGCTCGAAAGAATGCAGCGGCTCGGTCGGCGCGTGCCGCCTCCTCTTCCAGGCTCACAGGACTTTGATCGTCCAGAAAATGAACCTGATAAAGGTTGCAGTTACGCTCAAACGGGGTTGACACCCTCCACACTACCGGCTGAGGTTTCTTCCCGATCCAATGCTGCCGTCCAAAAATATCCTCCCAAACCCTCTGCTTCCAGATCGTACAGGTCGGAGGCGGTGAGCCCATTAAGCGCGTCTCTCATGATCCACTCTAGTCGGGCCCGGATCTCCTTGTCTGTTTGGAATAACATAGAGTTGCAACAAGACCTGTAAATCTCAAGGCACTGCTCCTCATCCCAGCCCTTACTCGTTCCATCCTTGGACAGAACCCAGACCTTCATCAGACTAGCTCCCGAAGCAGTTCAACCTGAATCGAACCGCCGCCTGACTGGGCAAGCCCGCCCAGCTCATCACCTTCGACCAAGTTGGCCGCCTCTGCTTTTTTCGCAATCAGTTTCACTGCTGCCTCCTGCATAGTGGATCTATATGCAAGGTAAATTACCTTTACAGGGTGTAGCTGACCGAGTCGCCAGCTTCGACGCGTTGACTGTCGGAGGGTGTTGATGCTGTACTCGATTCCGTACTGAATGATGGTGGTCGCCCACATGAGGTCCACCCCCGTCTCGACGAGACGACCGTTCGTGATCATGACGTCGAAACCCTCTTTCTCTTGCTTGGAGACCCACGGGATACGTTTCTCAGGAGCCACCGACTGATCAAGCACCACCACCCGAAGGCCGTGACTTTCCAACAGCGCCTTAAGCCGCCCTCGGGTGTCCCGCTTCCCCGTTTGAGTACAGTAGACCAAAACCTTGCGTCCCTTTTCCTTTTCGATCTTGGCCTCCTTGAGGACTTCAAGATCCTTGTGCGAGACCACCTCCAAAGGCGGAGCCGTCGCGATCGTCTCTTCTCTCAACCACTCCCGAGTTTCCTTGCACCGAATCTGAGCCACGACTTCATCGCCCCGCTCCGGACAATCTGGGTACCCAAGGCACGCCATGAGATACGACCCGGCAGCCCCTGGATGCTTGCGCAGCTCTGCCCGAGCCTGCGCCTGCATAGCAGAAGCGGCCTTCGTCATGGCGGGATCGCCGTCGATGACGCGCACCTCTTCTTCGTAGGGGGGCAAGTCCTCTCCTAGGTCCGAGAGTTTGACGAACACAGAGTTCGGCAAGATCAGAGGAATCATCGCCGGGGACATTCCCGGAATCTCCTTGATCCGAGCCTTGGCCGTGCCGCGCCGGTATCCGTAGGTGCTGTACTGCGCATCCTCGTTCTTCACCACGGACTCAAACAGCCCATAGTGTTGGGCGAAAAGGGCCACGTCATCGTAACGGTAGCGCTCACGGAAGCTGTGCAGGAGCTTGTAGAGCAGGTGGAACAGGGAGCTAGCCCGGCCACTGTAGACGGTACCCGTCATCGCCACGACTTTGGTCGCGTTCGAGATCAAACGCTGCACCGCCTTTGCCTGGTCCGTTTCAGACTTGGCGTACTGGTGGGCCTCATCCATGATGAGATAGTATCGCCGGGCGTACTTCGAGATCACCTTGGCAAGAGGCCAACGTTTGGTCCCCTTAGCCGTGAGCTTGGTGTACTCCCATTGCGCAGCGCCGCAGTGAATGCACTTCTCCCGCTTCTTGAGCTTCTTGTCCGGTTTGTGAGGGTTGGAATGCCTTTCCGAGTGAGGAGGCTTGCCGCAGTCAGCGCACACCTCAACACGACCTCCAGTCTCGAAGTAGTCAGACCTCCGCAATGCGGAACCTCGGATGAACCGCGTCCCGAGCTTGGCCTTCTCCTTCGACACAATCAGGAACCTCATCTTGGGATCTTCGAAAAACCGGTGTACGTCCGAGGCTTTTCGTGCGATCATCGAGCACTTGTCGCCCGTAATCTTCTGTGGCTCCTTCCGCCACTTGTCGGTCAGGTGGCCCGGGCACACTACAACCGCCTTCTCGGCCTTGCCCATGACCGCCGCTAGGCAGACAGCGGCCGTACCCATGGCAGTCTTGCCCAGACCCATCTCACCGGAGAGGATCACCGACTTCTCCCCGCGCCGCCACGAATCGTGAATGGCGCAAATCACGCGCTTCTGCGCGAAAGGCCACTCGGGCTTGTCGCGGCCAGGGAGAATTCCTGGCGGCTGGTACTCCTCGAAAAACGGCTCGAAAGCCGCGACCTGCTCATCATGGAATTGCGGCGTATACGCGTTCTCCAACGCGGCCGAGATAGCCTCTGAATGTTCCCGAATCCAATCGGCAGTTCGCTGCTGCTCGTCCGTCGTCCAGCGCTCCACAGTCTTGTCAGTAAGCGACAGGGTGCAAAACTCAGTTACGATCCGCTCCGTGCTGATCTCATCGCCTTCCTTGGTCGTCGTCTTGTCCGTGAGCTTCAAAGCCCTAGCCCGCACCAAAAAGTCTTGGATCTGAATCCCGTCAAGAGATCCCGCCGCCAACATCATGGCACGGTGACCCTTCCGCGGTGCCAACAGGGGCCGACGGAAAGACTGCTCCAACTCGTCAACCCAAAGCTCCCAGGAGCGGTCGCCATATGCCCCCTCGCCGGCCTGAGGAGCCTCAGGAATCGAGTGTTGCACCTGCAGCGTTGGCCTGTCAGGCCCTGTCCCATAGATGCTTACGGCATAGCCGTCTCGCCACTCCAACAGAGAGTGCCAGGGGCGAGGCTTGAAATCACTCCCCTTCCCGCGGTACTGGGCGGACCTGCTGACGGCCTCCCCCATGACCACCACCTGCTTGAACACCTGATATTCCTCATCCGGAAACCGATAAACTCGAACCCCTTGAAAATTGAGGTCAAGCCAGTCCATCACATCCTCACGGGCAAGAATGTAGTCCGGAATCACCAGTACCATATGCCCTCCCGACTTGAGCAGCGGGTAAGACATCTGCATGAAGTCCAACTCCATGCGACCCCCGGAGCCGTTCTGGTCATACGGAGGATTCAGAAACAGCAGGTCCCAGCTCTCTGGCGCGTAGAAAACACGCTCCATAGGAGCGTGCAACACCACGTCCAAGTTGGACGCGGCCTGTTGAGCGCGCAACTCGTTCAGTTCGACTCCGAACAGGACCGGCTTCAGACGCTCATAACTTCGCCTCGAATGCATGGAGTTAGCCAACGCCTTGACGGCCAAACCCTCCCCGCAACAGGTGTCGAGCACCTTGATCGTACCCTGCGCAGTGAAGCACTTCCCCACATCCTCCATGAGGTGCGTCGGTGTGGGGTAGTAGAGTTCCTTCGCAATCGCCTCTAAGCGCGCCATTACTTCAAGGTCCCTTTTTCCAGGGCATCGACCACCAACGCCTCCCACTCGATCGGAACAGCCGAGGTGCGGGTAAGGGGGTCTCCAAACCCGTCATACAGGGAGATCAGGTCATTTTCAAGGCCAATTTCGATCAAGCTCTGCAACCACTCTTTTCGGAACGGAATTCCGGTATGCGCGGAAAGGCGCCGGAGCCATGCTTCGCCTTGCGCTCCCCGGTGCGTGAAATAGTCCTGGCTGAAAGCCCAACGTGTCGTCATGCTCGTCCGCATCATGACAAGGTGCACGAGGTCCGTCCCGTAAGGGGCCGATACCTTCAGCACAGGATCATCGTCCATTTGCTCGAACCGAACCTTGGTGCCATCCTCGATCGTCAAGGTGTCGGCTCGCTCCTTGCGGGAGGGATGCAAGCGTGCCCACAGCGACCGCACTGCCACGCGCGCTCCGACCAGAGACAGGTACTGTAAGGGTTCTCCCCACCCGTACCCCTTCTTGTAACGGGCCTCGGAAACCCAGCACGCAACCCCTCGACATTCAGCAATCTGCATTCGGCTCAGAAGCCTACCGGACGGAGAGGGGCCCGTCAACAAAAAAAGGGCCCCCGAGACGGGGACCCTTTTCAACCACTCAGAAATCCGAAGAATTACCGGGTGATGATGAGACGGCTGAGCGCACGCGGGTTGAACGCGCCGATGCCGATGTCCTCGAAGACCGAGAACCCGATGGTACGCTTGACGGGATCGTCAGCGGACAGCACGGTCAGCTCAGTGCGGACGGGCATGCGGCCGAAGAACTCAGGCTCTGCGGTGCAGTACACAACGTTCTGAGGAACGAGGCGGCTGCTGAGAATCTGAGCACCCCACATGGTGGTCTGCATACCGGTGCGGAGGAGCTGCTGCTGCGACTCGGGGTCGAGAACCTCGCGACCAAGCTTCCGGAAATCGGCGTAGTCGAGGGGGTTCACGAACACGCGGGCAACACGAAGATCGTGCTGCTCGACCTGAGCGAACGCGTCGGCAAGAACGGCCTGGCTGATGGGAGCAGCAACGGGGATGTCCGCGTTGATGTTTCCAAGGCTGTCGAAACCGTTGGTTGCGACTGCATCCATGATCGAGAAGACGCGCTCGTCTTCTGCGGCCTGGACGCTGGAGCGGGCCTGGTCCTGCATGCGGTCAATGGCGTCAAAACGACGCTGCTTGACCTCAGTCAGGGGGATGGTCGGCAGCGATGCGATTTCGAAGGTCGGGAACGTGACGCGACGGCCTTTGACCATCGAGACAATGCTCTGTCCTTCTTCACCGATCACGTATGCCGCGACATCGGGGTCCTTGTCGTAGATTGCCAGAGCGCCATCGGGAAGCTGCTCGACCTTGAAGGTCTTACGGCCAATGGCGTGATAGTCGCGACGCAAGCGCAGGGGCTGCTGCATCGAGGCTGCCAGCTTTGCACGCCCTTCGGGGTGCATGATGTGCTCAGAGATGATCTGTCGTTTGACTTCTGCTTCGATCATTGTTCAGTCCTCCTAGATGCGCTGGTCGTACACCAGTTCGGTGAGGGTGGAGTCAGGAGCCATCTTCAGGACGCCGATGGTGTCCGAAGCGGCGGCGCCGTTGGCGACCTGAGCAGCGATGGTGGCGGTGTCGAGGCTGATGAGAGCACCCGTCTGAGCCGTCGACCGAGGCATCAGGTAACCGTTGCGCGAGGCAACCAGTTCCATGCCGGCCGAGTAGACGAGAGCATCACCTTGAGCGATTGCACCCGAAGCGTCGAGAGCCTTGTCCTCGAAGAGGGCGTTGCCGTAGGTGCCCTGACCGGACATGTACGGACCCTTGCCCGAAGCGGGGCCAGGCTGGTTCTCGAACGCGTTTCCGAGAGAGTTGTTGATGAAAACACCCAGGGGGCGAACCTGAGTGGCGTCGGGGGTACCGGGCTCTGCGGGTCCACCAATGAGGTTGGAACCCTGGTCAGGGCGGCTGAAGGCCACCGAACCGCTGAGAACACCGCGAACGGCGACCTCAACCTGGTCAGAGACAGTAGCAGCGACGGTTACGATCGGAGGGTTGTTTTGCGTGAAGGCGTCGGGCGTCAGAACGCTGATCGTGTTGTGGATTCCATCATGCAGAATCCGCAGTGCACTCGACGACTCCCGAAAATCACCACTCGCTTGTCCAAGCAATGCCATATTGTGTATGTCCTTGCTCCCTGTTTACAAGGGAGGTTGTGTTTCTTGAGTACGACTCATTGAGAGGTGTAGGCCCACTATGGCCCTACAAAACCAACCCTCTCGAAAGTGTTACACACATACGTGTGAGGTATAGAGTGGCTACCGAGAGAAAAACGAAAAAAGCCACCTTTCTTTGTGAAAGGTGGCTTTCTTGCCTTCGAGGCAAGAGACTTCAACCTACTTGCCGAAGTATTGCGAAACGTCCGGAGCCGAGGGCCAGAGGTCTTGCAGGTCGATGCTGGGCTTCTCGGTGGAAGCAGTACGAGTCACCGGACCAAGATGCGTGACGCCATTCGAAGCAAGCTTCGGCTGTGGGCGTGGTGCCTCGTAGGGTCCGACAAGGCTAGCCAGGGGATCCGTCTCGTGGGTCACGTCAGCAGCGGGTGCCTGAGTGCTGGCCACGCGAAGCGGGTCGATGGTCGAATCCTGGAAGAACACGTCATCAGCAGAGGCGCCATTGTCGAACGCGATGTGAATCTCGCTCGGGACTGCACCTTCAGGCGTTGAAGCAACTGCGGCTTCCGCAGGATCGATGGAGGCTTCCTTGCCTTGCTCTTCTTCCTGGCCTTCATCCGACTTGTCGTCGTCATCCGACTTGTCGTCGTCATCCGAGTCGTCTGAGGCCTTCTTCTTCTTTTTCCGAAGCATCTGCTGGAGAGCGGGGTTGGCTTCCTTCTCGCCGTCCTCTTTCTCCCCTTCCTCTTCTTCGCCCTTCTTCTCAGCCGCAAGGCGCTGCTGCTCTTCGACCATCTCGACAAACATTGCGGCTGTTTCGGGATCGAGCCCCTCGGTTGCTGCTGCCATGTCGAACCCATACTCAGGATCGCTCATGCCGCGACCGTGGTCGTCCTCAGCAAGAAGAGCCTCAAGCTCTGCGTCTTCGTCGCCCATGCCCATCATGTCGTGCATGTCGTCTTCCATGGCCATGAGGTCCATGTCGTCGTCACATGCTGCACAGGCGGCGTCAACCTCAGTGCCAGCCTGACGGCTAAGCAGAAGGTCCAGCTTCTCTTCGATTGCTGCAAAGCGGGTCTCAAGGGCAGCCTCACGGTCCATAGCGGCTTCCTTGTCGAAGTCCACGTCGGTTGGAAGCTGCATGCGAGTGAGCATCGCATCAACATCCTCGGAGGCCAAGGACATCAGCCCATAAGCCTGGTCATTGAGAGCCTCGTCGTATGCCTCGGAGCTATCGAAGCTGGTGGGGTTGAGCATTGCGCTCGCGATTCGAAGGCACTTTGTGGCCATGACCTGAGCTTGGCGGACCATAGCTGCAGGGTGGTCGGAGGTGTCCGTGCCGCCGGGAATAGCGGGAGGAGCACCGCGAACCGGCTTGCGACGATCGACGGTGTCGAGCCATGCTTCCGGGTTGTCGTGCTCGTAATCACCGACCTCAGGGTCGTCTTTGTGAGCGGGGTGTACAGGATCTTCGGTGCGGCCGACCGAAGGGATTTGCGGGGGAGCGGCAGCCTCCTTGGAGGCACCCGTTTCGTCGTCCCACGTGAGTCGTTGTCTATTTGCCATTTGGAGACTTCCTCTAGCTACAGCGCAATTGGGTCCACTGGTCCAAAACAGAAGCAAGTCTCACAAGAGTCTTGGCCTCTACCGGTGATGGGGTTCGGTTCAGATGGTTGCGGACCTCTTCAGCCCACAACCGCTGGGAACCGTGTTTGGAAACAGCCCCCGCGCGCAGAGCTGCGCGATACAGCTCTGTGGAAATTTGAAACCCGTGCTCGGCATTGTACCGAGCCAGGTTGTTGACCAGGTCGACCTCCGAAGAGGCTTCTTTGATCACGAAACTCAGGCCAACCTGGTAGGCCGCCTTTTTGAAGTTGGCACGTGCCTGGCGCACCACATTGTCGTTGGAGCTGTTCGACACCTCAGGCTTATCCGGCTTAGGACCGTCAAGGTCCTCCTTGACCCGCTTGCGGATCCGGCCCACTGCCTCTTCGTAGAGGTCATCAACCACCTTGTCGAGCGGCTTTTTCTCCTCTTTGGGCTCTGGTGCAGATTCCTCTTCCTCATCACCATCTTCAAAGCCTCCTCCGAAGGCCTGGTGATGAATGGAGGCTGCGTGATAGAGGGACTGACCCGACTGCCACTGTTGAGGCACCTGAGAAAGCACCCGCTCCGCGTGCTGCTCCAAGTCAGAACCTGCAAGCTCCAACCGGTTGCGCATCACTGCCCCTTTGAAAGCGGGATCCGCAACCCACGACGCTTCAATGAAGTGCACGCCACCCGTCGGCTCCATGTCGACATGACCGCACAGCTCCGCCACACGGTGGCGATTCCCGTGAGCATCGTGAAACACGTTGCCCTTCTCGTAACGGACGTGGTGACACAGCTCAGTCTCGTCCTTGGCAACATTCCCGCACTTGGTGCAGATCGTGCTGGCGACACTGGCCCCCATGGACATCGCGTTCATCTTGCCGCTTTTGATGTCCTTAACGAGCTTGGCGTGCTTTTTGTGCGTCGCAACCAGGATATCGATGTAGGTCGAGTCTCCCAAATTGCGAGCCACCGCGTCGAGGATGCGACCCTTCGACAGCTCTACTCTCTGAACGTGCTCTTGGTAGTTCTGCGCCCCGACGAAAGTCCGGTACGCCTTCATCACCACCTTACGCTCGAAAGCATCCAGGTTGTTGTTGATGTACTTGTCGTGGCTCGGGTTGATCCGAAAATCCCCGTATTTGCGGTTGATGTAGCGGCCATCCTCCTGCACTGAACCCAGGCGAATGCCTGACTCAGCCGGAAGCGTGTCCACGCTACACACGATGCTGCAGTGACTGAGAACGTAATCGTGAGGGTTGAAAGGCCCTCCAAGAATCTCAGCAGCCTTTCCGCTGATATCCGGAGAAGCCCCTGTTGTAGAGGCGACTCGGCTATTCCAGCTTTGCTGCTGGATTGTAGGCTCCACCGTGAGAGCTGTTGCGTACCTCATAAATGACATCAGGCTTCCCCCTCAATGTCACAAGGTTTGATCAAAAAAAGGCAAGAGGGGCATGCGAGAAGCCTCTCAGTCACGCCTTCACGACGCTTGTAACGCGTGGGCCTCATCGGGGTACAGCACTTAGGGCAGAGACGGACCCCTTCGGACTTCTCGGTCCGAGTGGGGCGGTAACGGCGATCTACGCCACTCCAATACAAGCCCTGCTTGAGGAACTTTGAAGCCAGTTTCTGAACGTTGCGGTCACTCTGCCCCCTTGAGACAGAACACCACTGAACGTCCGTACTATCGTCCGCCTCAACTGGAGGCGGAACAGTAGCTCCAGAGCCTGCAAGAGCCAGCTCCTCGACGGGGATGCGCTTCTGACCCATGGCCGAAAGCACGTCCACCATCCCAATCCCATCCCACACAGCTACCACACGCAACCCGTACTGGGGCGCTGAAACATGCGCCACGACGTCGCCCGGGCTGTATTGCCTGGCCAACATCTGCGGGTTCACGGATGCGTTACGGTCTCCCATGGTAACGGGGTTTAGGCGTCAGAGTTGTCGCTCTTGTCTTCAGCAGCCTGCTTGGCCTGAGCTTCCAGGGCAGCAGCTTGCAGGACAAAACGATCGGAGAAATGGCGCAGAATCGCGCTAGCTTCCTTGACGTTGTCGAGCATGCCACTCTGCTGGAAATTGCGCAGCTCGTGGAACTCCTTCTGAAGGAAGTTGATCTTCATGTAGGGCTCGTCGGGCTCGGAGCGAACAGGGCCACTCTTCAGCTCTCCAAGGCTCGAAGCGTCAAAGCCGTCCTTGTCCAGGGTCATGTTTCCATCCGAACCCACGCTCTTGCCCTGACCCGTCCCGGTCACTGCAGCGGTCTTGCGCTCAGCAAGGACACCCAGAGCTTTGTCAGCGTGGTCCGACAGTGCGTCACACTGCTTGGCGAAGTTAACGGCAGCCTCTTTGGGGATGTCCATCAGTTCATGGTTGGTGGTGATGTGGCTGGCGACCTTGTCAAGCATTCCTGACAGGTCTTCGAAGGCTTGTGTCGCTTCTTTCGAAATAGTCATGTTAGGTCCTCTGTCTGTCAAAATAGACGTCCAATTGCAGGATTCAGAAGACCCCGCCATTATTACGGCGAGGGTATCAACTGAAAAACGAGCCTCTTTTTCGATTTTCTTGTTGGGATCCGGGTCGGCTCGCAGGTATCGAGGATCCTTGGTCTTGAGGAACAGCGCAATGATCTGGTCGTAGTGTGACTCAGATTCACCATACTCAGCCTTGAGGTGCTGATGCACGGCTAGAAGTCTTTCCATCCGAATTGCAACACCTGGAGGTGTGTTGCTAGCATTCCGGAACAGGGCCGTATCATCTTCCTTGGACGTTTTAGCCCAATCTAGGAAACGGGTCAGAGCCTTCTTGGGGTTCAGGGACAGAGCCTTCTTGGCGATTCGCGCTCGAACCTTCGAGTCTTCCCAATCCTTTGAGCCTGACCCCTTCATGCGCTCCGAGATGAGCTGGTCAACCAGGCTCAAACTGTCCACCTGAGCGTCGATCACAGCTTGACGCACGAGTTGCACTTTCTCAGGCTCTAGCCCCTTAGAGTCTCCCAAGACACCAGACAGCTCCGGCATCTCCTCACGAGCAACCTCCGCGAGCGCATTATCGTCGAGGCCTTCGAGGGCGCGTTGAACTGCTAGCTGCCCCCTGTTGGACACGTAATCCTCCACGGACCCTAGCAAAACCGAGGCATCCCCTCGTTCCGCAATTTTCTGTGCCATCTTGGCAAAGGCCGGCGTCATCTCGCGCCCGGGCACCTTGGGAACTTCTCCGTCGGGACCCATGTTAGCTACGCTTGCCAGTGCAATGCCGTCCAGGACCCTATTCAACTCGGCAGCTTCCGGAGAATCCTCGTTGACCTCCTCCAAGCGCTTCGTGATCTTCTCCGCGGCTTCCTTCCGCATTCCGGGGGAGAGATCCTTGTACTTTTCGAAGGACTGAAGGCCTCGCGCCGCCAACTCCTCATCTGACTTCGAGTCTGCCGAGATGGGTGTGCCGCCCAAATTGAAGGGGTCCGCCATCGCCGACTCAGCAGCTATGCTCAGAGCAATGTTCCTTGCCTTGTCCTTGGTCGAGTCCTTCTCACCGAACGAATCGCTTTGAAGTGCCTTGGTTGCCTTCTCCAAGAACCCAGGGGGAAAGTGAGTGTCACCCTCGTTGTTCTGAGCCAGAGCGTCCTCAATCTCTGCCTGCGCTTGCTTCAGCTCCGCAAAGAACTCCTTGCGGTCATCGAGGTCCATCCCTTCCGCGACCTGAGACAGCTTCTTTTCAACACTAGGTGACACGGAGTCCACCCCGAATGCCTTCTGCACGCTTTTCTGAATGCGCTCCTTGTTCTTTTTGGGGTCGTCAAGGGCCGAGAAATCCTCCAGAACCTTTTGAGCTTGGAGGGCGTTGGATACCTGCTCGATGACCGCAGCGGGGCTGGTGGAGCCCTCAAGGGCCTCAGAAAGAGAGTTCAACTCCTCTCGGGCCTCGTCGACAGCCTCGCGACTCAAAGGCGGCGACTCGGCCTGAAGCCTGCCAAACTCAGACTTGATCTCCTTGATCAACTTCTTGCCTGCAAGGGGACTCAGGTTCCCCAAAGCGCCGCGGAGCGCCGTCTGGATCTCAGCGTCCAGATCCATGCCGAGATCTTTGCTCAGCCCCTTGAGGGATTTGCCGATCTCAGATTTACCAGGAGGCTTGGGCTTGGGCTTGGGCTTCTTCTTAGGGGCCGGAGCTGGCTGCCCTTCTGAAGGAGACTGACCAGGTGGCGTCTGACCTTCTTGGGCGGGGCCTTTCTTCTCCCCTTTCTCGAAAAAGTCCTCCCAAGTCTTCTTGGTATCCGGGTTCTCCTCTTGGTACTGCTCGAACTGTTTCTTGGCGGCGTCCTCTGTGCGAGCCTTGTCAGAAGCTACCCGCTTGTAGTTGAGAGAGAGGTCCTTATCCCCCTCGGCACCTTGGTCCTTGAAGTCTTTGTCATCGTCTACGTCGCTATCGTAGGCGCGGTTTCTCCGAAGGTCACGACGTGGAGGCTTCTTCTTGGGCTCCTTTTTGAGCATCGAAGATGCACCCTCATCCTCCCTCTCAGAGCGTGTTTTGGTCGCACTTCGCACTGCAGGAACATGCTTGCAGAAGTCACAGGACGTCCCACAACGCCAATACTCCTCAGAACCAAATGCGTACCCGTCCTTGCTACCGTAGTAGTGGCCGATCACGTTCATGCAACGCTCACATGCCGAACTAAGCACCAAAGCCGCTTCGCGGCTGTCCCACTCCCCCGAGCGAATCATCGCATCCATGAAGGGGACGTAAACCCCGGAGTCCGAGGTCATGACAAGCTCGTTGTCCGAGTTGTAGAGGGTGTCGGTGACTCCGAAATGACGGTACCGGGCCAGGTAGTCCTTCTTGCGTAGGTGCTCGAAGAAACTGTCATCAGACTTGCTGGGGTCCCACGCGACCCGGTCATCCTCAGTCTCGTACCAAAAGGCGGAGGTCGCACTTGGGCGTATGTTGAGCCCCGGGATTTCAACCATAGCAACACGTACGCCTGGAATACTCAGGCGAGCCTGCTTATTGAGCTTGGGCATCACTTTGCCCTTTTGGACAAAGGTGTCTTCCAAACCTGGGACCAGGTACTGACTTCGAAGCGTTGAAGCCTCGTGGCCCACAAGGCTTGCAACCTCTTCGAGAGCAGCCTTGAACTCAGCCTTGAGTTTCTTCTCGCGCTCCTTGAGGTCCGAAGGGAGACTACCCTTCCGATGCCGCTTAAGCGCGTTTCGCATCTCTTCGTTTGCGTGCAAACCTCGCAAATCCTTCGCTGTAATGCCCTCGGGAAGATAGGCATTGACGTCCGAGGGTGTAAGCTTGAAACCCTCCTCCGCCAGAATGTTGTCACCAGGCTTCTTGCCCTTAGCGAGGCTCTTGAGCAAAGCCACAGCCTTCGCGTCCTTGACCGTCTTCTGCTGCTTGACACCGGACTTTCCAACATAGGAGATCGTTGCCTTCGACCCCGAAAAAGAGAAATGCCGTACCTGCCACCCCGTCACTCCAAAGTGACCCTCCCTGGCCGACCCGGCGTTACCAACACGCTCGTACGTCAGGTCGATGAGGCCCACAGCCAAGGCTGAGAGACGGGTCTTAGGTTCTGCAGACCCGTAGTCCTTGCGAACCTTCTTGACGAGGCCTCCCCGAAGACCTCGCAGCTTCTCAACACGATTGGCTTTTTCACGGTTGCGGTGTTGTACCTGCTTCTCCGAATACTCGTACACCACCGCCGTGTCGCCTTTTTGCGTCTTGACGGTTTTTTTGGACTTGAACTTGGAGGCAGCCTTGGCTAGCCCCAAAGAGGCCAGTGGCTTGGAGGCCCACAGTCCAATTGTGTCGAACGTCCACTGTCCCGATGGCACAGGCCCTTCCCAGACATCCCACAAGCCCTCTTGGTACTTGAGTGTGACGTGCGGGTTGTACCAGGGGTACTTCTGCGGGTAATGCAGACCTGCTGCCTCCAGGGCTGCGAGGCACTTGCGCCGCAGGCTTTCCACGTCCTTGCTAAACGCTACAGTGACATGAGCTACGCTTGCCTTCTCCGCAGGGTTACGAAAGTAGTCCAAGCGCTCCAAAGTCGCTGTCACAGGACCTGTGAAGGTCGCCAGCTCCTGTTGAAGGACCTCTTGAACCTTTGGGATGTCCTCTTCAGAGGTCTCCCCGAGGTAGAGGATAGTGACATGTGCAGGAGAGCTATCCTGCGACAGAGGCGGGAACTGCCTCGCCAACTCGGCCGGCAACGGTGCAAACAGCCCCAAATGCTCCACGGATGACGCCATACTCCTCAAATCTCATAGCCACGCTACCGAGGAGGCCTAGAATCGACCGCCTTCAGGTTCCGGCTTCAGCTTCAAACCGAGATAACTCGTCATCTTGTCAGCTGCATCGGAGCGCTCTCCAATGAGATCCCCCACGCGACTGTAGATATTCCGAATGGCTTCGTTGAAGTTCGGGTCGTTCATCGTCATGAAGTCCCGTTCCAGCTCCTCCCGAGCTGTGTCTGAATCCACGTTGAGCAAATCCAGGATCGTCGAAACGGGGACACTGCCTTTGGTGTACAGGTTGAAAAGCGCGTCGTAGGTGTCCGCAGTGTCCCGAATCGAGAGACGCGTAAAGGACAAGCGCGGGTACACCACGAACTCACGATCATCTTCCATCGCCATGAAGCCCATCCGACGACACATGGGCTTGAAAAACTTCTCTTCGACCAGGTGCTGGAGCTTCTGGCGCACCAGCATGTACCGCACGTTGATGACCTCCAGATTGATCCGGTCTCCTGAGTAGGATGACTCGCCAGAGAGTAGAGACTCGGTCACGCCAAGCCCTGCGTACAACTCCCGATTGATGAGGTCGTACTCACTCGCCAGATCCAACAGACGGCCGTTGGAGTTCATCTCCTCCCACTGAACCTCGAAGTTCGTGACGATGCTGTAATCCGGGTCTGTCAGAGCTTGGTCGATTTGCAGTCTCAGCTCGTCAACCTGTACCTCATTGAGGCCATCAGCCATGACCAGACGAATGGGAGTCATGTGGCGAGAGGCGATCGAGGCCTGGGCCTGGCGCAACTTATCGCTATGGAGTAACGTGCGAAGGCATCTTTCAAGCCTGGAGTGCCCTCGTGGCTCATACTGGCTCCGCTTGTTCGCCAGGTGACAGCAGAAACTTCCCCCATCTGGATCCGAATTCAGAGGAATATTGCCCTCGTTTGCAAGGGCAAGCTTAGCAGCCTCTGGCATTGCCTCCGCAATTCTCGCAGCGGCTGCGTCTCCTTGCATGGCCCTTTCCCAGACGCTCTTCATTTTCGAGTCCGGGATGTACTCCATCAAAGCTTCCCCGCTGAAGGGGAAATACTCGTGATGCACCTGCTCGGGTGGAAGCGTGCGTAGGTTCGTCCAACCACGGTAGTGCTTCCGCATCCACTTGGCGGCCCTTTCATTCGCATCTGGGTATGGAGTAGCTTCCTCCCGAATCTCCTGGCTTTCAGAGTCCAGAACCACTTGGATGTCATGTGTGACCTCCTTGGGGATGTCCTCATTGATGTCTTCTGCGAAGACATACACCTCTCCCAGCAGGTTGAACTCGTGGAGAATTTCCTCCAACCTCATGTTGAGGTCCACGTCACGAACCCACTGGTTGCAAAAGGCCATTGCGGCCTCCTTGATTTCCTTGGTTCCGCGATCTGGCCTTGCCAGTCGAACCTTCGAAAGCGGGAGATCTGTATGAATGTCAATAGCCTGACCGACAATCGGATGCGTCCGGTAGAAAAACCGGAAGTAGTTCCGCATCTCGTCGATGCTCTGCGGAAGCTCCAGGAAATCGGTAGACAACTCCGGACTGTAGGGCGTGTTCGCTGTACCCTCACGGGTACCCCCTCCCGCTCCCATAGCCCCCCGCCCTGCCGGAACAGTCGGAGCCATATTGCTGCTGAAGCCTGTCAGGCTTGATCCGTAGTTGGCTCGCTTCGAAATTTCTTTTCGGTGCAGGGAAAGTCGCGACCCCTGCACCACAGGTCCAACTTTGGCGGTGTTGTGAGAGGTTGCAGGGCGCGCAGGGACATGCCCCACCTTACGCCCCTCAACAGCCTCATGCCGAGCTAGCTCATAGAACCTGTTAGTCATGCATCACCCCCCGACGCAGAGCCCGGGAGAGGACCTCGGCACGTTTTTGGAGCTTCAAGTGCTCTGGGTTTGAAGTCGGCGGGAGCCTGTGGCTCTTCGCCTTTAGGTCCTTGAGTGACCGAGAAAGATCGAGAAGCTCTCGCTCGACTGCTGCAACCTTGCTCGCATAGTCTGCGAAAGCAGCATCTGCAGCCTTCTCAGCCATGGCCGTCTTGCGGTCCTGGTACTCCCTCTCACGTTGGGCTCTACGATCGGCTGCGCTTTGCACGTTCTTCCCCCTTCTCGACAACATACCGAACGACTGCTTTGAGGTTGGAGAGCTGATCGGAGGAACCCTCGAACAAGTCAGACCAAGAACCGCCCCGACGTTCGAAGAGCGAGGCCACAACCTTGTAAAATCTCGGAGACAGCTGCCTCTTAGGGACACTAGCGATGATGGCAAGGTGCTGAATCATTCGCTCGTAAGCTGTATTGGGGTCCTTCGGACCTAGAACCTTAGCTGCCACCGCTACCGCCTTCTCTTTGCTCGGGGGACTTGACGCATCCTATGGGACCCCCGACCAGTTCGAGCTTTTTTCAAGGCATTCAACCGGTGTCTCCGGTGTTGCATGTCCAAATCAGAACCATCCTGGTCCCCGGCACGACGGCCTCCAGCTATGTACCCCGTTTTCGAGACAGCATGGCTGGCAAGCCACACCATTCGAACCAAAGCGTCGGAGCGGTCATCGTGTTTCCCCTTGACCTGGGGCGCCTGGACCTTGATCACGTACTTGGACTTGTACGTAGCCTGAAGCTGCAATAGCTCCTTGAGGTAAGAGATCTCTTTGACCTTCACACCCTCAGACTCAGAGTCCGGAAGGGCCACCCCATTCTCATCGAGACCGCCCGCTTTGTCGAAGTCAGTTCGATCATCGTACAGTGCCAGACGCTTCTCGAACATCATATCCTTGAAGTTCTTGAACAGCTGAGAGCTGAAAATGTCTGTGTGGTTCTCCTTGCGGAGCTGAGTCAGACCCCTCTTGTTGAGAGCCTGCTCGAACACGATCCCCGACCATTGGTCGAAGATCCCCTCGCGAATTCTGAACCTTTTGGTCAGCTCCAGAATCCAATCCGCAACCTCGTCAAAATCGAGACGCTCGTGGTTTTGGTACGGCCCGGGGACCCCTGCACGAATACTGTCAACGTAATCTAGGACGATGGTATCCCCTTCGAGGTGGCCAATTGCCACCGCTGTGCCGTCATTTGCAAGCGCGAAGTCGATGCCCATGAAGTGGTCCACACGAGACAAACCTCGCTCCCTTTTCTTCAGGCCTTCGTCTACGCACCTCATGAGGTCCGAAGGAACCTCAATCCACCCGAGCGTTCTGTCCGAGAACTCGCCGCCATACTCAGTCAAGAACACGTTGGCGTCACGTGCGTAGTTCTGCTCGAACTCGGAGGTCGGCACCGATGGGTTGACCTCCCAAGTGGGTGCTTGAATAGCCAGCAGGTTCTCACTACCATCACCCCCCTTGAGCGCTTGCACGAACTGCTGGTGGAATAACCCTTGCTTACCTTGCGGTGACGAGATGAGGATCATCCGAGCTTCAACAGGACCGATAGCCTCCGTCTTGTCGTCCGGGTCCTTTTGAGACATCGTTGACATCGAGGGCTTGACAGCATTGTAGACCTCTTCAGCCGAGGACTGGCCCTCACCTGTGAAGTGGGCAACCTCATCGAGAATAACAACAATGTTGCCGGCACCGCGCAAACCTTTCGCGACGCAGCTCCGGAACGTGATATTCAGGCTAGCATGAGCGCCGTTGGTGTTGGTGTATTTCCCGTAATCGGTGATGTCCTTGGGGGTCTGGAAGCGTGTGTTCGTCTGTGTCTCGTTCGCAGTGTAGCTACGGAAGAAGCGCGTGTTCTTGAAGTGAGCAGAGACCTTGCGGTAGAGAATCCCGGCCTGATCTCGATCAGTCGCAACCGAGATCAACTGAATGACCTCTCCCTCGGGAAGGCCGTAGTACCTCTGAGGATTGTTCTTCGAAATCAGCTTATAGGTCTCGTATGCCGCAATGCAGGACGACAAATGAGTTTTTCCGGACCGGCGGCCGACTGATAGAATCAACTCCCTCCGTTCTACGCCGGGGATGACCTCACGGATATTACAACGACCATTGTCATACAGGAACCGTAGGTAGTCCGCCTCCGACAACCACCGCGCCGACTTCGGGTCTTTGCGCCACGGTGCATCACCCACGTGCACAAGGACCTTCTTGCGGAGGATGGTACGAATCAGGTAGTCCCGGTCGTCCTTGCGCTTCTTGTCGAGCTTCTCGACCTCTTGCCGAGCCATCTCTTGAAGGACTTCAAGGGGGTGGTTTTCGAGGTCCTCCTCAGAAACCTCCAAAGGGCTCTCCTCCAGGGCAATGCCATAGTGTGCCTTGAGAATGACTCTCTGCACAGGATACAGAGTCG